>FWPU01002257.1_pt1 | contig 54204 bp, 57 predicted proteins | sample 2228361 | NCBI WGS metagenome assembly FWPU01 (sample SAMEA103939777, study PRJEB20133) | metagenome | reverse complement strand
TATAAGGCCACACTCTTCCCTAAACAACCAAAGCCCACTACAATACCTTATGAGCAACCTTAGATTTTCCAGAATGTTATGGACTTATGCAAATAGCTTGACTATATAGCGACACACCAATATACTAATGCGTGCGTTGGTATTATTTTATGCTCGCAATTAAATTAAGACGACAAGGGAAAAGGCACCAGCCCTCTTTTCGGGTGGTGGTGGCTGAAAAACGAAGTAAGCTCGGCGGTAAGTTTGTTGATGACTTGGGTTGGCTTGATCCGAAAACCAAAAAATTTAATTTGAGAAAAGAAAAAGCAGAGTATTGGCTTAAAGTTGGCGCTAAACCAACTTACAGTGTCCATAACCTGCTTGTCAGGGCGAGGGTTATTGACGAACCAAAGATTCCGGTTCATAGTACTAAAAAGAAAGAAAAAAAGGTCGAAAGTTAGCAAAGCCGAGACAGAAAGAAAAGACATGACGAAGTATCCAGATCAGGATTTTCTTGAGTATCTTGTAAAATCCATGGTTGATCACCCCGATGATGTAAAGATTGACCGCAAGGTAGATGAGATGGGAGTGTTGCTTTCACTTAAAGTGAACTCGCAAGATATGGGACAGGTGATCGGTCGCCAGGGTTCAACTGCTAAAGCGATCAGGACATTGCTGCGCATTGTGGGCATCAAGAATAATGCGAGAGTGAACTTGAAGATTGAAGAGCCGGAAGGTTCAACAAAGATGCCAAAAAGCGCTACATCGTAAATTCCAACCATTTTTAAAGAAAGACCGTCCCTGACAAGAGTCTGGGCGGTTTTTCTTTGCCCGCCGGAGTCGCCGTCAAACACAAAAGACGAGGCTCGGTATGGCCTCTTGACAGCGTTATCGATAAGTTTTAATAAACAGCCAGCAAATCCACATTGGGGGAAACATGCGTCTAACCTTGGTTTTCACCACGCTGGTTGTTGCCTGCGCCACCAATCCCTGGTGGGTGATCCGGCAGCAGTCGATTCAGGAAGTGGATGGAACGGTCTACTTCATGGTGAGCGGCACAGTACCGAACACTGAGCTACCAAGTTTCACCAGAAGGTGGGCGTGGTCGGTAGCCGAACAAGCACTCGTTGACTCTCTTTTATCAACAGTGAGAAAGCGGTGCCGAGTTAATGGAGTTGGGGGGCGTGTCTACTTAATGGAAGTCCACGAGTTGGGTGTTCACGAGACGCGCGACAGCACTACGGTTGTGCTCGGTATTCCGCTTGAGAGGTGGGAGTGGCTGGTAGCTAAGCATGCTGCAGCGTCTAACCCGAACTGCGAAAGGAGGTGAAATATGCGTCGGAAGCGAATCAAAGCCGTTGCCCCGCGTAAGCGAAGCAAGCGGCGGCGCCTCAGCCCAGCGGAGTTTACGCTTCTCGCGTTGAAGAAGCTGGCGCCAGAGCCGGGTCGCGGCATTCATGTCGTGTACTCTGGTTTCAACGAGGCGTTCCGGCAGTACTTCCCCGCTTCAGACGTTGTTTCCGAACTGGAGCGACTGGCGGCGGAAGGCGTGATTTCTCTCCGACCGGTAGAGCCATATAGGAGGTACAGTGCGTACCCCAAAAAACCGACCCGAGCTTCACGGCTTGGGTCAGGCAACGCACCCGTGCTGGTTGTTGGTACGGGTGCCTTTGTTTTGCAAACCTCTAAATCGGTTCCCAACCGAATCCCTAATCGCCTCGTGGAGAATGAGCAATAACTCCTTTCATTTGTCCTTCAAATCCTTTAAATTCTTTTCCGTCATAAAATGCAAAACAAACCTCTACGAGTGTCGTCCTGTCTCCTAAAACTTATCAACATAGACGGCGAAGTCCGTCGTTATCCAAGTCGGTAAGAAACCATTTTATTTATTAGTGGCGCCGGCAATTTCAATCTTCCTAAAGTGTTGAAAGTTAAAGGTTAAAGGTGTGTCCTCAACAAGAAGCGGCCATTGAATATGTTTGTAAGCTTCTTTAGCCTTGTAAGCAACAACTTCTCTTATTTTAAGTCCAGCGACTGAATTTCCGTTAAATCTAACTTGTCGTGTGAAATCGGAAATTCTAAATGTTTTCTGAGTTGTTCCGCTTTTGCCGTATTCCCTGTAATAAAGGTGAGTTGATGTTTTATAGCCAGTAATGTTTATTATATTATATTACCTATTAGGGAAATGTTGACGTTTAAAGTCATAACTATTTTTCCGGAGGCGTTTGATTCTTATATTAAGGCGTCTATTTTAGGTCGGGCGGTGAAGAAAAAACTCATAAAAATAAATCTGATAAATTTGCGCCGCTTCACCAAAGACAAACATAAAACCGTGGATGACAAGCCTTTTGGCGGCGGACCGGGAATGGTTATGAAAATAGAGCCGATTTATAAAGCCGTAGAGTTTGCAAAACGCCGCTCGCCAAACGGCAAGCGCACAAAAGTAATTCTTTTTTCAACGCGTGGCAAAAAATTCAACTCCAAAATAGCCAAGCGCTTGGCGAAAAGCCATAAGCTCATTCTCATCTGCGGCCGCTACGAAGGAGTAGATGAGCGGGTAGCTAAATATGTGGCTCATGAGGAGATATCAATCGGTGATTATATCTTGTCAGGCGGCGAGTTGCCGGCGCTTATACTGATTGAAGCCGTAAGCCGTTATGTGCCGGGAGTTTTAGGCAACAAAGAATCACTTGAAGATATTAAAGGCTCTTATCCGGTCTACACGAGACCGGCTGAATTCAAGTCATGGAAAGTGCCTAAAGTTCTCCTCTCCGGCAATCACAAAGCAATAGAAAATTGGAGAAATAAGCACTCTCGAAAGTTTTGACACCATTTGGTTTTTGAGCTATTTTAGAGAGACTATGGAAATGACCCTTAGCGAAGAACTATTTTCTGAGCTTGCAGAACTGGGCGTGATTTACGGCCACAAAAAATCCAAAACCCATCCTTTGATGAAGGCGGTTATCATTGATAACCGCAATGAAATAGAAATACTTAATCCCGAAGCGATTCTTTCCAGTTTGTCAAAAGCGATGGATTTTTTGAAAGAAAAAGCAAAAAGCGGGATGCTTATGCTTTTAGTGGCTACCACCCCGGTGGCGAAAGAAGCAGTGGAGAATTTAGCAAAAGAGTTCAATTTTCCTTATGTGGTTACCCGCTGGCTGGGCGGTACGATTACTAACTTCAAGGTTATAAGTAAAAGGATTGCTTATTACGAGGACTTGAAAAATAAGAAAGAAAAAGGAGAGTTTTTAAAGTACACCAAGAAAGAACAGCTTCAGTTTGACCGCGAAATTGAAAAATTAAGGGAAAAATTTGAAGGAATCCGAGAGCTCAAAAAAATTCCAGATGTCATTTTTATAATAGATATCAAGGAGCATGATACAGCGGTCAGAGAAGCAAGACGAGCCGGTGTACCAATCGTGGCGGTAGTTGATAATGATGATAATCCGAGTTTGGTAGACTATCCGATTTTCGCGAGCGACCACAGCAAAAGAGGTATTGAATGGATTCTTTCAAAGGTAAAAGAGGGTCTTAGAGAAGTTAAGACAGCATCATAGTTATGAACGATATTATTAAGTTAAGAAAAGCAACTGGTGCCGGAGTGATGGAGTGTAAGCGCGCCCTTGAAGAGGCGGGCGGTGATTTTGAGAAAGCAGTTCAAATTATTAAAGAGCGAGGAATTGTTATTGCTGAAAAAAAAGGTGATCGAAAAACAGGCGCGGGAATTTTGGAATCTTATATCCATAATGATAGAGTGGGGGTGTTGCTTGAGCTTCGCAGTGAAACCGATTTTGTTGCGAGATCAGAGCCTTTCCGCAAGCTTGCTCATGAGCTTGCTATGCAAATTGCGGCAATGAATCCCAAAGATATTGAAGATTTGCTCCGCCAGCCTTATATTAAAGATGAATCCGTCAAGGTAGAAAAACTGGTAAAACAAACCATTGCTGAGGTTGGAGAGAATATTAAAGTGGAAAGATTCTGCCGGTATGAATTATAGTGTTGAGAGTTTAGCCAATAGCCGCTAGGGGCTTATATCATTTATGTTCAAATTCATCCTCAATATCCTCATTATGTTAAGCTTAAGCACCGTGCTTTATCTTTTTGCCAGAACATTGCCGAAGATTGATGACCGTAAGACAGAGATACCTTCGTTCAAAACTCATTGGCTTATGGTCTATCTTGAAAAGTTTGATAAGAAGTTTAAATTCTATCTAGAAAAGACGTTGCGTAGAACTGGCATCATTGTCTTGAAATTGGATAATATGATAAATCAGAAGTTAAGCAAATTAAAAAAAGAAAACGAGAAGACAACAGGCTTTATTAACGAGACGGAATCTGATAAAATTTCTGATAAAATTAAAGAAGGAGAAGAGGAAAAAGTTTAGATGCGTAGGTAGTCCCGTAGGGGCCGGGGGTGGTCTGTAAAACCATTGGCCATAGGCCCGCGTGAGTTCGACTCTCACCCTACGCACATTACATTGCCGCCTTAGCTTAGTGGTAAAGCAGTGGTTTTGTAAACCACCTACGCGGGTTCGATTCCTGCAGGCGGCTCCCCAACAAAACAAGACGGTTTTTGGAAAAAAGAAAGACAAATTCAGCTCCTGAAAAAGCTGCTTATTTTGTTTTCAGCCACGACATAACCAACATGCGCCAGCAATTGTAGAGGAAATAGAATAATATACAAAAACAACGCCACCCTCGATTAGTTCCGCATCATTAAGACCTGCACAGTTTTCAGTTGCGAAGGTTGACTTTATATTTATTTGAACCACTCTCTAAATGATTTAGGCCAACCCCCTAAAAGGAGCAATGCTAATGGTGCTCCCCAGTTTGCCCAACGTTCCACAAAGTCCCAAATTGGTTCGCCGACAATAGGACGTACCAATGCTGTCCAGAATCCCCAAAATGCCATCCAGAGCAGGGCAAGGCGGATTGGCTTGATAAGAATCAGAATTGCTAGCACAACATCCATCAAACCAACAAGCCAAAGAAGCGTTGTTGCTGTTTCGACATTAGAAATTCCGAAATTCGCAAACCAATCAATCCATGCTTTCTTGCCCTGAAGCGCAAACACCCCATGGCCGATAAACTCTCCAGCGACCGCGATTCTTAATACCCATTCAATAAGTTTTGTGCTCATCGCTTTATTTATTGAAGTTTAATTTTTATCGACCTTTTAGAAGTAAGAAATCCCTTAGATTTCTGCCGAAAATAAATTTTTGAACTTCTAACAGCGTCAGGGTGAAAAATTCCTCGACCAGAGAATGCTTGTAGTACATATCATCTAATTTTAGCACAACTAAATCCAAACAGAAAAAACATTGTTGAGGTTGCGGCGGAAATGACGCACTAAAAATAAAAACAGACAGCTTTTATAGCGAAAAAGTGTTAGGAGAAACGCGAGAATTATTTCAAAGCATCTTAAAAGTCGTCTCAGAGAAAAATCTAACAGAAAATACTTGAAAAATAGATAAAATGAAAAATGTCCCGCAGCCGACATAACGCTTTTTTGGGGGGTTGACCATCTTGATGGGAATGCCGAGAATAATTCAAGCTAATCTTTGCTTATTGTGTCCAAATTACCCCCTTTTATCAAAACTTAAACAGGGGGAAAGAAAATGGAAAATGGACTAGTCTCGGAAAAATAATTTGTGCAATTGAATTTTAGTAGAGAGTAGTTTACACTTTTTCCATCGCCCGCGTAGCTCAGGCAGTAGAGCAGCACTATGGTAAAGTGCAGGTCGGCAGTGCAAGTCTGCCCGCGGGCTCAAATCTTGATTCATGATTTATAATTTATTATTCTTAAGATGTGGCTCAATCAAAATTAAAAGAACAATTAGTCCGCTTGAAATGCACTGCCTGCAATCGGGTAAATTACTATACCCGGAAGAACAAAAAACAGGTGGAGCGGAAACTAGAGTTCAAGAAGTTTTGTAACTGGTGCAGAAAACACCAACTGCATACAGAAAGTAAGAAATAGGTTTAGAAATTAGAAATTTTTGTGTGGGGGTATAAGCTTAACTGGCAAACTGCGGGACTCCAAATCCCGACTTCTAGGTTCAAATCCTAGTACCCCCGCCCCGAAACCAAGCCTCTCATACTAATATTCCCAAAAACTTGTTCAATAATTTTGGGCATTGTCTAATTGGCGCGAAAAAGTAAAATGACCTTAAGCGGTAGGTTAGAGCATAGGGCGAGGCGGTCGGATAGTGCTATTTAGTGTTGGCTAAAATAAAATAGGATGTCAAAAAGAAAAGTTGAAATGTAATGTGCAGTTATGACAGCTATAGCTGTCATAACTGCACATTTGGGGGCGATTGATTTCTGCGCGATTTGACGATAAGATTTTTATAAATAAATAATGCCTCACATTCCCAAAAAACTTAGGGTGGCAGTGTTGATGGGGGGGCCTTCTCATGAACACGAGGTATCTTTGAAAAGTGGCGAACAGGTTTTAAAGCATTTAAATCCTGAGCATTATGACTCAAGAAAAGTTTTAATCACTAAAACCGGGGAATGGCAAATACCGCCGAACAAACTAAAAGCTTACGCTGACGTTGTTTTTATCGCTCTTCACGGACCTTATGGTGAAGATGGGACGGTTCAGGATATTTTAGAAACTGAAGGCATTCCTTACACCGGCTCTGGTCCAAAAGAATCGGCGCTGGCCATGAACAAATTTTTAACTCTCCGCTATCTCCGGGAGGCCGGGTTAAATGTTCCTATAAGCTTCTTAGTTACAAAATTCGAATGGCAGGAAAGACCTTCAATGGTTATCCAAAAAATCAGGCACTATTTCGGTTATCCCATGGTGGTAAAACCAAATAATAACGGTTCAAGCATGGGAATAACCATTGTTACAAAAGAAGATAATTTGACCAGTGCTTTTAATGAAGCGTTTAACGTTTCTCGGGAAGTATTAATTGAAGAGTACATTCGGGGTAGGGAAGTGACTTGCGGTGTTTTAGACCACGGCATGCCGGGCAGTGAGTTTGCGCTTTTACCCACTGAGATAATTCCACGAATCAGTCATTTTTTTGATTACAAGGCAAAGTATGAAGAAGGCGGCTCGGATGAAATAACGCCCCCTCCTCGAATGTTTGAATCCACCATCCGAAATATCCAAAAAGCAGCCCTCGCAGTTCATCGCCTGATCGGCTGCCGCGGTTTTTCCCGAACTGATTTTATTTTGGACAAAAAGGGCGAACTTCATGTTTTGGAGATAAATACCATTCCCGGTCTTACTCAAGCAAGCCTCCTGCCAAAAGCAGCGGTTGCAAGCGGCATTTCGTTCTCCAAACTTTTGGATAAACTGATTGACGCCGCCTTTTTAAGGTAAATCTAACATTATCGCAAAACGTTAGTTATGACCCATGACGAAGGAAAAGCTTATTGAAGAACTTGTTCGTGAAGGCTATCTGAAGACGCCAGCGATTATAGAAGCTTTTCGGAAAATTGATCGGGCTGATTTTGTCCCAACTGACCTTAAAGATATTGCCTATGTCAATATGCCTTTACCGATCGGCCATGGTCAAACCATTTCCCAGCCGCTTACTGTCGCTTTTATGTTTGAACTTTTGGAGCCGAAAGAGGGTGAGAAAATTTTAGACATTGGCGCAGGCAGTGGTTGGACCACCGCCCTTCTCGGCCAGATTGTTGGTCAGAAAGGGCAAGTTGTGGCAATTGAGCGGATTCCGGAGCTTGTGGACTTTGCCACTCAAAACGTTTCAAAGTATAATTTCATTGAAAAAGGAACCGTAAAAATCGTAAGAGGCAACGGTTCACAGGGGTTTCGCCGGGAAGCGCCTTACGACAAGATAATCGCTGCTGCGGCGGCAAAAAAAATACCCGAGTTCTGGAAAAAACAGGTCAAAATCGGCGGGCGGATTGTAGCGCCGGTCGCATCAAGCGTGGTAATGCTCGAGAAGACTGACCAAAATCATTTTGAAAAAAAAGAGTATTTTGGCTTTGCTTTTGTCCCTTTAGTTTAGCGATTAAAAGGCGGTTTTTAGTTATCCCCAAGGACTTGACAACCTTTATTTCTTTGTTTACTCTACTATATGAGAATGAACATCACAGTTAGATATCACGGCGGAGCACCCCCTTATTAGGCCCAATTTCGTGGTTGGTGTGTCCGCCGTGGAGGCGGATTTTTGTTGCTGGGAGTGTTCATTGAAAATTAGGCCGATTGAGTTTAAGCGTAAGTAGTCCGCTTTTGCTTTATTGAGCTTTAGCGGGTGCTTGATTTTATAATCTTGCTTCGCTTGAACAAAATCGGCAAAGTCAGTTTTGTGAGGTAGAAATTAGCGATTTAAGGGTAGATGGTGGATGCCTTGGCACTCTATGGCGATGAAGGACGTGGCGTAGCTGCGATAAGCCTCGGGGAGGTGCGTAGCAACTTTTGATCCGGGGATTTCCGAATGGGGAAACCCTGCCGTGTAAACCACGGCAACCAGTGCGTAGCACTGGAATGACTAATTTCTAATGACTAATTTCTAATAAAATTTTCAATGACAAAATGTTCAATGTTTTAAAATTTTGGTCATTGGGGTTTGTTTAGAAATTAGAAATTAGGATTTAGAAATTCCACTGCTGCGCAGTGGAGCGTACCCAGCGAAGTGAAACATCTCAGTAGCTGGAGGAAAAGAAAACAAGGAGTAATCTCGAATAATGCGAATTGTTTCTAAATAATGCGAATTCGCATTATTTGCTTCGTATTTGCATTATTAGCGATTACTCTCATTCCTCAAGTAGCGGCGAGCGAAAGAGGAAGAGCCTAAACCTGCGCATCACACTGCGTGTGATGCTGATATTTAAACATTTAAATATTTAAATATCGCATCGCGCCCAGCGCGATGCGCGGGGGTCATAAGATAATAACAGTTCTCAAGCTTTCAAATTTGAAGCTGGAGAGGAAAGTTACAAATTCTTTGGTTAGCTGAAGCGGCTGGAAAGCCGAACCATAGAGGGTGATAGTCCCGTAAGCGAAAACTGAAGAACTTTCTTGTTTTTATCTTGAGTACTGCGAGGCCAACTAACCTCGTAGGAAGTTGGGAGTACTATCTCCTAAGGCTAAATACATAGAGTGACCGATAGTGAACTAGTACCGTGAGGGAAAGGTGAAAAGCAGCCCGGTTAGGGCGGTGAAATAGTACCTGAAACCATCTACTTACAAAGACGTGGAGCTTGTGCTTCGCACAAGGACTATGACTTATGACTATGACGATGACACAGAAAATAGTTGTCATAGTCATTGTTATTGTCATTGTCCTCGCGCGGAGCGCGAGTGACACGGTGCCTATTGAAGAATGAGCCAACGAGTTTATCTCCGCGGCAAGGTTAACCCAGCCCTCTAGGTGGGTAAGTTTGCTGAGGGATGAATTTCTCTCGGTAAGATTTGTCTTGCTGGCAAACTTTATTACGTGCTTAGAGGGCTGGGGGAGCCGTAGGGAAACCGAGTGTGAATAGCGCGTTGTCCTCTTTGAAGGACTCAGTCGCGGGGATAAGACCCGAAACCAGACGAGCTTGCCCTGGCCAGGATGAACTCCGAGTAAAATCGGGGGGAGGTCCGTACCGGTTGGCCGTTCAACGCCATCGGATGAGCTGGGGTAAGGAGTGAAAAGCTAATCGAGTTTGGTAATAGCTGGTTCTCTCTGAAATAGCTTTCGGGCTAGCCTTACCTGTTTCTCCAAGGAGGTAGAGCACTGGATGAACGACATAGGGCGCAAGCTCGGTCGCTCAACCAAACTCCGAATGCCTTGGAGTGAAGGGTAGGAGTCAGACTGTGGGGGCCAAGCTCCATAGTCGCGAGGGGAACAGCCCAGACCGCCGTCTAAGGTCCCTAAGTGTATACTAAGTGTCAAAAAGGTAGTAATTATCCATAAACAGATAGGAGGTTGGCTTAGAGGTAGCCATCCTTTAAAGAGTGTGTAACAACTCACTATTCGAGGATGATTGCGCCGAAAATTTATCGGGGCTAAGTATACTGCCGAAGACGCGGATACCAGTGCGCAGCACTGGAAATTCGAAATTTGAATATCGAAATTCGAAACAAATTAGAAATTCAAAATTTACAGCTTCCAAACATTTAATGTTTTGGATTCTGAGAATGAGAATTTATTTAGAATTTCGGATTTAGAATTTCGTAATTCCACTGCTGCGCAGTGGTGTGGTAAGAGAGCATTTCTAACGCGTTGAAGTCGCATCGTGAGGTGCGGTGGAGCGTTAGGAAGAGAGAATGTTGGCATGAGTAATCGCAAAGCCGGTGAAAATCCGGCTCCCCGAAAATCCAAGGTTTCCTCCGCAACGGAAATCGACGGAGGGTTAGGCGGCCCTAAGGCGATGGCGAAAGCCGCAGTCGAAGGACAACCGGTTAATATTCCGGTCCGCCGCAGGAAGCATACCGATGGAGTGACGAAGAAAATAAGTTCGAGCGTCTTAATGGTTTGGCGTTTTCGGCGTAAAGAATCGCACTTTAGGCAAATCCGGAGTGCTGTCTTTAAGACAAAGATTCGAGCGCAGAAAAAAGGTTCGGTTTTTACCGTACCAATTCGAACGAAGAGTCTTCCGAGAAAAACTTCTAAGGTTATTTCTGCGGCTCCGTACCGTAAACCGCCACAGGTGGATAGGGCGAGTAGCCTAAGGGGAACGGGTGATTCCTCGTTAAGGAACTCGGCAAAAAAGCGGCCGTAACTTCGGGATAAGGCCTGCCTGCCTTGTGCGTAGCACAAGGACTATGACTTTTGACGATGACGATGACAAACGCTGTTATAGTCATTGTTATTGTCATTGTCCTCGCGCTACGCGCGAGGTGGGTCGCAGCTAAAGTTTCTCTGGCGACTGTTTACCAAAAACACAGCTCCCTGCGAACTCGTAAAGAGGATGTATAGGGGGTGACGCCTGACCGATGCGAGAAGGTTAACGTTGGGGGTGTGCGTAGCACACAATATTTAAATGTTTAAATATTTAAATATTGCGCGCTGCGCGCGCTCACCGACCGAAGCCCTCGTCAATGTCAGCGGTAACTATAAGGTAACGGTTGTAGTTATAAAATCTGACTATATGCGGGAAAATCTCGTTAATGTTATGGGTACTCACTGCGAAATAACGTCACCGCAGCAGTAAAAATCTCGTAACAGAGACAATCCGCAGGAAAGACTCTGATAAAGCAAAAAAATGAGTAATACAAGTCAGAATTGGTTAAAACAAATCCCCGAAAGGGTTGGATGGTATTTAGCGGGATTTTGCGACGGCGAAGGTAGTTTTAACGTTTCTTTAAGAAAGAAACATGACTACCGAGTAGAGTGGCAAATTGTTTTAACCTTTAACGTCTCGCAACGAGACATAAGTAATCTGGCGCTCTTAAAAAGGTATTTAGGATGCGGTAGATTGCAACACAGAAAAGACGGCGTTCATTATTTCGTGGTTGGCAATTACCGGTCAATCATTGAAAAAGTGATACCGTTTTTCAAGAAGTTTCATTTCTTTTCTTCAAGCCAAAAGAAAAACTTTTCCTTGTTCACGCGAATTGCAAAGTTAGTTGAAGAGAAAGCGTATTTAAATCCTTCAGGATTTAAAAGAATAATTGCTTTGCGAGAAGAGTTGAATAAAGGAAGAGGCAGAAAAAGAAAATACAATCAAAACGACGTAACAATAAATTATCAGAGAATCCTCAGAGACTATACGTCAGACTCCGATAGTCGATCGGAGAAGAGATAGTCCGATCCCATAGGCGACTATGGGGAACCCAAAAGTGGGTGATAACGTGATGAACCGTTCTAAGGTGAATGCGTTGCCTTAGTAAAATTCGGCTATATGCTGGGATAACCGCGAGTATCTTCCGGTACTCCGACGCAGCGTCGGAGTAACAATCCGTGAAGTGATGCGGTCAATCAGCAGGAAAGATTTCGATGGTAAATCGGAAAATCCCCAGAGACTATACGCCGAACTCCGATGCAAGGTCGGAGAAGATATAGTCCGAACTCTATGGCGACATGGAGGTTAACATCAATTGAGCGCAATTCCTTTCCGGGTAAGTTCCGGAGCGCACGAAAGGCGTAACGACTGGAGAACTGTCTCAACGAGGAGCCCGATGAAAATGCGATACCCGTGAAGACGCGGGTTACCGGCAGCAAGACGAAAAGACCCCGGAAGCTTTACTGCAGCTTGGTATTGATATTAAGGTTTTGATGCGTAGCGTAGTGGGGAGGCGTTGAGGTCCGGCTTTCGGGTCGGGCGGAGCCGTCAATGAAACACCCATCTTCAAAATTTTAATGTCTAACCTTGCCAGAACCCCGCAGGGTTCTGGACTCTGACCTTTGACTATGACAATGACACGAAGAAACGTTGTCATAGTCATTGTTATTGTCATTGTCCAGCTTCCTGCGGGGAAACTGGCAGGGGACAGTGCCTGGCGGGCAGTTTGAATGGGGCATTCTCCTCCTAAAGAGTAACGGAGGAGTTCATTAAGGTCGGCTTGGCGCGGATGGAAATCGCGCTGGACGTGCAAAGGCAAAAGCCGGCTTGACTGCAAGGCAGACATGCCGCGCAGATGCGAAAGCAGGACTTAGCGACCCGACGATACATCATAGAATGGTCGGAGACAACGGATAAAAGTTACTCCGGGGATGAAGTCGTAAAAAGACTTGTTGTCCCCGTTAAAACGGCTTATAACGGTGAACCTAAATTGTAGGAACACCGTGGGAAGTCAGGTAAAATAAAATCAATGAAGCTCACAAAAGAACAAGAAGCGGCGATTATTGGAATGATTTTGGGCGATGGTTATTTGCAACCGACCGGCAAGAAAAATGCTCGTTTGCGGTTAGAACACCAAATGGACCATAAAGATTATCTTGTCTGGAAAACAAAATTATTACCGAGATTATTCCAAGGACGTCCTACTATTTTGAAGAGAAGACAGCCGGTAACACAAAGAATCTATAGTTATGTAAGACAACAATCAAACAGTTCGCCAAATCTTGGTAGATTAAGGCGAATCTTCTATAAGAACGGTAAAAAGGTGATACCGAAAGGGTTGGAGAAATGGCTTAAATCAGAAATAACTCTGGCAATTTGGTACCTTGACGATGGGTATTATTACCCTCGAGACAAATGCGCCTATTTGTATCTGGGTAAAGTGTCAAAAGAGGAAGCCAAAGAAGCCAGCAATTCAATAAAGAAAAAGTACGGCATTGAAAATCGTGTGATTGATAAGAAAGAAAAAGGATTTGCCTTGTATTTCTCTCGCAGAGAATTAGGAAAGTTAAAAACCAAAATCAAAAAATACACAGTGCCAGTAATGGCATACAAAATCAAATTTACCTGACCCCGTAACGACTTGTTCCAGCAGGAACAGAGTTTGCAATATGACGATTATTGTAAGCTAATACGCCGTCACTGCTACGATTATAAAATTGTAGTGTGTGAAGATATAGTCTAATGATTAAATCATTGAACAGGCTGGTCTCCTCCGAGAGTCCCCATCGACGAGGAGGTTCGGCACCTTAACGACATTGGGGTGCTCCACGAGTAATCGTGGTAAAAAAACATGACTTATAACGGTGGACTCCGCATGATAAAATTATTATGTGGACAATACCGTGGGAAGTTTAACTCAATTCCAGCGATCAGTGATTATTGGGTCTATCTTAGGCGACGGATACTTACGAACAATTCCAGGAAGGAAGAACGCATTCTTAGAAATCAACCATTCTTTTAACCAAAAAGAATACGTTGATTGGAAGTATACAGTTCTAAGGAATGTTTGTGTATCGCCGCCGAAAGTGAGAAGAAGCAATGGTAGAAGAATTGCATATCGTTTTTATTCAAAGCAACTTTCTGAATTGACAAATTTATATAAGTTGTTTTATAGAAACGGTAAGAAAATAATTCCAGAAAATCTAGCTCTTAATCCAATAATCTTATCAGTATGGTTTATGGACGATGGAAGTAAATGTAGAGATAATGATGTGTACTTAAATACTCAACAGTTCAATCTTAAAGATCAAAAAAGATTAATTAGTGCATTAGCAAAATTAGGATTAGAAACTAAGCTGAATAAAGATAAGATGTACTATCGGTTGGGGTTTCTGAAGTCTTCAATTCCCCGACTCATGGACTTACTAAAAGATTCAGTAGTACCATCAATGAAATATAAATTGAGTTATAACCCCGTAGAGACTGAGGTCTGACGACCAAGAGTTGTTGCGTAAGCAATAGCTAATACGTCATCTCCTTTTTTGATCGGAAAGGATGAAGATATAGTCCAAGCAATTAGTAATAATTGATTTTAGCGATGTCGGCTCACCACATCCCGGGGCTGGAGAAGGTCCCAAGGGTTTGGCTGTTCGCCAATTAAAGTGGTACGTGAGCTGGGTTCAGACCGTCGTGAGACAGGTTGGTCTCTATCTGCTGTCGGCGTTCACACCTGAGGGAAGTCGACCCTAGTACGAGAGGATCGGGTTGAACAAACCTCTGGTCTACTGGCTTTCTCACCAGAGGAATCGCCAGGTAGCTAAGTTTGGACGGGATAAGCGCTGAAAGCATCTAAGCGCGAAGCCTCTCCCAAGATTAGGTGTGATAGGTCCCTGGAAGACTACCAGGTTGATAGGTTCTAGGTGTAAGCGCGGTAACGCGTTTAGCCGAGGAATACTAATAGACCTGCTGCTAATTTCTATCTCACAAAGCTGACTTCTTATTGCTTACCGTCGTCCGTTCAAGAGAAATCGGCAACATTCCAGCCTGCCCGGTACGGAAATTTTCGTTTGCCCGTGTTTTACCGAGACGTGACCCACCTTACCCCATTCCGAACTAAGAAGTGAAAGCGTCTCGGCCTGATGATACTGCGCTTCGTGCGTGGGAAAGTAAGGTACGCGGGCATACGAAAATTTCTAGGACGGGGACTCCGGGAACACATTCCTAAGAGTAAGGGTTACCATAAGCGCTACCAAAAGTTAAGTTAAATAAGTGCTCTCATAAGTGCTCGTAAGGGCGAGTATAAGTGCTAGTAAAAGTTAAATTAAAAATGTCGTTTTCACAGCGATCGCTGTCAGAGGTGCAGATTTTTAAAAATCAAGCAACAAGCAATTAACTTATCAATTAACTTATAACTTATTAACCCAGCCGGCCTGTCCCCTCCTTTCGTCAGCAACTGCGTAGCTTTTGGATGGTTAGAGGGGTCGTTTTGGTTATCCTAATCGATCATTCTGGATAAATATCCACAAGCCTTTTAGCCAAATCTTCATTGCTGTAAAAAACGGCATGATTGAAAGTAAATAGTTCAACTCTACCAACCCTTTTATCGTCCAGGCCAAAAAGCCCGAAATTACAACCGGTCCGAACTGTGCCACAGCAAATTTCCCGCCGATCGGAATGATGTAGGGATAATTCCACGGCCGAAAAATGTGCCGCTTTACTTTTTTTACAAGTCGTTTTTCTTTTTTAATGTCTTCAATAATATTTTTTGCAGCAACCTGGCCTTGAATAATAGCAGGTCTTGCTACTTGAGGTACAGGTTTTTGGGTTTTTGGATCGTAAAAACAAGCAATGTCGCCCACGACATAAATTTTGCCAGTGACCTTAAGGTCCGCACTTTTAGGAATGCACTCCAAAGGACCTGCAATTTCTACTCTTCCGCGCGGCTCAGTTTTAAGCGGCAGTTTTTCCGTAAGCGAAGCAGCTTTTACCCCGCCGGTCCAGATTAACAAATCAAAAGAAACTTCCCTTCCTCCTTGAAGCGTAAGTTTTTTATCTTTTACTTCCTTGATATATTCGTTAAGAATGATTTTAACGCCGAGTTTCTGAAGTCTTTTTGTTGCAATTTTTATAACTTTCGGTTCAAAGGACGAAAGCACTGCAGCTGAGCCGTCTATCAGCGTAACTTCAGCATCACATACCCGTCCGACTTCTTCATTAAATTTGCAGGTCCACCCCATTATTTCGCCGGCAAGCTCAACACCAGTTGCCCCTGCGCCGCCGATTACAATTTTTGGATTTTTAATTCCACTTTCAACAAGACCGACAATTGCATCGCGGATTCTAACTGCATCAATAAACGATTTGAGACTGAGCGACTTTTCTTGAAGGCCGGGAATGCTGAAATAATTTGTCTCCGCTCCCAGAGCAAGAATAAGATAATTGAATTTTAGCTTCCCCGATTTTAAATGAACCGCGCCTTCTTTCACGTCAATGTGGAGCACTTCATCATTTATAAATTTTACTTCTTTATCCTTCAAAAGTTCGTCAAAAGGATAAGCGACAAAGGATTTAAGCTCTAAGTAGTCAGCGGTTTCTTTTGAAGTAGTGGCTATCTCATAAAGAAGCGGCGTAAAGGTATGATATTTATTTTTGTCAACAAGAACAACTTCATAATCCTCATTTTTAAGATGATATTTTTTAAGTTTTTTAGAAAGATAGAGCGCCGCTTGAAGACCTCCAAATCCGCCTCCCAATATGACGATTTTCTTCATAACCTTTAATTTTTAGAGGCCCGACCCCTAAATATTACGTAATAATATTAGAAGGTCGGACCTCTTTATATTATAATCAAGTAGTGATTCGTTTTTTAGACAGCAAAGTTCTGAAAAAATTCCGAAACAAAACCTGTCTTTTGCGAATTGACCTGAATATTGAGTTGGGCGAAGAAAAAAATTCTTTCCGTCTTCATTCTGTCATACCGACAATTAAACTCCTTCTCCGTCATAAAATTAAAGTTGTTATTCTAAGCCACCGCGGTCGGCCCCGCCGCTACGACAAGAAGTTATCTCTCCGTCCCTTTACTTCAATCCTTAAGAAAAAATTAAGACAGAACATTAGCTTTACAAAAGTCCTCCCTCAAAAGATAGTCTCCTCAGAAGTAACTTTAATGGAAAACCTCCGTTTTTGGCGCGGCGAAGAAAATAACGATTTGTCCTTTGGTTACCGTCTGGCGCGATTAGGCGACTTTTACATAAACGACGCTTTCGCCGTCTCTCATCGCAAAAATGCTTCAGTTGTCGCCATAACTCGCTACTTGCCCTCATATGGCGGTCCTCTTCTTGAAAAAGAAATTAAAAATCTCTCCTCGATAATGAAAAACCCAAAAAAGCCCTTTGTGATTATAATCGGCGGCGCCAAGATAAAAGACAAGCTCGGCGTGATTAAATATTTTTGGTCCCCCAAGCACCGGAGAGCCGATTATTTTCTCCTTGGCGGCGGTCCGGCCAACACTTTTTTCGCCGCCCAAGGGATGCCAGTAGGGAATTCGCTTGTCGATAAGGACTCAATCTCCCAAATATTGACATTAATTCCCAACAAGGTTAAACCTCCCAGAATTGTCTTACCGGTTGATGTAAAAATCAAGGATAAAAAAATTCTGGACATTGGCCCCCGTACTGTCCTCTGGTATAGGACCATCATCAAAAAATGCCGGACCATTATTTGGAACGGGCCGATGGGATTTTTTGAAAAGGAGGAATTTGCTGAAGGAACAAAAGGAGTATGGCGGGCGGTACTGACTAATCGCAAAGCACGGATCGTTGTCGGTGGCGGCGAAACGGTAGCTTCGCTACGGAAATTCGAAATTAGAAATTCGGAATTCAAAATTGGTCGAAATGTTTTCATTTCAACCGGCGGTGGCGCTATGTTAGAGTATTTAGCCGGTAAAAAACTGCCCGGCATAAAGGCTTTAGAAATTAGTAATAATTAGAAATTAGTAATGTTATGAAAAATATTATTGTTTTATACCACGCAAACTGTCCCGACGGGTTCGGGGCTGCTTGGGCGGCCTGGAAAAAATTTAAGAATAAAGCTGACTATATCGCTGTCTCCCCCCACTTGCTTCCCCAAAAATCAATTAAAAATAAAGAGGTCTATATTTTAGATACTATTTATCCCGCCAAAATCTTAAAAGAACTCAAGGCTAAAAATAAAAGCATTACCGTCCTTGACCATCATATAAGCAATAAAAGTGATATAAAATCTGCTGATAATTGGGTTTTTGACTTAAACCATTCGGGGGCGGTGCTTGCCTGGCAATATTTCCATCCCAAAAAGGCGGTACCCCGTCTTTTACAACATATTGAGGATTATGATTTATGGCATTTCAAGTTACCTTTCACTAAAGAGATTTTTATTGTTTTAGAGCTTTTAGATTTTGATTTTAGAGATTGGAGTAAATTCGCGGCTAAACTGGAGAAAGTAAATTCAAGAAAAAAAATAATTACTGAAGGGAAGGTTATCTTAAAATATCAAAAAAGTTTGGTCAGAAAGATTGTAAAGGACGCAACGCTGGTAAGGTTTGCCGGTTACAAAATGTTTGCAGTTAACTCACCAGTTTTAGGTTCAGAGATCGGTAATGCTTTGGTCAAAAAACTTCCGCCCCTCAGTTTAGTTTGGCGAGTAAAAAACGGTAAGATAGGCTGTTCTTTGCGTTCAAACGGTAAGGTAGATGTGGCCAAAATCGCCAAACGTTTCGGTGGCGGCGGCCACCGGGCAGCGGCTGGCTTTGTTTTGCCTCGAGATGTCAAATTACCGTGGAAGATCCTAAACTCAATATGAACAAATTGATTATCTACACCGACGGCGGCGCGAGAGGCAACCCTGGACCTGCTGCTATAGGCGTTGTAATCGGCGACAAAACTTACAGTGAGGCGATAGGGGAGACAACCAACAACGTCGCTGAATACAGGGCTGTGATTCTGGCGCTTAAGAAAGCTAAGGCATTGCTCGGCGACAAGGCAAAAAAAACAGAAGTTGAAATCCGCTCTGACAGCGAGCTTTTAGTAAGCCAGCTAAAAGGAGAATATCAAATAAAAGACGAAGAACTAAAGCCGCTTTTCGTGGAGATTTGGAATAAAATGCAGGATTTTAAGAAAGTGGATTTTTTTCTCATTCCGCGTGAAGAAAACAGGGAAGCTGATAAGTTGGTGAATCGGGCACTCGATACTCTCTTTTGACAAAATACTAATTTTTGGTCTAACTTTAAAACGGCAGCTTAAATTTTCAGCTGAACCTCAACGAAAGGGTCAAACATGGACATGACTCAGATTCTTACCCTCTGGGCGGCCTTCTCTGTCCCTCTTATCATAGGCCTTACCATCTTCCTTGGCTTGAGCCGGAAGCTAACTCAGGCAGAGAAGAAGAAAATGCAGAAGGAAATTGAGAGGCTCCAGCAACTTGCCTATAAAGACGAGCTCACCGGTCTTTTGACTCGCAGGACGTTTGAAGAGGAACTGGAGCCCCACCTGCGAGAGATAGTTGTCGCGAGAGACCGAAAGGTGAAAGAGAGGACATCGCCTACTCAATGCGTCACCTTAGCTGTCATTGATATTGACCGTTTCAAGAATGTCAACGACACTCTTGGCCACCGAGCGGGTGACCACGTGCTTCAGGAAGTTGCTAATCACATTAAAAGGCACGTAAGAGCAACCAATTTCCTGGCTCGATGGGGTGGAGAGGAGTTTGTCGTTGCTTTTTTGAATGTAGGTATGGAAGGTGCTCTCCGATTCGCCGAAAGATTGAGAAAAAACATGGAAGAGGCTGTATTCACGTGGAATAATCTTACCCTGCGTCTGACCATAAGCGTGGGTGTGGCAACTTTCGGCGAAGGGATGAAGAATTTGCAGGACTTATTTGAGGAAGCCGACAAAGAGCTTTACAAAGCCAAGTACGCGGGAAGAAACCGCGTATCAGGTCAAGTAGAGGTCCCTAGGAAGTAGGAGCATCAGGGCCCAGGATTATCACGTCTCGGGCCTTGCTATTTTTATAAAAATATGGTAACCTTGTTTTTGGTAAGTCAAGCGATAGCTCTCTTGTGCTTCGCACAAGGACTGATGACTTCTGACCAATGACTTATAATACGGTTGTTATTTGTCATAAGTTATTTGTCATTTGTTCTCGCGCGGAGCGCGAGGGAGAGGAAAGTCCGGACACCTAGTAGCAGGTAGCGGGTAACACCCGTCGGGAGTAATCCTAGAGGTGCGAACAGTGACGTCTTACTCCGCAAGGAGTGAGAGAGCCTAATCTCAACGTTGATGGCTCAATCCCGCTATAGAGATAAAAAAGCGGGGGTGAAACGGCTAAATCCTTACCGGGTGCAAGGTCGTACCTCTTGTGCGCGGCACAAGGAATCTCTAAATCCTACTGCGCACAAGGTGGGGTGCCGCTTGAGCCCAGGAGTAATTCTGGGCCTAGAGGAATTATCGCATAAACAGAATCCGGCTTATGACTTACCACCAAACCCGCCTTATGGCGGGTTTGGTTTATAATTTTATTAATGCTAAAAAGACCAAGTTATCACGGTCGCTCGCCGTTTGTTTATATTTTAAATGTAAGATTTCACAGCGTTGTTTACAGTCAGGCAGTTTATGTCGTACTGTAGACAACATATGACTATTCATAAACGGGCGCGTCTGACTCCGGTACAGCGCCGGGAGATATTCGAGAATTACCAGAAAGGGGTCAGGATATGCGATCTTGCGCGCCAATACAGCGTCTCCCGGCCAACAATCTATAAGGTTCTCGAAAGGGGCCAGTATCGCGACTTCACGCTTCATAAAAGCATCAACAAGCGCTTCCGGTGTCTGGAATACAGCCTTAAACAGCTGGCAAAGGTCGAGGCAGAATTGGAAAAGAAACTAAAGTCCCAAGCCAAACGCTACAACAAGCAGTATCCAGGAGAGATGTTTCATGCCGATACTGTGCGATTGCCGCTTCTCGCAGGAGAGTCGCCATTCGAGAGGTCGGAATACCTGTATGTTGCTGTTGATGATTTCTCCAGAGAGCTTTATGCAGCCATTTTACCAGATAAAACCAAGTTTTCCGCAGCGAAATTCCTGGAGCAGGTATTGGCTGAATGTCCTTACACCATTGAGCAGTGGTATCCTGACCATGGTCGGGAGTGGCAAGGCAGTCTCAAGATCCACCCCTTTATGCAGCTGGCCGTTGCCAATAAGATCGAACAACGCTTCATTAAGGTTAAGACTCCGAGGACAAACGGCAGGGCAGAACGGGTGATCCGGACCATCTTTGAGATGGGGCATGACCGAACGCAATTTAAGTCCAGAGCTCATCGCAAACAAGAACTCATCCGCTTCGTTAACTGGTACAATACGGTCAAACCCCATAAAGGCATCGGCAATATGACCCCGATGGAAAAGCTCATCAGTTATTTTTACTCCAAAGAATTGTAAACAACGCTAGGATTTCTTACAGATCAAGAACTTCGCCGGCGTTATTTATATTTAGAGGACCCTGGTGCGAAATGTAAGGAGTAGCGCCGTTACTTCGCTTTTGAATCTTCGCCGCTTTGTTTCCAAACTATTGTTCCTTCACTGTCCAGAGCAGTCTTTTCTTTCAGCATCAAGCAAGGTAATTATGGTAGTTTAGTGTTGACTTTTAATTAAAGATAAAATATAAAAATTGCAGTTTGAGGCGACAAAGTATTAACAGCGATATTAACAGCGACAGGTTAGAACCAGCCCAATCTCGGACCAATCTCGGAGGCGGGTATGAAAGATATAAGACTCATCCTGATGGTGGAGAAAGCCGCCGAGCAGAGAGGCGACCCCTGGGTGCCGCGAGATTACATCGTGGAAGCCATAGAGCGGATTAAGGACGGAAAAGAAAAGGTGAAGCGGTTTCCGTCCGACTCACCGCCTCTTAAGGACATTTTTGACATCGCCTTGAAGCTCTATTACAAGGACACCGGCAAAAGTTTGGGGCGGTAGTTTTTTTAGCATCAACACCCTTCCCATGATTGGGAAGGGTGTTGCAGTTTTTGTAAGATACGCTCCTCCGGCAGGTAGAGGGGTTAGTTTCATTTCTTCCTTAAGCCAGACTTACTTTCTCAGTTTTCCTGCCTGCCGGTAGAGAAGTCGGGGAGAGGGGACCATTCGATGTATGATATGTCAGCCTACTATCTATGCTATCGCATAGCGCTTTAGTAGTGTTTTAGGGTGAGTCTTAAAAAAGAAAATGTGCACTTTTGACAGCGATAGCAAATAAAACTGCACATTTCTGATCTGAATAAAACATTTCTGAATAAATTTGCCTCGGATTTCTTCACCTTTCCACCGGGAGGGAGGGTTTTCGATGTTTGTTTGGTGACAGGATAAGTAAATTTTTTGCTTTATAGATATCCTATTTTTTTAAGCCAGTCAGAATTTTCCCACTCCCAGAGTTTTTTGGCTCCGAGGAATGCTTCAAAGTCATCCTGCCAGTAGGGGAATTCGCGGAGTTCAATTTTACCTTCAAGCGGACCCCATTCGTGACTGCAGCTTTCCATAAAAGGATTACCCCGGTCGGTGAGGATTTTGTTCTTACCGCCCTTGCTCCGTAGTATTGCACCACAATGGACACACTGTTTATTCTGATCAATCCGCAAAATCCACCGTGTTTCCAAACCTTTTACCAAGTCTTTCATTACTGCCATATAAGCGGCGGTCTGGAGATTGTAGTCGCGATAAATATCCTGGGAGGTTTTGATATCCAAAATCCCGAGCTTGCCGTCAATTAAAGCAATCGCATCCAGAGTGCCGGCATAGCGGTGTTCATAATTTACAAGTCGTTTTTCAACGAATTGCGGGTCAACCTGAATTTTCCGTTCAATCAAAAACTCCAAAAACGCCTTGATAGAAGGTTTAATGGAGTTATCTACTTCTGGCTTCTCACCTATCAAAATTTTCTCAACAGTATTGTGAATAAGGGTGCCCTCACTTGCTGATTTCAACTTTACCTGTTCCCCAGCATTAAAATCTTCCATTTCAGCGTAAAAACGGTAGAGCGCCGGCTTGGCTTTGATTTCTACAATTTTCGTCACTCGCGGATACCAGAAGCCGTCAATTTCGTAGCCACAAAGAGATTTGAAATGATTTTCGTCTTGGAAGTACATAAAAACTTAAAATCTAAGATTTAGTATCTAGTATTTAGAAGGTAATTACAAGTCCCTCGTTCTCAACACTAACCTCTTCTTGATTTAATTACAATCCGCCATCGGAGAGGGTAATAGCTAACCAGTCCACCACAGTAAGCCTAAAAGACTTCAACTTATCAACCGACTGAGCCTTTGCTTTTCTACTCCATTCGCGATCGCTACGGTGGTAGAAAAATTGGTTTTCAAAAATTATTTCAGCAAAAGGTCAGTATAATTTACGATGTCGCCGGCGCCCATCATAACAATAACAACTGGCAAGTGGCAAGTGGTAACTAAGGAACGGATTACCACTGGTAATTTTTTAGGGGAGGGGAGATAGAATACAGAATTTCTAATTCCTAATTTCGAATTCCTAATTTCTATTTTCTTAGCTAAGTCGGCGGAGGTGTAGCCTTTATGGGGTTTATCGCGGCCAGCGACTTGATAGATGGGGAGGAGAATCAGGTAATCGGCTAAATCAAAAGCAGAGATAAACTCTTTGAATAAATTTTTGGTACGGTGGGCTTGGTGAGGCTGGAAGACGCAGATTATTTTGCGGCGGGGAAATTTTTCTTTAAATGCTTGAAAGGTGGCTTTTATTTCAGTAGGGTGGTGGGCATAATCATCGAAAATTTCTAATTTTGAATTTCCAATTTCTAATTTTCCGCGAAATTCCATTCGGCGCCAGGCGCCGCGGTATTGCCCAAGCGCCTGCAGAATGATTTTTTCCTTCACGCCCAGTGCCCGGGCAAGGGTATAAGCAGCCAAAGCGTTTGAAACATTATGGTGGCCTGGAATTTTTAGAACTTTTTTGATTTTACTAACCAGAGAACGGTGAGGCGCCACCCTGCAGCTATGAGGCCTCATAGCGGTAGTTGTGGAATACCAAATGACTTGGCAATTATTACGTTTGGCGATTTTTTGAATTTTGGATTTCAGTGCCCAGAGATTTTTGTCATCACGATTTGCGACAAGAACAGAATTTGGATTGTTTTCAATCTTGCGAGATTCACCCTCCTTAAGAGTTAAGGTCAATATTGAAGAGGTTGAACCTCGACGGATAGGGGAAGTCCCGATATTATTGATAAATTTGAGGAAAGTTTTCTTGACGTTGGAAAAGTTCTTATAAAAATCTAAGTGCTCTTTGTCAATGTTTGTTAAAATCGCGTAAAGAGGGGAGTAGTTTAAAAATGAGGCTTTCCACTCGTCAGCCTCGATTACGAGGTAGTCGCTTTTGCCAGCTCGGAAATTCTTATTACCGAATTCCTTAAGCAAAGTTCCTAAGATTACAGTAGGATCAAAACCAGCCTTGACTAAAATGAGAGATAAAAGGGCAGTGATGGTGCTTTTGCCGTGGGCACCGGCTATGGCAATAGTTTTATAAAAGCGGCTAAGGTGGCCTAAAGCCTCTGGATAGGTAAGGGTTGGGATACCCCTCCGCCAGGCTTCTTTTAGCTCGGGGTTTGAGGCTGGAATGGCCTGATTATATACCACCAGAGCTATTTTAGAGGTTATATTGGCCTTTTTATGGCCTATTTTGACTTTTACGCCCTCTTTTTTAAGCTCCTGAAGCAAGGGACTAAAAGTTATATCAGAGCCAGAAATAGCCCATTTTTGGGCTAAAAACCAGCGTGCCAAGGCGCTCATACCTATTCCACCTATACCTATGAAATGAACTGCCTTTTTAGGTAGGGAGGTAGTCCTTTTAGCCAAATTTCTTAAATTTCTTCTGACGCACAAGAATGTTTTTACGTCATTTGATGATAAGGCGCCGCTTTATCAATCCACTTCCAATCACCTCTTTTACTCTTATAAGAAGCCATTAATTTATATATTTCTTTTAGTTTTAGAATATCTTTTGGGTCCCAGTTAACTCTAGGAAATCCTACTTGGTCTATTTTTCTAACAATTCGTCTTTGTTGATTGCGGTATAAAATACCCAGAGCATCAAACCATAATTCGAAATCATATTTCTTTTTCGCTCTTAAAGTATGTTTTCTAAAAAAGGGCACGATTTTATGCATTAAATCATCTAATTTATTAACCGAATAGCGGGCATTACCTCTTTTATTTATGCTTATACGCCCGCAGTCAAGAGTTTTTTTTGAATTTGTTCCAAAATTTCTTTATCGTCTGCCCGTAAAAGAATTGCAAACTCAATATCCCAATAAAAATAAATAGGCTTGTTTTTTCTATCATGTCGCATGTCGAACGTCACGCCTGAATTTTAAAGCAAAGCAACCCTCACCATCTACAAAGCCGGCTATATAATCACCCGGTAACTTTTCCATATCCAAATTATACTGCGTCGCACAATAAACTCAATAGACAATTATCCCCAACCCCCTTATAAGAAATTTAAATCTTCCCGGTCAACCACCTGATAACACTAATAAACGCCTCGAATATCGCAATGATAACGTCGATGATTTTTATGATGATTTCCCGGAAGCTGATGCCAGCTACAGATTCCAGCCAATTGTTAATGCCATTCCACAAGGTTTCAACGATACTCAAAACCTCAGCCGGTATAATCCCTTGAGCGGCCCATCTGCTTAAAATCACCACTGCAATTGCTATTGCTATTAAGATAAATAATATTCTTTTTATCATAAATTTATTAATTATCCCGCATCGGGCGCGGCGGCACTAATCTGAGGCAAATAATCCATCGGGTCAATGGTAACGCCCACCGGGACTAAGCCGGCAGCCGGGGGTATTTTTTTATACTGTACGCTCGGCGCCCAGTAAACAGTAAAGTGCAGGTGCGGCCCAAAAGAATAACCAGTATTGCCAGAATAGCCGATTAAATCTCCTTCTTTTATCCTATCACCTTTTTGAACAACTGTCCGCGAAAGATGGGCATAAAGAGTGCTTAAATTATTTTCATGTTCAATTACAACATAAAGGCCATATTGGTACTTGCGCCACCTCGAGGTACCTTGGTCATTGTTATCAACCGCGACGACGGTACCGTCATGAGCCGCAAAAATCGGCGTGCCCACACTAGCTTTGAAATCAACACCGGTGTGAAATTTTGAACGGTAGGCGCGTTGAGCAAATTTGGTTTCACCATAAAGTTGAGTAATAACTGGGTTCTCAACCGGTAAAGAAAGCACACCGGGCCGTTTAAGAGGAAGTAAACTTGGGTCAAATGCTTCGCGGAGTTTCTGCTCAATCTCTTCAATAACTTTACTTATTGCTGCCTGACGCTCGTCCAGTTCAGTAATTTGTTGCTGATATACTCGTTCCTGATTTTTAGTTTCAAACAGAACCCTCTTTTTTACTGCTTTCTGTTCTTGGAGAATATCCTGACGATTGATTAAATTAAGCCGTTCAATCTGCCGGTGTCTTTTTTTGCTTTGTTGTTCGCTTAACTTGTAGATTAAATCCTGCTGGAAGTTCCGCAGTTCATTGGCGCTTTGGGCTAAACTTAAGTTCAGGTTAGTGATATTCTGGGCTTCGGAGACGCTCTCGGCCAAGCTTTTGTTCTTTAGAAATATTATTAGCAGATTTTCATTGTCTTTCTGCTGGAGCTCCACAAAAAGCTTGGCAATAGTCGCCTTTTGATTCTCAATGCTTTTCTCAACGCTCTTTATTTCGTTTCCCAAGGATTCGATTTCGAGTTCAAGTTTTTCTAAAATTAAGCGGTTGGCTTTAATTGACAGATTAAGGTGATTTATGGTGGCATCAATGCTTCGGAGCTCTCGCTGAAGAGTGGTCCGCTGTTCGCCGATCTCTTCCAACTGTCGGACAATCTGTTCCCGCTCTTCCAAAATTTTCTGAAGTTCAGCGTTTTTTTCTTCAATTTCCCGTCGCAAATTCTCAGCTTCTGTTGTGACCGATGACTCCTCATTACTCCCCTCTTCTGTCGTCTCCTCCCCCAAAACCGACCCGGCGAAAATTAATCCGCCGAGCAGAATTAGGAACAAGGAATAATGAATTATGGTTTTTGCTTTATTCATTCATAATTCTTACTTCCGTCATACTAGATTCTAGATACTAAATACTCGTCTATGCTACTTCCGCATTATAACATTGCTTACAGGACACTATTTCTGGACGTTCGGCAGCGTTTGGAATCTCCTTCTTTAACCGCAAAGTCGTTCTGTTCAATCGAAAACTGATTTTTGCAGTTTTGACAAGTTCTGGTTTCACTCGTGGTAGGGAACGATTCTGATTAGTTGAGTGGTACTATTCAAGTTTTTTAATCGCCAAATTGATTCTTTTTAACGACTCTGTTTTACCTAAAACGTCCAGAATTTCCAAAGGGCCGGGGCTGGCCATCTGGCCAGATAAAGCGACCCGCAGAGGCCACAAAACTTCTCCTCTGCCCTCACGCTCGGCTAAAGCCAAAACTTTCTCTTGAAGGGCAGCATACTTAATTATACCACCCTCCGTGTTTTTAACTATATCTCTAATTTTCTTCAAATTATTTAAGATAATTTGGGGCGGCGTTTGCTTCCAAATGAGCATCTTTCCGTCGTAATCCGGCAACTTAAAAAAGAACGCCGCCAGTTCTCTAAAATCGCGAAAAGTTTTCATCCGATCTTTCTCCAATTCTATAATTTTCAAGAGCATTTTCTTTTTTTTGAGCCACGAAGTTGGCACGAACGGCTTTAGATTTTCAAGGATTGTCTGGGGGGTCAGCTGTTTTAGGTAATAAGTATTGAGCCAATTTAACTTTTGTTCGTTGAAAACCGCACCGGCTTTCTGCACTCGCTCTAGAGTAAATTCTTTAACCATCTCATCGCGACTTATCACCTCTCTATCTTCCACCGGATGCCAGCCCAAAAGCACTAAAAAATTAAGCATAGCCTCCGGTAAATACCCTTGTTTTTTATAATCAAGGAAAGATTTTTCCAAATATCGCTTTGAAAGTTTTCTCCGGTCTGGTCCCAGAATAAGGGGCAGATGCGCAAAGTGGGGGCTTTTAAAACCCAAAGCTTCCTGAATCAAAATCTGCTTCGGGGTGTTGGCAAGATGATCTTCACCGCGTATTACGTGGGATATTTCCATTTCTACGTCATCAACCGCTGCCGCAAAGTTGTAAAGAGGTTCTTTCAAACTTTTGGCAATGATAATGTCGCCTGAAAAAGCGGTGTCAAATTCAATTTTTCCGCGCACCAAATCAGTAAACATTACTTTCTTCTTCGGCATTCTGAAGCGAATCACGGCCGACTCCCCTCCCCTAAGCCGTTTCTCTGTCTCTTCCGAACCAAGATTGCGGCACTTACCGCTGTATTTAGGCGCAAGACCCTGCGAAAGCTGGGATTGTCTCTGGGCTTCCAATTCTTCGGCAGTGCAAAAACACCAATATGCCTTTTTCTCATCAAGAAGTTGGAGTAAATACTTTTTGTAAATTTCCAAACGCTCGCTTTGGCGGACCGGCTTTTCATCCCCCATAAGCCCCAGCCATCTTAACCCTTCTAAAATCTCTTTTTCATAGGCTAACCGAGAACGTTCTTTGTCCGTATCTTCAATCCGAATCAAAAAAACGCCGCCTTTGTTTTTCGCAAAGAGCCAGTTAAAAAGCGCTGTTCTCGCGTTTCCGATACTAAATGGTCCAGTTGGCGAAGGCGCAAAACGAACCCTTACTGGTTTTTTGGGATCAGGATTCATTGTTCTAATTATAGTTAAGTTACGCAAACGAAGCGAGTTAGTTACTCCCTCCTTCCCTCAACTAACTAAGCGGTAATTAGGCTGTCACCAAGTAGCAATTAAGTTGTTAGATTTTCAGAATTTCTTTAGCGATAGTTTCCGCCGCTTCCGGTTTAGCAAAATTTCTTGCCGCCTGAGAGGCTTCTTTCATAATTTTTGGGTTATTCAAAATTTTCTCAAGCTCAATTTTTATAATCCCCCAACTCAGATTGTTTTCTTCAATCACCACTGCCGCCCCAGTCCGAGCATATTCATAAGCATTCAGCCGCTGGTGGTCGCTTGCGGCTTCAGGCAAAGGAATCAGAATTGAGGGTTTATGAAACGCAGCAATTTCAAAAATTGCACCTCCGCCGGCTCGGGAAATCACAACATCAGCGGCAACCAAAGCTAATTTCAGCTCTTCTGAATTAAAAAATCCCTTGAATTTATACCCTTCTTTTCTTAAACCTGCTGCCTCAGTTATGTTTTTCTCGCCAACTTGATGCAGTACTTGACCGAGCTTAAGAAGCTCTTCTAAATTATCAAAAACAAACGAGTTGATTCTTCTAGCTCCCTGGGAGCCGGTAAGAAAAAGGATAAGAGGTTTGTCAGGATTGAAGTTAAGCTTAGCTTTGGCAACCTCTTTACTTGGTGGGCGATTCAAGAATAGCTCGGTTCTGATAGGATTGCCAACAAGTTCAATTTTATTGGGAGAAAAATATTTTTCCGCCGCGGTAAAAGCAATAAAGATTTTTTCAGCAAAATGGGCAGAAAGACGATTTGTCAAGCCGGGTATAGAGTCAGAATCATGAATTAAAACAGGAATAAAATAGAATTTTGCAGCCAAAATCACAGCTAAGGCACCTGGTCCTCCTTTGGAAAAAACCAAATCAGGCATTATAAAATATAGCCAGTAAAGCGCCTGCACAAAACTTAGGAAAAATTTAGGCACATCAAGGAAATTCCTTAAATCAAAATAACGGCGCCACTTGCTGGATAAGATGGGGCGGACTTTAATATTTCTTAATTTAAATGCCTCATTCAAAGGATGTTTAGGACCGATGTAAAAAAGTTGAACTTTTTGTCTTTCAAGCTTCTTGATTTCATCAGCAACCGCAATCAGCGGAAAAATATGTCCGCCCGTTCCGCCACCAGTTAAGAGTATCCTTTTTGTCATCGGTACCTTGAAACGTTAACAATAATCCCGCTCATCGTCAAAAAGACAGCCAAGGCAGTACCGCCGAAACTGATAAAAGGTAAGGGTACTCCGGTTAAAGGGATAAGAGCGGATTGAGCAGCAATATTAACAAATGCCTGGATGCCAATTAAAGTGACAAAACCGGTGACCATCAACCGACTAAAACTGTCGGGGGCATTCTTAGCAATTTTCAAGCCCCGTAAGACCAAAAATAGAAAAGCAAGAATTAAAAAAGTTGCGCCTACAAAACCCAGCTCTTCGGCAATTACAGCAAAAATTGAATCGCCCATTGGTTCTGGTAAATATCTTAATTTGGTGGTGGAATCGCCATAACCGACTCCAAAAAGACCGCCCGAGCCAATGGCAATTAATGATTGATTAAGATGATAACCGCGTCCTAATTCATCAACGTCTCGATTCAAGAAAGTTATAATTCGTTCTAATCGGTAAGGAGTAAAATAGATAAGGAGCGCAAGACCAAAAGCAGCGAGCAAAACCGCGGCAATAAGAAATTTAAAACGGCCGCCGGCAGTAAAATAAGTGGCCAGAGCGGCTAAAAAAATAATCACTGCTGTTGTGGTTGAAGGCTGAAGAACAATGAGAATAATTACAAGGGCGATAAGAAACATTAAAGGCAAAAATCCATCTTTAAAACTCCTCCTTCTTACCTCGCTTTTTGCCAGCCAGGCGGAAAGATACAAAAGAAAAGTAAGTTTTAAAATTTCAGCCGGCTGAATACTTAATCCCCCAATACTTATCCAGCGAGAGGAACCTTTCAAAGTTAATCCCAGCGGCGTAAAAACCAAAAGTAAGAGAATTATAGTAATTAAAAGGAGGGGCAGGGCAAGCTGTTCCCATCTCCGGTAATAGATAACCATCCCGACTATAAAACCAATGATACCTGCCATAAGACCGCGCAAAATTTGATGCTCCAAATAATAAAAACTCTTACCAAATCTCGCCTCGGCTAAATCCGAAGAGGCGCTAGTTAGCATCACAAGACCAAAAACAGTCAAAAACACTACCAGTCCTAGGAAAATGTAATCCGGCGGTGATGTTGGTTTTGGTTTAGCTTTCATATTTTAAAATATGACCAGCGTTCACGCCGACTTTAAAATTTTCTTTCTCAAGCACAATTTTCCCGTTTATAAGAACAGTTTCCGGATTCAAGTCTTTTAAAATCACAATATCAGCATAATAATCTTCTTGGAGTTTTCCTCGGTCTTTAATTTTATATTTAGCCGCTGGCAGGGAGGTGAGTTTGGCTACTGCTTTTTCTGTGGAAATTTTACCGCTGTTTGTCGCAAGACGAAGGAACTTCAAAAAAACCCGGCCAGCGCATTCGCTCACTTGACTTCGAGCAACCCGCATTTCCCCTGAAGCAATAAAGGAGGAGGGTGAAAAAATAAAGTCTTCGAGCATTTTTTCATCAACGATTTTTTGGAGGATGACGCCTCTTAAATGAGAAATCCGCATTAGTTTAAGAAGAGCTTTGGGGGGTTTCAAGTTGTTTGTTGAGGCGTACTCTTGGAGCGACTTACCGCTAAGAAAATCTAAATGAGGCGGCGGGCTGCAAAGGTAAATTTCAGAATTGACCACTTGTTGGAAGTGCTCAAGCAATTTTTCCTCAAAGTGTTCGGAATTCAAGCGAACAAGCATTGCTTCCAAGTTTTCTTTTTTAAACCAGCCCGGTAAAAGTTGATAGAGAGGCACTGAAAGGTAGGGACTCGGATAACAGTCAAAATTAATTCTAAGCTCTGCCGAACTTTCTTCTAACTTTTTTTTGGCCTTAAGGTAGGTTTGACTGAAATTTTTAAGGGGCAAAAGGTGACTAATTTCTACGCTCACACCGGTTTTCTTAGCAAGGTTAATAGTCTCATTGAGGGAGTTATCTAAATTTTCGTTATAATCGCGCAAATGGGTGGCATAAACTCTATTTTCTTTCGCCACTACCAAGGTTAGTTCTTCAAGTTCATAGGATGGAGTTGAGCGGCTATGGGCATAATCGAGACCGGTTGAAAAACCAAAAGCTCCGTCTTTAAATGCTCGGTGGAGAATTTTTTTAAAAGTCAAAATTTCGCGATCGGTCAAATCTCTCGTTTCTTCCCCTAAAAGAGCCCGTCTTATGGTTCCGTGCCCTATAAGTGTCCCGAAATTAAGTCCTAATCCTTTATCTTTTAGGTGGTCACAAAGCTCAGAAAGTTCGTGCCAATTTATGTTTAACTTTGAGATATCGGTCCATTTTCGAAGCGAGATAAGCGCACCGCCCAAGATTGGAGTAAGCGAAGCCCCGCAGTTGCCGCCAATAACAGTGGTTATTCCTTGTTTGATATAATTCTCCTCCCAGCCCTCTTCAAAAATATCAAGATAATGGTCAACCGCAGAATTTATATCAATAAATCCAGGGGTAATAATGGCGCCGGTTGCGTCGATCACTTTTTCGGCTTGACGTTTGGAAAAATTTCCGAGTCTGGCAATTCTATCTCCTCTTACCAAAATATCCTGCTTAACTGGTTCATCACCACTACCGTTGTAGACTAACCCCCCTTTAATCAATATTGTTGTCATGCTCTTATTATAATTTTAATTCAACACTTAAAGGAGAAAAGGCGGGTAAAAGAGAGTTAGGATCGGACGGATAGAATAGATTTGAATTGGTTCTTATTTCTGCTTTTCAGAACTACGCGAATTTCGCCAGAAAAAACAGGACCAGCCCTAAAATAGTTGCTACGGCTGAGATAATCCAAAATCTCATAGTAATCTGACTCTCCGGCCAGCCTAATGCTTCAAAATGATGATGAATTGGCGTTGAAAGAAAAATTTTCTTCTTCCGGATTTTTTTGCTCAGCGTCTGAATAATAACCGAAATTGACTCCACCATTAGAATAAATCCAAAAAACGGAAGAAAAAGAGCAGTGTTAGTAAGCATCGCCATTACGCCCAAGGTAATCCCTAAAGACATTGAGCCAGTATCACCCATAAAAAATCTTGCTGGATAAATATTAAACCAAAGAAAAGCTAACAGGGACCCCAAAATTGCAGCATTCATCACTGCTAAATCATAGCGGCCAAGAATAAAAGCTACCACCGCCATCGCGCCGAAAGCAAAAAAAAGAGTGCCGGCCGCAAGTCCGTCCAAACCATCTGTCTCGTTAGCTGAAAAAGCGGTAGCAACAAGGATAAAGATGAAAAACGGAATGTACCAACCGCCAATAAAGACGTTACCGATAAAAGGAATGTAAAGGAAGTCCCAGCCGAGCTTGAAGAAAAACCACCAGGCGCCAACTGCCGCGACAGCGGTGTAGAGGAAAAGTTTCTGCTTCATGTTGAGCCCCCCGCCATGTGGCCCTTTACCTAAAATTCCAAACATATCATCAACTAAACCAACAAGGGCTGTCAAAAGGAGGGCAGCAAGCGGCAGATAGGTCTCGGTGCGGTCTACAAAATCAAAATAATTAGCAAAGCCGTTAAAGAAAACTCTTAAAACGAAAAAAGTAAGGGCGAGTCCCAAGACCGTCGCCCAAATAATTACTCCCCCCATCGTTGGCGTCTTAGATTTATCTTTATGAAATTGGTAAAAAACTGGAGCACTTGCTTTATCCCGAATATTTCTTTTGCGCAAATCATATTTTTCTAAAAAATAAGCAACAAAGGGCGTGATAAAAAGGGCCGTGATATATGAAAGAGCAAACATTATCAAAACTCTTACCGCTTCAAAAATCAACATGCTAATTTTGTCTCAATTATAAACCTTTAAAATATATAAGCTTGATCTATCCATTCAAGGAGGTTTTCTAACTCTTTCTTTCTATCAGGACTTCCCAAGATAACTGCAATCAGCCTTGTGTTTTTAAATGAAACGATAGCAAAAAGATTTTCGCCCGCCCTATCCGAGGTTCCGGTTTTACCACCTAAAAAATAAGGCTCATCCACTAAGTTATTAATATTCAAAACAGTCCGGCTTTGGAAATCATTCAAGGGCTGGATGAGCTGGCTTTTAACCCGACTCCAGTTGAATATTTCCGGTTCATTTTCCAAAATGTATTTACCAAGTCGTAACAGGTCGCTTGCTGATGTCTTGTTGAGATCGCTTAGTCCTGAACCATCAAAAATCACAGTTTGACTCATACCTAAAGCCCGAGCTTTTTGATTCATTAATCTTACAAATTTTTCCTTACCAAGATAGTTTTCAAAAGCAGCAGCCGCATCGTTTGAAGAAGTAAGAAGCATTATTTTTAAAAGATCTCTGGCAGTAAAAACTTCGCCGCTTCGAAGACCGCCGGCTTCACCTTCTGTAGCCACTACCTTCTCGTCAATCACAATTTTTTTATTTTCACCAATATCTTCCAAAACAACTAAGGCGGTTAAAAGTTTCGTCAGAGAAGCCATTGGCCAAGTTTGGTAAGTGTTGTAACTTAAGAAGGGGAAATTTTCATCAAGTGATTGAATAAGGACTACCTTTGCCTTAATTTCGGGATCTAAAATTTCCCACTTTCGGCTTGGCGCCCGCTTTATTTGAAAATCATTAGGGTTTAAAAGTGATGCCCGCTCGTAGGAAAGATTAGGAGAAGAAAACGGTACCGTCGCTTCGGTCTTTTCCCTTATCTCTTCCTCCCGCAGCTGGATATCTATTCCTGTTATGGTAAGGGAGATTAAAATTAAAATTATCAAAATTAATGCCTGCAGGGGGATATTCATATCTCAAACTTTTGCAATATATCGTTGTATTTCCAATATTCGGGCAGTTCTTCAATTTTACTTAAACCGATATGACGCAAAAAATCAAAACTTACCTCGTACTCGTAAACATTCCTTCGTTGAGGGTTTGGTTTTCTTAAAACAAGTCCCCGGATAAGCAAACTCCGCAGAATAAAACTTGAATTTACGCCTCTTACAAAATCTATAGTTGAACGCGGCAGCGGACCCAAATAAGCAATGATTGATAATGTCTCTAAAGAAGCCGGTGATAATTCTTCTCTAAATTCTTCTTTAATCAGAGCTTCGCTAATTTTTTGAAAATCCGGTTTAGTGGCAAGTTGGACCATGCCGTTGTGACGTAAAAGAATAAGACCCCTTTTTTCGTCTTGTTTTAGATTTTGTTCAAAATCATCCAAAAGCTCTTTACCCTCTTCTTCTGTAATATTAAGCAATTTGGCGATACGCTTAAGCTCTATCGGTTCGCCGTATTGAAAAAGGAGTGCTTCAAGTTCGGCTATTTTTTCTTTCATGTTTTATATGTTGTATTATTATCAATCCCTATTGCTAGCCGTTTTTATTTTTTTATTTTAGTTTCGTAATTTTAATTTCGCTGAAATGACCGGCTTGCTCTACATAAATGAGCTGAGCTTTGATAAGATGGAGAATTGCAAGAAAAAGCACAATCAATTCGCTGCGGCTGCCTTCGCTTCGTAGATTATTCAATTCAACTGGTTTTTTTGAGGTAATTTTTTTCAGAATTTCCTCAATTTTTTCCTTAAGATTGATCATTTCGATTTTAATCGTTTTTACTGGCTTCATAACTTTTTCAAACTCCCTGAAGATTTTGCTAAACGCAAGAGCCAAGTCTTCTGCGGTTAAATTCTTTGGCGGATAAAAAGCGGCGCCTATAGTGCTTAAAAACTCCCGCGATGCCATTTGGGGAAAAACATTCCATTTCTCCTTAATAATATTTTTGGCTTTTTTAAGTTCGGCGTAAAGTAAAAGTCGCTTCTCAAATGTCCGAATGTCCTCTTCCTCTTCTTCATTTAATTCAAGAGTGGGTAGAAGAATTTTTGACTTTATCAGTACCAATTTTGAAGCCACAACCAAAAAATCGCTTATCAGCGTCGGGTCGCTGTGTTCTTTCTCGAGCTTCTCTAAATAATTCAAGAAATCAGCTGTCACTTCCGCCAAACTAATTTCTGTAATTGCCAGTTTTTTTTCCTCGACGAGCTCCAAGAGTTTATCAAGCGGTCCTTGGTAGCGCTCAAGAGTTAGTTCGTATTTCATATCTGTTATAATGATAATAAAATAATGTTCAAAATTAAAAGCTTAAAGCCAGCGCTGGCTTTAAGAATTGGGTTAGGCGTGGTCTTTAGCTACGCCGGAATAATGAGTTTTGTGGCTCCGGAAAACTGGGTTGGTTTTATACCCCCTTGGGTCGGCAAAATTATTGACCCCCCCACCTTCCTTTATATTCATGCCGCTTTTGAACTCATTTTAGGCTTAGCTTTTATTATCGGTCTTTACCTGCCTTTAACCGCCCTTCTTGCCTTTTTTAACATGTCTGCTATTCTTCTTTTTTTCGGGGTAGATGAGGTCACCTTCCGCGACTTTAGCATTTTGATGTCTTCCTTAGCGCTTTTCCTTATCGTTACCAAAGAAGGTTAAATTTTTCTCACCTTCCACCGATCGCAAAATATTAAGAGGCTTTTTAGCCGTGGCGGATAACTAAAACATCGCCATCTTCTACTACATAATCCTTGCCTTCTAAACGAAGCCAACCCTTGCCTTTCGCCGCGTTCCAACTGCCGGCTTCTACTAATTTTTTCCAGTTTATAACCTCGGCTTTTATAAATTTCTTTTCAAAGTCAGTATGAACCACACCTGCAGCCCGAGGTGCTTTGGTGCCGCCCTTGATAAACCATGACCGAGCTTCATTTTCATTAGCTGTAAAAAAAGTAATTAAATTAAGTAATTTAAGAAGCGTCTCAAAAATCTCTTTCACTCCCTTATTGTCCATCCCTTCTTTTAAGTTAAAAATTAAATAGGGGTAGCCAAGTTTTTTAATCTCTTCAATAAGATTTTCTTCTGCTTCTTCGTTTTTGCCGTTTAACAAAACAAGCTGAGGTTTAGTGCTAAGAAGATTTATTTTTTCTTTAGATTCTTCATCTTTCGCCTTAAGTTCTTGAAGCACGACCTTTAAATCGTAAAGAGCGTTGAACTTGCCTTCAAAGTGGACTATGGTTTCATCTTTAAAAATTCTCACCACATGCACAATCGCATCCACCTCCCGAATATGAGCTAAAAACTGATTGCCCAATCCCCTGCCTTGGTGAGCGCCATAAACTAATCCGGCGATATCGTGAAATTCTAAAACTGCTGGCAAAATTTCTTTTGAGCTCATTACTTTAGCCACTCTTTCTAAGCGTTCATCTTTAAACGGTACTACCCCTACATTCGGATTAATCGTTACAAAAGGATAGTTTGCAATATTCACCTTAAGCTTTGTAAGCAATTTGAAAAGAGTGGATTTCCCCACGTTCGGCAAACCGACAATACCGATGGAGATCTTCATTTTTTAAGCAACTTCAAAATCTTGGAAATAGGCAATGCTTCTAAAACATTTTGATCTCTGCCCCGCATCGTCTCTGCGGCAAATAACGCCTCATATACGCTCTCCTCAACAACTTCAACCGCTGCTAAAAAGAGCAGATTTATTAAGTCAGTAGGCAAAGAACGTTTTTCTCGAGAAATGCTGAAAGCTATGGCATAATCGCCGCTTTGGTTTGCCATTATTGAACCGGTCCGGCCAAGGCCGAGGAATGACCGTTTGGCTATACGTTTGAGGGTGTCGGCGCCAACCGGAGCATCAGTGGCAAGAACAATCATGCAAGAACCACCTCCAAAGCCGGCTAAACTCTTCAAGCTATTCTTTTTGAGAATCCTACCGACCGGTACGCCCGCGATTACAAGGGAACCGCCGTAATTTGTCTGGACTAAACCGCCTAAAACATAAAGCTTACCCCCAACTCTGATAACCCGGGAAGCCGTCCCGATCCCGCCTTTCCAGGCAAAGCATTTGGTGCCGGTGCCGGCCCCGACATTTCCCATTTTCACTAACTTAGAACGGTTAGCGTAGGCTTTTTTCACATCTTCCTTTGTGATAATGTCCTTGTGGAGATTATTGAGAAATCCGTCATTGACTTCTCCCACTACCACATTTACGCTTTCAGTCGGTTTAATCTTGGGATTTTCTTTAAGAACAATGTCAATTATTCCTCTCATCACCGGACCAACCGCAAGGGTGTTGGTAAGAGCAATCGGCGCTTCTAAGAGGCCGGTTTCTTCAACTTGAGTAATGCCCGTTAATTTGCCAAAACCGTTACCAACAGCAATAGCCGCTGGAATTTTTTTTCTAAAAAGTTTCGGCACGCCGGGATCAATAATTGTTACGCCTGTTCTTATGTCATCACCTTTAATTATTGTCCGGTGACCAACCTTAACTCGTCCCACATCAGTAATCATGTTTCTTCTGCCCGGCGTCAATATCCAGGGGTTTAAGCCGTAATCGCGAAATCTTTTTTTCTTGGCTTTAATCATTTTAAAAATTAACTGCTCGGGTACCTTTATATGATACCCGAGCAGCGCGAAACTACTCAAATACCACCGGCGCCATGGCCATATCAACCCGGCCATGAACTCGGAGAGTATTTGAAGGAACAGCACAGGCCGAGGCTGAGATAAGCTCACCACCCACTGACCATGGCCGCAGGAGGACCCGGGCTGCGAAAAGCTCGGGGCAAGCCCGGTTGGTATTCAAGACAGGGATTCGAGCAACGCCGGTTTCAAGACGACGTTGCACAATAAAGGGTTGTTTTCGCTTAACCCGCTCGTCAATCCAGCGACTCCAAGTCTCTTGACTGAGGCCGTGTCCCATCATGACGCCGTAGGAACGAGCAGCCATAGTGTTTGCCCCAGAGACCTTAAGAACCAGACCGTTTCTTACGCTTTCAGGGAGAGTCCGGAGATGGTCCAGGCTGTCTATTCTGTAAGCGGCAACTGTGCAAGGGAACCCCCTGACTTCCTTGTCCTTGAAATGGATGAGATTTGAATCTGGCATGATTTTGTCAAGGAGTTCAAAAGCTCCGGGCTTTAGAGCGGCAAGCTCCCTTTTAAAGAATTGGATGTGGCTCCGGAAAATGGAATACCACGCCTTGTTGCCGAAATGAGCAAACTCCGGCACCAATCTCACCTCTCCCTGCTGAGCGGCCTTTACTACCTCGACGAGCAACCCTTTAGTCTCAAAGATTGGAAACTGTCGCCAGATAGTTCCCAACTTCTCGCCGTTCAGGTAAACACCACCCGACCGGCAAGAAAGCTCATCCATCTTGTCCGTCGTCATGAAGTGGACGCGGTAACCGAGCTCTCTTAGGTAGTCGGTGAGCCAGCGGAGCTCGGGGATATAGACCTTACTCCAGTCGTGAGAAACAAGGATAAGCAGTGGTCCTGCCGAGGTAAGCCACCGGAAACACCACTCCCACCTTTCTTTATTTACTCCGTAGGCGCGGTCGAGGTGAACCACTTCGGCAAATCCGCCGGGCATCTCGTCGTTTTCCGAGGCAAAAACTCCTTCGGGGGTGTAGTGGAGATCAAGCCGTCCTACTGAAAAGTGGTCTTGGGAAGGGAAAAGATACGATTCTTGAAGTGCTGGTTCAACATCTACTCCTGCAAAAAGCAGTTCTCTTACCTCAGCGGCGGTTCGGACAAGTTTGTCGCAAGCTCGTTCAAAGAGATGAAAGGAGTGGAGAATCTCCTTTAGTTTCTTGCCATCGCAGCGGATTGGCTCCGCAGCGATTCGGAACCAGCTTATCTTTGAACCTTTAGGAAGTTCCATGAGGTGGGCCTTGTCGGCAATGGCCGCTGCTAAGTTCGGCCCCTGGTTCAGACGCTCAAGGATAAAGTTAACTTCCTCGGGTAGTTTGATATTTATGGGTGGAGGTTCACCTTTCCGAGGACGTCCCCAAGGGAAAAGACCGTTGTTTAGGCGCTCTTGGAACCGCTTCCTGAAATCGGCGTAGAGCTGTCTTGCGCAGCGCTCTGCTGGTTGACACCTCGGAGCGACTTTCACAGCCCACTGAGCTCCCCAAGCCCAAGACGGAATGAGCTTTGAATCATCCGGCCGCGAGTGAGTGGTCGGGCTAAAGTGATTTATGCCCATATTGTGGTCAAAAAGCACCACCGCCCCGTTAGGCGAGATACCGCTTTCAAACCTTGCCCGAATCTCTTCGGGACTTTCAAACACCACGCACTCTGCTGTTCCTTGAACCATGACGCGAAGACAGCTTACCACCTCTTCACTTCTCGGATTTCCTTTTAAAGTGAAAAAGAGGCGGGGCGTCTCAAATAGGGTCCCGAGATTGTGGGCAAATGTAAGCATAACTCCTCCTTGGTTAGTGGTTGAGTATTGTTTATGTTTGACAAGGTGCGTCCAGTCCTGATTTAATTCAGGCGCTGGTCTAAATCCATAATTTATGACTTAAATCAACCCCTGAATTAACAATAAAACCTCCTGTGGTCAGGAGGTTTTGTGAATTTATATTTAATTAATTGTATATTTCTGAAGGCACTTTATCTCACTCAACCTCCCGACCGTAACGTAATAAAAAGGTTAAGGTAAATGAAAAAGACTCCCATCTTCACGGTGGTCAGAAGGTTTTTAGACATCACTTTAACGATATTCATGTTGTAAAAAGAGTATCACTAGAAACTTTTTGTCGTCAAGAAAAGTGTGGATAAGTTAATTAATCATAGAAGGTTTCTTACTTCTTCAATAATTTCTTGAGGAATGGGGTTTCTTTCTGGACTTTTGCCAGGATACCGCCACGCCGTTATAATCTTTATCCTTTTTTGTTTAGAAATTAGAAATTTGGAATTAGAAATTGCTTGTTGGTTTTTACCAACAAGCTTGTACATTACCCAAATTTCCTGATAGCGTTTGGTACCGGCTGGCTGCATCACTGCGATCGTCCCAGACACTATCCCCTCCTCCGTGCGTTTGGGGTAACGAATAATGCGTTTAATCCGGCTCTCGGAAATGCCGTATTGCTGCATTTTGTAAAAAACATGATTGGTCCAAGAGTATTTTTCTTCATTTTTTGGTGGTTTAAACATGACTTTATCTGCTAAAAATGATATGTTACGCAACCTCGGCGTTGTAACAGCTTTCACAATACACAATCTCTGGTCTTTCTGGAGCATAAGAAGTTTCAAATTCATTGGGACAATGATTGGTGCCGTGGAAGTGGCTGGTGGTGTTTTGGTAGATGCCGTTTTCTGATTTTTCGCCAGCGCATTGACATTTGCGATGCCAGATTTTTAGAGGATTTCTTTGTTTGAGGCGTTCGTAATGTCGGCAATTAGGACAGAGTCTGGGCAGAGGAAGATTCATTTTTCTGTAGAATTGAAGTTCTTGAGGAATTATCTTGAAGGCAGTGGTACATTGTTGGTTGCATTTACCTTCATGAGCACAGCCGATGATCGCTTTTAATATTGAATCATCTACATCCTTGATATGATCGGGGAGGTTTTCTGCTTTCACAGTGACTTCATAATGTCTTTCTTCGGGATCTTTCCACCTGTAACCTTGAGTTAAAGCTTGCTCTTTTGTCAGAGGAAAATAGTCTAAGGCAATTGTTTCATTATAAGCGTGATGTGAAAGATCGACCGGAAAAAATTCTCCGTATTTATACACTCGCCCCCCTCTATCTACGTACGGCATCTCATCCATGTGTTTTTTAATCTTGCCTACTAATGCTTCTACTGTTTTTTGGAGTAGGCTTTATTTAAAATACAGTAATCTTTCTTGGTATTGATAGAAACACACCCGAAAAGATTGGAACATCCGGCGTTAGGGCAAAACTCAGAGTACTCAATATTCTGACCGAACGCCCCCATCCCAAACTTATTCATGTTCCCCATTACGGACCAGCTTTCGTAACAGAACGCAGCAGCGCTTAAATGATTGCAATCATAGCAGTCTTTTGCGCCTTCAGTACCGGCAAGACAGTACTTACAATCTTCCAGATTATTACTGTCAAAACACCAAAAACAATTCTTCGCATTCCGAACATTATCCCCGATAACATTTACTGTCTGATCCAACATAGCAAAACGCTTCGGGAAAGACCCGCGGAACACTTCGAATTGATTTCTGACCTCATTGAGTTTCTTAAAGCTTCCAAGGTCATATTTTTGACGTTCTTTCTTATATTCATCGGGAAGGAACTGTTTATTAAAAATCTGATGGTGGGTGTTCCGGAGATTAACACAGCTAAAACAGTCATTAGAACCTCGGACATCATAAAGAAACTCCGAATCCAGAGATCCCTTAACATAACGCGAAAATAATAGCCTGTTGCTAGTAATGCCGTCTATTAAGTCGTAACACTGCTCTACTTCCCAGCAATACGAAACATCATAAACATCTTTCGATCTATCAACGCGGTAACTATAATAGACGTCTTCAGAGTTCAAAATACTCGTTGAAAAATAGACATTTTTAATGTTTAAAGACTGGTTAGCGTATTCGGAATTAACTGCGTTTTTGGTGTAAAGTGCCGGATGAGGAACCTTTTTACAGAGTTCAGCAAATTGGGTAAAGAACGGTTTGGAAAAATCATACTCTTGTCCGTAGGCAAGTGGATCCCAATTATCCGAATACCAGCATGGAACACAATAGACTGAAACTGGCACATCAGGAGAGTAGCGAGCAATAATGTCTTTCTTGCACAAATCGCACTTTCTTCTGTAGAGACTTCTTTCGTTCCGAAATGCCAATCTTCTCTGTAACCGACAGTAATGACAAAAAGTCGGCGGCGGCACAGAGATTTTCCTGTAAAAATCAAAGTCTTCGGCTTCAATGGTGAATGATTGTTTACAGTTTTGGCAAATTCTTGTTTCGGGATTCATTTTTTCTGGGTTGCCCCAAGGCAACTATTATTTATTGAGCATTCAGCCTCATGGCAAGTTTTAGGACATCCAACTTTTTACTTTCTCTGGTAAAGCCCAATTAATGTAGTTTGGTCTAAAATATGACCTGCCATTGCTTTTTCCAGCTCGGCTTTGACTGCTCCTTCTTTTAGATCAAGGACAGTATCAAGAGCATAAACTTTAAACATATAGCGGTGTGGTTTGTCGCCCCGCGGGGGGCAGGGGCCGCCGTAGCCAAGACGGCCGAAACTCGTCGTCCCTTCCACCGCTCCGGCCGGTACGCTGTCTTCCGGAATGTAGTGGGTCTTTGGGTCAATGTTCCACATAATCCAGTGGTCCCAGGTGCCTGAGGGCGCGTCAGGGTCATCCATTATCAAAACCAAGCTTTTCGTCTCCGGCGGAACATTCAGAATCTCAAGCAAAGGATTGACGTTTTCGCCTTCGCAAGTGTATTTGGCGGGAATGAACTCATTATTTTTAAAAGCCGAGCTTTTTATTACCAGACCATTCATATTAATAATAGGAATTTCTTTTTCTTCTTGTAGTGGCGACCTTTGAATGAAATAAAATAATACGAAACCAACGGCAAACACGCTCGCGATAAAAACCGTAACAGGCAGTGCCTTTCTCACTTCTTTAAGATACCATCCGTTACTCTGGAAGTAAAGCCAAAGACGATAAGAACGAGTAAGGTTGCGCTTATGATGGGGTAAAGCGTATAATCATGATATCAATGCTAGCAATTTACCGAAAATATCGGCCAGCAACCTTTGAAAGCTTACTCGGTCAGGAACTTACGGTTAAAATATTGAAAGAGGCGGCGCGGCAGAACCGGCTTGCTCACGCTTATCTTCTCGCCGGTCCAAGAGGTACTGGCAAGACCACCACTGCTCGTCTCATAGCCAAAATCGCTAATTGCGAAACGCGAGCGAATGACGAAGACTTCAGAAAAAGGGGGGAACCCTGCAACAGGTGCGGTCCTTGCCTTGAAATCAATGAGGGTCGGGCACTTGATGTCGTTGAGATTGACGCCGCTTCAAACCGCGGCATTGATGAGATACGAAATTTGAAAGAGAGCGTCCGTGTCTCACCAAGTTCGTTCCGCTACAAAATTTTCATAATTGATGAAGCTCATATGTTAACCGGCGTCGCCTTTAACGCCCTCCTTAAAACTCTTGAAGAACCGCCGCCGAACATAATTATTATTCTTGCTACCACCGAACCGGACAAAATACCAGCAACAATTTCTTCCCGCACCCAGCAGTTTTATTTCAAAAAAGCGCCATTGAGCCAAATCACGAAAAAATTGAAAGAAATAGCAAAGACGGAAAAAATTGATATTTCAAACGAAGCGTTGGAACTGATTGCTGCCTCAGCAGAGGGCAGTTTTCGCGACGCCGAATCGTTCCTTGACCAACTAACTTCTTTTAATGGCACAAAAATAAACCTTGAAGATGTTGAAAAAGCGCTCGGCAAAATCGGTTTTGACAAGCTCTCCGAGCTCTGCGGCCTAACGTTAAATGGAGATCTTGAGAGTGTCTTAAAAACGATTTCGGAAATAGAAGACGGCGGATTTAACTTAGTCCAGCTAACTAAGGATATGATTCAATATTTACGCCGGGTTGCGGTTTTGAAATTCAATCCCGACATGAAAACTCTTTTCAAAAACGAGCTAATGGAAGAGCATTTAGAGAAACTCGTCGCTCATGCCGCCGCCTTCCAAGAAGCTCATATTAATTTGATAAAAGCACTAATAAACGCCTACTCCCAAATGCGCTACAGTCAGTTCCCGATAATTCCTTTAGAAGTAGCAATTGTTGAAAGTTTGAAAAATTTGAAAAAATCAGAATAAAAAAAACCAGCACCCTCGAAGGTGATTCAGCGGAACAACCACTATAAAAAATTGGAGACAGTCAGCTGAGGGGTTGCTGGTTTTTTATTTTATCTTGTTTATCTTGATACAGAAATCGTCTCACCGAGTTCAGCAGCAGGCGCGCTGATGGTGATCCGGCCGGTCGTGGCATCCCTGACAATATTGTAGCCCGTATCGTAGTCAGTGTTAGAAGTATAGTGAGCGCCCGAAGCCGAAGGGTCAAACGGCATCGTTGAAATATAAGTGGGCACTAAGCACGGCGCTATATCATAGTTGCCGGTACCGACTGCCATCTTTTTCGTTGAAGTTGGGATAGCGCCAGCCGCACAGCCGGTTTCAAATATGCCCCGATTGTCCGCCATCCGCTGGCCCACCGCGTTGAGAATCGTGTTGACGTTACTCCAGCGCTGAGTGTTCCGTGCCTGAGCAAACTGCCGGGCAGGGTTCAAGGCAACAATCACGACCGCCGCAAGAATAGCAATAATGCCAATTACGACCAAAAGCTCAATAAGCGTAAAACCTTTTCTACTTATTACTTTTTTCATTGCTCTTTACTCGTTACTTATTATTCGACCTTGGTTGATTTATGATTTATTATAACAAATCAGAAAGAATTCACTTCTTCCAACGAGACAGTTTCTAAACTGGTACTATCGACGACGAGTTTCAGATTAACAGTCCGTTCAAGTACTGCCGCTTTCGCTTTTATTATTTTATTAGAACCTGCGGTCTCAATAGGAAGAATTTGACACGTTTCAGTTCCCACGTTTATCGTCTCATTGCCGCTGTAAGCGCCTAAAGCAAGCTGGAGTTTGGCGTGCTCTAAACATCCTTCGGCAACTTTCCGGGCCGCATCTTTTGTTTCAAAACCGAGCGTATCAAACCGCCCAAGGAAATTGCTGCTAGAGAAAACCAATGCTATCACAATTACAATGGTTGTGATGATAATTGCTGATATAACCGCAATATAACCTTCTTTTTTATGGTAAAACATAACTTAAAGTAGTTGTTGAAACAAGATGGGGATAAATATTGTCTTTGAGCTCCAGCTGAATCTTCAAAATAGCCGGCGCCGAAGTTGTCGCAAGGTGCTCTACGAGGAATTGACTTACCCTTACCCGGTTGTTGACCAAAGGCACAGCAGCTCCGCCGCCAGTTGAAAGAGTAAGCTTCTGATCTCCATAAGAGAAAAACACCGGATTTAAGGTGGGGTTGACAACAGTTAACCGCAACTGTTGAGTTGAAGAACTATTGGCGGCAGGGATGATGATTGCGGTTGCAAACGGAGCGAAACGGCTTATTTTCCGCTCAATAAACTCCTGATTTACGATAACTTCGTTTCTTTCAAGAAGAACATCGGTTGAGCTGAAGATGGTCGCTATAAAAGCTAAAGCCGCTCCCAAAAATATTGCTAGAATAAGCGAATAAATCAAAACCTCCAGCAAAGTAAATCCCCCGCCAGTTGGCAGTTGGTAGTTTATGGATTGTGGTTTTTCCGATCTCATTTTTGACCTCCAACCTCTCACCTATAACCTATTACCTAATTTATGGTGATGAAGTGATGATTCTTAGAGCATCATTTGACCGCACGGCCACGTAAACGAGATTGTCTTCGTAATCAATGCCGGTGGCGACTTGAGGAAAATTGAAAAAACTCCAGAGTTCAGGATTAGAAGTGTTTGTAATATCAATCACCTGAAACTCCCGGTTGCTGTTTGAAGTGGCAAGAAAAGCTAAGGTATCGCGGGCGACAATGTCATTGATCACATTGCCCGCGCTAATAGACCCTAAATTTACCATGGTCGCGGGATCAGTGGTATTAATGAGATAAAACTCCTGGGCTGCACCGATAAGAGTAAGCGATTTTTGGACGTTAAACACGCTTTCGGTGTCTGAGGAAAATGTCTGGCCTAAAAGGGTAATGGCGGAAGGATTGGAAATGTCAACTACTGTAAGGCCGGCATTATCCAGGTCAGTGGCAAGATATGCCCTTGGGCCGCTTACGTGAATATCATTGATATCGTCGTTTAACTCAAAAGAACCTAAATGGATTGGCGAAGAAGGATTGGAAACATCAATAACGTGAAACTCTGGTCCCTGCGCCTTTTTAGTGCCAAGGTAGACCTTGGATTCAGCGTAGAAAATACTCTGACCCACTGCCCCGCTTCCCGAAACATCCGGTAGTTGGAATGAAGTTAAAAGAACCGGTGCATTGATATTTGAAATATCAATAATCTGGAGCTGAGCAGTCGTACTCCGGTTGGCCAGATAAGCATAATTGCCGGAAGCATCAACAGCGTTTAAGCTCAGCCCGGTATCCAAACTTGAAACAATAAAAGGACTCTCACCATTGGTGGCATCAACAATGAAAAAGTCGGGCTTGGCCGGAGCTGATGCTTCAGCTGACAGGTAAATGATTTTATTTATTACATCCAAGTCAGTGGCAGAATTACCAGGCCCTAGGTCAACCGAACCGAGAGTCCGGGGATTTTTCCAGTCACCGGAGGTGCCGCCGCCTCCGGGGTCACCAGGATCAGGCGGCGGAATGGGATGCCGCCAGTTGGTAAGGAGAGTAACGAATTCCACTTTCTCCTTTCGTAAAGGTTCGGTCTCCCATCCTACTTCACTTTCAATTTTTTTTACATTTTCTGACTCAGTTGTAATAATTATTTTTTTTGTAAAAATCCCCTCTTTAGTGGAAGAACTGGTAAGTTGCCACTCTCCATTTTGAAATACAAAGCCGTGCTCGCCGTCGGTGAGTTCTTCCCAACTCCGTTCCCGGATAGAACGGACCGCCTCAAGTCCTTCAAGAGCTAAAATCCTCGCTTCAACCGCATTTCCTCTGTCAATAAGAACCTTTTGGCCGCCGAAAACCAAAATCACCGCGAAGCCGATTCCAACCGCAATAAGGGCAAGACCGATGAGAATCTCGACTAAACTCTGTCCTCTTTTACCAAAATATGACACCTTCTTCATTGATATCTATTAATTGTGAAGTCAAGCTGTTTGAAAGCTGAATGGTTGCGGTGGCATTGGGTTTACCTGTCAGTTGTGAGAAAACAATCTCCGTAAATCCGGAAACAGTAATTGAAGGCTCCCGGGGGTAATCTTCGTCAAAAGCAGTGTCCCGGCTTACAAAAGAAGAACCCTTAAACAAAATAAAACGACTACTATCCAAATAAACACCGTAATTGCTTTCGTTTTTGTTTGAAAAAGCAAGCTCGCTCGCCCGACGTAAAATGCTTACTAAGTTTCTTGTCTCAGAAGATAAAAGATAATTACGATAAGCATCAAGACCGACAGGGAAACCAATAACAAGAACGAGACCTAAAATACCCAAAACAATAACCGTCTCCACTAATGTGAAGCCCCCTCCACCGATTTTACAGATTTCCACTGATTTAACTGATAGCCGTTTCATCTCAGCCTCAATCCTTGAGTTACCTGATAAATCGGCGTGATGATAGATAAGGCAACAAAACCGACGAGGAATCCCATAAAAACGAGTAAAAAAGGTTCTAAAATACTAGTTAAGTTTCTTACCACCTCATCAACTTCGCTTTCGTAGTGTTCGGAAAGATAAAGGAGGTTTTGCTCCAAGTTGCCGGTTGTCTCCCCTACTTCAACCATACCATGAACCATTGGCGGAAAGAGTTTCGGTTCCTTGGCCAAATATCTCGCAATTGATTCACCTCTTTTAACCGACTCAACAACGTATTCAATCTGCCGGCGGTAATATTTGTTGTGGAACGTCCCCTTTGCAACTTCTAAAGCATCAATAATGGTCATGCCGCTTTTAAGGAGTACAGAGAGCGAACGGCTGAAATTCGTCATAGTAACATTTACAATTATTTTTGACAGAAAGGGAGTATCTAAAAGAATTTTGTCAAAATAAAAGTGTATTTTGGGAACGGTAAGGAGAAGGCGCAGCCCGATAACAAATACAATAATTCCTAAAAGAACCCACAAGCCGTATTTACTCAAAAAAGTAAGTACCGCTATCACCAGTCGGGTTGAAAAAGGCAGGGGGATGCCCAAACTTACGAAAATAGGAAGAATTTTCGGAAAGATAAAAAGAGTCAGAAAGAGTGTGACAGCAATAGTAACGATGAGAATGACAATTGGATAAACAAGAGCGGAACGGATTTTATGACCTACTTCGCGCTGTTTTTTAAGTTCGACCGCAAGATAAAGAAGAGCTTCCGCAAGATTGCCGCTTGTCTCACCAACTTTGACTAAATTCACGAAAAAATCATTAAAAATATGGGGAAAACGGCTCAAACTCTGGGCAAGCGACCGGCCATTTTCAACATCGTTTACTACTTTGTCAATGATCTTTTTAAAACTTTTCTTGGTAACTTGGTTACGAATAAGTTTTAATGCCTCAAGAAGCGGTAGGCCGCTTTTAGTCGTCACCGACAAGTGTCTTGCAAAATTGATTTTCTCCTGAAGAGAAACGCCCTGTAAGAATCTAAAAAATAAATCCCGAAAGTTATTCATAAATTATTCTCACCACTTCTTCAATTGTGGTAATCCCTTTCTTTGCTTTTAGAAATCCGTCTTCAACCATCGTAACCATTCCGTTTTTGATAGCTTGTTGTTTTATTTGAACCGCATCGGCCCGGCTGACAATAAGCGCCCTAATATCGTCGTTTACTTCAAGCACCTCGTGAATGCCGATGCGACTTTTATAGCCAGTATCGCCGCACTCTTTACAGCCAGGACCCACTGTATAAACTTTGTCCGATGGAATTTTATCGGCCACCACTCCTAAACTTTTAAGTTCGGCACTGCTTAAGGACCGTTCCAGACGGCAGTTAGGACAAGCCATCCGCACCAACCGCTGGGCAATTACAATATTCAAAGTTGAGGCGACCAAAAATGGCGGCACACCCATATCAATCAAACGCGGAAAAGTTGTTGCGGCGTCATTGGTGTGAAGAGTTGAAAGCATCAAGTGGCCGGTTAAAGCCGCATTTACCGCAATATTGGCTGTCTCCGAATCGCGAATTTCACCAACCATGATAATATTTGGGTCTTGACGCAGAATTGAACGCAAGCCATTCGCAAAAGTAAGACCGGCTGAAACGTTCACCGGAATCTGGGTAATACCTTCAATTGAATATTCAATCGGGTCTTCAATGGTAATTATTGAAACTTCTCGGGTGTTCAGCTTCTTGATGATGGTGTAAAGGGTGGTGGTCTTACCAGAACCAGTTGGACCGTTGCAGAGAATCATGCCATAAGGACGCTGAATTGCACGTCCTAAAATCTCAAGCTGCTTTTTATTAAAACCTAAATCCTCTAAAGTAAAGGTCTGGGCTGCTTCGGCAAGAATACGAAGAACTGCATTTTCTCCATAATAAGTGGGCGCGATTGAAACCCGAATATCAATTTCACCAACATCTTCAATTTTCGCCTTGAAACGGCCATCCTGAGGCACATGGTGAATGTCGGTCTTAAGCCCGGAGAGCACTTTAATGCGGCTTATTACCTCGTCCTGGAGGTCTTTACTGAAAGAAAAAGTGTCATGCAAAACGCCGTCAACTCGAAGACGGGTGATTACTTTATCTTCAGCCGGTTCAATATGGATATCCGAGGCCCGTGAACTGTAAGCATGCTCCACCAGCAAATCAACGAATTCAATAATTGAAACCTCAGTCGGTTTGGCTTTCAGCTGCTTATCAATCAGCGACTTGAGCGAACTAATATTACGCATTGATTAAATTATAGCATTTCTTTTTAAATAACCTTTAAACCAGATAAACCCCCTCTTCTTAACTAATTCCAAAGATTCTAGTGGATTATAATTAGTTGTTGAGTATTATGGTTAGTTGTTGATTAGTTATTAGCTATAGTTAATAGTTATTAGTTGTTATTATATGTTATAGTTAGTTGTTGAGTATAGTTAGTTTATAGTTAGTTTGATTAATAGATTAATAATGGTTAATAAATAATGGTTTATAGATTAATAAATGGTTTATTAAAAATAAATTTGCATTAATTAAATAAATTTTTAAATAAATTTGGAGTATACAAATTTGCAGTATTAAATAATTAATACATATTAAATAAATTTGCAGTCCTAACAGCGATCGCTGTCAGGACTGCAAATTTACATTAAACGAAATTTATTTTTTAAATCCAAAGCTACATCTATATCTTTAGCAATAACATATCTAACATAAGGTTTTACTTCAAAAATTTCAGATATAAAGTCAACCTCATCCTTGCAGTCATAAGGATACACAAAAACACTTTTCTGCAACGGCACCAAACCAAGTTCTTTCATTTTTAAAGCTAAAGCGTCTCTTCCCCGTTTCTTATATTCAGGAATGTCAAACATCACTATCCTCCATAAACCGTCCCATTTTTTAGGTCTCTTGATTTTCATCTTTTCTAGGTTATATACTAAGACTCGCTTCTTACCTTTCTCAGCTAAAGTTAACGTTACCGTCCCATTATCGTTCTCTTTATAATCAATCATTTTAGATTGATATAGTTTTCGGATAGCTTCCTGCAAACTTCTTTGATTTATCCTCTGCCACTCTTTTTTGGCCGACTTTAAGATTCTAAAATAATAATCCGGTCTTCTGGTTAAAGATAAAGATAAACCAGTCGCTAACAACAACAAGATCTTTTGTTGTGTGGGACCTAATCTTTCTTCTTTATACCTTTTTCTTTTATATTTTTTATATTGATGAGAGGAAATCATATATTTAAGGGGAAATCAGATGATGAGAGGAAATCAGATGAATTAAAATGTGCAGTTTTCACAGCGATAGCAGTCAGAACTGCATATTTATTATAGTATATAGCATAGCCATATAAGGTTAATATAAAGCATAGCAATATAAAGTTAATATAAGATTTGAGTAGGGCTGTTCTGAATTAATTTTTAAAAAAATTTACAAAAAGGGAAAAATAAGTAAAATAAAAGCAGTATGCCGGGTCGTCTAATTGGTAGGACGAGGGACTTTGGATCCCTAAATTCAGGTTCGAGCCCTGACCCGGCAGCACCCCTGTCTGTCTCGAACTGATTATTTTTAGAGGAAATTAGATTTTTCCAGTCCCGACTTCGTCGGGACGCCCCGCCCTGCTTGAGCGGGGCGGGGCTATTTTCTGCCAAAAAATTTTTGAAATTTTCTGAATAAAAGAGGGGTTAGCTCTGATTTTACGAAAACAAATTGCGCCTTTGCTGAAAAAGGAATTAGAATAACAAAATGGAAAAACTTGAAAAAGCAACATTTGGAATGGGCTGTTTTTGGCAGTCAGAAGTAGTTTTTCAGGAAACGAAGGGTGTAAAAGAAACCACGGTGGGCTACATGGGCGGTAAAATTAAAAACCCGAGTTACGAACAAGTTTGCACTGGCAAAACCGGCCACGCCGAAGTGGTTCAAATTGAATATGACCCAAAAGAAGTTTCTTAGGAAGAACTTCTAAAAATTTTCTGGGAAAACCACGATCCCACTCAGTTAAACTGCCAAGGACCGGACCTGGGCGCCCAACCGGTCGGTGATTTTTTACCATTCTCCGGAACAAAAAGAGCTGGCTGAAAAATCAAAAGAGGAGCTTAAAAGCTCGGGAAAATACGACAATCCAATTGTTACGGAAATAACGCCTGCTTCCGAATTTTGGCAGGCTGAAGAATACTATCAGAAATACCTCCAGAAAAAGGGCTTGAAACTTTGTCACTAAAAAATTGAAGCCCCGCACCATTGCTCATACTAATGCAGGGCTTCTCCGATGTGAGGGGTCTACTCACTCAAGCGGAGTAAGACGAATCTCCACCTGGTAACCGAGAACAGCCGCAATTCTCTCCAGCTTCTCGAGAGAAAGGCCTCTGCTGCGGCAGTTCTCAATCTTACTCAAGGTGGTCCGATCCATCCCAACCAGCTGGCCGAGCTGATCTTGACTCCACCCCCGCTCCTTCCGCAAACGGCGGAGCATTCGCCGAAGCCCCAAAGATAGCGGCGTGGTTTCAACAGTGACCGCTAACATGAGTTACTCCTCCTGTTAAAGGTTAGTTAGGGGGTAATGAAATCCGATCGCCGAAACTCAAAGGCGGCTATCCTGTCGGTGTAAGCCCATCTGGACTTTACACGCGACATCACGTTGAGTTTCTGGCTCCAGACGCTCACAAAGACCTCGCCGTATTCGGCGTAGCTCCACCTTGAGGTCTCGAGCGTCTGAATCCGTACCCGATACTTACGGGTGGGATTCTTATCAGTCAAGGTCTCCGCTTGACCCTCAGCATTCACGTAGACGGTGAACTCGTCATTCTCGACGAGCTTCGTTACGAGAACGGTGACCTTGGCTGTGTTTGGGCCGAAGAGCTGGCCCGGCTCGCAAGCTGTCAATAAGATGGCGGCCGTCAACAAGATCAGTCCTTTCATTTTAAAATCACCTCCTCTCTGTCTATGGTTGTCAATTTGGCTATTTTAAATAACAGCAAATTATTATTTAAATGTCAAGTTTAAAATCTGCACCCCTCACGGCGATCGCCGTGAGGGGTGCAGATTTAACTTTTGAAGAAAAATAAGGTAGTAAAAATGCAGAGTCTTTTAGGGGGTTGTAATGGTTGAGACAAAGCTCCTGGAAGTGCCGTGTTTTGAGTGCGGGCGAGATGTCTTAGCAACTACTTCAGTGGAGGGTGAGGAACGGCTGGAGGTTGAAGAGGGGAATTTGGTTGTACGAGACCAAACCTTCTCGGAGAGCACCGGTCTTCTTGCAGTATGCTCTCAGTGTCTGGGCCGTTTCTCTATCCGGCCTTACATTAAAAGAGCTGAATTCGTCCCCTGCTTAGGTAAAAAGGGGGGTAGGTACTGCTTCAAACCGATAGTGGTGCTCGTCTCTATTTTTGGCAAGCGGCGAGCTTTCGGCGGTCGAGTTGACTTTACCCCTATTGGGAGAATTCCACTCTACAGACTGGACACAGCCCGCTGCAACGCCTGTCTCAAGCAAGGACGGCCACTTGCCCGGCTCAAGCGGCTCATCCAACAAATCGTCTCTCTGGTGCATGAGCCGGCAGCGTAGAACGCCCAAAGTTGTAAGTGACGGCGGGCGTTCTTCATTTTAAAAATTTAAAAACGAAAAAGCCGCAAGCCATCCACCTGCGGCCTTCTCGCTAGAACACTGATACCTCACTCTCTGAAGACGAGCCGGCCATTCACGAGAATGGCAATCTCGGGGGTTTGGAGAGCAGACATTGCTGGCTCAACGACCACCTTATTACCGCTCTCGAGCTCAAACTCCAGCAACATAATATGACCCGTCTTCACTTGGCCGGGCCACAACCTCCTTAATCCGCTGGACCTTGAGGACTGCTACCACCTGTTCGGCTCCCGTCATATCTCTTTCTCCTTTCCGAGTTTCCGCGCTGTGCCGCTCTCCACTTCAATCTCGTAAACATCCCCGCTTTCAAAGAGGATTCTCTCGGGAAAGTAACCAAGCAGAAGTTCTTCAAAGTGGGGAGCATGCCCTACCAGAATGATGGCGTTGAGATCTTTTGAGTCAGCCAAACACCCCATCAGTCCCCTGATGAAGTCAGAGAAATGACGAGCATCGAGCCAATCGGCGAGCTGAATCTCACCTAAGCCGCAAACCTCTCTAATGATTTCGGCTGACTGAAAAGCTCTGGGCCGAGGTGAAGAAACAAGCATCACCTCTTCCCTTTTGAACCCTAACTCCTTCAGCACCGAACCAGCCCGAAAGGCCTGCCTCTTGCCTCCTGTAACCAGCTCATCGTTAAGGGCTGCTCCGTGGCGAATCAGATAGATTTTCACGATATGCTCCTCTAAAGTTAACTACCTAAAATAATAACATAAATTTATTAAATTAGTTGTAAGAAATCAGCGCGTTGTTTACAGTTCTTTGGGATAGAAATAATTGATTAGTTTTTCCATAGGGGTTAGATTATCAATGCCTTTGTGC
>FWPU01002256.1_pt1 | contig 54226 bp, 40 predicted proteins | sample 2228361 | NCBI WGS metagenome assembly FWPU01 (sample SAMEA103939777, study PRJEB20133) | metagenome | reverse complement strand
CCCACGTTGAGCGAGAAGTTCTGCGAGAACGGGTTGCCAGGCTCGTATACAAGGAACGCGCCGAGCGTGGCATCCCATTTCAGCGCCTGCAATGGCGGCGCGCCGATCTGGGCAGCGATGTGGCTTGCCGCCTCCTCGGCGTTGCTCACGCCAGTTTGAGCCAGAGGCAAGACCAGATGGTTGTAACGCCCTTGCTCCACACTGAAGTCGAACTCACCGACCCGATTGGAGGGTTGAGATTCTTGTCGCCAGCAGTTATCGCCGATGGAGGTGACGAGGTAGGTGTAGTTGTGGGTGGGGTCGTTGGCGGCGCCGTTGTGGGTGAAGGTGGGATCGGTGACTTCGGCCAGCAGGTCGCTGGGGGTGGGGGTGAAATAGGGGTCGTTGGCGCGCGCGTAGATGCGGTAGGCGGCGACCTGGAGAGGGTTGCCCCGTGTGTCCTGGGTGGGGGCAGGCCAGGCGAGGACGATGTCATTACCGTTGCGGGTGGCGATCAGCCCGGTGATGGCGGCGGGCACGCTGGCGGGAGCGCCGGGGATGACGAGGGTCTGGTTGGCGGCCATAGAGAGGTAAGAGATGGATTGGCCGGCGTAGGTTTCCACGGCGTCACCGTAGCCGATGCCGGTGAGGGGGATGAGGGCGGCGTTCTGGGTGGTGAGGGTGATCTGGTTGCCGCAGGTGACCTGGCCGCTGACGCCGGAGGCATTGTAGGCCATGCGTTGACGCATCTTGAGGCCGATGTCCTGTGTGCGGAGGGAGAGGATGGGGACATCGGCGGCGAAGAGGGCGTTGTACTTGGTGTAGAGGGTTTCAACGAAGTCGGTCACGAGGGTGCGGCCGTTGCCGTAGTGGTTGAGGTTGTTCATATGGAACATAGTGGGGTTGACGCTGTAGTCGAGCAGGAAGGCCAGCGCCTGGTCGGTGACGTTGTTGAGGATGTAGGCATAGTCATAGCAGGGTGGAGTGTTGACTGGGTCCTGGGCGTAGCCTGGGCAGTAGAGGACGTTGTAGAGGTCGGTTTCCTCCTCGGGAGTGGTGACGGCGTAGAAGATGTTGTTGGCGTAGCGGGGGACGAGGAGGATGTCGGACTGGTAGGGGTGTGGGATGCCGGTGTTGGGGGAGGGGTTATTGAAGGCAGGGATGGAGGCGTTGGGGAGCATGTGGCGGGCGCGGAGGTGGGGGGGGGCGTGGGCCGGGGGGGGGTGGGGGGAGGGGGGGGGTAGTGGGGCGTCCTGGCCGATGCCGCTGTAGTCGCCGGTGAGGAGGGTTTGGGTGGAGTAGTCGGTGAAGCCCAAGTGCGCGGCCAGTTGGGTGTTGCTGAGGATTTCGGAGTAGATGATGTCATAGCCTGGCCCTGAGGGGGGAGGTTCGTCGATGTCGAGGTCGCGATGGGAGTAGGTGTGGTTGAGCCAGGTGAAGTGGGTTTGGAGGTCGACGGCCCTGGCGGTGAGGGTGCCTGAGCGGACGGTGCCCAGGGGTTGGCCGTTGACCATATCGTCTTCGGTGCCGTCGCCGTTGAAGGGGAGTTCGAGGTGGAAGTTGGCGGCGTTGGGCTGGGAGCGGAAGGCATTGATCCAGGCGACGAGGTGATCGAGGTCGTCGGGTTGGAGGCGGTAGCCGTTGTCGTAGATGTACTGATGGTTGACGGCGTCCCAGCGGTCGCCCCAGGCGAGGACGTCATCTGGTTGGGGCAAGAAGTAGAGGTGGCGTTCGCCGAGGAAGAGGCCGCGGGTGGCCCAGTTGATGATGCCGTAAGGGAGGATGCGGGCGTGGATGTAGGCTGGGGGGAGGGCGGGGTAGAAGGCGCCGAGGGTGAGGGTTAGTTGTTCGCGTCCGTCGGCGGTTTGATGGATGGCGAGGATGGTGTTGCCGCTGGCGTCGTCGAGGAGGGAGGTGACGGTTGCGCCGGGGGCGGGGTTGGGCTGGGCAAGGTAGCCGTAGAGGCAGTAGCCTTCGAGGGTGAGGGGGGAGGTGGTGTTGAGGTAGCTGAACACTTGCTGGCCGGCGGTGGTGTAGGTGACGGTGAGGGGGTAGTTGACGCTGAGGCCGCCGCAGCCTTCGCTGACGACCTGGTTGGTCCAGGCGAGGCCGAAGTCGGGGGCGGGGAAGGCGTACCAGACGACGCTGCGGACGGCGAACTTCTGCTGGTAGTCGAGGAGGGCGGCCTGGGTGTCGGGTGTGAGGGCGTACCAGGCGTTGCTGGTGGTGAGGAAGATGGCGTAGTAGTAGCCGTGGTTGAGGCCGTCCCAGAGGTCGCTGGGTTGGAGGACGTCGGGCCGGATGGTTTGGTAGGGGACGCCCAGGATTTCCAGGTGGGCGCGGGCGGTGGCGTAGACGCCGTCGCCATCGCCGGGGGTGTAGAGGACGAGGACCTTCATGTCGAGGACGGGGTTGCTGATGGTGGCCTGGGCTTGCGTCGCTTCCGGGGCTGCTGCGGCGGCGATGCGCAGGCTGGCGGCCCTGGCAGGGGGTGGGGTGAGCGGCGGCACGTAAGGTTGCGGCCAGGCCGCGGGGTCAGCGGGCGGCGGCTGGTAGCGGTCGGCGTGGACGGCCGGGCTGACCGCGCTGACGATCAAGACCCCTAGCAGGAGAATGGAGAGCAAACGATTGCGTAGCGATTTCATGGGATCCCTCATTTGTGCTCTTTACTAGGTCTCTTCGCACAGCTCAAGCAGCGTCAACATGGTCAATTCAGTCGCACAACTGCCGCTGAAGCACGAAGCGAGTCAGGCGTGATCCTGGAAGGCACCCCTCAGATCGAAACCTGGAGGGAAAACGCCTCCCAAAGCGGATGAACTAGCGGCCGAACTGCTTCAGTTGACCTGTGATCCATTCCCAGGTCTGATGCGCAAACGATCCCAACGAACTGAAGGGGCGGCGCCCTTCGAGCGCGCGGAGCGTGACGCTGGTCGGCCCGCCAGGGCCCACGAGGATCTTCCCGTTTTGCAGAGAGGTGGGAATGATCACGCCGCTGATGTCAGTGACCTGAGTGTTCTCCAGGCCGAGGGAAGACTCCCCCTCGCCCTGGGGGGTCAGTGTGACTACAGCGAGGACTCCGCTGCCGTTGGGGCCGGCGGCGACGCCGAAGGAGAAGGCGCCAAAGGTAACACGCCCTGTCGTGTTGTTAATGGTCGGACCTAGAGGGATGGTCGTTCGTCCGGTGCTGCTAAGGAAGGGGCCTAAGGTGACATTGGTGATGTGGACGACAGCAGGGTCATACACCAGATCGAACTGAAAAGCGCCCAGGTTCACCACATCGTCGATCATGACGTTCATGGTGAAACCAGGGCTGCTACTCGACACCCCTAGCGTGGCGGGATCGATGCGGACCACAGTGGCCTGGGCCAGGGTCGCAGGGGCATGCACCAGTTGCGCCAGCAGGATCGCGACTCCTACCAGGCCGCTCAAGAAGATCAACAATCGGGGGTGATGGCGAGTCTTGAAGGGCAATGAGCCGTTCATGTGTGAATTCCTCCCGGAGATCGTGATTGGCTCGTGCGTGGGGACGAGACGGCTCGAAGCCATCTCGTCCCCGCTCTTGAGCGTCTTTACGGCAAACGGAACCGCAGGACGTCGCGGGCGACGGCGAACGCCAGCGCCTGCTTTGCGGGCGTCAAGTCGGCTGCATCGGCGGTCTGGCACTGGCCGGATGACATAGCGCCGGTGATTCTGCCGCCGGGACAAGGTCGGTTCCAGACAGCGGCGATGCGCTGGAGGTCGACGATGTCGATGTCGCCGTCCGAATCGACGTCGCAACGCGCGTCATAGTTGGGATCGCCGCTGCGGCTGTTCCAGTGGCCAGCACAGATCTGGATATCAACGATATCGCGGTCGTGGTCGCCATCGATGTCGCCGAAACAGACGGCGGTGACGGTGGCGCTGGCGGTGTTGGAGGTGACGCCGCCGCCGGTAGCAGTGGCGGTGTTGGTGACGGCGCCGGCGTCGAGGTCGGCCTGCGTGATGGTGTAGCTGGCGCTGCAGGTCATCGTCTCGTTGGGCGAGAGCGCGCCGTCGTCGGGCTGTGTGCAGACGACCGTCGCCTTGTCGTCGGACACGTCGAAGGGGCCGTTGAGCGTCACATTGCCGCTGTTGGCGATGGTGTAGGTGTAGGCGATGACGTCGCCGACTTCATCGTAGCTCGTGGGAGCGGCTTCCTTGGTCAGGCTGAGCGCCCGGTTCTGCGCGGCGACGACGGTCTCGGTAGCGGGTAGGGAGCTGACCGGTCCGCTGGGGCCATTGCCGGAGGCGGCAGCGGTGTTGGTGACGGCGCCGGCGTCGAGGTCAGCCTGGGTGATGGTGTAGTCGCCGGTGCAGACGAGGGCGTCGCCGGGGGCGAGGGTGGCTGGCTGGTCGGGGGTGCAGGTGAGCGCTGGCAGCAGCGGATCGCTGATGGCGACGCTGTTGAGGGTGACGTTGCCGTCGTTGCTCGCGGTCAGGGTGTAGTGAATGATGTCCCCGACCTGGCTGTAGTTGCCCGGATCGGCGGCCTTGCTCAGCGACAGGTGCGGCGTCTGGCTGGCGGTGACGGTGGCGCTGGCCGGGTTGGAGGCGACGCCGTCGCCGGAGGCAGTGGCGGTGTTGGTGACGGCGCCGGCGTCGAGGTCGGCCTGGATGATAGTGTAGCTGGCGCTGCAGGCCATCGTCTCGCCGGGCGAGAGCGCGCCGTCGTCGGGCTGCGTGCAGGCGACCGTCGCCTTGTCGTCGCTGACGCTGAAGGGGCCGCCGCCAGAGGGGGTGTAGGTTGTCAGCTCCAGCGCTGGCGCGATCGCGCCTTCACGCGAAGAGGTGGCCTGAGTCGCCGAGAACCCAGAGCACGTTAGCGGCGCCAGGGCAAGGGACACGATCTGATCATGGTCTGTCTGCCGTTCTGCCTCGAGCAGCGCGATCAAGCTCGATGTGCTGGGGAAGACAAGATCGCTCCCGATGGGGGCGAGGTTCGCGGTGCTCAGAGGACCGGCTCCAAGCGCGGGGCGAGTCCCCCAGGTGACGGTCGTCTCTTCCCATGAATCGTCGTCGACCGCGTATAGTCCCATGGTCAAGCTGGCGTTGCTGGCGAACGTGCTGCGCAAACGCAGGGCTGCGCTGACAATCTGGGCGTCGCCGCTCAGCGCGGACAGATCGAATTTCAAGAAGGCGATGCGAGTTGTGTTGCAACTGCCGCCCGGGCTTTGCTGGCTGGTGATCGCAAGATCCGCGCCGTTATGGGCGAGCTCTTCGCCCAACACAATGGTTGCATCCTCTAGAGGATTGACTTGCGTTTGTGTTGAAGCATTGAGGGTGACGTTGCCGGTGTTGACGATGGTGTAGGTGTAGGTGATGATGTCGCCGACGGCATCATAAGTGGAGGGATCAGCCACCTTGGTCAGGCTGAGGGCCCGCATTTGCACGGCGTAGGCGGTGGCGATAGCTGTGTTGGAGGTGGCGCCGCCGCCGGAGGCGGTGGCGATGTTGGTAACGAAACCGGTGTCGAGGTCGGCCTGGGTGATAATGTAGGTGGCATTGCAGGTCATTGACTCGTTGGGCGAGAGCGCGCCGTCGTCGGACTGCGTGCAGGCGACCATCGCCTTGTCGTCGCTGACGGTGAAGGAGCTGTTGAGGGTGACGCTGCCGGTGTTGGTGATCGTGTAAGTGTAGGCGATGATGTCGCCGACCGCATCATAGGTGTCGGGATTGGCTATCTTGGTCAGAGATAGGCTTGCTATTGCCATTACTTGCGCGGTTGGGAATATGCTGCCCAGCACCAATAGAGCGACCGACAGCACCAGCCGAAGCCGTGTCGGTTTGGTAGACCATATGAGCCGGAGTGCTCCATGCATAAGGTTGCTCCTTTGTTGAGAAGTTCATCAACCCAGAGTTCAAATATATAACTTTGCTACAGGTTCATAGGGGCTTCCGACCGCGCGCTGCCTGCTATAACAACATGGACTTCGATTCTCATGCCCTCGATCAACACCTGGCGAATCTGCTCATATTGAAGCTACTCCGATGCTTTCATGTTGTAAAGCTGTTTTTGCTTACAGATAGCTTACGTTTTAATTTTCTGTATTTTCTAATTATAATTATTAAATCAATCTGCTCTTTGTGGTCAGGCTATGAAGTCTGCACTGCTGACAAGAGGCCATTATCGTCGAACCCATCGGCGTCTCATTTCGCGCTGCGCCTGGCTTACGGTATAATCTGCCCACGTCCGTTCGTTTGACCCCCTGATCGGAGGAAAAACCATGTTGAAGACGCATCTCTGCGGCGAGCTTCGCCCGAGCCACATCGGCCAGACCGTCACCCTGGCAGGGTGGGTCCATCGCCGACGCGATCACGGCGGCCTCATCTTCCTGGACCTGCGCGACCGCTGGGGCATCGTCCAGGTCGTCTGCGACGCCGCCCTGTCCGCCGAGGCGCACGCCGCCGCCAGCGAGGTGCGCAGCGAATATGTGCTACAGGTCACAGGCCAGGTGCGCGCGCGTCCGGCGGGGCTGGCCAACCCGACCCTGCCTACCGGCGAGGTCGAGGTGGCGGTCAGCGAGCTGCGCGTCCTCAACCCCGCGCGTACCCCGCCGTTCTACATCAGCGACGACCAGCCAGTGGACGAGGCGCTGCGCCTGCGCTATCGCTATCTCGACCTGCGCCGGCCTCGCCTCCAGCGCAACCTCATCCTGCGCGATCGCATCGTTACCCTCATCCGGCGCTACCTGCACGATCGCGGCTTCATCGAGGTCGAGACGCCGATCTTGATCAAGAGCACCCCGGAAGGCGCTCGCGACTACATCGTCCCCAGCCGCGTCCACCCCGGACGCTTTTACGCGTTGCCTCAGTCGCCGCAACAGCTCAAACAGTTGATGATGGTCGGCGGCCTCGAGCGCTACTTCCAGATCGCCCGCTGTTTCCGCGATGAGGACCTGCGCGCCGACCGCCAGCCGGAGTTCACGCAGCTCGACCTCGAGATGGCGTTCGCCGATCGTGAGGACATCCTGGAGCTGATCGAGGGCCTGTTCATTGAGCTGGTGGAGACGTTGGAGCCGGAGACGGGCAAGCGCCTGAAATTCAAGCCGTTCCCGCGCCTCACCTACGCCGACGCGATGGCGCGCTACGGATCGGACAAGCCCGACCTGCGCTTCGGCCTCGAGTTGGTCGATCTATCGGACCTGGTGGCGTCCAGCCAGTTCCGCGTCTTCGCGGCGACCGTGGCGGAAGGGGGCCAGGTCAAGGGGATCCGCGCGCCGGGCTGCGGGGATTATTCGCGTAGCCAAATCGACGAGCTGAACGCGTTCGCGCAGGGACAGGGGGCCAAAGGACTGGTGTGGATCGTGCGCACCGGCGAAGGGGTGCGTTCCTCGGCGGCCAAGTTCCTGACCGCCGCCGGGATGGAGGCGATCGTCGCCCGGCTGGGGCTGGAGGTCGGCGACCTTGGTCTGATCGTCGCCGACCGACCGACGACGACGGCGCAGGCGTTGGGACAGTTGCGGTTGGAGCTGGGGCGTCGCCTGAAGCTGATGGACCCGAACGAGCTGGCCTTCGCCTGGATCCTCGATTTCCCGCTCTACGAATGGGACGCCGAGGAGCAGCGCTGGAGCGCCATGCACCATCCGTTCACGTCCGCCCTCGACGAGGACTGGAAATACCTGCAGCCGGGGCCGGACTACGATCCCGGCAAAGCCAAGGCCAAGGCCTACGACATCGTCTGCAACGGTTGGGAGACGGGCGGGGGGAGCATCCGCATCCATCGCCGCGATCAGCAGGCGCTCATGTTCGATGTCCTGGGGATCTCGCCCGAGGAGGCGCAGGCGCAGTTCGGCCACATGCTAGAGGCGTTCGAGTACGGCGCCCCGCCGCACGGCGGCATTGCTCCAGGCATCGATCGCCTCACCGCCATCCTGGCTGGCGAGAGCAACATTCGTGAGGTGATCGCCTTCCCCAAGACAGCCCAGGCCACCGACCTCATGACCAACGCGCCCTCGCCGGTGTCGGAACGACAGTTGAGGGAGTTGCACATTCGGTTGGCGGTTGGGGAGTGAGGGGATAACGACGCCGGCGCAGGTCAAGGAGGAGGTGCGTCGGCTTAAGGGGCTGTTAGGCCCCCACTACATCGTCAGCCCGAGCCACGAGGCGTTGTTGCCTAACGTGCCGCCGGAGAACGTCGTCGCCATGGCGGAGGCTGCGCTTGAGCCATGCGATCTCTGCTACCCCGCGGCCGGGCCAGGAGCCTGACTCAGATCACTCCCTAGAGTGAACCGTACGTCTGGGCAGTTTCATAGAGGGCGATCACGTTCTCGATCGGCGTGACGGGCTGGAGGTTGTGGCAGGGCGCAAGGATGAAGCCGGTCGAGTCGCTGGCCAGGGCGCCGATCAAGCGTTTCACCTCGGCCCGCACGTCCGCAGGGGTGCCAAAGGGCAGCGTCTGCTGGTTGTCCACGGCGCCGTGAAAGCACAGGCGCTGGCCATAGGTAGCCTTCAGCGCCGTCAGATCCCAATCGCCGCAGCGCCACTGGATGGGGTTGAGGATGTCGATGCCCATATCGACCAGAGTCGGCAGGAGCGGGCGCATATCGCCGTCGTCGTGGTGGAACACGAGGATGCCATACGACTTCGCCAGGTCGATCGCGCGCTGCATCGGCGCCCGATAGAACATCTCAAAGATCGTGGGGCTGATCAGCAGGCCGTGTTGTGAGCCGAAGTCGTCTGTCACCTGGGTGATGTCGATGCAGCCGCGGCCGGCCTCGTAGCAGCGCCGATGATACTCGGTGAAGAAGTCGGAGAGGCGCTGGATCAAGTGGTGGGTGAATGCGGGCCGCAGGATGGGGTCCATGAGCGAAAGCTCCAGCCCGCGCAGCAAGTTGTGGTAGTAGAAGATCGCCGTATAGCCGCAGCAGATGGCGCGTCCTCCGCATTGCGCGGCCAGCCGGGGCAGGGCGGCGTAGTCATACCAGTCGGGATCCGGCCAGCGGTACGCTTCCAGGTCGGCGATCGTCTCGGCCTGGGCGAGGGGGTAATAGACCTGCTCGTCGTAGGCGCCTGTGCCGTAAGCCTGGCGGCGGAAGCCCATCCCCCACTCGTTTTCCCAATAATCGGCCCCGACGAGCGGCCGCGGGCCGACGTAGGGGGGCGCGATGTTGAGGATGCCGTCGATGTTCAGCCTCGCGAACAGCTCCAGAGTCGCCTCCACAGGACGTGACAGTCTGCCGCCCAGCAGGCTGACGCCCGAGGCGGGAGAGTCGCGGCCAGCGGCGATCCCGAAATGGGCGAAGAGACGTTCCTGGACCTCCGGCGTGGCCCAGATGTCGGTGGGGATGCGGTCCAGGGGTTCGTGGCGGATGGCGGCCAGGATGCGCTCGCGGTGGTTCATAGGCGGGCCTCGGGGCGTTTATTTGAACACGCCGCTGGTGATGCCTTCGACGATTTGCCGTTGGAAGGCGAGGGTGATCACGAAGACGGGGACGGTGGCCAGGATCGCCACCGCCGACATGTTGCCCCACGACTGGTAGAACTGGGTGGAGCTGCCGATCACCTGCGCCTCCGACAGCGCCATGGTGATCACTTTGGCGCCGGGGCCACGCGCGAAGATCAGCGGCGTGAAGAACTCGTTCCAGCCGACGATGAAGTTGATCACGAACATCGTCGCCATGCCGGGGCGGATCACGGGCAGAACGACGTACAGCAGCAACGGGATGAACCCGGCGCCGTCGACCTTGGCAGCGTCCTCGATCTCAGATGGCACCTGTTTGAGGAAAGAGACCAGCACCCAGGTCGTCACCGGCAATAGCCCGCTCGTGTATAGGAGCAGAAGCCCGGCCAGTGTGTTCATGAGCTTGAGCTTCTGGAACATCTGGAAGAGCGGGATCACGGTCGTGGCCCCTGGCAACATGCTGGATGCCAGCAGTCCGATCAGGACCAGGTTTGCCCCCGGGAATTGCAGGCGAGCGATGGCATAGGCGCCCAGGAAACTGATCACCAGGGCGATGATGGCGAGATATGTCGTGTTTAAGAGATAGCGGGCGATGGGGAGCGCGGCGAAGATCTGCTGGTAGCGATCGAAGATCGCCAGGCTGCGCGGCAGATAGCTGAGCGGCTTCGTGAAGATCTTGTCGCCTGGAGCGAAAGCTGTCAGGAAGATGTAATAGATGGGCAACAAAACGACGATTAGAAAGACCGCGAGGGCAAGGTAAAATGGGATCGAGCGCGCCGTGCGCGCAAGCCGTCGCCAGTAGACTGGCTGCTTTGTCAACGTCGTCACCCTCGTACACTCCTTGTCGTCTATAATCTCTCCCACGCCCGGCGCAGCAGGCCGAATCCGAGCAGGCCTACTACCAATACAATGAAGAATAGCCCCATAGCCAGGGCGGAAGCGTAGCCGAAGTTGAGCACGCGGAACCCCTGCAAATAGACCAGGTAAGACATCAAGGCGGTGGCTGACCCCGGCCCCCCAGAGGTCAGGGCGTAGACGATCTCGAAGCTCAGCACCCGATAGATCGCGATGAAGATCGCCATCGAGATGATCAAGGGCATGAGCAGCGGCAGCGTGATGTACCAGTAGGAGCGGATCCCGTCGGCGCCGTCCATTTTCGCCGCTTCGTACAGTTCCTGGGGGATGCCCTGCAAGCCGCTGATGAAGATCACTGCCAGGAACGCGGTGTTCTTCCAGACATCGGTCAACGTCACGGCGAGACGGGCGCGATTGGGGTCGACGAGCCAGAGGGGCCTGGCCCCCGAGATGCGCCAGATCAGGTCGTTCACCAACCCAAAATCTGGGTCGAAGATCCAGCGCGCCGCCGTGCCGATGACGATGGCCGACATCGCCCACGGCAGCAGATTGACCGCTCGGGCCAGGTTACGGAATCGGAAGCGCTGATTCAGTAACTGGGCGATGGCCAATCCCAGGATAACCTGGAGGGAGACCGAGACCACTGTGAAGTACAGCGTAAACGCGAGCGTGTCGTTTACGTTCTGGTCCTTCGTCATCGCGAGGTAATTGTCCAGCCCAATGAACTTGAAGGTGCGGCGGACCGGACTGTTGTCGAAGAAGCTCAGGTAGGCGGTATAGACGAAAGGATAGATGGAGGTGGCCAGTCGCCAGAGCACGACCGGCGCCACGAGGGCATATCCCAACAGGACGCGCTTGACAGCCAGAGTCTGTAAGACGGCCAAGCGCGGCGTTGACTGTCGGACACCAATGGAAGCTGTCCGGGCATCAGATACTTGGGACAAGGGCGAACCTGCCTTTGCTTCGCGAAGAAGTTCTCTTGAGAAGGCTCTCAGACGCTGATTTTACACCAGCGCCTGAGAGCCTCCTAACCTGCCTCGTCGCTATCAGCCGGCGAGGTCACGTTCCAGGATGGGTTTGATCTTGGCCATGGCGTTGGCGATGGCAGTATCCACGTCCACCTGGTCGGTCAGGTACGCATGGATGTTCTCCTCAGCGGCGTCGTAGATCTCCTGAATGCTGGGAGTGATCGGTCGCGCCTTGACCAGATCGCCAGCTTTCGCCAGTTGCTCGAGGTAAACGGACGAGGGCGCCAGGTCCTGCACCTCCGGGTCCGACCAGAGGGAGACCCGAGCGGGCACGCGGCCGCGCAGGATCTGCAACTTCATCACCTCGGGCCGCGCCGTGAATTCCACCCATAGCTTGGCCAGATCTTTCTTCTCGGAGTAGGCGCTGATGGCCCAGCCCCAGGTGCCGGTGATCGTCTGCGCGTTCTTGGGGCCCATGGGCGGCAAGAAGGCGGCCACCTGGCCTTTCCAGAAGTCTTGGTTCGTACGCATGGCGCCCAGGAAGCCATCCCAGCACCACCACATGGCGTACTTGTTATTCAGCCAGCCCTGGAACACGGCGCCGTAGTCGTCCTGGGGGGTAGAAGGTTGCGCCACTTTGTGTTTGGCAAAGAGGTCTTTGTAGAAGATGATCGCTTCCCGGCTGCCGGGATCATCGAGCTTGTTGATCGCGCCGCCCGCCTGGTTGGTCCAGTGTTGAATGTCGTTGCCCAATTGCCCTCCCTTGGAGCCGCTGAGGGCGATGCCGTAGCGGTCAGGCTCCTTGGTCAGCTTTTTCGCGGCTTCCACCAACTCATCCCAGGTCTTGGGAGGCTCGACGCCAGCTTCCTCGAAGAAATCGGTGCGATAGAAGAAAATCTCCGTATCGTTGCCCCAAGGCAGACGGTACAGTTTTCCCTTCCACGAGGAAACATCCTTGATCAGCGTCTGCGGCCAGTCGTTGAGGTCGATGCTGTATTCCTCGATGATAGGATCCAACTCGACCAGCCACCCCGCCGCGCCGTAGATGGCAGCCTGGAAATCGTCGCAGTGGAAGGTGTCCACGGAGGGGTCGGCGGAGGCCAGGCGGGTGGTCATCCACTGTTGCCACTCGATGTAACTGGCGGGAGCGACCTCGTAGTTGACGCCGATGTCTGTCTCCTTGGTGAAGGCCTCGATCACTTTCTTGAAGGACTCGTTGGAGTCGGCCCAATAGACGACGTTGAGGCTGCCGCGCGCCCCTTCCGTCTTGGGGATGGGCGGCGCTGGCGTGGGGGTGGGGGCTGCCTCTTGCGGCGCTGCTGCCGGCGCGGCGGGCGCGGCCGGCGCACAGGCCGCCACAGCCAGCGCGGCTGCGCCGACGCCCATTGCCTTCAGGAAAGATCGGCGCGATAGGGTCTGGTTTGACTGTTGTCTGAGCATGGAATCCTCCTCTCTCTAAGTGACGAGTGACGAGTAATGAGTAACGAGTGACGAGTGGCGGACAACGACAAGGACGAGGAAAATCAGGATATGGGATGTTCCCAATTCTACTTGTTATATGCTATCATCCTGGTCGTCCCTGCGGGGGCGGTTTTGCCCGAAACCGGCCAGAAATCGGCAGGAAACAGGACAGCATGGACCGAAGGCAGTTCGTCGCGGCGCTGCGTACGGCGCTGATGCAGCTCGATGACCTCCAGAGCCTGCGCCACAGCCCGCTGTTGCCGGTGTTGACGGGCGAAGCTGGCGCGTCCGGATCGCTCGCGCTGCAACAGATCCTCCTCGACGCGATCGAATCGTTGAAACGGACAGGCGGATCGCTCGCGCTCAGGGCGCACGAGATCCTCTATTACCGCTACGTCGAACAACTTACCCAGAAAGAGGTCGCTTTCCAGTTGGGCGTCAGCGAGCGCCAATTGCGCCGCGAGCAGACGAACGCCATCGAGATCCTGGCCGATGCCCTGTGGCAGCAGCGGGACCTCTCGCGGCAACCTGCTGACCTGCCCACCCAGCCGTCGGCCTCTGCGCCCGCCGAAGGCGACCTCGCCCTGAACGAGGAATTCGCCTGGCTGCGGGAAGGATTCGGCCTGGAGACCAGCAACGCCCTGACGGAGCTGACCAAGGCGCTGCAAGAGGCGTCCGTCCTGGCGCAGCATTACCATGTCGCCTTGACGCGGCGCCTGCCGACGGAATCGCCCCTCGTCGCGGCCCCGCCGTTGGTCTTGCGCCAGGCGTTGCTGACGGCCTTGACCGTCGCGATCACGTTGGCTGCCGGAGGCGCCCTTCGTGTGGAGCTGGCTCAGGCTGGGACCGACGTGGTGGTCTCGCTCTGGCAGACGACTCCTCCGGCGGGAGCGCATCCCGCTCTGGAACGTGAGGCGCCCGCGTTGCGCACCGCCTCGCGGCTCCTGGCGCCGTTCGGCGGCCGAGTGAGCGCGTCCTTCAGCGGCCCCCTGCGGATCGCTGTGGCCGCGCCGGCGGTGGGCAGCATCCCCGTGCTGGTGATCGACGACAACCCGGATGCCCGACGGCTCTTCCAGAGATATGCGGAGAACTCGCGATTCCGTGTGATCGCCACCGGCGACTGCGACCAGGCGATCGCCCTCGCGCAAGGCGCGGGCGCGCGCGCCATCGTCCTCGATATCATGATGCCGTCTGTAGACGGCTGGGACGTGCTGGCGCGCCTGCGCCATCATCCCGCCACCCAGCAAATCCCCATCGTCGTCTGCACGATCCTGCCCCAACAAGAGCTGGCGAGCCTCCTGGGAGCTGCTGCCTTTCTGCAGAAGCCGGTCAGTCAACAGGCGTTCCTGGAAGCCCTTGATCGCCTGACCGCGGGTCGGGTCGAGCGAGAATCTGAATAACCTGCTAAGGCTCGTCTGCGGCGCTATCGCTTGAGTGGCGACAGGGCCTGGCCGATGGCCGCGGTGCACAGGATCACGTCGCGGGCCGAGAGTCCGCCGGCCAGCTCGACCCGCAATCGGTTCGTGACCACCGGTTGCCCCCATGGGTCGCGGGCGGAGACGATGACGACGGGGATGGTCCGCAGGGCCGGATCGGCGTCCTTCTCACGCAGGACTTCGTAGCCATCCTGGTCGGGCAGCCCCAGGTCCAGGAACACAGCGTCCGGCCGCCGCTCGCGCATCATCGCCAGCGCCCTGGCCCCCTCGGCCGCGCGCAGGATGCGATAGCCTTCGGCGGCGGAGCCGAGCTGCCGGGCGATCAGGCGCGCCATCTCTGGGTCGTCCTCGACGACCAGGAGACAGCCCGCAGGAGGCGCCACACGGCGGGCGGCGGCCAGGAGCGCCTCGCTGGTGATGGGCTTCACCAGATATTCCATCACGTTCAGCCGCTCGCACGCCTCCCGTTTGCCGGGCACGTAGCAGCTCACGACTGGCGCCCGCTCCGGCAGGATGGTGACGCCCTGAATCAACCCACGGTTCTCCATCACCTGTTGGTCGTTGATCAGCACCACCTGGGGCGGCTCCGCGAGGATCTCTGCCTGCAGTTCCTCCAGGTTGCTCACGCTCTTGACCTGGGCGTCGCTCAGGTGGGCCTGAACCTGACGGCGGAGCACGTCCTCGCGCTCCATGATCAGGATGTGAGGTTGGGGCTGGGGCAACGCGGCCACGCGCGGGCGCGCGCGCGGCTCATGGACGGCGTATGGGTTCACCCAGCGGGCCGCGTCGGCGAGATCGGATGCCAGCGGGTTGAGGGGAAGGGAGAAGTAGAAGGTGCTGCCCCGGCCTTCTTCGCTCTCCAGCCACATCTTGCCCCCGTGTAGCTCCACCAACCGCTTGCTGATGCTCAGGCCGAGGCCGCTGCCGCCATGTAGCCGTCGGGTCGAAGCATCCAACTGTTGGAACGGCTCGAAGATCTTCTGCTGCTTCTCGCGCGGGATGCCTGGCCCGGTGTCGGCCACACGGAACACCAGGTGGTCGCGATCGACATAGGCGGCGATCTTGACGCCGCCGCTGGTGGTGAAACGGCCGGCATTGCTGAGGAGGTTGAGCAAGATCTGGCGGATGCGCAGGCGATCGCAATACACGGGAGGCAGCGTCGTCGAAGCTTCCATCTCCAGGCTCAGCCCTTTCGCCCGATACAGCGGTTCGACGGCCTCGACGGCCTCGCGAGCGATCGCCGCTGCCTCGGTCCATTCGCGGCTCAGGCTCAACTGGCCTGCCTCGATCTGGCTGAGGTCGAGGACGTCGTTGACCAGTTGGGAGAGGTGTTGGCTGTTGCGGTGGACGATCCGGATATCGGAGAGGAGGGCTTTGGGGAGCGGGGCGCCGTAGGCCGTGGGCGAGTTCAGGATCATCTCGGTGAAGCCGATGATCATGTTGAGAGGGGTGCGCAGTTCGTGGCTGACGTTGGCGACGAACTGCTCCTTGGCGCGCCGGGCCGCCTCTGCCTCCAGCCGACTGGCTCGCACGAGTTCGTTCAACTTCGCCAGTTGTCGGTACGCCTCGGCCAGGTCCTCGTTGACCTGCTGCAGGGCCAGGCGCTGATCGCGGGCCTCTTCCAACAGGGCCTGGGCGCGCTGGAAATAGCCGAATAGCTGGCGATAGACCTCCTGCCGGGTCGCTTCGGTGATCCATCGCAGCGCCCATACTTCGCCGATCACCAGGGCTGCGACGATCGCTTCGCCCAGAGGGACAGTCGGGAGCCCCGCGAACGGCCGCGCGAACAGAGACCACATCGCTGCCAGGGAGACGACCGCGCTCGACCAGCGGCCCAAGGTGAAGATAGCGAGAGCTGTCGGCGCCAGAAGCAGGAAGGCTGCGCCGGGGTCGGGCCACCAGCGCATCATCAGCGCCGCCGTCGCAGCCATGCCGACGATCAGCCCCGCGTTGCCCAGGCGCAGGCTGAGGCGAGAGAGCCAGTAGCTGCCGACTGCCGTCGTCAGGAAGCATAGCCCGAACGCGGCGGCCTGGTACGGCTCCAACCATTGGCCCATCGTGATGGGCGCGATCCCGGCGACCACAAACAAGGCGCAGAGTTTCCAGAACTCTTCGCGTTTCAGGTAGGCCCACTCTTGTTCGATAGGGGTGGCCTTTCCCCCGACAAACCATTCAAGTTTCTTCATCGAAGGGCTGCCCTCCGTGTCCGCACGTCCCGTTCCTTCTTTCGTGCTGGCGCGTCCCTACGCGGTGATCCTGCGCGCCTATCTGAAAAGCGCTTCTGGCTGGTCTCCTGGCGGCGAGGGGCACAGTCAGGAGACTGTGCCGAAGCTTTCCGGATAGGCGCTACCTGGCCTTCTGTCCAGGGGGCTTCCCCATCACCTGTCCGGGCAGCGAATGCCCCAGATGGCGGTCGTTGCCGGATAAGACCTATGGTATGCTGTCTCTGATGGAATTGGCAAGCCGCTTGGATGGCTGGCATCTTGCGTGAGGTGATCCATGGCGAAACGTATCGGTCTGCTCAGCGCTGGCGGCGACGCGCCGGGCCTCAACGTCTGTCTGAAAGCGATCGTCTATCAGGCCGTCGACCGCGGCTATGACGTGGTCGGCTTCCGCAAGGGGTGGGAGGGGCTGTTGCACATCAATACCGACGATCCCGCCACTGAGATCGATCACGCCATGGAGCTGACCAAAGCGCGCGTGCGTGATATCGATCGCCTGGCTGGCTCGTTCTTGCACTCCAGCCGCATCGATCCCGCCCGCGTCAGCCCACAGATGGCGCCCGCGTTCCTTCGCCCGCCGACAGAAGCCGTGTCGTCGCTCGACTTGACCGAGCATCTCAAGACGGTCATCGCGTCGTTGGGTCTCGACGCGCTCGTCCTCCTCGGCGACAATTTCAGCCTCACCTACCTGGCCCGCCTGGCGCGCGAGGGGGTCCCGGTGATCGGCATCCCCAAGTCGGTGCACAACGATGTGAATGGCAGCGACTACTGTCTGGGCTTTTCGACTGCGCTGGCGCGCGGGGTGCGCTTTGTCCACGATATCCGCGCGATGGCCGGCTCGCGCGAGGAGGTGGCGGTGGTCGAGATGTTCGGCCGCAGCTTCGGGCTGACCACCCTCCTCATCGCTGTCCTGGCTGGCGCCGATCGCGTCCTCATCCCGGAGGTCCCCTTCGATCCCGAACGGCTGGCCGGGCTGCTGATGCAGGATAAGCATCTCAGCTCCAATAACTACGCGATCCTGGCCATGAGCGAGGCGGTCGCTATCGATCCGGCGCGCGCAGCTCGCTACGCGCCCGAATATCGCCAGCGCGCCAGCGCGCGCCGTCCAGCCTGGGCGGCGGGCGCGATCGACCAGGGGTACACGATCGCTGGCGAGCGCGCGATCGGCCTGGGCGCGGCGGGCGGCGGTGCCGTCGTCACCGAGATCCTCGAGAACCTCGTGGGCGAGCGTATGCTCTTCCAGCCGTTGACCTATCTCCTGCGCGCGGGCGATCCCGACGGCCAGGACATGTTGGGCGCGATGAACTTCGCGACGATGGCGGTCGAACTCCTGGCGGCAGGCAGGTATGGACACCTGGTGGCCTACCGCCGCGGCGAGAACTACGTCGCTCTGCCCATCGCGGCAGTGACCGATCCCAGCAACAACGTCGACGTGGCAGCCTTCTATGATGCGACCGCGTATCGGGCCAGGCCTGGCATCTTCTGGGCGGCGCGCGTGTGAGCGAGCCGGGCTGGCAGGCGCTGGTTCCGTTATCCAGATGGAGCAGACGGGGGCAGCGTTGTAGGGATGTGTTCTTCGTATAGTAATAGGCTATTGACACACGGAGAGGAAGCATGAGCGCCACACTACCAGCCACGCCGTTGATTTCTGTCAAAGACGTGGTCAAGCGTTTCCCGGTGGGCGATACGGAGATCACCATCCTCAAGGGGATCAGCTTCGCGATGCAGCCCGGCGAGTTCGTCTCGATCGTCGGGCCGTCGGGCAATGGCAAGTCGACGTTGCTCAACATGATCACAGGCATCGATCATCCGAGCGAAGGGGACGTCATCGTCGCCGGCAACCACATCAACAGGATGGACGAGGACGCGCTGGCGCGTTGGCGGGGGATCAACTGCGGCATCATCTTTCAGTTCTTTCAGATGCTGCCTGCGCTCACGCTGCTCAACAACGTCATCCTGCCGATGGACCTGGCCAATCGCTATCCCTCGCGCCAGCGCCGCGAGCGAGCCATGCATCTGCTGGAGCTTGTCGGGCTGGCCGATCAGGCGCACAAGCTCCCCGGCATGGTGAGCGGCGGCCAGCAACAGCGCGCGGCGATCGCGCGCGCCCTGGCCAACGACCCGCCGCTGTTGGTGGCGGACGAGCCGACCGGCAACCTCGATACGGCGGCCGCGCGTGTGGTCTTCGATCTCTTCCATCGCTTGGTCGAAGAGGGGAAGACGTTGCTTATGGTCACGCATGACAAGGATCTGGCTCGTCAAGTGCCGCGCAAGATCGAGATTCGCGATGGCCGCATCACGCGCGATGACTATCTGGGGACGGGCGACTGGGCCGGGCACTGACCGGCCGCCGCGCTCGCGAAGGTTGTCTCGCTTCGAACCTATCCGAGAGGTTTTGGCGCGGTCTCCTGACCGCGCCCCTGGCTGGTCAGGAGACCAGCCAGAAGCGTTCTCTTAGACCCTGAGGATCGCTTCCCATGAGCGTTGTCTGGCTGAAAGTCTGGTATGATCTCTGGCACAACAAGATCCGCACCCTCCTGGCGGCGGCGAGCATCGCGGCGGGGGTGTTCGCGGTGGGCAGCATGTTCGGCATGGCCGACCAGCTCCTCACGGGCATGGATCGCGCCCATCGGCAGGTGCTTCCCTCCCATATCAGCCTCTATGTCGATCGCCCCATCGACCGTGAGACGGTCCTCGCCCTGAAGCGCGTCCCGGGCGTACTCGATGTCGAACCGACGAACGACGTCACCGTGCGCTACAAGATCCGTCCCGAGGACAAATGGGAGACCGGCATCGTGGTCATGCGCGATGACTACGCGCGCCAGAAGTATGATCTGGTGCAACTCAAGGAGGGGACCTGGCCGCGCCGCAGCGCGCTCGCCATCGAACGCCTCTCCAGCCAGTACTATGGCCTCGACATCGGCGATCAGGTGATCATCGAGTACGCCAAGAAGGAACGACGTTTCCCCATCGTCGGCAAGATCCGTCACCCCTTCGTGCCGCCGCCGCAGTTCGGCGGCCAGGCCTTCTTTTTCGTCGACGCCGAAGGCATGGAACGTTTCGGCATTCCGTTGGGCAAGTTCACCCAGATGTTGATCCGCGTCGAGCCATATTCGGCCGAGCACGCGAAGGAGGTCGCCTCCGCGATCAAGGACCGCCTGGCCCGACAGGGCATTGGCGTCGCCGCGACGCTCTACCAGGATCCCGAGAAGCACTGGGGGCGGATCTTCGTCGAGGGCATTACGCTCGTGATGCAGGTGCTGGCGGTCCTCTCGCTGGCGATGAGCGTCATCCTCGTCCTCAACACGGTGACGGCGTTGGTGACGCAACAGACCAACCAGATCGGCATCCTCAAGGCGATCGGGGGCACGAGCCGCACGATCATGGGCATCTATCTGGCTGGCGTCCTCACCTATGGCCTGCTCGCCCTGGTCATCGCTCTGCCGTCAGGGATGTCGCTGGCCTACGGCATGACGCGATGGTTCCTGAATCTCTTCAACATCGACTACAGCACGTTCGCGTTCTCGCGGCGCGCCGTTGCGTTGCAGGTGGCCGCCGCCCTGGTCGTCCCCCTCCTGGCCGCGCTGTGGCCGATCCTGCAGGGGGCTTTCATCTCGGTGCGTCAGGCGATCGCCAGCTACGGGGTGGGCGGGGACTTCGGCTCGAGTTGGGTCGATCGCGTGGTCGAGCGCGTCGGTGGGCGCCTGTTGCCGGCGCACTACGCCATGTCGCTCGCCAACACCTTTCGCCGCAAGGGGCGCCTGGCGCTCACCGAGCTGGTATTGATCATCGCGGGCGCCATGTTCCTGATGGTGATGAGCCTCTCCAGCTCGATCGCGGCCACCCTCGACGCTGAGTTCGGGCGTCGTACGTATGACGTTGCGGTTCATTTCGAGGGAACGCAGCGCGTGGAGCAGGTGACGAAGGCGGCGGCGATGGTGGAGGGGGTTGAGAAGGTGGGCGTCTGGTTCGCGCGGTCGGCCAGCATCCTGCGGCAGGGGCAGAAACTGCGCGAGGCGGGCCTGGGCGCTCAACTCCAGGGGGTGCCGGTCGACGACCCAATGTATCGTCCGCCGATCGTCGCCGGACGCTGGCTGCGCGTCGGGGACGGCAACATGGTCGTGATCAATCAGGAGACGGCGGAACGCAACGACATCCATCTCGGCGATCGCATCACCCTCGACCTGGCGGAGCTGGGCGACAGCGACTGGGAGGTGGTGGGCTTTTATAAGCTGATCTTCGGCGGCGGTTTCAGCACGGACGCGATCTACGCACCGCGTCAGGCGGTCTGGGAGGCGGCCAGGCAGAAAGGGCGCGGCGACGTCGCCTACGTGCGCACGCGCGATCACAGCATGGCTGGCGCGCAGCGCGCGGCCGAGCAACTGGAAGACGTCTTCCGTGAACGGAACATCAAGATCTTCTTCGTGCAGACGTTGCTCAAAGAGCGACAGGGCGCCGATGGCCAGTTCGCGATCTTCATCGCGATGCTGTTGGCGCTCGCCCTGATCGTCGCGTTCGTCGGGGGGATCGGGCTGATGGGGGCGTTGTCGATCAGCGTCATCGAGCGCACCAAAGAGATCGGCATCCTGCGCGCGGTGGGGGCGCGCTCGCGCACGATCCTGGGGATGTTCGTCCTCGAAGGGCTGGTGCAGAGCTTCATGAGCTGGCTGGCGGCTGTGCCGATCTCGTTAGCGGTCACGCCCGGCCTGGCGGCGACCCTGGGCAAGACGATGTTCGAGGCCGATCTATCGTATCGCTACAACACGCAGGCGGTGCTCGTATGGCTGGCGATCATTCTCCTCATCGGCGCGGCGGCTTCGCTCGTGCCGGCGCGCAACGCCACGCGCATCAGCGTGCGCCAAAGCCTGGCCTACGATTGACGGCTGACGCTCTTGGGAGAGATCGGCCAGGGACGGCGCCGTAGCGAGGGCAGCGGGGAGAACGGGGACGCTGTCACCACAGCCGGGGGCGGAAGGTGAGGATGACCTCCTGGCGGCCCGCGGGCAGCGCGATGGCCTGGAACGCGTAATTGGCGCGCAGCACCGGCAGCCATTCGCCGCTGGCCAGCCGCGCCTGCCACCCCACGTACCACGGCTGGCTGATCACCAGATAGCCTGGGACATCCAGATCGGCTGTGATGCGGATGCGGTTGGGGCCTTCCGCATGCCAGCTCGCTGGCGTCGGCGGCCGCAGGGGGGAGGCGAACGGCGCGGCGCCTTCGACCACGACCTGGCGCGCCGGATCGAAAGTGGGGGCGTGGATGGCGGTCCACGCCTGCGCGTGGTCGGCGACCGCAAGAGCCTCGTAGACGACGAACGCGCGCGGCAACACGGCGCGGTTGCGGTAGACGTTCAACTGGGCGTCGCCGTCGAAGGCCAGCTCGAACTTGCCCCAATCCAGCTCGACGTCCTTGCGAGCGATGACGTAGCCGACGTTGAGGAAGTCGTAGAGCCGCGTCGAGCGTCCGCCCAGCCCCTCCCAGTATTTCTCATAGTCAGAGAGTATCAGCGGGTTGACGACGCCCCAGACGTCGTCGAGGCCATAGAGGAGCGCGGCGCTCGGCTGCCAGATCCCCTCGATGCCGGTGCGCGCGTCGATGCGGAACGGGCCAGGCTGGGCGCGCAGGAAAGCGACGATCTCCGGATGGTCGAAGCCGGTGGTGGGCGAGCGATCGCTGAGGTCGTTATACGCGCCGCTGCCCAGATCGAGCAGGACGATAGCCGCGGCCAGCCAGCCGAGGACAGCGGGGCGCGCGAGCTGATCGCGCGCGACGGTCAGCCATCCCAGCGTGGCGAGCGTCCATCCCAGGCTCAGCATGGCCGAGATGAGGGCGACGGCGATGGGGAGCGTGTTGGCCTCGCCGCCCGCGCGCGCGATCAGCGCCAGATACAGCCCCAGTGCCAGCAATCCCAGCGCCCCAGCCAGCGCCTGGGCGCCGCGCCAGATGACGTTGGATCGCCAGCGCCCTTCGTGTAGTAATAGGTCTATCCCCAGCGCCGCCAGGCCAACCAACGCCAGGTCCACAACGAAAAGGAAGCGCGCTGGCGCTCGCAGTTGCGCCATCCCCGGCGCGAGGGCGGTCAGCCAGCCGTGGGGAAGGGCATAGATGCCCGAAGCGATGCAGAGAGAGGCCAGCGCGAGGCCGAGCAGGCGCCAGGTCAGATGATCGCGGCGCGCGCTGACAGCCAGCGCCGCCAGAATGAGTGGGAAGATCCCCAGGTAGCCGATCTCGACGCGCTCCCAGGGGCCCCAATGCAGTTGCGGCCCGCGTCCGAAGAAGCCGGGGACGATCCAGCCGATCCATTGGGCTGGGCTGAGGGAGTAGGCAACGGTCTTCGTATAGTCCCAAGCTACGCGCCCAGCCTGCTGCGACAGCCCCCAGGAAAGCAACCAAAGCGGCGCCACGATCAGAATCCCCACAGCCCCCGCGCCGATGATCTGCAGCAAAGACTCCCGTTGCTGCAGACGCTCCCTCTGCGGCGACAACAGCAGCGAGAGAAGGCCCTCGATCGCCAGCGCCAGGAGGGTGAACAGCGTCATCTGCGGATGGCCGGCCAGCGCTCCGATTCCCAAAAGCCCCCCGGCGATCAGCGTCCACCGCCACGTTCGTTGCGTCGCCTCCTGGCCGCGATGGAAGGCCCACAGCGTCCAGGGGAGCCAACTGGCCACCGCGATCAGATTGAGATTGCCGAAGTGTACGAGCATGGGATCGCAGAAGGTCATCGCCAGCGCGCCGGCCAGCGCGGCCCAGCGCGACAGCAGCCGGGGACGGGTCAGATCGCGCAGGAAGAGGTAGGCGCCGATCCCCATCCACCAGAAATGGAAGAGGCTCAGTCCCTCCATAACGCGGTATGTGATCTCAGGAAGAACCAGAAAGGCCAGCAGGTTGAAAGGGTAGAAGATGCCGCTCTGGGGGTCGGCGATGAACGGGCTGCCGCCGTAGAGATGGGGATTCCACCAGGGGAGATGGCCGCTGCGCAGCTCGCGCGCGGCGAAGTGATACATCGGGTAGAGGAAGGATCCCAGGTCGCCGCCGTCAGCGGGCATGAATGCCTGGCCGCTGACGATGCGCCAGAAGAAGCCGACGACGGCCAGCCCCAATGCGCCGATCGCCGCGCCGTCGCGCCAGGCGTCTGCTGGCAGCCGACCGCGCTCCCCCAGCCAGCGCAGCAGCCAGATGAGAAGGATCCCTGCCAGGAGGATGATCACGAGGGCCACGGACGCCTCCGTATGGGCATCGAAGAGCGTTTCCGACCGATCCTGCTGTGACGCAGAGCGTCGAGCTTGGCGTTCCCACGCAGGAGCGTGGGAACGAGGCTTCACATGCTGCGACGCGGAGCGCTGGGCTTGACGTTCCCACCCAGGAGCGTGGGAACGAGGCTTCGTCTGCTGAAGGAATATAATCGGTCACCTGGTTTTGCGTCAAGGCAGCGACTTGACTGGCTCAGGGCCTCCTCTTGCGCTGCGCCCAAGGATTCTTATAATGTCCCCTATGGGAACTCTGTTGGCTATCCTGATCGGCGCGGCGGCGATCTGGACGCTCGTCATGGGAGCGCTCGTCTGGCGCGACGCGCGCGCGCTGGCCGTCCCGCCGGGCGCGCGCTGGCCGTTGGTCCTGGGGGGCATCACCCGCCCCTGGCGTTACTGGTACCTGACGCGCCCACGTCACATGTCGCCCGCCGCTCGTCAGGAGTGGCTGGCAGCACAGGCCCGGCGTCTGGGGTTGCCCCACGTGCGCGCCGCGTACTGCCCCCTCTGCGGCGGCGAGATCCCCGACGCCTGGCGCATTCGATCCGATGGCCGACTGGCGACGGCGCCCGGCCCTGTGCGTTGCCCGCGCTGCGACTTCCGCCTGGACGCCTGTCGCCATTGCATCTACTTCCAGCCAGCCGGCGCGACGACAGGCAGCCCCTGGAACATCGGCGAGATCGCCTGGACGCATGGCCGCTGCATCCTCTATAAGTCGTTGCAGCCGGTGGAGGCGATCGCCAGCCGCGAGATGGCGCGCCGCCTGCGTGAGCGCGGCTACGACCACCTGCGCGCTGCCACGCCCATCGCCGATTCCTACATCCCTCTGGCCGAATGCCGCGGCTTCGTGCTTGAGCCGCGCAACCTGACGCACAGCGGGATGCTGAAGCCGGGACTCCGCCAGCGGCTGGCGATCCAGGCGGAAGCGATCGGTCAGGCCACGGAGGAAGCCGTCGAGCAACCGCCGGATGATGAGGCGCAATGGCTGCTCTAGGCGCGCCGGCATCACGCCGGGATCGGAAGGGAAGATGAAACACGCCCTATTCGCAGGATTGGTCTTCAACGAGCGCGACCAGCCCGCCGAGGTCGTCTATCTGGGAGAGACGCCGTTCTATGTCATCCTCGACGATGACTTCCGCCGCCACGTCGAGGCGCGCGCCGTCGATTCCCAGGTGATGCATTGGCTGCGCGACCGGATCATGGAACATCAAGACATCGTGACCGAACAGGCAATGAAGATGATCGGGCGCGACGACCTGTTCACCAAGGCCATGCTCGATTCATCTCTGCGCAACATCGACCGCCAGATCGACCAGATGATCGAGGTCGGCCTGCCGGAGGTGGCGCGCGCCTGGCTGGGCATGATGGGGTTTCGCGTGGTGGTCGACGTCCACGGGCAGGTGGTATTCGTGAATCTGCCCGCGGAGGCTGGCGACGAGGATGATGATTGAAGGCGCAGGAGGTTGCATGGAGGCCCATCCGTTGCTCGCGTTGGCAGACGTCCAGGTCCGCTTCGGCGCGGCCGTCTATCCCGCTTCGTTTGTGGTTGTCGGAGAGGCCGCTTACTGGCTGATGCGCGAGGGTGACCGCAAGCAACTGGCCGTCGTCGCGCTGGCGGGCGCCCCTTGTCTGGAAGCCTTCACCGGGTCCAGCGAGCCATTCGGCGACGGCCTGCGTCTGCTGCGCTGTCCCACCGACCATGCGAACGCGGCCGCCCTGCGCCAGGCGCTCCCCTGGCTGCGGCCGGTCTGCCTGGGCCTGGACGCTTCTGTCGGCTGCGGCGATCGTCTGGGGCTGGCGACTCCCGGCCACGTGCAGGCCCTCCAGGAGACGCTGCGGGCGTCGCCGGGCGCTGTCATCCGCCCCATCTTCGCCCAGCAATCGATCCGCGAGATGGAGCGCGCCGGGCGGACGCCGACGGACGTGCTGGATGACGCCACCTGGGGCGCGTTCCAGGCTGGCTGGCGCGGCCCGGTCGGAGCCGACGCGGATCATCTCAAGACGGTCGAGCACATCGATCTCTGCGCGGCGGCGGGCTTCACTTTCTTCACGATCGATCCGGGCGCCCACGTTGACGCCGAGGCGGACACGGCCAGCGCGGCCGCTCTCGAGCGCAAGATCGCCGAGCTGCCGTGGGCCGACCTCGACAGCTCTCCCGCCGACCTGCGAGCGCGCTACGGCGGGCGGCGCTTCGACCTCGACGATCGCCGGGTCGAGCTTGATCATGCGGCGGTCGCGCGCGCCGCCGCCAAGTATGGCCGCGCGGTGGCGCACGTGGCGCGGCTCTACCGCCATCTGGCGGCTCGAGCGATCCCTTTCGAACTGGAGGTCTCGGTCGATGAGACAGAGACGCCAACCTCGCTGGTCGAGCACATCTACATCGCCAGCGAGCTGCGGCGGCTGGGGGTGCAGTGGGTCAGCCTGGCCCCGCGTTACGTGGGGCGCTTCGAGAAGGGGATCGACTACATCGGCGACCTGGACGCTCTGGCTGAGGCGCTGGCCGGACACGCCGCTGTCGCGCGCGCGCTGGGGCCTTACAAGCTGAGCCTGCATTCCGGCTCCGATAAGTTCAGCGTCTACCCATTGATGGCATCGGCCACGCGAGGGCTGGCGCACCTCAAGACAGCGGGCGTCAGCTACCTGGAGGCGCTGCGCGTGGTTGCGCAGGTGGAGCCGTCGCTCTTCCGCGAGATCGCGGCGCTAGCGCGGCGGCGCTATCCGCAGGACAGAGCTTCCTATCATGTTTCAGCGGAGCTGGAACGTGCGCCTGAGGTTGCTGCGCTTGCCGACAGCGACCTGCCTGCGCTCCTTGACGACCGCGACGCGCGCCAGGTCCTGCATGTGACCTTTGGCTCGGCGCTGGCGGCGTATCGGGAGCCGCTGCTGGCTGCGCTGCGCGCGCACGAGGACGAGCACTACGCAGCGCTGGCGCGCTGCTTCATGCGCCACCTGGCGCCGTTTGTCTCCTCTACGCAGCGGGCCTGATCTGAGCGAGGATCGCCTCGACCTGCGCCGCCTCGGGCAGGCGCATGCGACGGGCAGCGTCCAGGGCCAGGTTCAGCAGGTGGATCGCCTCCGCGCGGTCGCCGGGGGCGTCCCGTTGTAAGAGAAGCAACGCGATGTTGGCCTGGGCCACCAGGATGTCGCGTTGCACCCCCAGCCGCTCAAAGGCTGGCAGCGCTTCTTCTTGCAGGATGCGCAGCGCCTCGTCCAGTTGGCCCCGCGCCTGCAGCACGTCGGCGATCTTGCCCAGCGTCACCGCCCGCTCCCGCACGTCCCCCAGCCGCTCGTAGACCGGCAACTGTTCTTCCTGGCGGATGCGCAGCGCCTCGTCCAGTTGGCCTCGCGCCTGCAGCACGTCGGCGATCTTGCCCAGCGTCACCGCCCGCTCCCGCACGTCCCCCAGCCGCTCAAAGGCTGGCAGCGCCTGGTTCAGATAAGTCTCTGCCGCCCCATAGTCTCTCATGGCAAAGCACACATCGCCCAGATCGCTGAGGATCGCGGCGCGCTCGCGGGCCGTACGGTCATCTTGGGGCGCGTCGCGGTAGTCGTCGAGCAGGCTCTCCAGTTGGCGTCGGCGCAGCAGCTTTGCCTGCCGCGCGAGGTTCCAAAGCGTCGCCTCATCCGGACCCTCATGGACGATCTGCGTCACCGCAGCGCTGCGCTCTTCTTCGGCGGCGCTGAACTCGAACACCCCGCTGCGCCAGGCCCAGAAATCGGGCGCATGGCGCGCGATCGCTGTCAACGCATAGTCGGGAAGCCAGAATACGAGGGGACAGGGCGCATCACGAGGAAAGAGATCGCGCCCCAGGTTCAACTCTGCCAGAACGCGGCTATTGGGTTGATCGTAGGGGATGCCATATTCCAGGCCGACGACGAACACTGCGCGCTTGGCGCCCGCCGCATAGCTGGCCTGCGCTTCGGCGACGCCCAGGAGCTGTCGCTCGGGGAGCGGAGCGATGGGGAGGGAGGCTTCGTCAGCTTCGTCTGCCGCCAGCAGCGCCGTCCGCAAGCGCTCGCGCACATTGGTCGGCTCTTCCGTGAACGTGACCTCGATCATTCTGACGCCTAAAGCCGCCAATCGCTGCCTCGCGATCAGGATCAGCCTGCTGCGCAACGCGGGGACATTGCAGCGCGCGAAGAACAGCGTGAACCCTTCGGCCAGGTCAATGCTGACGATCAACCGGTCGAGGACGCTGAGGTTCTCGCCGGACAGGTCTGTCGTCAGCTCAACCATTGCTCAGCGCGCTCCGGAACTTGGCGAGCCGCTGCACCGATGGGTGAACGTCGTGCCATGGCTCCAGCCCGTTCATGTATTCCAGCACGATCAGGTTGTGCAGCATGTCGCGGTAGGCGTCATCGTTGTCGCACTTCTTGACGCGAAAGACCTTCGCCAGCAACGGGAAGTATCCTTCGGGCACCGAACGGCTATATTCGCTGGTAAAGCGATTGATGGCGCGCTCGACTGCATTGACGTCGATCGGCTTGGGGAAGCGGTTGCTCGCGTACTCGCAGGCGTAGCGCACTAACGTCATAAGAATGCGCGGGTGTCCGCCGCTTTCAACACACAATGTCTCCAGCCCTCGCTCCTCGAAGATGACGTCGAGGTCGATGCGCTCGGCCAGAATCTGGCGCAGCTTGTTCAGGCCATCTGGCCATGGCTGATTCTCCGGCGTGTGCGTCTTGATCATAGGCAGGACGCGACAGTCGGGGAAGATGCTGGTCAATGCCCTGACGTTCTTGGAATAGAGGCTGGCAATAGGCACCGTGTAGACCAGGTGGCAACGCAGGCTGCGCAATGCCTCGCCATGCTCAATGTAGAGCGCATCATGATTGCTACGATTGGCATCCAGTTTGCGGAACGGGATGCGGTCCAGGTTATCTACGATAATGTCCAACCAGCATCAGGCCTGTTCGAGTAGCGCAATTGCCTGTGCAGGCGACATGAGGGTAGAATAGCCGCGCCACTTCACTTCAGGAGGATCACATGGAATATCGCACCGTGGGACGGACCGGCGTCCAGGTTTCCTGCCTCTGCTTCGGCACGATGTCGTTCGGCGGCGACGCCGACGAAGAGACGTCGGCGGCTATGTTCCATCGTTGCCGCGAGGTCGGCATCAATTTCTTCGACACGGCCAACGGCTACGCCGGCGGACGTTCTGAGGAGATCCTGGGCAAGCTGATCGCCCCCTGCCGCGATGAGATCGTGCTCACGTCCAAGGTCGGCTTCCCCGTGGGCAGCGACATCAACGCGCGCGGCGGCTCGCGCCGCCACATCTTCCTCTCAGTCGAGGCCAGCCTGCGCCGCCTGCAGACCGACCGCATCGACTTCTATTTCCTCCACACCTTCGACCCGCGCACGCCCATCGAGGAATCGGTGCGCGCCCTCGATGATCTGGTGCGCCAGGGGAAGATCCTCTATCCGGCGGTGAGCAACTGGGCGGCCTGGCAGATCGCCAAGGCACTGGGCTACGCCGCCTGGCAGGGGCTGGCGCGCTTCGAATGCATCCAGCCCATGTACAACCTGGTCAAACGCCAGGCGGAGGTGGAGATCCTGCCGCTGGCGCTGTCCGAACAGGTAGGGGTGATCTCCTACAGCCCGCTGGGGGGCGGGTTGCTCACCGGCAAATACGGCGCCGCGCAACGGCCCGAGCGAGGGCGCCTGATCGAGAACCCCATGTACGTCAAGCGTTACGGCGAGAGCGTGTACTACGAGATCGCCGAGCGCTTCACGGCGCACGCGCGCGCGCGGGGCGTCGAGCCTGCCGCGCTGGCGGTGGCGTGGGTGATGGCGCACCCGGCGATCACGGCCCCTATCATTGGCGCACGCAACCTCGAGCAACTGGAGGGGTCGCTGGCGGCGCTGCAGATCGCGATGACCCCCGAGTGGCGGGCCGAGATCTCCGCGCTGTCGATCGAGCCGCCGCCCGCCACCGATCGCAGCGAGGAGCGCAGCGGGATCACGTATCAACCTGTGCGCCCATAGCCTCAGTACGAGCGCAGGGTCCTCACGTAGGCGTCGATGGCGCGCTCGATCTCTTCATGGGCGCGCTCGATTCCTTCCCACCCTTGGGCGTGCACCTCGGCCTGCTCCAGGTCCTTGTAGACGCTGAAGAAGTGGGCGACCTCGTTCAGGAAATGCGCGGGCACGTCCTCGAGGGTGCGGTAGCCGTCGAAGTTGGGATCGGTGTGCGGCACGGCCAGGATCTTGTCGTCGAGCTTGTCGCGGTCCATCAGATGAAAGATGCCGAGCGGCCGCGCCTCGATGACGCAGCCGGAGAAGGTCGGCTCGTTGGTCATCACCAGGACGTCGAGCGGGTCGCCGTCGGCGTGCAACGTACGCGGCACGAACCCATAGTCGCCAGGGTAATGCAAAGACGAGTAGAGGACGCGATCCAGCTTGATGAAGCCCTTCTCCTCGTCGTATTCGTACTTGTTGCGCGAGCGTTTGGGGATCTCGACGACCACGTAGAGGACGCGCGGCGCGTCCGGACCGGGCGGCAGTTCTCGCCACAGATTCGTTACGGGCATACTCATCTCCTTATGATCACGGGGAGGTCTGATGCCTCTGCACCCTCGTTTCGTTCACTTTCCGATCGCGTTGTTGATCACTGGCGTGGCTTTGACGCTCTACGCCCTCTATCGTCGCCAGCGCCGCTGGGAAGACAGCGCCCATCTGCTGATCGTCCTGGGGTGGCTGGCCCTCCTGCCCACGGCGGCGAGCGGATTGATCGGCCTGGGCGCCCTGGCGGTCGCCGATCCGCGCCGCGCCGTGGTTAACGTCCATATCACTTACTTCTTCGCTACCTGGATCGCCTTCGGCGTCGCCCTCTACCTCCGCCTCAAAGCTCCCACCATCCTCGACCATCCCCGCCAGCGTTGGTACTACCTCGCCGCCCTGGCCGCCGGGACGTTGTTCGTCGTTCTGACCGGCCACACGGGGGGTCAGCTCGTCTACGAGCTGGGCGTGGGGGTGAACTTGCCCTAGTCAGAAGTCGATCTTGCGCTGGCGCAGCGCCACGCTCTCAGCCAGGCCGATCCCCATCAGCATCGTGAGCAGCGAGCTGCCGCCGTAACTGACCAGCGGCAGAGGAATGCCCGTCACCGGCATCAGATTCAGGTTCATGCCGATGCTGACCATGGTCTGGAAGAAGATCATCGTCGCCACCCCGATCGCGATCGAGCGCCCCAAGGGATCGCGCGCCCGCTCGGCGATGCGGATCAGGCGCAGCAACACGAGCAAGAGGGCCAGCATCAGGAGGAGCGCGCCGACGAACCCCAGCTCTTCGGCCACGACCGAGAAGATGAAGTCGGTGTGGCGCACGCGCAGGAAATGGAGCTGGCTCTGCGTCCCCTGCCCATAGCCCTTGCCCAGCCAGCCGCCCGAACCGATGCTGATCAGCGCCTGATTGACGTTGTAGATGGCGTCGGGATCCGTGTCTGGGTGCAGAAAGAGGAGCACGCGCGCGCGCATGTACTCTTCCAACGACAGCCAGATCGCTGGCAAGGCGACCAGCCCCACTGCGCCTAAGATCGTGATATGGAGCAGGCGCATGCCGCTGAGCAGGATCATGACGCCGCCGATGACGAGCAGGACGACGGCCGTGCCCAGGTCGGGCTGCAGATAGATCAGGACCACCGGAGGCAGCAAGATCAGGAACGCCAGGAGCACGTAGAGGAGGTTGCCCATCCGCCCGTCGTGAGCGGCCAGGTAGCGCGCCAGGATGAGGATCATCAGCACTTTGGCCAGCTCAGACGGCTGCATGGGAAACAGGCCGAGGTTGATCCAGCTCTTGGCGCCGCCTGCGGCGAAGCCGATGGCGTCCACCCCGAGTAGAAGCAGGATCAGCAGGACATAGAGCGGCTTCTGCACAGCGCTCAAGGCGCGATAGTCGATCAGCGCCAGGGCGAGCATGAGAACGAAGCCGACGATGCTGTACACAAACTGGCGCTGCGCCACGCCGACCAGACCCGGCGAGTTGGCCGTAGCCGAGCGGATCATCACGATCCCTGTGGCCACGAGGGCGATCACGGCGATCAGGAGCACAAAATCGAAGTCGCGCCACAGGCGGCGCTGATCGACGCTGGTCCGGTTCATGGTTGAGGCGCCCTGGTCGGAGTCGGGGTGACGGCAGGATCCGGCTCGACCGGCGCGCCAGGCGTCGTCGGCTCAAAATAGGCCTGGAGGATCTCCGCCGCGATGGGGACGGCCGTCTCCGATCCTTCCCCGCCCCCTTCCACAAAGACTACTACGGCGATCTCGGGGTCCTGGTACGGCGCGAAGGCGGCGAACCAGGCGTGCGTCGGCAGGTGCCCATCCTTATCGCGCTCTCCCGGGAACTCGGCGGTGCCGGTCTTGCCCGCGACCTCCCGGCCCGGCAAATTGGCGCGGAAGGCGGTGCCGTTGGGCCAGTGCACCGCCCCATACAGGCCGCGGCGCACGATCTCCAGGTTCTCATCGGAGATGGGCAGGCGTCGGATCAGGCGCGGCTCCAGGTCGCGCACCACGTTGCCGGAGGCGTCCACGATCTGGCGCACGACCTGCGGCTGATAGAGATAGCCGCCGTTGGCCACGGCAGCGAAAGCGTTGAGTATCTGCAGCGGCGTCGCCAACACGAACCCCTGGCCGATCGCCATGTTGTATGTATCGCCGGTCAGCCACGGCTCCGCCAGGTTGATGCGTTTCCAGCGCGAATCGGGGACGAGGCCGGGGTTCTCGGCTGGCAGATCGATGCCCGTTGGCTCGCCCAGGCCGAACTGGCGAGCATAGTACGCCAGCAGCGGCTCGCCCAGCCCCCCACGGCCCTGATAGCCCCCGGCCACCACATAGAAGAACACGTCGCAGGAGACGGTCAGCGCGGTGGTGACGTTCACAGGGCCGTGGCCGCGGCCATACTTGTGAACCCAGCAGTAGAAGGGCTGCGCCAGCGAGGGGTCGTCGGGGAAGAACTGGTTGGGCAACCAGATGACGCCGGGGTCGTTGACCGTCGTGTTGAGGGTGATCACCCCCTCCTCGAGCGCGCCGGCCGCCGGGATGATCTTGAACGTCGACCCTGGCGGATACAGGCCGCTGATAGCATGGTTGACGAGGGGGCGCGTGGGGTCCTCGATCAAGGCCGCATACTGGCTGACGCTGATCCCGCGCGCGAAGGCGTTGTTGTCATACGAGGGCAGGCTGACCATGCCCAGGATCTCGCCGGTGCGCGGGTTCATGGCGATGGCGACCCTTGACGCCACCTTCTTCTGCTCCAGCCCGCGACGCAGCGCGTTCTCCATCGCCGTCTGGAAAGCGAGATCGATGCTCAACACCAGATTGTGGCCCGGCTCAGGAGGCGTATCCTCGGCCACCGTGCGCACCTCGCGGCCCAGCACATCGACCTCGATGGTGCGGGCGCCGGAACGGCCGCGCAGCTCCGCCTCATAGGTGTACTCGAGGCCAGTCAGGCCGACCAGGTCGTTCGGGCTGTAGCCTTGCTCCAGGTATGCAGCCTCCTGGCCAGCAGGGATCGGCCCCATGTATCCCAGCAGGTGGGCCATCAATGGTCCAGCCAGGTAGTCGCGCACCGGCTCGACGATGAGATGAACGCCGGGCAGGGTATGGCGCAGTTCCTCGATGCGAAAAGCCAGATCGCGGTCGACCTGGGTGGCGACGGGGATCGGCCAGTAGGCGCTGCCCAGGAGCGCGTTGGCGACGCGCGCGTGGATCTCCTCTTCGCTGAGGAGGATGCGGAAACGCGGCAGCGCGTTGTCCACAGCGGGGAGCGTCGTCGTGGGCGTGAGCGGCCGCGCTGGCGCGCCGAGCAAGCCGGCCAGCCGGTGGATCACCTCGGCCTGCGCCTCTTCATCCTGAGGGAGATCCGCCGGCACGACTGCGATCGCGAAGGAGGGCCGATTGCGCACCAGGATGCGCCCATTACGATCGTACATGACGCCCCGCGGCCCGGCTACGGCGACCTGGCGGAAACGGTTGCGATCAGCCAACACGCGGTAGGTCGATCCCTGGTCGATCTGGAGCCGCCACAACTGGCCGGTCATGACGACAAAAACGGCGACAATGATCGCCCGGTAAAGGGTCAGGCGCAGCAGGTGGGGCGGCAGGTTCTGGTTACGCCGCATGGCTCACCACTCCAATTGCTCGCGCCAGGTGATCCGATGCAGCCAGCGCAAGCCGGGGTAGGCGATCGGCATCAGCAGGCTGGTGTAGAGGGCGGCTGGTATCACGATCCGCCACAACGCGGCCAGCGTGGCGCCGGGATTGCCGCTAAGACGCAAGAGCACCAGATAGATGGCGCCATGGATGAAACTGGCTGCGGCGACGATCGCAATCAGGAAGACGATATGTTGGCGGAGGAGCGTCGTCTCCAGGGGACTCACCAGGAAAGCGATGATCACCAGCGCGAGCAGGGATAGCCCAAAGGGCGCTCCGGAGAGCGCTTCGAGCCACAGCCCGCCCACGAATGCCCAGGTCAACCCCTCGGCCAAGCCGCGCAGCACCGTCCAGCTCACCACCGCCAGCAGGACGAGATCAGGATGGGCGCCGACGATCGAGAAATGGGGGAGCAGGCTCGATTGCAGGAGGGCCAGCAGGCCCAGAAGCGGCGCGCAGAGCAAGGGCTTCATGGGGATTCCGGCGGCGTTTCCGTCGCCTCCTCCTCTTCGGCGATCGGGATGAAGTCAGTGATGACCAGCACCTGTTCGATCCGTCCGAAGTCGACGGAGGGGCGCACGATCGCCTGTTGGAACATCTCGTAGTCGCGCTGGCGCACGGCGATCACCTGGCCGATGACGAGATCGCGCGGGAACTGGCTGCCCAGGCCCGAGGTGATGACGATCTCCCCCGGGAGCACTTTGGCGTCCTGGGGGAGATAGTCGATCATCAGCCCGCCGCCAACCTGTCCCTGCACGATGCCCGTGAGACGCGAGCTTTGGATCATGCCGTTGACGGCGCTGGCCGGGTCGATGATCAGCATCACCTGGCTGGAATTGCGGCTCACGCGACTGATGCGCCCGACCAGGCCGCGCTCCGTGATCACGGGCATCCCCTCGCGCATCCCCTGCTCGCGGCCCAGGTCGATGGCGATGAAATTGGCGAGGTTGTTGGGATCGCGGCCGATCACGCGGGCGACGATCTGCGCGCCGCGATATTGGAAGAAAGGATGCTGTTCCGCGAAGGCGAGGAGACGCCGCAGGTTGGCGTTCTCCGCCTCGATCTCCTTGAGCTGGACGTTCTCGATGAGCAGACGATTGACTTCCGCCTCCAGCTCGGCGTTGCGCTGGCGCAGCGTCTGCAGGTCGTGCAGGGTCTGCGTGACATCGCGGGCCTGGGCGGTCAGGTGGGCAAGGCCGGCCTGCGCTGGCGTCAGGACGTCCAACACCAGGTCACGCGCGGGCGTCAGGTAACCCAACGATTGCAGGCCGATGAGGAGCAGGCACAAGGACACGAACGCGGCCAGCCAGCGCCAGGGGTGGCGCGGCCGCCGGATATACGCCCCCTTCTCCGTCCAGGCCAGGGGCTGATGCAGGGTCCGATTACGGGTCATCGTGGTGCGATAGAGCCATCGCCGCGATCAACTGTGAATCGTGCTGCCGCGTTGGAGAGAGGTGAGGGTCTCGCGGAGATATTCTGGCTTCTCCAGGATCATGCCTGCGCCGCGCGCGACGCAGGTGAGAGGATCGTCGGCCACGTAGACGCGCATCTTGACTTCCTCGCTGATGCGCACGTCGAGGTTGCGCAGCAAGGCCCCCCCTCCGGCCAGCACGATCCCATGCTCCATCAGGTCGGCCACCAGCTCCGGCGGGGTCTCATCGATCGCCTCGCGCACCGTGTCGACGATCATCGTCACCGAATTGCTGAGGGCCTCGCGGATCTCGACGCTCGAGATGTCGATCGCCTCCGGCAGGCCGCTGACCAGGTTGCGCCCGCGCAGGGTGATGATCTCTTCCTGCTCCAGGGGGAACGCCGATCCGACGGCGATCTTGGCCTGCTCGGCCATGCGCTGCCCGATCAGCAGGTTGTACTTCTGGCGGGCGTAGTTCATGATGTCCTCATCCATCTCGTCGCCGGCCACGCGGATGGAGCGAGCGACGACGATGCCGCCCAGGGCGATCACGGCTACCTCGGTGGTGCCGCCGCCGATGTCGACGATCATGCTGCCGATCGATTCGGTCACCGGCAGGCCAGCGCCGATCGCCGCGGCCATCGGCTCCTCGACCAGGCCCGCCTCGCGCGCGCCCGCGCTGATGGCGGCGTCGTGGACAGCGCGCTTCTCGACTTCGGTCACGCCGCTGGGGATGCCGATGACGACGCGAGGGCGGGGCACGCGCAGGAGGTTCTGCTCGTGGACCTTATGGATGAAGTAGTGGAGCATCTGCTCCGTGACGTCAAAATCGGAGATCACGCCATCCTGGAGCGGGCGGATGGCCACGATGTGGGCGGGCGTGCGGCCGACCATCTCCTTCGCTTCGGCGCCGATCGAGACCACGCGGTTCTTGCGGCGAGTGTCGATGGCGACGACGGAAGGCTCATTGATGACGATACCCTGTCCTTTGACGTGAACGAGGGTGTTTGCCGTCCCCAGATCGATGCCGATATCCAGGGAGAACATGCCAAGGATCCAGTCCAGGGGATTGATCACGCCGTCTCTTGCTCCTCGTAGCTCGCGCCCAATGATGCGACAGCGGCGACCAGCCATTGTCGATGGCATTATACCACAGGTCACGGAGGGGGTCCCAAAGCCTGGCGTATGGTATAATCTCGACAGATCAGATGGAGAAGACGCGTGGGACAAGAGGGACGGGCCTACGGACAGGGGATGGCTGAGCCATTGGTTGGGATGCGCCTGTGGCTGGCGCGCTCGCCCTGGCGACTGGGGCCAGCCTGGTCGGCCCTGGCGGGGGCGCTGGCTGCTGGCGGCATCTTCTCCCCACGCTGGGACTGGGGAGAGGCGATCCTGTTGCTCTTCCTGGTCGATCCGGCCTGGGGCAGCCTGTGGGCCGTCCTCGCCGAACGTCGGCGCGACGCGGGCGAGGCTGCGGCGCCCGGCGCGGCGCCGGCGCTCCCCTACTTGCGCCCGGGTTCGCCCGCGGCCCGGCTCCTCGGCTGGGCGGAGAGCGATCTATCGCTGGCGGCGGCCTGGCGCCTGGGGCTGCCTAGCTTCGTGGTAGCCACCCTCGCGGCGCTGGCGTTGGGCCGCGAAGCGGTGATCGCCGCGGCGCTCGCCTACGCGCTCTGCCTGGTTGGCTGGGTCACGCGACGCCTGCAGGGCCAGCCCAGCGCCTGGGCGCAGAGCGTTCTCATGATGGGCGCGCCCTGGGGCCTGGGATACGCGCTCTTTGCATCGCTGGGCTGGCTCCCGCTGGCGTGGGCGTGCGCGTGGACGGTGTGGCAGCGCGGCGCCATCGGGATCGCGCGGCAGGAGGCGCGTGCCTGGTGGATGCTGGGCGTCGCGCAAGCGGCCGTCCTGGGGATCCTGTTGTTCGCGCGCCGCCCCCTGGGCGCGGCGGCGATCGCGATCTCCTGCGCGCCGACTTGGTGGACGCGCTCGCTCTCAGCCTCGTCAGGCGACAGGGAAACCGACGCAGCATCCTCTGCGGCGGCGCCTGCCCAGGCCTGGTGGTGGCTGGCCTTTCTGCTATCCAACGCCGCCCTCGGCGGCCTGCTGGGATAGCCTTGTGCAAATTGAGGGAGATCACGTCATGCGTCATTTCCTCTCACTGGCCGACGAGACCCCCGAGACGATCGCTGCGTTGCTCGAGTTGGCCCGCCAGCTCAAAGCGGAGTGGCGAGCGGGAGGCAACGTCCCGCGCCTGCGCGGCAAATCCCTTGCGTTGCTGTTTCAGAAGCCCTCGTTGCGCACTCGCGTCTCGTTCGAGATGGCGATGGTGCACCTGGGCGGCTACGCCCTGTACCTGGCCCCCCAGGAAGTGGGGCTGGGAAGCCGCGAGAGCGTCCCCGATGTGGCGCGCGTGCTCTCGCGCTACGTGGATGGGATCATGGCGCGCGTCTTCGCGCACGCGCACGTCGAGCAGCTCGCCTCCTGCGGCTGCGTGCCGGTGATCAACGGCCTCTCCGACCACGAGCACCCCTGCCAGGCGCTGGCCGATCTGTTCACGATCTGGGAGATCAAAGGGCGTCTGCGCGGCGTTCGCCTGGCCTACGTTGGCGACGGCAACAATGTGGCGCGCGCGCTGGCCTACGGGGCGGCGTTGACGGGCGTGGAGATGATCGTGGCCTCGCCAGTGGGCTATCAACTGGACGCTGAGACCGTGCGCCAGGCGCAGGCGCTGGCCGCGCGGGGCGGCGGGTCGCTGACCCTGACCGAGGACCCGGCAGCGGCTGCCGAGGGAGCGGATGTCCTCTACACGGATGTGTGGACCAGCATGGGCCAGGAGGAAGAGGCGGAACAGCGACGGCGCATCTTCCCGCCTTATCAGATCAACGCCGCCTTGCTGGCGCGGGCGCGCCCCGACGCGATCGTTATGCATTGTCTGCCCGCCCATCGCGGGGACGAGATCACCGACGAAGTCGCGGATGGGCCGCACTCCGTGATCTTCGATCAGGCTGAGAACCGCCTGCACGCCCAGAAGGCGATCTTGGTGCAGTTACTGGCTGCAGAGAGCTGACGCGTGGTCGATGTTTTCGGGATCCTCAATCGCTTCAATTGGCAGAGCGCCCTCGACATCCTTCTCGTCGCCTTCATTTTCTATAACGTGCTCCGCCTGTTCCGGCGCACGCAGGCGGTCTCTCTGCTGCGGGGCGTCTTGTTGATCTTGTTGGCGATCACCGTCCTGACGAGCGTCCTTCGCCTGACAGCTTTCGAGTGGCTGGTGCGCAATTCACTGCCGGCGATCCTGGTCTCGCTGCCCGTGATCTTCCAGCCAGAGTTGCGGCGGGCATTGGAGCGTATGGGGCGCAGCAGTTTCCTGTTGCGTTGGGACAGCTCCCAGGTGGCGGCGGATCGCGTGGCCGAGCAGGCGGCGGCGGCGGCGGCGCGTTTGTCGGAGCATCGCCACGGGGCGCTCATCATCTTCGAGGGGGACACCGGTTTGCAGGACTACATCGAGACGGGCGCGCCGATCGACGCCCTGCTCTCGACGCAACTGCTGCTGACGATCTTCTTCCCCAACACAGCCCTCCACGACGGCGCGGTGATCGTGCGCGGCGATCGCATCGTGGCCGCCAAGTGCGTGTTGCCTCTCTCCAGCCGGCCCACCAGCGTGGAGATGCAGTACGGCACGCGCCACCGGGCGGCCATCGGCATCACCGAACAGAGCGACGCGCTGGCCGTCGTCGTCTCCGAGGAGACGGGGATCATCTCTGTGGCGCGCAATGGCCGCATCGTGCGGCGACTGGACGAGGCCCGACTGCGACGCGTGATCGAGAGCTTCTATCAGCCGCAGCGACCCTGGGATCGTGAGACGCAGGAGGCGCTCAACCCATGAGCCTGCTGAACCGGATCGTGGGAGACCTGGGGACAGCGATCCTGGCGATCCTCCTCGCCTTCGTCGTCTGGATCGTCGCCGTCCAGCAGGAGGACCCGTTGCTGCGCAAGACCCTGCCGGATACGGTTCCCGTGACGATCACCGGCTTAGCTGCTGACCTGGCGGTGCTCAGCCAGAGCGTCGACCAGGTCCAACTGGTGGTGCGCGCCTCGCAGCGCACCTGGGAGAACCTCTCGGCGCGCGATTTCACGGCGCGTATCGATGTGACCGGCCTGGGCGAGGGGACCTACGAGCTGCCCATCCAGGCGACGGCGAACAAGGCGGGTGTGGAGGTCCTGGCTGTGCAGGCGCCGCGCGCCAAAGTGACCCTGGAGGCGCGCATCGAGAAGACGATCCCCGTCCAGGTCGACGTGCTCGATCAACCCGCCTTCGGGTATGACAGCCAGCCGGCCACCGTCGAGCCAGCGCAGGTGACGATCTCCGGCTCGCGCACGTACGTGGAGAGCGTGGCCAGCGCGGTCGCCGAGATCTCGATCAGCGGCGCGAAGGCGACCGTGCGCCGCGATCGCCCCGTGTCCCTGCGCACGAGCGAAGGCTTGCCAACCCGCTTCGTCGACGTCGCCCCCAAGTCGGTCTCCGTGACGGTGCCGATCACGCAGCGTCCAGGGTATCGCGAGGTGACGGTGCTCGTGCAGCTTCAGGGGCAACCGGCGCCCGGCTATCGCGTTAGCAACATCAGTGTCGAGCCGCCAGTGGTCCTCCTATTCGGCAGCCCGGAGGCGATCCAGTCGGTGCCAGGATATCTGGAGACGACCCCCGTCAACGTCGATGGCGCTAACAGCGACGTGATCGAGCGCGCCGCGCTCCTGTTGCCGGAGAACGTCGCCTCGGCGTTCGGAATCAAGAGCGTCACCGTGCGCATCACGGTCACGCCGCTGGAAGGCGGCCTCACCGTCACCCGGACGCCGGTCGTACAGAACCTGGCGCCCGGACTGAAAGCGCGCGTCCTCCTCGACAAGGTCGACGTCTTCCTCTCGGGGCCGCTGCCGCGCCTGGAGACGCTGCAGCCCACCGATGTCCAGGTGGTGCTCGACCTCTCCGGCCTCGATCCGGGCGTGCACGCGGTGCGCCCCGTGCCGGTGCCGCCGGAAGGATTGCGCGTGGATAGCGTGTTGCCGGAGACGGTGGAAGTGGAGATCGAGGAAGCGTCGACGCCGGGCGCGACGGCGGAGCCGACGCCGGCGGGCACGCCGTCCATGGAGTGAAGATGAAACCGATCGTAGCTTTGGTGGGACGCCCGAACGTCGGGAAATCCGCCCTGTTCAACCGCATCATCAGCGAGCGGCGCGCCATCGTCGAGGATACGCCCGGGACGACGCGCGACCGCCTGTACGCCGACGCCGAGTGGGCTGGCGTCGACTTCCTGCTCGTCGACACCGGCGGCCTGGAGGCGCTCGATCGCGCCGCGACCGGCCCCGCCCTTGCTGCTGACTCTGCTGCCTTTCTGCCGGCCATCCGCCAGCAGGCGCAGATCGCCATCGACGAGGCCGACGTCATCATCTTCCTGACCGACGTGCGCGCTGGGGTGACCGCAGCCGACATGGATGTGGCCGACCTGCTGCGCAAGGCTCAGAAGCCGGTGATCCTGGCCGTCAACAAGGCCGACAGCCAGCGCCTCGAGCTGGGGGTGGCCGACTTCTGGTCGCTGGGGTTGGGGGAGCCGTACCCGGTCTCGGCCTTCCATGGGCGCGGCGTGGGCGACCTGCTGGACGCCGTCGTGCAGCACTTGCCGGCGCAGCCCATTGAGGAGGAGCCGGACGCCGTGCACATCGCCATCGTCGGGCGACCCAACGTGGGGAAATCCTCGCTGCTCAACGCGCTGCTCGGCCAGGAGCGCGCGATCGTCAGCGAGGTCCCGGGGACGACGCGCGACGCGATCGACACGCAGCTCGAATGGGAGGGGGAGCGCCTCGTCCTCATCGACACCGCGGGCATTCGACGGCGCGGCCGCATCGAGCACGGCGCGGCCGAGCAGTACTCGGTGTTGCGCGCCCTGCGCGCCATCGAGCGCGCCGACGTCGTGTTGTTGTTGATCGACGCGACGGAGGGGGTGACGGCGCAGGACGCCCACATCGCTGGCTATGCTATCGACCAGGCGCGCAGCATCGTCCTCGTCGTCAACAAATGGGATGCCGTGGAGAAGGATAGCTCGACCATGGTCGCTTACACGCGCGCGCTGCGCGAGGCGTTCGATTTCATGGATTACGCGCCGGTATTGTTCATCTCGGCCAAGACGCGCCAGCGCGTCAACCAGGTCCTGCCCACGGCGCTGCGCGTCTATCACGAGCGCGCCGCGCGCATCACCACTGGCGAACTGAATCGCCTCATCCAGGAGGCGATCGTCCGCCACCCGCCGCCGCCCAAGGGGGGACGGCCGCTGCGCTTCTTCTATGTGACCCAGGCCAGCAGCGAGCCGCCGACCTTCGTCCTCTTCGTCAACGACCCGGAGATGGTGCATTTCTCCTATCTGCGCTACATCGAGAACACGATCCGCGAGCGGTACCCGTTCGAGGGGACCCCCATCCGCCTGGAGGTGCGCGCGCGAGGGCGCGGCGGGCGTCGGCGCGGGCGCCCCCGGCGTCAGGGCGCGGGGCCGGCCGACGAGGCGATGATCGAGAGCGAGGGCGATGATGAGTGATCGCGAGGGCGCAGGAGGGGGATGGCTGCGGCGCAATCGCGTGGAAGGCCTTCTGGTCTTGCTCCTCGTGGGCGCGCTGGCATGGTTCGGCTGGATCGCCTACAGCCTGATGCCCCCCGGCTGGTTCGAACAGTGGAAGATCTGGCAGGCGCCTGCATCGACGCGCTTCACGGGGGAGCGGGCGCTGCGCCACGCCCAGGCGCAATGCGACCTGGGGCCGCGGCCGGTCGCCAGCCCGGCGCATCGTCAGTTGCAGGAGATGATCAGCCAAGAGCTGGGTGCGCGCGGCTGGATCGTCGAGCGCCAGACCTTCACCTACCGCGGGACGCCGGGGTTCAACCTGATCGCGCGGCCAGCTCGCGAGCGCGATCCTAACGCCCCCATCGCGCTTATCGGCGCGCACTATGACACGCGGCGCCTGGCCGACAACGATCCCGACCCGGCCAAACGGACGCAGTCGGTGTTGGGGGGCAACGACGGCGCCAGCGGCGTCGCCGTGTTGTTGGAGCTGGCGCGCAGCCTCGACGTGACCCGTTCCCCCTATCGGGTGCGCCTGGCCTTCTTCGACGCGGAGGACAACGGACGCCTCGATGGGTGGGAATTCATCGTCGGCTCGACCTTCATGGCGCAGGCGCTGACGCCGCAGACGCGGCCGGCCCTCGTCATCGTCGTCGACATGGTGGGGGACGCCGATCAGCAGCTCTACTTCGACAACAACTCCGATCCGGCGTTGCGCGCCGAGCTGTGGCGGATCGCGGCGGAGCTGGGATACGAATCGGCGTTCATCCCGCAGGTCAAGTGGTCCATGCTGGACGACCACACGCCATTCGCGCAGCTCGGCATCCCGGCTGTCGACATCATCGACTTCGATTATCCGTACTGGCACACGACCGCCGACACGTGCGACAAACTGAGCGCGCACAGCCTGGAGCGGGTGGGGCGGACTCTGGAAATGTTCCTGGAGGGAAAGTGACATGCGACCGGCGCGACGACTCGATGCGTTGCCCCCCTATTTCTTTGCTGGCCTGGCCGCGCGCATCCAGGCGGTGCGCGCCCGCGGCGTCGACGTCATCCGTCTCGATATGGGCAGCCCCGATCTGCCGCCGGCCCCGCACATCATCGAGGCGTTGGAACGCGCTGCCCGCGATCCTGGGAAGCACGGCTATCCCGGCTACAACGGCACGCCCGCCCTGCGCCGCGCCATGGCCGATTACTACGCGGCGCGATTCGGCGTGACCCTCGACCCGGCGCGCGAGATCGTCGCCCTGCTCGGCTCGAAAGAGGGGCTGGCCAACATGGCGCTGGCCTGGCTCGACCCTGGCGACCTGGTCCTGGTCCCCGATCCTGGCTACCCGACTTATTCGATGGCGCCGCTGATGGTGGGAGCGACGACCTACGCGGTGCCGTTGTGGGAGGAGCGGGGCTATCTGCCCGACCTGGCGGCGATCCCGCCGGAGGTTGCGCGGCGGGCGCGCTTGCTGTGGCTCAACTACCCCAACAACCCGACTGGGGCGGTCGCGCCGCTCGACTTCCTGGCCGAGGCGGTCGAGTTCTGTCGGCGCTACGACATCCTGCTTTGTTACGACGCGCCCTACTGCGACATCTGCTTCGACGGGTATGTGGCTCCCTCGGTCCTGCAGGTCCCGGGGGCCAAAGAGGTCGCCATCGAGTTCAACTCGCTGTCCAAGTCGCACAACATGGCTGGCTGGCGGCTGGGCATGGCGGTGGGGAATGAGGTCGCGGTGGAAGCGCTGGCCCGCGTCAAGACCAACATCGACTCCGGGCCTTTCCTGGCCGTGCAAGAGGGGGCCATCGCCGCTCTGACGGGCGACCAGAGCTGGCTGGAGGAGCGCAACGCCATCTATCAAGAGCGGCGCGACCTCATCGTAGAGACGTTCAATGCGATCGGCATGCCGACTGCGACGCCCAAGGCCAGCCTGTACGTCTGGCCGCGCCTGCCCGCCGACGGGCGCAGCGCCGAAGAGACGGCGACGTGGCTGTTGGAAGAGACCGGCGTCTCGCTCACGCCGGGCACGGCCTTCGGCCCAGGGGGCGAGGGGCATCTGCGCGTCTCGATCGGCGCGCCGACCGAGCGCATCCGCGAGGCGATGGCGCGCCTGCGCGAGCGGCTGGCGCCCGCCTGAGCGAATCCCCTCCTGATTTGCGTATACACATAAATTAGCTGTATCATACACATTAGATCGCGCAGATCCTATCCTGGCTGAGGAGGCGCGCCGATGAGAACCAACGTGGTCTTGGATGAGGCGCTGGTCGCGCGGGCCAAATCCCTGACCGGGATCAAAACCACGCGCGGGGTCATTGAGGAAGCGCTGCGTTTGCTGGTCCGCTTGCGCGAGCAGAGCCAGGCGCGCGAGCTGCGAGGCCGCCTCCATTGGGAGGGCGACCTGGCTGCGTTGCGCGAGGGGCGAGGGGGCGCTCACGAGGCGACCGCGCAAGAGCTGACGCGCCATGTTGCTGGTTGATTCGTCGGTTTGGATCGATTACTTCAACGGCGCAGTGACCGCGCAGACGGAGGCTCTGGACGTCCTTCTGCCGCAGCGCGAGATCCTGGTGGGCGACATCATCCTGGCCGAAGTCCTGCAAGGCTTCCGCAGCGATGCTGATTTTGAGGCGGCGCGACGAGCGTTGACCCGGTTCCACCAGGCCGCCATGGTGGATCCAGATCTGGCGGTGCAGAGCGCCCGTCACTACCGTACCTTGCGCAAGCTCGGCGTCACCGTGCGCAGGACAATTGATTGCTTGATCGCTACCTTCGCCATCGTGCGGGGGCATGAGCTGCTCCATGCCGACAGCGACTTCGACCCGTTCGAGACCTACCTGGGCCTGCGCGTCCTGCATCCATAGCTCACCCATCGCTCATTAATCGTTATTCGTCACTCGTTACTCGTCAATCGTCACTCGTCACTCACCACTCAGGAGGCTCCCATCCCCAAAGAACCCATCCCCACCCAGCGTGGCCCCGAACGCGCCATCCTCGTCGGGGTCGAATTTGAGAGCCAGCCGTCGCCGTGGCCGCTAGAGGACTCGCTGGATGAGCTGGCGCAACTGGCGCGCACGGCGGAGATCGAGGTCGTCGGCCGCGCGATGCAGCGCCTGGCGCGGCCGCAGCCGGCCACCCTGATCGGCGCGGGCAAAGTCGAGGAGCTGCAACTGCTGCGCGCCGACCTGGGCGCCGACGTCATCCTCTTCGACGACGAGCTATCGCCGCGGCAGCAGCGCGAGCTGGAGGAGCGCTTCGGCGAGGGCGTGAAGATCCTCGACCGCACGGCGCTCATCCTCGACATCTTCGCGCGCCACGCGCACACCAAAGAAGGCGCGCTGCAAGTCGAGCTGGCGCAGTACGAGTATCGGCTGCCGCGCCTGACGCGGGCCTGGACCCATCTGGCGCGGCAGGCGGGCGGCGCGGCCGGGCGCGGCGGCGTCGGCGGCGTCGGCCTGCGCGGCCCTGGCGAGACGCAGTTGGAGGTGGATCGGCGCGAGATCAACCGGCGCATCGCCCATCTGCGCCGTGAGCTGGAGGAAGTGCGCCAGCAGCGGCAGGTGCATCGTCGGCAGCGGCGGCGGGCGGGCCTGCCGGTGGTGAGCATCGTCGGCTACACCAACGCTGGCAAATCGACGTTGCTCAACGCCCTGTCTGGCGCCGATGTGCTCGTCGCCGATCAGCTCTTCGCCACCCTGGATCCCACCACGCGCCGCGTCGAGCTGCCCGGTGGGCGGCACATCCTCTTCACCGACACCGTCGGCTTCATCCAAAAGCTGCCCACGCAGCTCGTGGCGGCCTTCCGGGCGACGCTGGAGGAGGTGACGGAGGCCGACGTCATCCTGCATGTAGTTGACATAACGCAGAAGATGGCGATGGAGCAGGCGGCGACGGTGGAGGAGATCCTCGAGGAGCTGGGCGCGGGCGCCAAGCCGACGGTCGTCGCGCTCAACAAGATCGACCTCCATCCGGATCCGGCGGCCGTGGCGGAGGCGATGGAGGCGTTCGCCGAGGCGGTCCCGATCTCGGCGCGACGGGGGCAGGGGCTGGCCGAGCTGCTGGCGGCGGTCGAACGGGTCCTGCGCCAGAGGATGGTGCCGGTGCGGGCGCTCGTGCCGTACACGGAGGGCGAGTTACTGCATCAGTTGCACGAGTGGGGGAGCGTCGCGCGCGAGGAGCACACCGGAGCGGGGACGCTGGTGGAGGGGGAGGCGCCGGCGGCGCTGGCCGATCGGCTGGAGGCGTGGGCTGTGGAGGAGTGACGATTCAGATTGTCCGTTGGCCAGAGCTGGCGACGGTGTTGGATGCATTGGGCGCGGCGGATGGCCCCTGCGCCGTCGCCGATCTGGCCGCAGCGAGCGGGTTCACCGAGAAGAGCGTGCAAGGCGCGCTCACTGTGCTGCAGCGCCGCGATCTGGTCCAGCAGCTCGACAGCGCGCGTTGGGACATCCTGATGCCGCTGCTGCGGCGCTGGTTGCGGTTGCGCAAGGCTCTGCCTACCCCATAGATCTCTGGAGGAGTCCCCTATGCCTCACCCCTACGAATCCGCGATCCAAGGCAAACTCGACGCCATCCTGGCCGCCTCGTACATCGCGCGCTGGCGCTTCCGCATCGGCGCGCCGGAGGGAGCGCAGGCCCCCGACTTCGACGACGGCGACTGGGAGACGGTGAAGCTCCCCTTTACCTGGTCGTCGGCCAATGGCGAGGGATGGTTTCGCGCCGTCGTGACCCCGCCGCCCACGGTCGAGGGGATCGCGCTGGCCGGCTCGACCGTCGAGCTGGTGATGTTCCTGGCGATCGGCGCCGCTGTTTACGTTAACGGCGTCGAGGTGCGTCGCGAGGCGTCGTGGACCGACACGCGCGCGGTGGCGTTGATCTTGCAGGAGAACTACCAGCCGGGCGCGCCGCTGTGCATCGCCGTGCGCGCCAACGCCGGCGACGGTTTCGGCGCCTTCATCGGCGCCGGGCTGCGCTTCAGCGCCCTGGCTGACGCCGCCTTCGAGCTTGACCTGACGCGCATGCAGATGCGGTTCACGCGCTTCCTGGCGGAACGCGGCGACGCCGGCGAGCTGGCAGCCTGGGAACGGGCCGCGGCCGCCCTCGATCTGGACGCCCTCGCCGCGTGCGACTGGCCGCGCTGGCGGGTGAGCGTGGCTGAGGCTCACCGCGCCCTGGCGCCCTTCGCCGCCCAGGCCAAGTTCTACACCGCGCACCTGGTTGCGCATAGTCATATCGACATGAACTGGCTGTGGCCGATGCGCGAGACGATCGAGGTCTGCCGGCGCGACTTCAGCAGCGTCGACCGCCTGATGGACCTCTACCCCGAGTTCCACTTCTCGCAGAGCCAGGCCGCCGTCTACCAGGCGATGGAGGTCCACGATCCGGCGCTCTTCGCCCGCATCCGCACGCGCGTGGGGGAGGGGAGGTGGGAGATCACCGCGACCAACTGGGTCGAGGGGGATCTCAACATGGCCTGCGGCGAGGCCCTCGTTCGCCACGTCCTGCATACGCGCCGCTACATCAGCGATCGCTTCGGGGTGGAGCCACCGCTCTGCTGGGAGCCGGACACCTTCGGCCACACCGCGAACTATCCGCAGATCCTGGCCAAGAGCGGCGTCCGCTTCTATTACTTCTGTCGCGCTGGCAAGCGCCATCCGCTGTTCTGGTGGGAGGGCATCGACGGATCGCGCGTGCTGGCGGTGCAGGACCTGCGCGGCTACGGCGGCGACAACGATCCCTCCGGCGTCGTGGGCAGCGTCCTTGACTTCGCCGAGAAGGCGGGGATCGCGCGCGGCCTCTACGTCTACGGCGCGGGCGATCATGGCGGCGGCGCCACAGCGCGCGACATCGAGTACGCGCGCCGCATCGATGCGGCCCCCTTCGTCCCGCGCGCCCGGCCCAGCACAGCCGTCGCCTTCTACGAGAAAGCGCTGGAGGAAGCGGGCGAGCTGCCGGTCGTGCGCGGCGAGATGAACACCGTCTTCGAGGGGTGCTACACCAGCCACGGCGACATCAAGCGCCTCAACCGCGACGGCGAGAACGGCCTCCTCACGGCGGAGGCGGTCGCGACGCTGGCCACGCTATGGGCCGGCGCGCCCTATCCGCTCGAGGAGCTGGCCGAGGCCTGGCGCACCCTCTGCTTCCATCAGTTCCACGACATCCTGTGCGGCTGCGCCATCGGGGTCACCTACCGCGAGGCGCGGGAGCGGCTGGAGGAAGTGCTGAACACCGCGCGGCGGACGACTATGGCAGCGTTACAGGCGTTGGCTGCCGCCGTCGACACTGGGGCGGGAGCCGGGCCGCGCCTCGTCGTCGTCAACCCCCTGGCCTGGACGCGCAGCGACGTCGTGCGCGTGCCGCTGGCGCAGTGGGGCGCGGCCGCGCCAGCGGCCCTCGAAGATGACACGGGGCGGCGGACGCCGGTGCAGGTCGTCGGCGATGAGCTGGTCTTCATCGCTGAAGAGACGCCGGCTCTGGGGATGCGCGTCTATCGCGCGGCGCCCGCGGGCAGCACGCCAGCGCCGCTTCGCTTACCGGCGCCGGCTGATGAGGGCGTGACTGCCGACGAGGAGAACCTGATCCTCGACAACAGCATCCTGCGCCTGCGCGTGCATCCGGCCTCGGGCGCGCTGGCCGAGCTGATCGACCACGAGATGGGGCAGGACGTGGCGGGGCCGTGGGCGGGCTGGGGGCCGGAGGCCCGGGTCAATGCTGGCATGCTCAACCGCCTGCAGATCGTATGGGAGCAGCCGCATCCCATGTCGGCCTGGAACATCGGCGACACGACGCGGGTCGATCATCTGATCACGGGCGCCGACGTGCGCGTCGTCGAGAGCGGTCCGGTGCGCGGGGTGATCGAGGTGCGTCGGCGGTTCCTGCGCTCGGCGCTGGTGCAGCGCATTGTCCTCTACCGCGGGCTGCGGCGCATTGACTTCGTCACGGAGGTCGACTGGCACGAGCGGGGCAGTGATGCCGCTGCGCTTAATGCCGACGCGCCCATGCTGCGCGTGACGTTCGCGCCGTTCCTGGAGCAGAGCGCGGCCACCTTCGAGGTTGCCTTCGCGGCCATCGAGCGCGCTGCGGATGGCCGCGAGGCGCCGGCGTTGCGCTGGGCCGACGTCAGCGAGCGGGGAGGGGGATACGGCGTCTCGCTGCTCAACGACGGCAAATATGGTCACCAGGCGCATGGCCACACCCTGGGGCTGACGCTGGTGCGCGCCTCGTATGAGCCGGACAACAACCCGGACGAGGGGCTGCATCGCTTCACCTACGCCCTTTACCCGCATCGTGGGACGTGGCGCGAGGCGGGGACGGCGCAGCGGGCGGCGGAGTTGAACCAGCCGTTGCTGGCGATCGTGACGGATGGGCATGCCGGGACGTTGTCGCCAGGGCGCGCCGGGGTGGAGTGCGACGCGCCGGGAGCGATCGTATCGGCCGTGAAGCTGGCGGAGGAACAGGGAGGCAAGCGGCCGGCGGCCATCGTGCGCGTCTACGAGCTACACGGTCGGCCGACGCGAGGGACTTTGCGGATAGGGTGGCCGGCGCGGCAGGCGGAAGAAGTGGACCTGGTGGAGCGGGCGGCGGCGCCGGAGGATGCGGCGCTGACCGTACGCAGGGGAGCGCTGCGCCTGCGCCTGGGGGTGCACGAGATCAAGACATTCAGGATCGAGTAGTTGGTATCGGCAACCGCATTGCTACGACGACTTCTTAGCCTTATGCCTGGAGCTGCTGGTGGAACTCAGTCGCGCTGGCGAGGCGCTCTCTGGGTTCTTGCTGGCAGACAGGCCAGCAAGAACCTCCATCGAACCGTCCGTTTGGCCTGTCTGCCGACGGGGGGAGCTGGAATCTTTGGTTCGTTTAATGTCGGTTAGACTAATCATAATGCCATCCACCGCTCCCCCGCCCGCGCCACCCATTCGTTATTCGTTTCTTATTCGTTGACTCATTCGTTCTCCATTCGTTGGCATGGAGCGTGACATGGCAGACGTGATGCTGACGATCGACGAAGCGCTCGACAAGTTCCTGGCCGACCTTGCGCTGGGCCAGGCGCAGAAGACCGTGCGCACTTACGCTGGCGCCCTCAACCGCTTCCGCGAGTATCTGGAGCAGATCCCCCTCTCCCTGGCCGAGCCGGCCGCGCGCCTGACGGTCGACCACGCCATCGATTTCGTCCACTGGCTGAGCGGCGAGCATTTTCGCGAGCAGACGATGTCGAAGGCCACCCTGCGCACCTACCTGGCGGCCGTCTCGCGTTTCTACGCCTATCTGACCCGCGAGAAGCTATGTCCCCTGGCGGCTGACGAGCACGAGCGGCTGAGGGACGCCTACCACGACTTCCGGCGCGGCGGCTACCGGCGGCTGCCCCGGCCGGCCGCGCGGGAGACCGTCCAGCGGCTGATCCAGGCCGCGCGCGCGGCGCCCGTCCGCGAGGACGACCCGCGCAGCGAGCTGCGGCGGCTGCGCAACATCGCCCTGCTGGAGACCTTACGGTGCACGGGGGCCCGCGTGGGCGAGCTGGTCTCGCTGCGCCGCGGCGATCTTGACTATGCGAATCAGGCTGCGCGGGTGATCGGCAAAGGCGACCGCGAGCGGGTCGTCTATTTCGACGACGCGGCCTGGCAGGCTGTGCAGGCCTATCTCAACGCGCGCCAGGACGGCGCGCGCGGGCGGGCCTTGCACGAGCTTCCCCTCTTCGCGCGCCACGATCGAGGGGCGGGCAAGCGGATCCTGCCCCTCTCCACCAACACGGTGCGTCAGGTCTTCGAGGAGTGCCTCAAGCTGGCCGGGATCGAGCAGCCCCTGACCCCTCACACCCTGCGTCACACCTTCGCGACGCTCGCCCTCGAGACGACCGGCGACCTGGCTGTGGTACAGGATCTGTTGGGCCACGCCTCGCCCGCGACGACGCGGGTGTACGCCAGGGTCAGCTCGCGTCGGCTACACGAAGCGCATCGGCAGATCTTCGGGTATGAGGAGAGCGAAGATAAGGAGCAATGAGGCCCCCTGCCCTATCCGGTCACGCGCCTATCTGTCCCAGCACCTGATGCTCGATCTCCTCGATCAGAAAAGGTTGCTTCTGGCGCAGATCCTCCACCGCTTTAGCATAGGCCTGCTGGCGGTCGCGCCAGATCTCGTATAATCCAGCCCACTTTTCAAAATCTAGCACCCAGGCGTCATCGCCAGGCTCCTCGCCAGCGATATATGATTCGTAAAAGGTCTCGGACATGATACCGTACTTGCGCTCAAAGTATTCCAACTGATGATTCAGCCGGTGGATATCCTGCACGAGCAGCTCAAGCTCCATCTTACCACTCCTGCCCGACGTACGTTCGGAGTCCAGAAAACCTCTTGCCTCAGGGAAGTAGCTCATTTGCTCAGAATATAGCACACGAAGCGCTCGGCTACAAGTGACTGCTCGCGAGATGATCAGCGCCATTGACGAAACGCATGCACGAATGCTATATTTATACATAATAGCGGATGGTTTTGAAGGCTCGTCTTTTCTTTACGATCGTCAGTTTCCGGCCCTTTCCCTCGCAAACAGGCTGCTGGTTCTGTCATCGTTGCCCTGGCCTCGCGATAGGTGCGCGTCGTATGCCTCGCGTAACAGGCATAGGATCTTTGTCTGAGTCATACCCCTAATCGCTAGCTCCTTTCAAGGACGATTTCGGGAAGGGAGGTTTCCAGGATGAAATCGCTGTTCTCTCGCTTGCTGAACTGCCTTCTCGTGTTGGCTTTTATCGCGCCTTGGGGGATGGGCGCCCAGGCGCAAGGACCAGGGCAACCCGAGACAACTGCAACGGTCGCAGGCCAGGAGGCGCCTGAAAGCGACGTTTCTGCCTCAGAGAACAGCCTCGCGCCAGAACCACAGCCCAATCCTCGCCTGGAGGCCGTACATCGCGGCAAGTGGCCGGCGCAAGTCGTCGCGCACAGCGGCATCATCCAGCCTGACCGCCACGGCCCCCAGCGCAACGACCCCGCCGAAGGAATCCCCAGGCACGCCTACTCCCCCTTCGACGAGCGCCTCAACCGCGAATATCCCTGTCCACCCGGCGGCTGCGAGTTTGTGAAGGGCACGCTGCTGGTGAAACTGGCGCCCAACGTGGTGGGGCCGAAGCAGGCCGTCCAGGCCGCGCAGGCCGCCCTGACCGCCGACACCGCGTTGAATGCGGTCTTCGCCGCCCAGGGGATCGTCGCGCTGGAACCGATCTTCCCGCACGCGCAACCGCCTGCGGCCGGCGCCCTGGCGATCACTCCTGACGGCGGCGCGATCCCCATGCCCGACCTGACCCGCTGGTATCGCGCCGCTTTGCACGATGAAAGCGCCGACCTCTTCGCCGCGGCCGACGCGCTGGTGAAGGCGTCGGGCGTCACCTGGGCCGAGCCGGATTATCTGCGGAAACCCGTTGGCACCTCACCCCGCGCCCCCTTCGCCCCCGCTCCCCTCTCCTCGCAGGAGAGGGGAGAGGGGGTTGGGGGGAGTGGGGTGAGGTTATCCTTCACCGACCCCCTCTACCCCCAACAATGGCACCTCTCCGCCGCCCGCACCCCCGAGGCCTGGGCCTACCTGGAAAGCCAGAGCCTGCCTCCTGGCGGCAGCCGCGACATCGTGGTAGCGGTGATTGACACTGGCGTGGACCTCAACCATCCTGATCTGGCCGCCAACCTCTGGACCAACAGCCGCGAGATCCCCGGCAACGGGATTGACGACGACGGCAACGGTTACGTGGATGATGTACACGGTGTGGACGTCATCACCAACTCCGGCAACCCGATGGACGACCACGGCCACGGCACCCACGTGGCCGGCATCATCGCCGCCCAGGCGGACAACGGCATCGGCGGCGTGGGCGTGGCCTACAACGTGCAGATTATGCCGATCAAGGCCGCCCAGTACTCCGGCGTGCTGGCCTCCTCCGACATCGCCGAGGCCATCTACTACGCCGTGGCCCACGGCGCCGACGTCATCAATATGTCCTTCGGCGGCTATGCCCGCTCCCAGGTGGAGGAGGACGCCCTGGCGGTGGCCTTTGGCCAGGCGGTGCTGGTGGCCGCGGCCGGCAACGACGGCAAGGTCAACCTGCCCTGCCCCTTCGGGCGGGACATGTACCCGGCGGCCTACAACTGGGTGCTGGGGGTGATGGCCTCCGCGCCGGGCGGTAGCCGGGCCAGTTTCTCCAACTATGACTGCACGCCCCACGACTCCCACGAGTACGAACTGATGGCCCCCGGCGTGGACGTGTGGAGCGCCCTGCCTCTGGAACAGTACGCCGCCTGGGACGGCACCTCTATGGCCACACCTATCGTCTCCGGCATCGCCGCCCTGGCCCGCACCAAGTGGAGCAACAAGGATGTCTACTCATCCCGCTTCATCATGGGCCAGATCGCGGCCAACACCCAGGGCGGGGTTGGCGGCGTGGCCGACGCCTACGCCGCCCTGACCGTGGCCCCGCGGCCTGAACTCTCCTACCTGGAGCACTGGCTCTTTGACACGGCGGCCCAGAGTCCATCAAACGACGACGATGGCATCGTGGACGCCGGCGAGACGATAGACCTGGCCATCGTCATCCGCAACCACTGGGGCAAGGCCGACCCGGTGACGGTGACTCTGGAGGCCTGGGCCGAGGGCGCCTACCAGCCCGACCCCTACGTGACCATCATCACCGGCACGGTGGACTACGGCGCGATTGGCTCCTTCAACGTGGACGACAACGGCCTGATCTACGACGACCAGGGCGTGATCGTGGGGGTGCGCCACCCCTTCCGCTTCCGCGTGGACCCCAACACCCCCAATGACCACGTCATCCCCTTCCGGCTAACCATGACCGCTCGCAACGGCCTGGACCCGGCCGACACGACCGTCTATACCTTCCAGTCCCGCTTTTACCTGATCGTGCAGCGGGGACGGGAGCTGCCGCGGATTATCTCCGAGGACATGGTGCTGACAAAGGAGTACTACTGGATTGTACCGGACGCAACACTGATTGAGGCTGGCGTGACAGTAACGGTGACTGAGGGGGCGCAAGTTCAATGGGGGTCACCTAATCCGATTAATCCGTATGCTCAGCCGAATCAAGCAAATATACAAGTTGAAGGCACACTGCTATCCCAAGGAACATTCTCAGAGCCAGTCGAGCTATTCCCATCACCTCTATTAGGGGGCCAGGTGCGCATGGAGGCTGTCCAAAATGGGGCCAGACTCATATACACAAAGGTGAGAAACGTAAGGACAGGATATAATGGAATCACGTCCGTTGATCATAGCTACTTCGACATTGACAATTGTTGGGGATGCGGCATTTACACGACGAGCTCGTTCCAATCCTCTATCGTCCGCAAGAATGTCGGGGTGTCGCCCGGTGCTATGAATACCAGTCTGCTTGACTCCTGGTCCGGGTCTCTCCATTCTGGAATACAGTATATTGAAACCCATGGTTCGCTCAAATTAGGACAAGTTTCTGGAATTAGGCTAAACTCTCCGTATGACCGAGAAACTGAT
>FWPU01002255.1_pt1 | contig 54299 bp, 41 predicted proteins | sample 2228361 | NCBI WGS metagenome assembly FWPU01 (sample SAMEA103939777, study PRJEB20133) | metagenome | reverse complement strand
GATCGCTTCAAGACCGCTTCGCCGCAACTACTGCGTTACACCGGCCTGTTATACGGTTAAATTATTAATGTTCATCATCATCGGCATGCCCGACGCTCCGTCACATTCCCACTGGCCGGATCACATCGGATAATGTCCTCATCATAACGCAAAAGCACAGCCTTCACAACTTTGTGTACTTATTTTCATTGAAGCATTCCCACGCCCAGCACATCGCCGGCCTCGCCGCCGGCGTCGCGCGTGGTATTGCACCCTTGATAGCAACTGGCGCTACAGCTCACTTTGGCGCGCAGCCACTTGACCGAATGATCTGTTCCGCCGCCCGGCTTGGGCAGGCCCTGGCCGCTCCCCACGATCTCGATGCAGCCGAAATCCACGACGTGGAACGCGCTGTTGCCGCCACAACTGCCGAGCGGCGCCGGGTCCCCTGGCTGTCCACATCCCCGATCATACAGCGGCACCCGCATGATACGACCCGACACCTCGCCAGCGCGGCGAAAAGTGCTCGAAGCCACCCCCGGCTGCGCCCGAATGCAGGCCGGCAGCGAGATCGGCGCCGGATAATCGTTGTCCAGGTAGCAACGCACGGTTGCCTGGCCGCAGCTCTGCACGCACGACGTGCTGTAGAGGTTCAGATCCACGTGCGGCAGATCGAGCCAACCGCGATCGCCGTTGTTCAGCTCGCACACCACATCCTGGCCGCAGACCTTGTCGCTGTCAATGACGATGAACTCGCGGCCGCACTGGCCCTTCACCTGCTGCCACTGCTGATAGGGAAAAGCCATCGGCACGATGCCGCAGGCGCGGCCCGACCGGACAGGCCCACACGCGGCTTGCGCCTCGGCAGCCACAGTGATCTGCTGCAAGCCCACGATGCCGGCCAGGTAGGTGTCAAAGGCGCCGCGTGCGGCCACGGTGACCGATCCGCCACGACCCACCTGTTGCACCGTCACTTCAGCTGTCTGCGCGTTGTTGGCGACCGCGTAACGCAGTGCAGCCGCGCGCGCACCGTCTGTGCCCTCCCCGCGACAGAGCGCCTGGGCACCGGCCAGCGCGCCGGCATCGGCCGCATTCTGCATGTGACGGCGCGCACTATAAGCATAGCCGGCATCAATCGCCAGCGCCACCACCGCCAGCAGCGCGACCAATGCCAGCGTCACATACACCAGCGTCTGCCCATCTTCTCGCCTCACCCCAGCACCTCCATCGCGCCACGTGTCACGCTACACCTTTCACGCCTGACGCTTGACACTTCACCCCCTCATCGCGCCGGATCAAGCACCGGCATCTCCGCGAAGCTGCTCACCGTCAACGTCTCCAGGCCGACAATGCCGCCCAGCACCAGCGCGATCTGCTCCGATACCGTCACCCGAATCGCCTCCTGGGAGCCCGGCAGGGTAACCCGGGTGACAGTCACCTGGCCGGGAACCAGGTACACCCCGCTCTCCGCTGCTGTGTCCACGACCAGTTGCTGAATCAGGGCTTGCTGGCTGGGAAAATACATCCCATAGCGCGCGCCCTCGCGCGTGGCCGCTGTCAGGACGATGTAAACGCGAAACGCGCGTCCGAAGTCTGCCACCCCGGCCAGCAGCAAGAGCAGCACCGGCAGCACAATGGCTGCCTCCACCAGATTCGAGCCCCGTTCACGATGCCACAACCGAAGCGGCCCACCCCTCATCGGCGCCCTCCTCCGCTCTCCGACGGCGTAAACGGCATCAGGAGCGGTTGCGACGAGGTCGTCGGCTGGCGATCATGGAGGAGGAGATAGAGCTCACGCGCCAGCGCATCGGCCGTCTCGGCTGCCTCGGCCCAAAGGGCCGCCGCACGCCGCTCGACCGTGGCCCACAGGCCCGCCTGCGTGGCCTGCTCCCAGGCCGGCCGGACGAAGGTCGGCGCGATGGCCAGCGTCACCAGCAACCCGGCGCTGGCCGCTGCCCACATCACCCGCCGGCCGATCTGACGCCATGGCCGGTCGGCCAATCCACCGCTGCGTTGCTGCGCGGTCAGTTCCTGGAGCGTTGCCGGCAGGATCGAGAGTGCTGCACCGTAATACGACGCAATGGTCATCGCGCCGGGGCGCAGGTGCGAGCCGGGCAGGAATCCCTGATACCAGCACCAGACCGCGGTCGCGCCGAACAGGCCGAGCGCGACCGACCAGATCAGGATCGAGTAGAGCCAGCGCACCACCGCGTAAGCAGTAGGCCAGGCAGGCGGCTGCAACAGGCCGCGGAGAAAGCCCATGCTGCCCCACAGGATCCCGAACACCGCGAGCCAGAAGAGCGGCGACACCGACATCGCGCCGATCTTCGGGGGTGCGGCCCCCAGCACGGTGCCGATCCACCAGGCCAGCCCCACCAGGCCGCCCATGAGTGCGCCGGCCAGCAGCCCGATCGCTGGCCGGCCGACGAAACGACTGAACGACGACGGCACCGGCGCCACCCGAAAACGTACGGCGATCGTCTGCGGTTCGGCCTGGCCCAACACATGCACGGCCACCGTCGCCTCATACGGCTGAGGCTGGATCAGCAGCTCGGTCGTATCCACGGTGATGGCGACATCTACCTGTTCGCCGCTGATGGTCTCGGGCGCCACCCGCAGACAGGAATCGCTTGTGGTCAGGTGGCCGAGCAGGTAGCCGCTGCGACCGCCTTTGCTGATGCGCACATAGCCGGTAGCTGCCTCGCCGGCCAGGATGTAACCCAGATCCAGACGCCGCGGTCGCAGGATCGGCTCTGGCCGGCGCACGAGGTTGGAACCGACCAGAAACTCCTCCAGGCCGCGCAACGGCTCGTCGAAGCAGCGGTCGCCGGCCGCGCGCGCCAGCGCCGCCAGATGCGGCGCGCCCTCGGCCGCCAGCCACTGCTCCAGCGTGCGATTGCGCAGATGGTAAATGCCATCCTCCGGATAGCGATCCATGTGTTGGACGGCATCCCGGATGGTCCAGACTTTGCGAGGACCGCCCGACAACGTGCTGCCGGAGCGGAAGACGAAAGGCCGGGATGTCCGTTGCGAGGGCGTGATCTGGCGGTCGCGCAGGGCAACGGCCAGCGCCTGCCGCATGGCCGCATCGGCCGCAGGAGGCTCGACCGGCGGACACGCGGCAAGGATCGCTGCGGCCAGCTCCGGGCCGTCGCTCCCATCGGGCTTCAGGCTGCGCCAGGACGGTCGCGCGGGCGCGGCCCAGGTGGTGACGCGCGGGCCGGCTTCGACCGCGCGCAGATAAGTCACCGACAGCCGCAGGGTCGGATATTCTTCGGCGAGGAAGGCGCGCACTGCGGCCAGCGCGGTGGCTCCGGCCGCCTCTGCCTCTTCGGCAGAGCCGCGAGCATCGTCGGCATCTATCAGAACCAATCCGGCCGGGCCGACGACGATGGCGGTCACTTCACGGCGACTGACCACAGGATCGGCCACGACGATCCAGTCGTCGGGCAGCGTCTCCTGCAAGTAGACGCCCAACGAGTCGGGGACCCGGCCATGGCCAGCAACCAGCAACTCAGCCATTCTCGTCCCCACTCCTGGCCTCCCCCCACGCATCGGGGAGGCCGCGCGCAACTAGCGATTCTTCACCACCGGCGCGAACACGCTCGGCGGCACGAACAGGCCATGCCGTTCGATCTTCTCCATCACCTTGGGCCGGATGCCCAGGCCGGTGTGATAGCCCTGCACCTTGCCATCCTTGACCCCCTCTTCGACGTACTTGAAGACATCCTGCATGACGATGACATCCCCCTCCATGCCCTGTACCTCGGTCACCCGGACGACCTTGCGCGAGCCGTCCTGCAGGCGCTCCAGATGGCAGATCAGGTCGAAGGCCGAGGCGATCTGCTCGCGAATGGCGCGCAGGGGCAGGTCCATGCCGGCCATCAGCACCATCGTCTCGATGCGATGCAGGGTATCGCGCGGGCCGTTGGAGTGCGCAGTGGTGAGGGAGCCGTCATGGCCGGTGTTCATGGCCTGCAACATGTCGAGCGCCTCGCCACCGCGCACCTCGCCCACCACGATGCGATCGGGGCGCATGCGCAACGAGTTGATCACCAGCTGCCGGATCGTCACCTGGCCCTTGCCCTCCACGTTGGGCGGCCGCGATTCCAGGCGCACGACATGCTTCTGGCGCAGTTGCAGCTCGGCGGCATCCTCGATGGTGATGATGCGCTCGTCGCCGGGCAGGAAGGACGACAGCACGTTGAGGAAGGTGGTCTTGCCGCTCGAGGTGCCGCCGGAGACCACGATGTTGCAGCGTGCCAAGACGCAGGCGCGCAGGAACTCGGCCATCGGTTGGCTCAGCGCGCCCAGCCGGATCAGGTCCTCCATGCCGAGCGTGGTGCGGCTGAACTTGCGGATGCTCATGCAGGGGCCGTTCAGCGCCAGCGGCGGGATGATGATATTGACGCGCGAGCCGTCGGGCAGGCGGGCATCCACCATCGGACTGCTCTCGTCGACGCGACGGCCGAGAGGCGCCACGATGCGGTCAATGATGCGCATCAGGTCCTCGTTGTCGCGGAAACGGATGTCGGTCTCCTGCAGCTTGCCGTTGCGTTCGACATAGACCAGGTTCGGACCGTTCACCATGATCTCGGTTACCGTGTCATCGCGCAGCAGGCGCTCGATCGGCCCCAGCCCCAGGATGTTGGCGACGATCTGGTCGTAGAGTTCGTTGCGCTCCGCGCGGCTCAGCGGCAGCGCCTCTTCTGCCAGTGTCTCGGTGAAGATGCGCTCCAACGCGCGGTGGATCTCCTCCACGTTGTCCGCGTTCACGGTCGGGCTCAACTCGGCCAGAAGGCGGCGCTGGACGCGCTCAGCGATGGCGTTTGCACGCTCGCGGTCGGCCGAGGTGGCCACAGCCGGTGCGCGCTCGGCGGGCCGGGCAGCCGCAGGTGCCACCCGTTGGGGCGGTGTTGGCGGTGTGCGCGAGAAATTGAACATGGTATCTCCTTCCTATTTCACCCAAAGCGGGTCATATTCATCCCATTGTGTATCGGTCAGACGCCGCACGTTGCGGCAATCTGCATCCATGATGTAAATCTGCTTGACGCCGGTGCGGTTGGACCAGAACACGATGCGCCGGCTGTCGGGCGACCAAGTGGGATGTTTGTCCCACTCCCAATCGTTGGGCGTGCAGTTGCGCAGGTTGGTGCCATCCACGTTGGCCACCCAGATGTCGTCGCTGCGGCCTTCCTGGCTGACGAAGGCGATGCGGCTGCCGTCGGGCGACCAGACCGGGTCGTAGGAGGTGCCGGCCAGCCCCTCGCTCACCCGCCAGGTGGGCGCCTGACCCCACTCGTTCACCGGACCCTGGATGTAAACCTGCGGGTTGGTATCCCATTTGTCCTGCGTCGTATACACCCGATAGCGACCGTCGGGCGACAACGCCTCTTTCTTCAGCAGATCCTCGTACTCCTTGCGCAGCTGGCCGCGATTGCCCAGGTAGCGCCGATTGGTCCCATCGGGGTTCATCACCCACAGGCCGGGCTCGTCCTCCTTGTCCGACCAGAAGAGGATCTGGTTGCGGAAAGAGCCCAGTGGCGGCACCGGCGTAGGCGACAGCAGCGCTTTCGGCAGCACCAGCGGTGTGGCGGTCGGCACGGGAGTCGGCGTCGGCGTTACCGTGGGTGTCGGGGTCGGCGTCAGCTTCTGCTCGATCGTCATCATGCGTGCCTGGGCCACCACCTTGTCGGCCACCGGCAATGCCGCAGCTTTGCTGTACTGCGCCCAGGCCATGGCGTAGTCCTCGGCCTTCAGGTAGTTGTCGCCGATGTGGATGTACGCCTCGTAGAGCATCGGCAGATAGGCGCCCTTCAGGTAGCCCGGCTGCCGCGCGTGGAGGGCGGCCAGCGCCGAGACGACCTCTTCCCAACGGCCGGCCTGGAAAGCGGCCTGGCCGGCCAGAAATGCAGCGGCCGCCTGCTGGCCGGCGACCGCTTCCGGGTTGCGCGGCTGCAATGCCAGCGCCTGCACGAAATAGTCCAACGCCCGACTCACCAGTTCCGGCGCCGGTGGATCGCGCTGAACGATCTCCTGGCCCAGGCGCAGGTAGCAGTCGAAGAGGTGACGGTTGATGAGATCCTTTTTGTATGCCGCGTTCAGCGCCCGCACATCTTCATAGCCCCGGATCGCATCGGCGCAACGGCCGGCCTCGTAATCGGCCTCGGCTCGCTGCCAGAGCGTCTCCAGCTCCATCTGGCGACGGATTTCGGCGATGCGCGCGCTGGCATCGCGGTAATCGCTGCGCCGCAGAATGACCTCGGTGAATTTCTGCTGCGCGGCGGCCAGATCGCCCGCTTGCTGCAACGCCACGCCCTCGTTGTACAGGGCGGCGAGCTCGCGCGCCGCAGCCACCTGCCCCAAGGCAGCTTCGACCTGTGCCGCGCGGTCCGGCCGGACATTCAGTGCGCTGCGGTAGGCAGCCTCGGCCTCGTCGAACTTGTTTGCTTCCAGGAACGCATCCCCGCGCTTCATCAGGTCGGCGGCTTGCCGTTCGGCCTGGGCGGCCGCCCACATCGGCGCAGCCTGGCGGCTCAGCAGGTTGATCGCGATGATCGCAATGATGACCAGAATAACGATGATCCCGCCCCGCACCAGCACCAATCGCCACGGGAAGAGCCAGCGCCTGGCGCGCACGGTCGTCTTCTCGTCCAGCCTGGCCTTGAAGCGTGCCTCATCGAGCGCGCGGCGGACCGCCGGGGTAGCAGCTGCCTCGGCCGAGAGCGACTCGAAACAGCGGACCGCCTCTGCGAACTCGCCGGCCTGCAGATGGGCCAGCCCTTCGCGATAGAGCGCCTCATCGCGATTGGCTTCCGGTTCACCCGTGATGGTCTGGGTCGTCATGGTTTCCACTCACCTCATCACGCCACGAAATGCACTCAAAACAGCCGGCACGGCCGGCCCCAGGATGACGATGAAGAGCGCTGGGAAGATCAAAAAGCCCAGCGGGATCATGATCTTGATGCCGGCCTGCCGCGCCATTTCTTCGGCCCGCTGCCGGCGTTTCAACCGCATTTCGGCCGCCTGGTTGTGCAACACCTGGGAAATGCTCACACCCAGCTGGCTGGATTGCACCAGGATGGCCACAAATGTGTTCAATTCGGGCACATCGCAGCGTTCAGCCATGCGCAACAGCGCGGTCTCGCGCGAAGTGCCCACGCGCATTTCGCCCACCGTGCGTCGAAATTCCTCGGTGAGCGGGTTGCGCCACTTTTCGGCCACGCGCAGGAGCGCCGATTCGAAGGCCAGGCCAGCTTCCACGCCGATAGTCAGCATGTCGAGCGCATCGGGCAGCGCGCGCACAATTGCGGCGCGCCGCTGGCGTACCTTCGAAAGCAGCCAGTAGTTGGGCAGGATGAAGCCCACAATGGCCGCCAGGGCGGTGTTGCGCAGCGTGATGGTCAGCGGCTGGCTGCCCGCGCTGAGCAAAAAGGCCAGCCCGCCGACGAGCGCCAGAAACAAGACGCGCAGGCCCAGAAAGTCGAGAGCGCTCAATCCACCCGGATCGCCGGCCTGCATCAGCAGTTTCTGCGCGCTGGCCAGGCTGCGCTGCGGCGCCAGCCCGCCGGCCGCGCGCAGTATCCGGCGCACCGTTGGCAGGATCACCCGCCGCATGACCGGCTCGCGCATGTCGTCCTCGGGCAGCACCTCGACCCGCCGCAGATAGCTCTCCAGGCGCTCTTCGGCGTCGGCGGCGCGCCTGGCCGGCATGTAAGCCATCCCGACCAGGAACACGGCCAGGCCGATCAGCCCGCCGAAGACGGCCGGCGACCAGAGCAGGCCATAGGGACCGAACAGTAACTCGCTGCTCATCGGCTCACACCTCGATCGCGACGATTTTGTTCATGGCCATAAAGCCCAGCGCGATCATGACGACGGCAGAGATAGGCAGAATGCGGATCCAACCCGGCTCGAACAGGCGGCCGATGTAGGATGGATTGATCACGTACAGGATAGCGGCCGTCGCCACCGGCATGATCGCCAGCAGGTAAGCCGTGGCGCGCTGCTGGCCGGTCAGCGACCGGATCTCGCGCTTGATGCGCACGCGGTCGCGAATCGTCTCGCTGATCGTCTCCAGGGTCTGAGCCAGGTTGCCGCCCAGCTCGTACTGCACGCTGATGGCCGTCACCACCAGGTCGAGGTCGTCGTTTTCCATACGCCGGGCCATCTCGGCCAGCGCCCGCTGCATCGGCAGGCCCAGTCCCACCATCCGGACCACGCGTGACAGCTCGCTGGCCATGGGCGCGGGCATCTGCGTCACCAGCATCTCGATCCCCTGGAGCAGGCCATAGCCGCTGCGCAACGCACCGACCAGCAGCGACAGCGCGTCGGGCAGCTGCTCGGCGAACCTGGTCCGGCGCCGCGAGACCTGTGAGCGCAGATAGATGATCGGCAGATAGCCGCCGACCAGCCCGACGGCGACGCCCGGCAACAGGCCGAACTGCAGCCAGCCGAGCAGGAAGCCGGCCGCGGCCGTGCCCAACATGATCAGCGCGAACTCGGCCGCAGTCATCGGGTTGTCGCTGCGGCTCAGCAGAGAGGACAGGGACGCGCTGGGAGAGAACCCGGCCAGCGCGCGGTTCAAGCCGGTCAGACGTTGGGTACGCGCTTCCCCGGCGCTTTCCCCGCCGAGATCGCCGAAGTCGCCGCTGATGCCGTATTGCGCCATGCGCTCGTCCACCGGCTCCTCGGCCGCCAGCAGCCGGCCGATCCCCAGAAAGAGAAGAAACACGGCCACGGCCACCAACAGGCCGAACAACAACGCGACGATCATGCGGCACCTCCTCTGCCGGCCGCGAGCCGGCCGAACAGACGGGAGAGCGGCGTCGCGGCCGACGCCTGCGCGGCCGCGACCTCTTCGGGCGCCATCTCTTTTCGCAGCTCCTGGGCGAAGCCGATCACGGCGCGCGCCAGCGCGCTATTGGGATGGCTCATGACCAGCGGCACCCCGCGGTTGATCGTGTGCGTGGCCAGCGGCTGGTCGTCGGGAATGCGATAGCGCACCGGCACGTGCAGCCGCTCTTCGATGTCGGCCACCGACACGCCGCCGCGCATGGTGGCCCGGTTGAGCACCAGCCACACTTTCTCATCCGGGTAGCCACGCAGGCTCAATTGCTCGAGCATCAGCCGTGTGTTGCGCAGGCCCACCAGCTCGGGCAGCACCGACATGATGATGCGATCGGCACCGTCCAGGAAGGCGAACGCGGTGTCGTCGAGCGGCAGCCCCAGGTCCACGATCACCCAGGGAAACATGCGCTTGAGCCAGACCAGCACCTGCTGCACCTGTGGCAGCGAGATCGGGCTGGAGAGATCGGCCGGCGGCGGCGCCAACAACACCCGGATGCCCGAAGCATGCTGCGCCAGGATGCTGGAGACCAGATCGGCGTCGAGCCGGGAGAGGCGCGGCAGCAGGTCGGCGATGTTCTTCTGCGCTACGAGATTGAGCGCCACATCCACGGCCGGAGCCGCGTAATCGGCGTCAATCAGGGCAACCGGGCCGTTCGTGATCTGGCGCAGGGCGACGGCAGTATTGATGGCCAATGTGGTGCGACCGGTGCCGCCTTTGGGCGCGCAGAAAACGACCACACGGCCGGCCACCGTCTCGGCGGTTTCGGTCGTCGCGCCGCGCGGGGTAAGCACCTGGCGCAACGCGGCCATCAGGTCTTCGGCCAGGATCGGCTTGGTGACGAAGCCGCGCGCGCCGGCCAGCACGACCTGGCGGGCCAGGTCCATGGCCGACGCGCCCACCAGCGCCAACACGGGCACGGTGGGCAGCCGACTCGTCAGCGTCATGACCACGTTGGTCGGATTGGTGCCGGCCTGCTCACTGTCCACCAGGATCACGTGCGGCAGCAGGTCCTGCGCGCGACCGGGCGCCAGGTCGGCCTGGGAGACCCAGTAAAGCCGGTGGTCGCCGGCGCGGCCGGCCAGCGCTACGCCGATCTCGTTGCGGATCGCCTCATTGCTGCTGACGAGCAAAATGCGGAGCGTTTCGCCGCTGATCAAACCGGGCACGTTTGCCTCCGTCCACCGATCTGGTTCACTTCTCGATGCCGCTCTGAAGCTGATAGCGGCGAATGATGTAGTCAATGTCCACGGGCTCGGTCTCGATCGGCTGTTCGGCTCCCGGCGCGCGCAGCGCCATGTCGAACATGCCGTCAATGTCCTTCAGGTACTTAAGCACCAGGGCATCCTGCGGGCTGACGGTGAGCAGGAGCATCTGCGGCAGGCCACCCTGGGCCTTGTCGCCGCCCGGCACGAGGCCCACCACGGCGGAGATGGTGATGTTCTGCAGCGCGCTGAAGGTGGAGACCTCTTTCTCTCCGCTGCCGCCCACGCCGCTCACCACCCCGGGCCGCGCGCCGGCCACCGCCAGCACCCGGTTCGGATCAACCCGCACCGAAAACAGCAGATCCACCCGATCGCCTGGCTTCAGCACGCCGGAACGGCTGAGCAGGTCGCTGGCCGGATAGGCGATCATCACCTGGTCTTCGGCCAGCGCCAGTGCCACCCGGCCGTCGCCGGACTTCACGTTCGGGTCGGCCAGCCGCTGGCGCAGGACCAGCTCGCCGGGATAGAGATCGGTCATGATCATCTTGCCGATCGCCTCGTTGACATCGCGCAGCGCGCCCTCCGGAATGGCGTTCACCGGCACGCCGCGCAACATCAGGTCGGACGGCTTGAGGACCGAACGAACTGAGACCGCCTGCGCCGCCACTACGACCTGCGCTTCGGGTGCGCTCGTGCCTGCACCCGCCCGTTGGGCGATGGCGCCGGAGAGCGTCATAAAGCCCACCACCCCGGCGAGCATTGCCACGACCAACCCGGCCAACAGCCAAAGGAATCCGCGCGTGCGTCCCATGCCTCCTGCTCCTCGCAAACTCACTCAACCAGCGTTGTCGCCGCGGCGCTCATGTCTACGACGCCATTGTGACCGATGGTCCGCGCCACCGGTCCGCTGACGGCCTGGTAACGATAGGTTACCGCGACACGGAGGAGGTTGCCCTGCACCGTCGCTGCGTAGGTGATCTGGCCGCCGTTCAGGCCGGCGGTCAGCCGACAGATCCGCTCGCCGATGCCGGCGTCCGGGTTTGCGCATGTGCCTGCCACCGTCATCGGGTTCAGCGCGGCGTAGCGAGCCCCTTCCTGCGCCGCATTGGCGATCGTGTTGTAGTTGAAAACGGCAATGCCGAGTTCCAGGATGCCAAACAGGATCGTCATCATCAGCGGCAGGGCCACCAGGAACTCGACTGCCGCCTGTCCGCGTTCCCCGCGCGCGGCCCAGGCCTTTCCCGTCGTGCCAGGCCGCCGGCAGTGCGCCGGGCACGTGCGACCACCCCAGTGCTCATGGAAAAGCCGAAGTACACGCATCATGACGACCCTCCTGGAATTCGCAAACATCTGGCTCTGAACGCGATACGAGGGCTGTCTCCTGCTCGCCCGGCCATTGTCGCCTGACTTGAACAGGGCAGCCCCCGCATCCGAGCAATCTGTCCGGTTTGTGCCCTCGTCACTCCATCTCACGTGCTGCCGGCCATGCCGACCGCGTGAAACCGGAGACGAACGTCAGGCTCCGGCATACCCCTCTCAGCTGCCGCCACCCGCCAGACCGCTCGACACCTGGCCGAGCACCGTGCTGATGCCGCCAGACAGCGCGATGAAGGCGACGATGAGTGCGACGGCCACCAGGACCAGGATCAAGCCATACTCGGCCATGCCCTGGCCTTCCTCACGCTTCAACTGATTCAGCCAAGCCTGCAGAACCTGATAGAGAACCATTGTTTCCTCCTTCGGGTCTCACCCGTTTTGTGATATGATTTGATTTGACTTGTTTCCGATGGTGTGATAGTCAACGATTGAACGACTCGATGAACGACTTGAGCGACCGTAATGACTGCGATGACTGCTGCGACCCACATTCGACCTCATCCGGCCCAAGCCTGGGCCGGTGTGCGATGCCACCGATCCATGCTGTGGTGTATGGTTCCGTTACGTCCCGTCGTCTCCTCCTTTCCGTCCGGGCCGACCCGCTCGACCGGGAGATATCCCCGCAGGATCGCTTCACCGGCCAACGCAATCCTGGCACCCACCGGCCACCGGTGCTCCGACAGCCAGGTCGTCCTGCTCGGGCCCATCCGTCTCGGCGGGCATCGGCAACGTCAGCGTTCGCAGATAAGCCATCAGGCTTTCAAGATCGGGAAAGCCACGCCGCTCTCGGCTGTGAACCGGTTCGAGGCTGAAGCGCCAGACCGGTTCTGCGCCGGGGGCCTGGCCGCGCACCTCCCAGATCCGCAGTAGATAGGCCCCGTAGCGCGGCACTGGTTCATAGCTGCCCATGGCACCTCTCACATCATGCTGACTTCCGAAAAAATACAACATATCTTTTTCTTTCGTCTTACGTCTGCATTATACGAAGTGAGCGTGAAGAGATCGTAAAGAGAGGCCTCGATGGCAAGCATTTTGCGCATGAATTTGCTGGGCGGGCTCTCCCTGACATTGGGAGACACACCCATAACTCGTTTCATTTCCAGCAAGTCGCCGGCCCTCTTGTGCTACCTGGCCTATACCGGCCAGCCGCATACACGGGCCGCGCTCACCGGCCTGCTGTGGAGCGAGTCGGCCGAAGCCCAGGCGAAGGCCAGCCTGCGTCAAGTGCTCAGCGACCTGCGAAGCGGCAGCCTGGCGCCCTATCTGCTCGTGGAAGGCAACACGGTCGCCTTCAATAGCGCGGCGCCACACTGGCTCGACGTGGCCGAGTTCAACCGCTATCTGCAGCAGGCCGCGCCACCCCCCGGCAAGGCCGAGGACGACCTGAGCGACAGCCAGGCCGCGGCGCTGCAAGCGGCCGTCGAGCTGTACCGGGGCGATTTCCTGGCCGGCTTCTTTGTGCCCAACGCGGCCGCCTTCGAGGAGTGGGTTACCGCCGAGCAGGAATGGCTGCGCCAGGCCGTGCTCCAGGCGCTGCACCGCCTGATCCACCACTACACCCGACGCGGGGCCTACCTGATGGGGATCAATGCCGCCAGTCGGCTGCTGGCCATCGAACCGTGGCAGGAAGAGGCCCATCGGCAACTGATGCGCCTGCTGGCCCTCAACGGCCAGCGCGCGGCTGCACTGGCGCAGTACGAAACCTGTCGCCGCGTGCTCGCCAAAGAGCTTGGCGTCAGCCCGACGCGCGACACCGTGGCTCTCTACGAGCAGATCCGCAGCGGCCAGCTCGGCCCGGGCCGGCCCGCGGCGCCCATCGAACTGACGATGACCGTGCCGCACAACCTGCCGGACCAGCCGACCAGCTTCATCGGCCGCCAGGCCGAACTGGCAGAGCTCGTCGCCTGCCTGAGCCGGGGCGAGCATCGGGCCGTGACCATCAGCGGCGTCAGCGGCATCGGCAAGACCCGCCTGGCCCTGGCCGTGGCCGAAGAAGCGAAATATAACTATCCCGATGGCGTCTGGTACGTGCCCCTGCTGGGCCTCTTTGCCGCCGATGGCATCCCCGATCCCTTCCGGCTGACGACGGGCAACGGCCAGGCAAGCCAGTTGCTGGTGGACGAGATCGCCACCGCGATGAAGCTCTCCTTCTGCTACCATGCCGACCCGGCGCGCCAGCTCATTGACCACCTGCGCGGCAAGCGCGTGCTGCTCTTGCTCGATAGCTTGCGGCCGGTCCCGACCTCGGTGGTCGAGTTCCTCGGCCGGTTGCTGGCCGAGGCACCCGGAGTGGTGCTGCTGATCACGGCCGCCGGGCCGATCGGTCTACCTTCCGAGCATCATCTGGAGCTGCACGGGCTGCCCACGCCGGCAGAGAATGAAACGCAGCCAGCCGATTACCCCAGCGTGCGCCTGTTCGTCGAGCGCGCCGGTCGGGCGGCCGGCGACTTCGTGCCAACACCGGCAGACTTGCCCGTGATCGCGGCGATCTGTCGGCTGATGGCCGGCAACCCGCTCGGCATCGAATTGGCTGCAGCATGGGTGGCGCACTGGCCGCCGACCGAGATCTTGAGCGCTCTGGGCAGCCTCTTTGACGAGCGCAACCGACCGGCCCACCCGGAGTACGGCTACGCTGCCGCGTCGCCCGCCCTGGCTCCGGCAGGGGAGGCTCCCCTCACGGTTGAAGCGGCCTTTCAAGGCTGTTGGGACCTGCTGGCGCCGGCCGAGCGCAGCGTGCTGGCCCAGCTCACCGTCTTCCGCGGCGACTTCAGCGTGACCGCGGCCGAAGCGATCACCGGCGCACCTGCCGATATCCTGGCCGGCCTGGCCGATCGTCTGCTGCTGCAGGCGCCCGCCCCCGGCCGCTACGCCATGCACCGATTGATCCATCGCTACACCGTCCGTCGTCTGGCCGGCTCCGCCGTGCCCGACGACCGGAGCGCCCTGACGCAGGATCGCCACAGCACCTACTACCTGAACCTGTTGGCGAAGCGCGCAGACAGGCTACAGAAGCGAGGGATGGCCCAGGCGATGGCCGAGATCCAGGCCGAATGGCGCCATATCCAGCAGGCATGGGAATGGGCAACCGAACGTCGGGACGTCGAACGCCTGCAGCGAGCGGCCAACGCGCTGGCCCGCTATCTCACCCTGCGCGGCTTCTACCAGACCGGCGAGCGACTGTTCGGCCAGGCCGCCGACGCACTGCGGTTGGCCGAGTCCCATGGACCGGTCCGGGCAGACGATACGACGCTGCTGCACGCGCTGGCGCGCGGCCAGCTTCTGCTGACCCAGGCGCGCTTCCTGAACCTGCTGGGAGATCAGCAGCGCCTGACCAGTGTCGCCGACGCTGCCCGTGCACAGTTCGGCGACACACTGGCGCAGGCAGAAGCGCGCAGCATCGCGCCGCTGGCGATTGCCAGCCTCAGCAACCTGGGCAGCGTGGCCTTGTTGCAGAACAACTATCTCGCTGCGCGCGACCATCTGGAAGCTGCCCTCCAGCGGTGCGAAGCACTGGGCGAGCCGCAGGTCGAGGCCAGCCTGCTCAGCGACCTGGGCGCCGTGATGAGGCTCTATGGCGACTACGCGGCCGCTAAAGTCTATCTGGAGCGCTGTCAGCTGGCCTGCCGGCAAAGCGGCGATCGGGCCGGCGAAGCGCTGGCCTGCTACAACCTTGGCCGCGTCCTGGATGCCCTCGGCCGCTACGAAGAAGCGGCCGGCTACTTCGACCTGGCACTGCGGCTGAGCCGCAGCCTGGAGGATGAGCGGCTGGAGGCACAGACCCTGGTCGGCCAGGCGCTGTTGGCCGAGCACATGGGCAATTACGACCTCGCCTGGGAGGCCGCCGATCGCGCGGCCACACTGGCTGCCGCCGCCACCAACCGGCCGGTCGAGGCCGAGGCGCTCACTGTCTCCGGGCACGCGCTCCTCGGCCTGGGCATGGCCGCCGAGGCGACCACGGCCTTCAGCCACGCGCTGGAGATCTACCGCGACCTGAACCAGGAAACCCAGGCGCTGGCGCCGCTGGCGGGGCTGGCTGCCGTCGCTCAGGCTCAGAGCCGGCTCGATCAGGCACTGGCGCACGTTGAAGAGATCCTGCGCCGCCTCAGCCCGCCACCGCAGCGCGAGATCACGCTGGACGCGCTGCAGGGCATCCAGGAGCCATTCCGCCTCTGTCTCATCGTCGCCAGGGTGCTGCGGGCAGCGCGGCGCCTGCGCGCCCGTGAGTGCGAGGAAGTCGCCTATCGCCTGCTGAAGGAGCAGGCCGATCGCATCAGCGACCCGGACATGCGCCGGGCATTCATGCGGCAGGTGCCGCACCATCGCGAGATCATCGAAGCGCACCGGGCCAATCGCGCCAGGGTATGGCGCTGAGGCCGCACACTGGCTCGGTCGGCCTGTCCTGGCCGACAGGCCAGGGAGACCGGCCAGGGCAGAGGCGGCTCGGTCACTGACCATGGGCCGACGAGACCGGCCCGAGCCAAAGGCGACGGCAGAGCTGCGCATCTGCGCATCCTGGCCTTGACAAGAACACGCCTCTGGTTTATACCGTTACCCGCAGACACCCATCACCGGAGGATATCCGCACGATGCAGCCCGACTCCTCCCCGCCGCCTTCGGCCCCCCAGAAAACCGCAGAGCGCCCTCCGGCGCGCGGACTGCGCGCCGGCCTGGCTCGCCTCGCGGCCGGCCGGCTGACCCTCGACGACCTGTGGCTCATTCTGCCTCCGATCATGGCGTTCGTGTTCTTGCTCAATCGGCAGATCCATCCGGCCGACTTCTGGTGGCACGTGCGCACTGGCCAGATCATCGTGCAGAGCGGCCAGATCCCGACCACCGACCTGTTCACCTTCACGCGGGCCGGCGAGGTCTGGATCAACCAGGGCTGGCTGATGCAAAGCTGGCTCTACCTGGTGCTGCGGGCCGGCGGCCTGCCGTTGATCCTCTTCGCCCACGCGGTCACGGTTGCTGCCGGCTACCTGCTCGTCGAGCTGGCCTGCCTGCGCATGGCCGGCGGCCGGCCGCGCGCGGCCAGCCTGGCCACCGTGGCGGCCATGGCCCTCGGCATCGTGCACTGGAATGTGCGACCGCAGAGCGCCTCCTATCTCTGCTTTGGCGCATTGGTCTACATCATCGCCCGTCAGCGCAGCGAACCGACGCGGCTCATCTGGGCGCTGCCGCCGCTCTTTGCCCTGTGGGTCAACCTGCACGGCGGCTTCGTCTTCGGCCTGGGGCTGCTCGGCGTCTACACGGCAACGCGCAGCGCTCGAGCATGGCTGGCCGAACGGCGGCTTGGCGGCCAGACGCAGCGCCTGGTGATCGCCAGCGGACTGAGCGCGGCAGCCCTCGCGCTGAATCCCGGCGGTCCGGCGCAGGCTGCAAAGTACGTGCTCGGGTTCCTGACGAGCAGCGCCACGATCCAAAAGAATCTCGAATTCCAACCCCTGAACATCCGAGAGGCCGACGGCCTGGTCTTTTTCGCTGTGCTGCTCCTCACCCTCGCCCTGCTGGCGCGGCGTGACGCCCCGGCTACCGCCGAAGAGGTCGCCGTGGCGCTCATCTTCGGCCTGGCCGCCCTCTACGCGCGGCGGATCGTGCCCTGGTACGGCATGGCGTTCGGCCCGACCCTGGCCGCCATGCTCGCCGGCAGGCCGAAGCCGTCCCTCGCGCCGGCCCGATCGGGCTATCCCGCGCTGAACTACGCCGTTCTGGGCATGATGGTCTTCTTCGCCATCGCGCTGTCGCCGTGGACCCGGCCCTACTGGCCGGCGCCCGTTTCCCGCTCCTACATCGTCGAGGACTTCGATCCCGTCCAGGCCAGCCGACAGCTGTGCGAGCTGGGGCCAACCGTCCGGCCGTATACCAACATCTTCTACGCCAGCTATCTGACCTGGGCCTGTCCGACCGTGCCTGTCTTCATGGACACCCGTTTCGAGCTCTACCCGACCGCCATGTGGTTGGATTACGTGCGCATCAGCAACGGCCTGCATGACTGGGAGGAGAGGCTGGCGCGCTACGGCGTGAACGCCCTGTTCGTCCAGAAGGAAAGCGAATTCGAGCTGGTCAGGGCGGCAAAACGCTCCGACCGCTGGGAGACGATCTACGAGGACGCCTATGCCATCGTCATGCTGCGCCGTGACACGGCCGGGCAGCAGTCCCAGGCGGAGTGAGGCGGCATGAGTCGCGTCATACGTCGCGTTCTGGTCTGGCTGGGAATCATCGCGGGACTGGTGCTGCTGGGGTCTCTGATCGGCGCCCTGGCGGCCGATCCGCACATCTTTGCCGATGATTATGTCGAATACTGGGCGGCAGGCCGGCTGAACCTGGCCGGTGGCAACCCCTACGCGGCCGATCAACTGCTACTCCTGGAACGAGCGGCCGGCCGGACGACCGAAGCGCTGATGATGTGGAATCCACCATATACGCTGGCCCTGGCGATGCCGCTGGCGCTCCTCCCCTACCCGGCCAGCCGTCTGAGCTGGCTGCTGTTGAACATCCTGGCGGTGATGGTCGCCGCGGCATGGTGGTGGCAGATGATCGGCGGCTCGCCGCGGCGGGGATGGGTGGCCCAGCTGGTGGCGTTCACCTTTTTCCCGACCGTCACCGTGTTGCGCATGGGCCAGATCGGGCCGCTCCTGCTGCTGGGGGTCATCGGCTTCCTGCGGTACGAACGGCAGCGCCGCGACTGGCTGGCCGGCGCCTTCCTCGCGCTGGTCGCCATCAAGCCGCATCTCCTCTACCTGGTTTGGGCCGCGCTCCTGCTGTGGACGCTCGAGACGCGGCGATGGCGCGCGCCGGCGGGCGCCGCTGTGACGCTGGCCGCCGCCACGCTCGTCGCGCTGGCGGCCAATCCGGCGGTGATCGGCCAGTATCTGACCGCCACGGCCGCAGATTCGCCCCTGATCTGGGCCACGCCCACCTTCGGCAGCCTGCTGCGGATGCTGTTCGGGTTCGAACGGCGCTGGCTGCAATTCGCGCCGCTGGCGCCGGGCCTCTTGTGGCTGGCGCGCTACTGGCGCCGACGCTGCCCGGACTGGCAGTGGCCGCCCCACATGCCGTTGATCCTGCTGGTCTCAACGACCACCACGGCGTTCGGCTGGAGCTTCGATCAGGTCGTCTTGCTGCCGGCGGTGCTGGCGGTGATGCGGGGCCTGCTCGACGGGCTGCCGCCGCGGGCCGGCATCCTGCTGGCAGCCGCCTATCTGGTCTTCAACACAACCGCCTGGGCGCTGTACGGCCGCGTCTCCGATTTCTGGCAGATCTGGCTGGCGCCGGCCTTGCTGGCCTGGTATTGGTGCGCCGACCGACTGCGCGACCGGCTCGTGGATCAGGCGGCGGGCGGCCGCTGATAGCGACGTCGCAACGGCCCGGCTGCGGCCCCGCGCAACTCGATGCGGCCGACCTCGCCGACGCCGGCCCAGCCGGCCACCGCCAGATGATGCACCTCGGCCGGGCCGAATCCCATCAGCCCGGCGCAGGCCACATCCACAGCCACCGGGTCGGCGCCCACGGCCAGCAGGCCGTGCGGCACGCAGGCGCCGAAAAGCGGGCCATCCCCTTCCATCCCCACGATGCCATCCACCACGGCCACCACCGGTCGCACCGTCTGGTACAGGCCCAGGATGCTCGGCGTGATGCCGTTGATGTGCAACAGATTCTTCGGCCAGCCGTAACGCGCGCCCGGCACGATGCCGAACAGGTTCTTCAGGCTCAGCGAGACGCCGGCCCAATGGTGCGTCTTCAGTTTGGGGACGGAGACGATCAGATCGGCCTCGCGAACGTGGCGAGGCAGCCAGAGCGTGGGCGTTCGGAAGAACCAGCCGTCGGCCGCGCCGACCGGCCGCGGGTCGTCGTAGTTCAGATCCACGAAGGGCACCCTGCGCCCGGCGAGCGCGGCCGCCAGACCGCTCGCCCGGGCCACCGGCACGGCATCGCGGCGAAAGCCCGGCCCATCGCCGACCGCGATCTCGGACGCGCCGGCCTCGCGCAACAAATCCACAACGGCAGCCACCACCTGCACTGCCGTCGTGATGGGATAGCCCTCGATGAAGTCAATCAGGTTGGGCTTGACCAGCACCCGTCGGCCCCGCACATCGGGCATAGCGGCCTGCGCCCACGCCTCGGCCAGGCAGGCCGGCACGTCGTCGTAGGATGGGCAATGCGCCAGCGCGACAACGGCCGGCCGGCCGGACAAGCGCATCGCGGCCCCGCGGCCGGCCCACCCCAGGTAGCGCGCCAGCCCGGCCGGCTGCGTGATCCACTCGGCCGCGGCCAGCCCGCCGCCGATGCCACCGAGCAACAACAGGCGCAAGAGGGCGCGCCGGCTGAGCCGCACCCGCTGTCGCTCTGACCCGCTCATGGCCGCCCTCCGGTCAGCGCCAGGAGCGCCACCGCGGTGTGATACGGGCTGGCATCCCAGCCGCCGTCGGCGGCCTGCTCTTCCCGCAGCCGATCCGCTGCCATCCGATCCTCCTGGCCCGGCGCAATGAACGCGGCGAGCGAAGCCAGTGCCAACAGCCCCCACGCCAGCGCCGGCACACCACCATCGGCCAGCATCTCGCGACGCAGCACGCGCACATCGCCCTCCTCGATCGCTTCAGGCGCCACGGCTGCCAGCGCCAACAGCACCCAGGCGGTAGGCACCGCGCGCGGCGGCAGCGGCCGACTGAACATCACCGGATTGCCGACATTCCAGCCGCCGCCGGTGCAGCGCCGATCCTGCAGATAGCGCACGCCCTCGGCCAGCCGCGGGCCGACCTCCGGCGCAGCGGCCCGCGGCGCCAGCGCCAGCAGCGCCAGCGCAGTCGGTTCCACCCAGCCGGCCTGGTCTGGCAGCCAGGGCCAGCCGAGCAGGTGCGGATTGATGCCCAGGACCGCTTTCATCCAGCGGACATCCTCCGCTTTCTCGAAGCGCGCGGGCTGCACGGCCAGCAACCACGCCATCCCGCGTCGCACGGCGACCTCATCCCCGCCGCAGCGCGCCAGGGCGAGGACGGCCCAGGCGGTCTGCCAGCCGCTCTCTGCGTCGTCGGCCGTCAGGCCCCAGCCGCCGTCGCCGTGCTGGCCGGCCTGAAGCCAGGCCACGCCGCGGCGGGCCGCGTCCGACTCAGCCGCCGCGCGGGTAAGCGCCAGCGTCACCGCGGCGGTGGCCTCCACGTTCGAGGCATGGCCAGCGATGTACCCCCAGCCGCCGTCGTCGTTCTGCGTGCGCAGAAGAAATGCCTGCGCCATCAGCTCAATAGTCCGTTCTTCCATGCGCAGATTTGCTCATTGGCCGATCGGCCGATCGCCCATGCGTTTCACCAGCCCCGCAGCCAGGGCAAACAACGCCATCAGATCCATCAGAAACAGCGAATTGTCTATCAACCCGTGGGCCAGGGTGGCCAGCAGCCCGGCGAGCAGGCCAAGCGCCAGTGGCCAGATCGCCGCATTGCCCCGCTGGAACAGCCGCCACGCGCGACGGATAGCATCGCCCAGCGCCCAGCCGCCGACGAACAGGCCGACCAGCCCAAGCCGCGTGCCCAGATCCAACACAATATTGTGCGGATGGCTGAGATTGAGCTCCTGCCAGGCGTCCGGCAGCACGTACCGCGTCCGATAGGCGTAGAGGAAGTTGTCGGGGCCGACCCCCAGCCACGGGTGATCCACCAGCATATTCCAGGCGCTTTGCCAGAGCCTGATCCGAAAAAAGCCGGTGCCTGCGTCCAGATTGGTCAGGTCGGCGAAGCGTGGGGTACGCATGAGCAGCAACAGGCCGAGCCCGCCGATCACCGCCAGCCCGGCCAGCGTCCACAGCGGCCACCGCTGTCGGCTGCGCCACGCGCCGGCCAGCAGCACAGTCGCCAGTCCGACCGGCAGCCCCAGGAGCAGCGCGCCCTTGCTGAAAGTCAGGATGCAGGCCGCGAGAATGATGGCCGTCGCCGCCCACCACACCGTGCGCTCGCTCAGGCGCCGCCTGTGCCAGGTGCCGAAGGCAGCCAGCGCCAGGCCGAGCGGCGCAACACGATCGAGCACCAGCGCCAGATTGTTGGGCGAGCCATAGAAGGCGCGCACCCGGCCGACCCCTTCCACATTGATCCGGCCCTGCCCGCTCGCAAACTGCCACAGCGCGATCAGCGAGACCAGTGTCATGCCGGCCAGCAGGCCGTAGAGCACAGGCCAGGCCGGCGCGCTGCGCCCTTCCGACGGCCGCGTGCGGCTCACCAGCGCGTAGAACAACGCGCCGAGCAGGAAAACGGTGCGAAACTCGCGCAGCGCCACATCGGTTCGCCGGGCGGCCAGCGCGGCGATGAATCCTGCGCTCAGCAGCGCCAGCATCGGCCAATCCAGCCCGCGCAGCCGGCCGATCCGGACGCGGCCTGGCGATATCTCTGGAGAGCGCCGCGCGTTGAGAAGCACCGGCAGGCACACCCGCGCGCCGGCCGCGGCCACCGCCAGCCAGATCAACAGCTCGTACAGGCTGAACTCCAACCCGGCCAGCGTCTTGGGTTGCGGCCACAGCGGAATCGCAAAGGCGATCAACGGCAGTGCCACATCCCCGCGCGCCAGAAAAAGCAGGCCCAACCCGGCCAGGCTGGCCAGATCGAGCCACAGCCACTGCGAGCACACACATGCCAGCAGCAAGGCCGCCGCGATCCCATACCAGGCGGCATCCGGCCAGCCCCGCGATGCCAGGCCGGCCAGGCGCACCGGCAGTCCTCGGGCTGAGGGCACACGGCCCTCTCCGGCGGATGGCCGGCCGGCGCCCGCTGCGACACCGAGGCGGACAAGCCAGGGCATCGCCAGCAGACCGCACCAGGCCGCTCCGAGCACGGCCGCAATCAGAAGCAGAACGCGCCAGTCTATCCATGCCCAGGCAGGGGACGGTGTATCCTCGCGCACCTGTATGCCCCGCAACGCCCACTGGCCCCAGCCGCCATGCGCCTCGATCACGACCTCATGCCGGCCGGCAGGCAGGCCGTGGGCAAGCCCCACCGTGCGCTCCTCGGCCAGCGGGTCATACAACACGAGGTAGGCCATGCCGGAGGGATCGCGCGGCAGGGCATTCGCTGGCTGCCCGTCCACCATCACCCGGTAATACGCCCAAAACGGGCCACCCTGCACGCGCAGCGCGGTCTCGCTGCCCCAGAAGGCGTAGGACAGGCGGTCGCCGCTCGCGCTCGGATCGGCGGCCTCCGGCAGCACCCGCCAGCCCGGGCCGTAGCGCACCGCCGGATGATTGACCGCGTGATCGCCCGCCGGCAAGACAGGCTGGCCGCGGCCCGCCTCGGCCAGTGCGGACCACACCGGTCGCAGGCTGCCGTCGGCCGCGCACAGACAAAAACCCTGCCACGGATCGTCGGCCGGCGTGAGCGGACAGGCCGCCGCCCAGAAAAGAGGCCCCAACCATGGCCAGCGCGTCTGCGCCAAAGCCAGCGCCTGGCCTGCATAGTGCGCCTGCTGTTCCCGGCTCACCTGGCCCCAGGGCGATGGCCGACCCGTCCAGCCGTCGGGCAGTGCGTTCCAGCCGAATGCGGTTGCCCAGATGCGCTTCTCGCCGTCGCCATGTCGCACCATCACCGCGCGCAGCAGCGCCACGCGGGCGAAATTCAGGGCCGCGGGATCGGCGGGGGCTGCAGGCGGCTCGGAAAAGCCGAACGGCTGCGCAGCGACCGCATCGAACCAGGGCCGGCCGCCCAGCCGATAAAGCGCATCGAGAAAGGCCAGGTCGCTCATATTGGTGCCGCCTGGCTCGACGTTCGGCGCCAGGGCAGCCAGGACCACGCGCGGCGCAGGATCGGCCGCCCGGATCTGCAACGCGGCCTCGCGCAGCAGCCCCAAATAATCTTCCGGAGCGATCGGCCGAGCGCCCCAGTGCGGCGCGATGTTTGGCTCGTGCCAGATCTGATAGGCCTCTACCCGGCCGGCATAGCGTCCGGCAACCGCGGCAACAAACCTGCCGAAGTCGCGGCGCTCCTGGGGCGGCGCCAGAGGGTTATCGGCATCGGCCGGTCGCCGCGCCCAGGCCGGCGACCGGTTCAGCACCACCAGCAGCTTCAGGTCGGGATGGCGCGCCAGCAACGCAAACGCCCGATCGGCCTCGCGCCAGTCGAACTGGCCGGCTGCCGGCTCGATCTGATCCCATGGCAGTTCGAAGCGCACCCAGCGCACACCGCCCTGAGCGAAGGTTGCCAGGCGAGCCGGCATGTCCGGCCCGGCAAGCTCCTCGGGCCGAAAATTCACCCCCAACGCGCCGGCCAGTTCGCTCTCGCGGGCGAACACTGACCGGCCGACCGGCCTCTGGGCTCGCCACGAGGCCCAGGCGAGCACGAGCAGCACGGCAGTGGCCACCGGCAGCGCGAGCAGGAGGACGCGACGGCAAGAGCTGCGCGACATGAAGAAACTATCCCTGTCCGCCGTGGTGATACACGTCCCACCCCAGGTACGTCTCGAACGCCTCGGCCAGGATCGCGGCCGAGTGGGACGCGCTCATCGCCACGTGATGCTCGAAGCCGTTCTTGCAGATGTAGCGGAGCAGCTTCTGCAAGCCCGGCACGCGGACGACCGCCCGGTTGCCGAAGGTGTCGAGCGGGTCGTCGGTGAACGCGCCATCGCCGACATAGGCGCGGATCAGCCCCGCCGGATCGTCGGTGCTGACGCGGGCGAAGCTCATCGGCCCGGCGGGCACGCGGCCGGCCATGGCGCCGTAGGTGTTCTCCACGCCGAGGGTGCTGCCCAAGATCGGCGCGTTGCTGATCTCGATGTCGGGCACGAAGCTCTTCGCCCAGTTGCCGCAGTGAAAGAAGACGCACTTGTCGGGGTCACCGGCGTAATTGTTGTTCCAGTCCACGAGCGCGGCCGGCGTCCCGGCTGCGAGCTGGAGCGCGTACATGGACAGCACTCCCGTTATGTCTACCTCGCACGCGCTCGGCATCAACTCATTGCTCATCATGCTCATCAGCGTGCAAACGTTCACGCCGAAGTGCTTCTGGATCGAGGTCCAGCATTGCAGCGCGCTGGCCTGAAGATCGTTGGCCCGCATCCAGTCGTCAATGACGACGCCGAGCTTCGCCATGCGGACGAGCGACGGCGGCGGCACGCCGTCGGATCTGGCGTAGCCCTTGATGGCGCCGAGCTTCGCCTGCACGGCCGGATGGTCGTCGCCCAACTTGCCGGCCTGGCCGATGATCTCGGAGAAATCCACGGTGGTCACGGTGATGCCGTAGGCCTGCAACAGCTTCTCGCTGTAGCGCACGGTGTTGAAGGCGGCCGGCCGTGCGCCGATGGCGCCCAGCCGCGCGTTGCGCAGCCCGTTCACCACGCGGCAGACGCCGAGGAAGCGGCGCAGGTCGGCTCGGAAGCTCTCGGCCTGCGGGCTGACCGTGTGCTCCGTAGTCAGGGTGAAGGGGAAGCCGTACTGCCGCAGGTTGTTGCAGACCGAGATCTTGCCGCAGAACGCGTCGCGGCGGCGTTCGACGTAGAGCTGATCCAGGTCGTCGGGATAGGCCTGCACGAGGATGGGCGCATCCAGCCCGGCGAGCTTGAGCGTGTCGGCGATCCCCTTCTCGTCGCCGAAGTTAGGGAGCACGACCAGGACGCCGACGATCTCATCGCGATGCGCCTTGAACAACGCGGCGCAGCGTTTGGCGTCCTCCCAGGTCTCGACGGCGCCCAGCTTGGTCTCGTCCTCGCCCAGGATCACGGGCGTCACGCCTATCTCGGCCAGCACGGCCAGGATCTCGCGCCGGCCCTCGGCCACAAGCCGGTCGGGGAAGAAGTCGCGATTGCCGATGATGACGGCGAGTGTTGGGTGGGTCATGAACCTGTACTCCTTTGTAGTGAACTCAGCAACTCCAGCGCCGCGTCGCGAATGCCCGCCGGCGTCAAGCCGAAATGCTCGAACAGCCAGGCGGCCGAGCCGGTAGGCGCGAAGACGCCGGGGAAGCCGAGGATGCGCATGGGGACGGGATGCGTTGTCGCCACGACTTCGGCGACGGCGCTGCCCAGGCCGCCGAAGGTCGTGTGTTCCTCAACCGTCACGATGCCGGCCGTCTCCTGCGCTGCGGCGATGATCGCGTGGCGGTCAATGGGCCGCACGGTCGCCATGTTCAGCACGCGCGCCTGCACTCCCTGTTCGGCCAGCAGGTCGGCGGCGGCCAGCGCCCGGCTCACCATCGTCCCACAGGCGATGAGCGCGACGTCGTTGCCCGCGCGCAAACAGGCCGCCCGACCGATCTCGAACCGGTAATCTGCGCCGTGGACATTGGGCACGGGCATCCGGCTGAGGCGGAGGAAGACCGGCCCGCGGAACGCGGCCGCGGCCACGACCGCCTGCGCCGTCTCGTTCAGGTCGGCGGGCACGATCACCGTCATGTCGGCGATAGCGCGCGTCCAGGCCAGATCTTCGAGAGAGTGATGGGTGGCGCCCAGCTCGCCGTAGGCGACGCCGCTGCTCATGCCGCACAGCTTGACGTCCGCGCGGGAGTAGGCCAGGTCGGCTTTGATCTGCTCCAGCGCCCGGCCGGTGAGGAAACAGGACGCGGCGCAGACGAACGGCAGCTTGCCCGCGTTCGCCAGCCCGGCCGCCACGCCGATCATGTTCTGCTCCGCAATGCCGACGTTGACCAGCCGCTCGGGGAACGCCTTCGCGAACCCGGCCAGCTTGCTGGAGCTGACCGAATCGTTGCACACGGCGACGACGCGCGGATCCGCGCGGGCCAGCGCCTCGAGCGCCGCCGCGAACGCGTCGCGGCAATCGCCCGATGAATGAATGCGCAGGCCGAGGTCTGGCAGCGTTTGCGTGAAGCGTGAAACGTGATGCGTGACACCTGCCTGCTGTTCGCCAACCCCTGACGTCTGACGCCTGACGTCCGCCTCCTCTCCACCGATCCCCGGCCCCCAACCCCCAGCCCCTAGCTCCGCCAGCGCCGCAGCCAGCTCCTCATCGCTCAGCGGCCGATGGTGATGGTGCCACTCCGGCCGATCCTGGATGAACGAGACGCCCTTGCCCTTGTGGGTGTGGGCGATGATGCCGTTCGGCTTGCCCGGCTCGAACGGCAGGCTCCGGAACAGATCGAGCAGCGCAGCATGATCGTGGCCGTCCACCTCGCGCACGGCCCAGCCGAAGGCCCGCATCTTGTCGGCCAGCGGCTCCAGGCGGATGGTCTGCTCGGTGGCCGCGCCCTGCTGCAGGCCGTTGCGATCCACGATCCAGACCAGGTTATCGAGCCGGAAATGGCCGGCCGCCATTGCCGCCTCCCAATTGCTCCCCTCCTGGAGCTCACCGTCGCCGGTGATCACGAACGTGCGCCAGGCTGCGCCGTCCATTTTTGCGCCCAGCGCTGCGCCGACCGCCACCGGCAGCCCATGGCCGAGCGGCCCGGTGCTCGTCTCGACGCCCGGCAGCTTGACATTCGATGGATGCCCGTTCAGGCGAGAGCCCGGCTGGGCGAACGTCGCCAGCTCCTCGACCGGGAAGAAGCCCACCTCGGCCAGCACGTTGTAGAGCATCCCCGACGCGTGGCCCTTGCTCAAGGTGAGGCGATCGCGCTCCTGCCAGTCGGGGCGAAGGGGGTCCACGCGGAGGACAGCGAGATAAAGGGTTGTCAGGATATCGGCGACCGAGAAGTCGCCGCCGGTGTGGCCCAGGCGAGCGCGGTTGAGCATCAGCAGATCGCGCCGCCGCAGCGCGTTCGCGCGCTCGGCCAACAAACAAGGATCATAGATCATATGCGCTTCCCGATAGTCCAAGTGTCACGTGCGTCATGTCGGCTTCAGGCGCTCGTCAGAACGAAAACGACTGAAGTCGTTACTACGAGCCGCCGGTCTCCGACCGGGCCGGCCACACTGCCCGTGCCACGGCCTCGCGCCAGCCGGCATAGAGCGCCGCGCGGCGATCGGCGGGCATCTGCGGCTCGAAGCGATCCTGCGGCGGCACGAGCGCGGCGATCTCCGCCTCATCCGCCCAAAGGCCGACCGCCAGCCCGGCCAGGAACGCCGCGCCGAGCGGCGAAATGTCCGGCGAGGCGCTGCGCAACACCGGGCAGCCGAGCATGTCGGCCTGGAACTGCATCAGCAGGTCGCTGCGGCTGGCGCCGCCGTCGGCCAGCAACGTACGGAGCGCTGCGCCCGCCTCGACCTGCATCACATCGAAGACATCGCGTACCTGGTAGGCGATGGCCTCCAGTGCAGCGCGCGCCAGGTGTCCTGCGCGTGCGCCGCGCGTCAGCCCGGCGATCAGCCCGCGCGCCGACTCGCACCAATGCGGCGCGCCCAGGCCGGCCAGCGCAGGCACGAAGTAGACGCCGGCCGTATCCTCGACGGTGCGCGCCAGCTGCTCGACGGCCGGCCCGGCGTCGGCCAGCCCCAGCAGCTCGCCCACCCACTGCACCGCCGCGCCCGTGGCGTAGATGTTGCCCTCGAGCGCGTAGACGATGCCTTTCCCCCCGCCCTGCGAGGGAGAGGATGCGCCGTGTCCCCCCTCTCCTGGCAGGAGAGGGGGGATGGGGGGTGAGGTTCCCCACGCCACCGTGGTCGAAAGCCCGTGCCGTGACCAGACCGGCCCGTCGGTCGGCGTCATCAGCGAGGAGCCGGTGCCGTAGGTCGCCTTGATGCTGCCCGGCCGGAAGCCGCCCAGCCCGTAGAGGGACGCGTGCGAATCGCCGATCAGACTGGCGACGGGGATGCCGCCCGGCAGGCCGCCGACCGGCATCGTCTCGCCGAAGATGAAGCTGGACGGCCGGATTTCCGGCAGGAGCGCGGCCGGGATGTCGAATATAGCGAGCGCGTCCGCGCTCCACGCCACATCGGTTAGCGACATGAGCTGCGTGCGCGATGCGTTGGTCACATCGGTGGCGTGGACGCGGCCGCCGGTCAGGTTCCAGAGCAGCCAGGCATCTATGTTCCCGGCGCACAATTCGCCATTTTCGGCGCGCGCCCGCCCATCGGGGATGTGATCGAGCAACCAGCGGATCTTGCTGGCCGAAAACATCGGATCAATCTGGAGGCCGGTGCGCGCGTGCAGGAGAGGGCCCAGGCCGGCCGCCTTCAGCCTGTTGCAGAACGCGGCGCTGCGATGGCATTGCCACACGACGCACGGGCCGAGCGGCCGACCGGTGGCGCGCTCCCACACCAGCGCCGTCTCGCGCTGATTGCTGATGGCGATGGCCGCCAGGTCAGGGCGGTCAAGCCCGGCCAGGCATTGCTCGATCGCCGCCAGCGTGCCGCGCCAGATCTCCTCTGCGTCCTGCTCCACCCAGCCCGGCTGCGGGTAGCTGATGGCCGTCGGCTGGCTGCCGCGCGCCAGCACGCGGCCTGCGGCATCCACCACCAGGGCCTTGGTATTCGTCGTCCCCTGATCTATGGCGAGAATGTTTCCGATCATACTATCGCTTGCTCGGCGTGCTCATAGCGGGTCAGTACTAATAGGCAGACGCTTGCGTACCTGGTTCCGAATCCTACGAGCGGTCTGGACAGCTTGTCGAGCTTCCTCTCGGGTGATCGGATCGTAGTCGCCGGGATAACGTGTGATCACAGCAAACTCAGTGAACCGTTCCTGCTCTTCTGGGGTCATCTGGGGACGAATGCTGGATGGCACAAGCGCTAACAGTTTGCTAAGCTGGTGGGTACGCCCGAACTCGATAGCATTCAGCACAAGCAGCGCCTTGATATATTTCTCGATGCACTGCTGGGCGTGAAAACACACCGTGTCAGTCGGGCAGTTCTTGCGCAACCTCAGAGTATGCGACGCGGTGATGAGATCATTTTCTGCTTTCTCCACCCACTGCATGGTGACCGCAAGCACCTCAGGATCAACTGCGAGCATACAACACCTTCCCCTCGCGCAACGCCGGTCGAATGATCGTACCCACAACATTACGGCGGCGGGCGACCTCATCAGGAGATGCCAGGATGATATCTTTGGGCAAGGTGATATCGTGCAGCGCCAGGCGCATCTCAAGCTGCTTGGCGCGCTTAGAGCCGGTGAACGGCATGATGACGAGCAAATCTACATCGCTATCGGGTCCAGCCGTTCCACGCGCGTGTGAGCCAAACAAGATGATCTGGTCTGGCCCAAAGCGTTCTACCAAACGCTGCACCATCAGGTCAATCGCTTGTTGTATGGACTGATCCATGCTCTCGTCTCCTCGCCGTGCAGGGAGCTATACTTCGCCGACCCTGCGAATCCGCAACGCCAGATACGGCCGGCCCGGTAACTGGATCCTCGACTGCCCGCGCCACCGGCCAGCGAGCGGCGTGATCGTCATGGCCCAGGTGTCCATTACCTCGACCGTGTACTCCGCCTCGGCGGGCAGGTCAAGCACGAATTCGGCCGGCTGCTGGACGGCCAGGTAGATCAGCCGATAATCATCGCCCCGGCCCACGGCGTACATGTGCGTCGGCGCCTTGACCGGCTCCAGGCCGTCGGCCGGCCCCTCCTCCACGATGCGGCGCAGGAACGCGATGCGCGCCGGGCTTTCGCCGTACAGCACGCCGCCCTTCGACCACCAGAGGATCTCCTGCGGATGCAGGTAGGTCTCGCCGTGGCCCACGTAGCCGCCGCTGCAAATGCCCAACCAGAAGCGATGCACCAGCTCCTGCGCCGGCAGGCTGCCCCAGCCCTTCTCGATGTTCCCCTCGTAGCCGCACTCGTCTACCACGACCGGCTTGCGGTACAGCTCGCGCCATTCCCGGACGCGCTTCAGGTCGTGATGCTGCACGCTGCAATGGGTGACCCACGGCTTGCCGTGATCGTAGAAGCCGTGGCAATTGTGTACCGAGCGCAGATGCCCGTACGGATCGCACTCCTGGACGATCCTGAAGAAGCGATCCCAGTCGGCCATCGTCTTGGCCCGCATCAGATCGTACTCGTTCGCCAGCGACCACCAGACGTTGCGATAGACGGCCAGCCGCGCCACGACATAGCGCAGATAGCGCTCATCCGTCGCGGCGTCCATCGTGGCGAAACCCCAGCGGTCGTAGGGGTGGAACAGGATGATGTCGGCCTCGATCCCCAACGCCAGCAGATCGCCCACCCGGCGCTCCAGATGCCGGAAATAGGCCGGATTGAAGCGCGTCCAATCCCAGCCGCCGGCCGCGTTCCGCTCGAACGGATAGAGCTCCGGCTCATTCTTGTTGAACAGATAGTCCTTCGGGAAGACGCACATGCGCATCTTGTTGAACGGCGCCTGCTTCAGCGTCTCCAGAGTCTGCGCCTCCAGCGCGTCCCCCTGGTGATTCCAGACGTAGCAGGTCGTGCCGAAGGAGAAGTGCGGCGTGCCGTCGGCGTAGGCGAAATGATAGGTATCGCGCACACGCACCGGACCGTGGTTGCCCGGCCCCGGCGCCACACAGGTGAACTCGCCGACCTGGCCGTCCAGAGCCGCCACGTTGCTGTGCGTCTCGTAGCGCCATGTCCCGAGCGCGTCCGGCATGAAGCGCAGCCGATAGACGCCATCGCCGTCGTAGAAACCCTCCACGTAGAGGCGACGGTTCTTGTGGATTAGCTCGGCGCTCAGTTGCACGTCCATGAACGGGTTGCCCGCCGACGGCCCCTGCAACACGACCTCCTGGATGGCCCACTGCTCGATAGCCTGAGTCATAACCGGCTCCTTCGGATTGCCCTATCGGTTCAGCAAGCGCAGGATGGTCAGCAAAACGACCGCCCCGATCACAGCGGTGATGATGCTGGCGCAGCTCAGGCCGCCGACCTGGCCGAACTCGACGCCGAGTTGATTCAGGATCCAGCCGCCGAGAAACGCGCCGATCACCCCGACAACGATGTTCGCGATCAAACCGGTGCGGCTCTGCACGAGCGCGCTGGCGATGCCGCCGGCGATCGCGCCCAGAATAATCCAGACGAGCAGGCTTCCGAGTCCCATAATCACCCTCTCCCTTTCTTGACTTCAGCGATGAACCCGGCGGCGCGGCGGGTCAGCTCGGCCATATCGCCGCTGTCGAGCAGCTTCTGGTTGATCAGGCTGCTGCCGACGCCGACCGCCACCGCGCCGGCGCGGATGAAGTCGGCGGTCGTGTTCAGGTCCACGCCGCCCACCGGCACGATTTGGAGCTGCGGCAGCGGCGCCAGGAGCGCCTTCACCAGCCCCGGCCCGCCCACATCGGCCGGGAAGAGCTTGACGAAGTCGGCGCCGGCCTCCCAGGCGGTTAACAGCTCGGTCGGCGTGTAGCAGCCGGGCATGACCGGGATGTTGTAGCGCCGACAGAGCTCGATCACCCCCAGATTGAGCGTCGGCGCGACGATGAAGCCGGCGCCGGCCAGGATCGCCGCCCGCGCGGTCTCGGCGTCGAGCACGGTGCCCGCGCCGAACAACACATCGTCGCCGTAGCGGCCGGTCGCCTGCTCGATCACCTGCAGCGCGCCCGGCGTGGTCATCGTCACCTCGATGGCGCGCACGCCGCCCTGGCGGATGGCGTCGGCCGCGGCAATCAATTGATCCGAGCTCTGGGCGCGCATGATGGCGATGACGCCCGTGTCGCGGATCAGTTGGATCTTTTGTTGTTTGCTGATCATGCTCTCTCCCTCTGTAATGTACGGGCGGGCCTCTCACGGGGCGACCACAGAGGGATCGCCCCTACATGGGCGATCACGGAGGATCGCCCCTACGTGCCCGCCCCACGGGGCGATACGTACGGGCGGGCCGCCGTGCCCGCCCCACGGGGTACGTGCCCGCCCCACGGGGCGATACGTACGGGCGGGCCTCTGTGCCCGCCCCTGCCCGCCGCCGTGCCCCCCACGGGGCGATCACGGAGGATCGCCCCTACGTGCCCGCCCACCCGCGCCCGCCCCTATCGCCTGCGCAGCTCCCAGCCGTCCTCGAACAGCCGCATGAAATTGTCCGGGCCGTAGGGATGCTTCGCCATCTCCGCCTCGTCCAGCTCGACGCCGAGGCCGGGCGCGTCGGACGGCTCGATGTGGCCGGCCACCACCGGCGGCACGCCGTGCATGATCTCCCGCGCCCAGGGAACCAGAAAATCGTCGAAGCATTCCTGGATCAGGAAATTGGGCAGGCTGGCGTGGATGTGCGCGTTGACCGCGGTGTTGAACGGGCTTTGCGCCTGATGCAGCGCCACGAACGCCTCGGCCGCTTCGGCCAGCGCGGCCGCCTTGCGCACGCCCGAGATGCCGCCGATCGCCAGCGTCTCCGGCTGCACGATGTCAACCGCACCGTGCGAGAGCAGGTCGTGGAATTGCCCCAGCCGGTTGAACCGTTCGCCGGTCGCCACCGGCACGGGAACCGCCCGCGCCACCTCCACCGTGGCCGCAATGTCGGTGGACATCACGGGCGTCTCGAACCACATCGGCCGGTACTCGGCCAGCGCGTGGCCGATGCGGATGGCCGTCGAGACGCTGAACCGATCATGCCCCTCGATGCACAGATCCACGTCGTCGCCGACCGCCCGCCGCACCGCTTCGACGATCTTGAGCGACAGCCGCTCCTCTTGCGGGCTGAGGAAACGGTAGGCCGAGCCAAACGGATCGAACTTGAGCGCGGTGTAGCCCATCTCCACCACCCTGGCCGCCGCCTCGGCGAAGAAGCCGGGATCGCGCGGCCCCTGGTACCAGCCGTTGGCGTAGACGCGCAGCCGGGGCCGCTGCTTGCCGCCGAGCAACTTCCAGACCGGCGCGCCCAGGCTCTTGCCCAGGATGTCCCAGCAGGCGATCTCGATGGCGTTCATCGCCACGTTGACGCCCAGAAACAGCCCCTTGTACATCCGTTGCCAGAGGCGCTCCGGCTGGAGTGGATCTTCGCCGATGACGAAGCGCGCCAGCTCCTGCACCTGCGCTTCGTTCGGCTTCGCGCTCATCCCGCCTGTCGCCTCGCCGATGCCCACCAGCCCTTCGTCGGTGTACACCTTGACGAAGGTCCAGTTCTTCCACGGATTACCGACGATGAACGTGCGCAACTCGGTGATTTTCATGGTCAAATCCTGTACAGCGGCTCGATGTCGGCCAGGATTGCGTCCAGTTCGAGGCGGTCCTGGTCGTCCAACTCCTTGCCCGGCGTCCGACACGCCCGACAGGCGATCACGCCGCGGCGATAGAGCACCTCTTTGTACAGCGCCACGCCGTACAACCGTTCATAGTTGATGAGCGGAAGCACCCGGTTGAAGCGCGCCCGCGCCGCGCGCTCGTCGCCGGCCTCCAGCAGATCCCACACGCCCTGGAGCAGATCGGTGGTCTGGCAGGCCGGCATGTTGCCGGCCGAGCCACGGCGGTATTCGTCGAGGAGGTATTGGCCGGCCTGCCCGCCGAACACGCCGCGGCAGGCCGGCCCGGCCGCCGCGATGATCTGGCTCACCATGCGCGGAGAGGGGACGGTCTCCTCCTTGACGTACTCGACGCGCGGCAGCTCGCGACACATGCGGCCGATCAATTCGGCCGACATCGGCGTGCCGATGGGACCGACGTAATTTTGGATCATGACCGGGATGTCGAGGCTGGCCGACAGCGCCCGGTAGTATGCGTAGCAGCCCGCTGCGTCCGGATGCACCACGTGAGGCGGCATAGCCATGATGCAATCGGCGCCGACCTGCTGGGCGAAGCGACTGAGCGCAATCGCCGGCAGTGCGTGGCCGCAGGTGGTCGCCGCAATGACGGGCACCTGCCCGGCCGCCTCGCCCACCACGATCTCGATCCAGCGCCGGCGTTCATCGTCCGAAAGAGTAGAAAACTCGCTGGCGTTCGCCGGGCCGACCAGCCCGCGCGCGCCCGCCTCGATGCAGAAACGGACGACGCGACGCAAGCCGGCCTCGTCCAGCTCCAGGCCAGGGGTGAAAGGAGTAACGACGATCGGAAAGATGCCGCGCCAGGGTTGGGCCATGTGCCATCCTCCGTGAGCCTGTGATCGGGCAAAACAAATCACGCCTCATTATAGTGCACACAGGGAGGCGCGCCAAAAATGGCGCCGGCGACCGGGCGATGCCGGGCCGGCCCACGGCTCATCGAGCGCAGGAACTCACGATCGCTGTTCCGGCGGCCGCGGGGAGGGCGCCTTCATGCCCGCGCTCAGCGCGACGGCCACCGCGCCGGCCCGGCTGTCCACGCCCAGCTTCTCGAAGATGGACTTGAGGTACCGCTTGACGGTATTGGTGGAGATCACCAGCTCGCGCGCGATCTCTTTGTTCGCCAGACCGCCGACGAGCAAAGCCAGCACGTCGCGCTCGCGCGGGGTCAGCGCGGCGAGCGGATCGCTGCCGGCCCGCCCCGAGGCGACGGCATCGGCGACGATGCGCATGAAGGCCGCGCGTTGAAAGCCCTGTTTCTCCAGACAGGCAAACACCCCATACTCCGAATAAACCCGCTCCACATCGGCCGGCGTGGCCAGCCCGCTGACGACGATGGCCGGGACGCCGGCCCGTCGGGCGGCGGCCAGCACCTGAAAGCCATCTCGATTGGCACGCGGGTCGAGCGAACTGGCCAGGCCCAGATCCACCACGGCCAGGACGCACGGCAGACGACGCAGGTAGCCCAACGCTTCGCCGTAGGATGGGCAGGCATGTACCTGATAACCGGCATCGGCCAGCAGCTCGGCCAGGATGTTGCGCCAGCCCGCATCATCCTCCACCAGCAGGACAGGGGCTGCGCCCTCCTGCGCGGGCTGGTCGGCAGCCCTCGATGCGGCCGGCGAGGGTAACTCGGCCGGCGTCGCCGACGGCGCAACGGCCAGCGCTTTGCGGATCAGGCGCCGAAACTCGGCTCGGCGGAACGTCTCTTTGCGCAGGCAGGTGTACGCGCCGCCCTCGGTCAGCGCGCTGACCGCCACCTCGACCGTCGCGTAGCCGGTCAAGAGGATGGCCACACAATCAGGATCGGCCCGGCGGATCGCCTCCAGCACGCGCAGGCCGTCCTCGTTCCCCGGTCCGGGCGGCAAGGCCAGGCCGGACTGGCCCGGCTGCTCTTCCAGCGACAGGTCAATCACGGCCAGCCGGTGTGCGTTCTGCTTCACGCTCGCCAACGCGGTCTGGAGATTGCCGGCGATGTCCACGGCCAGTCCCTCGTCGGCCAGCAGCTCGGCCAGGATCTCCTGCCAGGCAGGACTATCTTCGACGATCAACGCGCGCGGCGGTGTGTTCGGCATGTTACCTCGCTGCGATGGGCAGGCGCAGGCGGAAGGCGGCGCCGCGGGCTTCTCCAACGCCTTCCCCGTTGCTTTCGACGCTCACCGACCCGCCCAGGCGAGACATCAGGGTCTTCACCCACCACAGGCCAAAGCCGAGATTGCCCTGGCCGCCCGCCGCCTGGCCGGAGAAATTGAACTCGAAGATGCGCTCATGCAGCTCGGCCGGGATGCCCGGCCCCGTGTCACGCACGACGAGCTCGACCCATGGCGCGCGCGCGGCCCCCTCGATGGTGATCCGACCGGCGCCCTGCATGGCATTGGCCGCGTTCTGCAACAGGTTCATCAGCACGAGCACCAGGCTTTCGCGATGCGCCATAACCTGTGGCAGTTCCGCCAGATGCCGCACGACCTTCACGGCGGCCGGCAACCCGGCGCGGCCGATGGCCGCATCCACGCAGGCCGACACATCCACGAGCGTGCGATCAATGGGCCGCAACAGCGCCAGTTGTTCACGCACGGCCGACATCGCATCGAGGGCGCTGCGCTCGATGGCCACGAGATTGGTCGCCAGGTAGGGATTGGCCTGCACGACGGCCGCGCATTTGTCCTGGATGCCCTCAATGCGCACGGGAATGGCGCCCACTTTGTTGTTGAGATGGTGCAGGAGATTGGCCGCGATGTCGCCCATGGCGGCAAACGTCTCGGCGACGGCGCGCGCCTCCTGCGCCTCGCGCAACGCCTCCTGACGGGCTGCGTTTTGCAGCGCCAGGGCCGCGTAATGCGCCAGGATGTCGAGCACCTTCCGGTCCCAGTCGCTGGCGGTGAATTCCTCCGGCGCGGCAGCCGCGCCATAGGCGCTGAACGCGCCCACCGGTTCCTCCGCGCCGGGGCCGTGAGCGCCGCCGGCCGCATCGGCGCCGCGCGGCGGCGCGGGCATCAGGGGCACGATGAGCGCGCGCGTCCAGCCCTGGGCCCGCGCCAGTTCAGGACGCTCAAACCGTGGGTCCGTGCGCACATCGTCGCTGGTCACGGCGCCGCGTGTCAGAATGGCCTGACCGGTCAGGCTGCCGTGCAGCGAGAGGTGATCGCCGCGGATGAAGCCGGCGCTGGCAGCCGCCAGCACGAGGGTCTCTCCGCGCAGCGTCCAGATGGCGCTGGCGCTGGCGTTCAACAGATCGCAGGCCAGGGCCACCAGGCGTTCGAGCACCGCCTGACAGGGCTCGACCGGCAGACGGCCGGCCACTTCTTGCAGTGCGTCCAACAGCCGCGCCTCCTGGATCGCGATGACGGCCTGCGTGGCAAAGGCTTGCAGCAGATGGCTGTCGGCCTCGCTGAACGCTGCGACCTGCGGGCTCTCCAGGTTCAGCACCCCCTCCAGCCGGCCGCCGGCGCCGATGAGGGGCACGGCCAGCTCCGAACGCATCTCCAGCGAGTAGTCGAGCGGGTAGTAGATGCGCGACCAGCGTCCGCTCTGCACGTCGGCGATATTGAGCGGCTGCCGCGTGCGGGCGACCCACCCCATGATGCTCGTCGCGTTGAGCGGCAACGCTTCGACGGCCGGCCGATCCAGCCGCTCGCCGGCCACCGCGCAGGTGACCAGTTGTTGCGCCTGGCGGTCTACCAGGCGCAAGATGCCGTAGCGCGCGCCGGTCACCTCCAGCGCCATCTGGAGAATGGCCTCCAGCGTCTCGTCGAGCCGACGTCGGGAGGAGATGAGCAGGCCGGCCCGCCGCAAACGCGCCAGCTCATCTTCGCGGCGGGCCAGCTCGTGTTGGATTGCGCTCAGCTGATCGGCATGGTAAATGAGGATCGCGGCCTGGTTGACGAAAATCCGCAGCAACAGGAGCTCGAGTTGCGTGAAACGCCGCTCTTCGCGCAGATACACGTAAAGCACGCCCACCGGACTGTTTGCAGCAACCAGCGGCAGGCAGGCCAGCACTTTGGCGCCGGCCATTTGCTTGGCCGGATGGATGCTCAGGTCGGGTTCTTCATACGAAAGCACCGGCCGCAGCTCGCGCAGCGCCCGCATGCCCAGCCCGGCGGCGCGCGGCTCGTCGTCCGCGATGCGGGCGCGCTCTTCGGCCGTGGCGCCCAGCCACTCGCCGGCCGAGGCGCGCGAGACCGGATCGAACGCGCCGCGCTTGCGATCGTAGGCATAGAGCACCGCCGCCGCGCCCGGCACCACCTGGATGGCGCTCTCCACGATTAGGCGCAACGTGGCGTGCGCAGCCAGGGGTGCATCATCGTCGCCCGTCAGCGCGTTGATGCTCGCACCGATATCGTTAAGCCGCGCCAACGCCTCCAGCAGCACGTGGCTCTCTCCCAGCTGATCGAACGCATGGTCCGACAACGGCACACTCCTCGCTCCCGGTCACGATTCCTCTCTTGTGGGCGAAATTATAGCCCGAAAGGCGACCCAACACAACATACACGCAAGCCCGAATTTGAACGATCGTCCTCCCTATCCTATAATGAGCGCAATCCGATAGGAGCTCATTCCGTGACACAAGACCCTGCGACACCGCTCACCGATCTGGTCCATGGCCTGGACAGCCTCGCGTCCGCGATGCGGCTGTGCCTGGCGTGTGGTTTCTGCTGCAACGGCACGCTGCATCTGCACACGGCGCTGTTGCCCGACGAAGCGCCGACAGCCCGCGCGCTCGGGCTTGCGGTGGAAACCTCAGACGGCCGGTCGGTTTTCCGCCAGCCCTGCGCACAATTCCGTGATGGCCGCTGCGCCATCTACGAACGTCGGCCTCAGGTCTGCCGCCGATACACCTGCGCCCTGTTGAAAAAACTCCTGACAGGCGAACTGAGCCTGGAACAAAGCCTCCGGATCGTAGCGATCGCGCAGAAGCAGTTGGCGGTCTTCCGGGCACGCGTGCCCGACGCGGCTTCGTTCATGCGCTGGCTCAAGGAGATCGAAGCGAGCGCTGACGCGTTGGATGCCGATCCTGGCCCGGCGCAAGCCGTGGCGAACGACACTGCCCTGTCGGATCACACCGTGGCGCTGATCGTGTACCTGACTAAATATTTCGGAGAAAACGACGCCGATGTGTAGCCGATGGGCATCTAGCCGGCGGCCTTCAGGCTTTGCTCTGTGCAATCTCCCGGCGGCGCCGCTCGAGCAGATCGTGGAGGGCGCGGCGATCGCGCGGATAGGTCTTGAGCAGCGGCAACCAGAGTATGGCTGCCAGCAGCTTGGGCGCCGGGACGAGGATGAGCAACATCAGGGTAACGTTGTCGCTCAGCAGCCCCACCAACCCGCCTGAGATGCTGACAGCCAGCGATGACATCAGGCCGATGACCATGTCCAGGGCGGCGCGGCCCGATGCGCGCAGTTCGGGCCGCAGAATCCCCTGGGTAATGGGCCAGCGCGCGCCGGTGTCTACGCTGGCCAGGCTCAATCCCGCCAGCAGGCCGAACAGGAGCAGGGACATCATCCCGCGCTGGCCCAGGGCGATGAAGCCGGCCAGCGCCGGTACGCTCACACTCAGACCGGTCAGCGCCATCGCCACGCGGCCCCGCTGTGGCCAGCGCATTTCCAGACGGTCGCCTAGCCAGCCGAACAGGAGGTGGCCCAGCAGTGTGCTGAACATCAGGACGGCAACCACCAGGAAAGCCGAATCGCCCAGGCCGATCTGATTCAGCCAGGTGAAAGACCAGCCGTACAGCACAGACACGGCAATGACGTCGGCGGCATGGTGGAATAACAGAACCCACCAACTGCGCACGCGCGCGATAGCGGGCAGATCTGCCAAGCGGAAGCGGTAACGCGTGGCCGCCTCCTCGGTCAACACCGCGCTCAGCTCCGGCTCGGCTGCACCGCGTGGCGGATCGTGTACCAGGAGCAGCAGCAGGCCACTCAAGACACTGGCCAGGCCGATCGCCATGAAGCCGTTACGCCAACCTTCGGGGCTGGTAGCCGCCAGCGCAGGCAGGAGAGCGTAAGCGGCAAAGGTGCCGGAAAAGCTGGCCGCCGTCATCACACCGGCCGCGCGGCCACGCAATTTGCTCTCGAACAAGTCGCTGAGCAGGGAAAACGCGGTGGGCCACAACACGGCCAGCCCAAGCGATGCCACCAGCCGTACCAGCAAGAGTTGTTCGATGTTCTGCACCAATCCCAGGACCAGCGTCCACGCGCCCCAGATGCCCGTGACACCAACGAGTAGCGCCTTGCGCGAGAAACGATCCGCAGCGTAGCCCCAGAACGGCGTCGTCAGCGTCCGGACGAAGCTGCCAATGCCCAGCGCCAGGCCCAATTGTCCGATGGCAGCGCCCAGCGTGGGATACATGTAGGGCCACAAGATCGAGAGGGTGTAGTCTTCGCTGCTATCCACGAAGCCGGCAGCCGAGAGGGCCAGGACAGAAAGCCACCGCCGTTTGGCTTTCGTCGGAGGTTTCGTTGTGTGCATGGTGCTTATGTGCCTCTCTGTGAACGAAACGGGTGATGAAAGCGGGCCCATGTCCACATGCCGGACGCGCCTCCAGGGGCCTGCGAAGTCCGCGACAGCAGGAACACGTCTGGCGATGACTTTCAGGGCAGATATCCATGCCGTGCGCGTCACCACGGCGGATGAACATGTACCGCGGCATTCATGCCGCCCGCGCGGCGGGCTGAAGCGAGATGAATCCCGCAGCACATGGCCCATTTTCAGGCCAGATGCCCATGCCGTGCGCGTCACCGGACCTCTCTCACCCCCTGCCCCGCTCTCCCCTATCAGGGGAGAGCGGGGGGCAGCGTCTTGTAGGGCATTTCGGCCGGCTTCGCCGCCCGAAACGCCCCCTCCGGAATTCGCCCCGCCCCCTGGTGGGGGTCAGATGCCGCAAATTGTAACATCTAGCCTGACGAAGCACACGCTCCGCGTTCATCCGCGTCCCATTCTCAGGGCAGTCGGTCTCGACCGACTTTCACCTGCCTGCGACAGGCATTTCAACTCCCGGCGGCGTGCCGTAGCGATCCCTGACGACTTCAGTATATAATGAGTACGGGAAAATGCAACATGCCGAGAGGAGGATACAACCCATGACGGCAAAGAGCGCCATTGTGGTAGGTGCCGGCATTGCCGGCCTGACGGCCGGTTGGAGGCTCAAGCAGGCGGGGTATGCCGTGCAGGTGCTGGAGGCGGCCGAGCGAGTCGGCGGACGCATGATCACGATCGCCTGGGAAGGCATCCGGATCGACCCGGGCGCCGAGTTCGTGACCGGCGCGGATCGTTATCTGCACGAGATGGCCGCGCAACTGGGGGTTCGAGACCGGCTGGTCAACTTCAGCGAAGAGCAGACCGGCTTCTTCGTGCACATCATGCGCGGGGGAAAGGTGCACAGCGTGAACTTCATGTCCATCCCGTCATATCTGCGCTGGTCGGGCGTATCGCTCGCCGCGCGGCTGAGCATGATCAAGCTCCTGCCCTATCTCCTGCGCTATGGCCGGGTCAATCCATATCAGCCCGAACAGGCCCCCGGGGATGACCGTCTCGACATGCAGCAGTTCTTCTACCAATGCATCAATGCCGAGATGTTTGACTACTGGGTGGAGCCAACCATGGACGTGATGTGCAGCTATCGGCCTGCTGACCTGTCTGGACAGATGCTGCTGATCCTGTTCGGCAACTACTTACAACAGAAGCTGTACACGTTTGAGGGTGGTCTGGGCCTGTTGCCGGAGACGCTGGCCGGCCAGCTCGATGTGATCCGGAACGCGGCCGTCCATAGCATCGAGCCGCTGGAGGATGGAAGCGGAGCCAGAGTTGTCTACCGGCGCGAAGGCGACGAACGCACTGCCGATGCCCACGTCGTAGTGGTTGCCGTGCCCGGAGATCTCGTGCTGCCGCTCTTCACCGCGCCGCGGCCAGCCTGGCAGGCCTTTTTCCGTCATGTCCGCTACACCACCTCGGCCAAGGTCTATTTCATAGCGGAAGGGGACGAGAGAGAATTGGATCACGGCGCGATCATGTTCCCCAGCAAAGAACCGTGGCAGATCGCGCCGTTAGGTTGGGATCGGCAGGAAGATGGCCGCATCTTCGGCATGTCGGCCCTGCGCGCCGACGTGTACGATCCTGCCCTCAGCGACGCCGAGATCCTGGCGCGCGTGAATGCAGACATCGCGCGCTGTCAACCGACGCTGGCGCGTCGGATCACGCATCAGATGGTCTTTCGCTGGCCGCGCAAAGTGCCGACCTTCCCGGCCGGCTACCTGAGCGCGCTGCGCGCGTTCAAGCGAGACATGCAAGAAGGCCCGATCTATTTCTGCGGTGACTATCTCATCGGGCCCAGTGCGGGCTCGGCGCTGGCATCGGGCTGGCAGTGTGCGGCTCGCATCCTGGGCGAGCCGGCCACGCGGCCGTGAGACAGATCTCCTCTAAAACCGGAGCGAAGGGGAGAAAAAGGCTCATTGGGGAGTTTCGGCTGGCGCTACCGGCCGGCAAACCCCCACTCAAAGCAATGCCCCGGTCGGCACAGCGCGCACGTGATACCCCCGTCACACCGTTGAGAGGTCCCATTCCTCGTAGATCTTCGGAACGTCGCTGATCAGGCGGCGCGTATATGGCTGCTTCGGCCGCAAAATCACATCGTCGGCCGATCCGCTCTCCACGAATTTGCCGCGCTCCATGATGTAGACGGTGTCCGACACGTAATACGCCAGACCCATGTCGTGGGTGATGAAGATCAGTGTCATCCCGACCTCATCGCGCAGCTTCATCAAATAATCGAGGATGGTAGCGCGCGAACAGGCATCAATCATTGAAGTCGGCTCATCGGCCAGCAGGATCTTGGGCTTGAGCAGGAAGATGCGGGCGATCATCAGGCGCTGCATCTGTCCCCCGGAAAGCTCGAAGGGATATTTGTTGGTCAACTCTTCGAACTTCAGGTTGACAAAACGACACGCATCCGCCATCATCTCGATTTTCTGCGCCCGGGGCAGCCAACGACCGCCGCGCATGTGGATACAATCCATGAGCACGCTGTCAATCTTGCGGAAAATATTGTACGAAGAGAACGGATCCTGAAAGATCGCCTGGATGTTGCGCCAGTATTCCTGCTTCTTTCTGTGCGAGCTGATATCGCGCTTCTTTCCCTGGAAATAGATCTCCCCTTCCGTCGGGTTGATCAAGCCCAGGAGCATCTTCGCGAGGGTGGTCTTGCCACTGCCCGATTCGCCCACGATCGAAACCACTTCGCCTTCGTAGAAATCAAAATCCACATGATCCACGGCAACAGTCCTGGTGCGGCCAAACCCGAACACCTTGGTCAGTCCTCTGCCGCTCAAGCACGAGTTCTTGCTACTGGCCATGCTGATAAGCCTCCCTCAGCGTCTTTTCCGACAAGATGCAGCGATAGGCGCGGCCATCGCTCGCCGCGTAGAGCGGCACGGACGTCACTTTGCATTCCGGCTGGACGTATTTGCAGCGTTCAGCAAACCGACAACCGGCCGGTGGCCGCTTCAGATTCGGCGGCGCGCCAGGAAGGGCCGTCAATTTGACGCTGCGCAGGCCGCTTTCCGGCACGATGATCGAACCCATGAGGCCTTTCGAATACGGATGCAACGGATCGAAAACCGCTTGTCTGGCCGTAGCCTTCTCCACGATCTGCCCGGCGTACATGACCATGATATCGTCGGCCACATTGTACAGCAGGGGCAACTCGTGCGTGATGAAGATCATGGCCTTGATGAAGCCGTTCGCCATCAGGCCCTTCAGCATCTTGATGACCATCTTCTGCGACGTCACATCCAGCGCAGAGGAAGGCTCGTCGGCAATCAACACCGTCGGCCGCAGGATCACCGACACCGCGATCACCGTGCGTTGTTTCATGCCGCCCGACAGTTCGACGGGATATTTGTACAACACAGAGGCCGGCAGCCCCAAAACCTCGAAGCTGGACCGGGCAAGCTCGTAGATGTTCTTCTTGTCTTCGGCCGGATTATGCGCCAGGATCACATCCTGGATGAAGTCTATGACTCTGCGGGTGGGATTGAGCGCGTTCATCGCGGCCTGGGGGATGTAGGCGATCTCCGTCCCCAGGATCGTCTTACGGATGTCGTCTGGCTTCATGCGGGTGATGGTGCGGCCGTTGAGGATGATCTCACCGCTCACATAATGCAGCGGAGGGAAATAGTAGCCCATCAGGCTGAGGGCCAGCGTGGACTTGCCGCAGCCGGACTCCCCCGCAATGCCCAATGTCTTCCCCTCCTCAACCTTCAGAGATACATGGTCAACCGCGTAGATGTCCTCCCGAAAACGGGTGACATACTTGGTCGTGAGGTCTTGCACCTCTAACACGGTGTTTGCCATAGTGAACACCTAATCTCTCAGCGCGGGATTGAACACCTGGTCGAGACCCGTGTTCATGAGATTCATCGAGAACGTGATCAGCGCGATGGTGACGAGCACCGGCAGGTAGGCCCACCATTTGCCCATGATCGGCGCCTGGTAAATCATCGCCCAGTTCATCATCAGCCCCAGGGTCGGCACCTCGGTCGTGCGCGGCCCCAACCCCAGGATGGAGAGCCCGGCCTCGGCCAGGATGCCGGAAGATATCTGCAGGATCAGGGCCATGACGACGTACGACGCGATATAGGGGAGGATGTCGGTGAGGATGATGTACGGGATCGAATGGCCCGATAGCTTGGACAGATTGACGTGGTCGCGATTGCGGAGCGACATGACCTGGGCCCGCACGGCGCGAGTCGTCCAGACCCACGACGTCAGCCCGATCACAGTGGCGATGGTGAACGCGCCGCGTTTGTCCTGTCCGATGCTGAAGGAAATCAGGATCAGCAGCACGAAGCCGGGGATGACGGTGAAGAGATTGGTGAAGAACATGATCACGTCATCCACCAGGCCGCCGATGTACCCTGCCAACAGGCCCAACGTCAGGCCGATCAGCGTGGCGATGAGACCGGCGACAAAGCCGATCTGCAGCGACACGCCGGTGGCGCGCACCAGCTCCGTCAATACATCGCGGCCGAAGTTATCGGTCCCGAGCGCGAGCACGCGCACATTGGCCACCTGGCTGATGTTCACGTAATCCGTTTGCTTGACGGTGCCGACCTCTTCCAGGGCGTTGGTCTCCGGATTTTTGGCCGCGATGATCGCCGCATCGGTCGAGAGAAGCCCCTCAATGGCAGCATTGACCCGCTGGTAGTACCTCAGCCTGGCAAAAGTCATTCCCTCCAGACGTTTGTTGGGATCATAGTGGCGCTCCCACTGCGCCAGAAGGCTTTGGGTGTCCGCGAGATCAATCTCGCTTTCGGGAATGCCGGCAGCCACCAGCCATTCCTTCATGGCCACGCGGTCCTCGGGCTTCAGCTTGTTGGCGATACGCTTGGCCGCAGCATCGGCCAGGTTCAGCGTGTACGTCGTCGGCGCGTTGATGGTATCGTACGCGCTGACATAGATGCCGGGCGGGAAGAATGTGCCCTGACCGATGATCTCAAGGGGCGGATGGGTGACGATCAACGGATATACGATCACGATCAGCACGATCGTCATGAAAATGGAGAAGCCAACCACGAACTTTCCGGACCGAAAAACCTGGCGAAGCGTATGTCGCATACCGGCAGCTCTCCTTATTCGGCCTGCGTTGCCTTGATGCGCGGGTCAATGACGCCGTACAAGATCTCGATGACGAAGGTCGCGGTCAACACCATGATGGTGATGATCAAGGTCGCGAAGGAGATGAGGGGATAGTCCTGGCCCATGACGGCAGTCAGCAGCGTCGTGCCGAGGCCCGGGTAGCTGAAGACGATCTCGGCCACCAACGCGCCGCCAACCATCGTGCCGATGGACAACGCCAGGCCGGTGATCTGCGGCAGCATGGCATTGCGAAACACGTAACGCACAATCGTGCTGTCTTTGATGCCCATGAACCGGCTGTATTTCACGTAATCCGCGTTCAGCTCGTAGATGGACATGGAGCGCATGCCGATCGCCTGGCCACCGATCGCAATGGCAACGATGGACCAGAAGGGCAACTGATAATGCACGATCACCGACCAGATGAACTTCCAGTCGAAGCTGGGAATCAGGTCATAGCCGTAGCCGCCGGACGTGGGGAACCACTTGAGCGTGACCCCGAAAATCACCATCAGGATCACCGCCATGCCGAAGGCCGGGAAATTGCTGACGAAAATGCTGATGGGCATGAGGATTTTGTCAAAGCCGCCCCTGAGATAGGCCGCCAACGCGCCCAATGAGTTCCCGATCAGCCAGCCGACGATGATTGCCGGGAATTGCAGGCACACGGTCCACAAGATCGAGGCCCGGATGACGTCCACCACGGTTCTGGGGTACTGGCTGAATGAGAACCCGAAGTCGCCCCGCAGCACATTCCTGACATAGATGAAGAACTGTTCGATGATGGGTTTATTGGTGCCGAACAATTCCGTATATTGCTGATAGATCGCCTGCACCCCGATCGGATTGCTGATCCCCTGGGCCTGTCGGGCGACGATGGCCGCGACCGGATCTCCGGGCATCAGGCGCGGCAGGGTGAAGTTCAGCACAAAAGCGAAGACAAACGTGATGGCAAACCAGGCCAGCTTGTTGAGGAAATACTTGCGATATCCTTTCAACCCGCCACCTCCTCTGACCGGTCTCGTGCCTGCAATGCGCGACCACAGTCGCTCACTCGTCGCGAGCCGGAAAGATCACCGCTGCAAAAACAGCTATCCGCCACACCCCTGTATTTCGGGATGCGGCGGATAGCAAGCAGAGGCAATTTACTTCTTGACCAGCTTCAGGTTATAGAGTCCGGCGATGCTCCAGCCGTTGATCAGGTTGAGCGGCGGGACGGGCGGATTGGTGCCATCGCCCTGGTAGGGGAAACCGGTCCAGACGCTCTCGTTCACGGCATGGAACAGCTCCGGCCGATACATCAGGGTGAAGGAGGGCACATCGGTCAGATAGATCTTGACCAACTCCGTGTACATCGCCTTCAGCTTGGCCGGATCTGTCTCACCGGGGATGGCATCGAGCAATTCGTCGACGCGCGGGTTCTTGTACTGGCCCCAGTTGCCGATCCAGTTGCTCGACAGGCCGATCCACTTAGAGTGGAGCAGGTTGTTGATGCGGCCCCACGGCATGGTAGGCCCGGTGCCGGCGGTCCACATCATGAAGATGTCGTAGCCGGGCGGCAGCGGTGCATCCGACTTAGTGACGACCGTCTGGTACACCGACCACTCGGGATAATTGGTCGTGATGTCAATGCCGATCTTCTTGCCGGCGGCTGCCACGATCTCGATCGCCGCCTGCCAGTCAGACCAGCCGTTGGGGCAGGTGGCCACATAGCTCAACTTCTTGCCCTGATATTCACGCCAGCCATCCCCATCGGTATCCTTGATCCCGGCCTCATCGAGCAGCTTCTTGGCGCCCTCGATGTCGTTGCCCGTCCACTGCAGATGCTTGACCGCCTCGCGGTCGTACATGGCCTGCTCGGCCGGGGTCGGGTTCATGAGGGAGCGCGGCACCTGCTCGAAGGTCGCCGACTGATTGGTCATCGCGTTGGCGATGATGGCCGGGTAGTCCACAGCAATGGCGATGGCCTTGCGCACCGCCACCTGGTCCAGGCCATGGGCCTTCAGGTTGTAGAAAGCGGTCGGCAGGCTGGCGCCGATGCCGTAGGGCGGCTTGGGCAGATAAGTGGAGACAGGCAGGCCGTAGTTCTCCCACAGCACCTGGATGTTGGAGTTGAACTGCTGGCTCACGTCCACCTCGCCCTGCGCCAATGCCACAGAGCCGGCCGCATTGTCCTTGAAGATCGTGTGCGCCAGATACTTCGGTGCCGGCAGCTTGCCCCACATGCTGGGATCCTTGCCCCAATAATTGTCATCGCGCACGAGCACGACCTTGGTGTCGTCGGTGAAGAACTTGTGATAGGGGCCAGAATAGACGACATCCTCCGCCTTGTCGGCCAACAACTTGGTGGCGTCATTGCCGTTGCGTTGCTCCAGCTTCTGAGTCCACGCCTTCTGGAGGACGTAGTTGGAGCTCACGTAATCGGCAACCATGAGGGGGTTAACCGCTTTGCCCTGCGCGTTCAGCTTGGCCTTGATCACCACCGTCTGGGGATCAACCGCCTGGACGGTCTCGATGTAGTCTTTATAGCCTGCGCCAACGCCGGTATTGTACTTGACATGCGTGGCCCAGGTGTAGGCGACATCTTCGGCGGTCACCGGTGTGCCGTCGCTCCACTTGGCGGCCTTCTTGAGCTTGAAGGTGAGCTCGGTGCGGGCCTCGTTCCACTTGTAGTCGCCGTCGGCCAACAGCGGATACTGCTTGCCGTCGAGCATGTTATACAGATAAGGGGTCTCGAACATGGTCACGCGCGCGTTGCTTCCTTGCGCGATCGCCATCGCGTTGTTCATGGAGTTGGAGTAGGGGTTCCAGCCCACGACCGGCCCCCACTGGAACCCGTTGAAGTAGAGGGTCTCGGTGCGGGGCAGCGTCCTGGCATCTGGTGCCTTGGTCGGCGCCGGCGTTGCGGTCACGACGACCTGTTTCTCAACCGGCTTCTCGACGATCTTCTCCACCGGTTTCTCGACGATCTTCTCGACCGGCTTTTCGACGACCTTCTCGATGACCTGCGGTGTCGGCGCAGCGCAGGCGGAGAGGAGCAAGGTGAAGACAACCACCAGGCTCAACGCAGAAAACAAGCGGGCTTTCATATTACCTCCTTGGAGTTATGGTAGAGTGAAGCAATGAGACAAACGCGTGGACGAATCGGCCCAATTGCCACCTCCTCTTTGAGAAACTACGCTTCGGAATGGCATGAGTGCTCCAGCACATCTCCATCCCCGATCGTCTGTATTGAGATGCCGACGCCTGTCGAAGTACTATGGCCGCTTCAGCAGGAAATTGAAGGTCTTGAAGAAATGGTACGTTAAGATCATGCCGTTGTCAAGTAGAAAACCACCACATAGCAGGAATTTTAAGGTTCGGTCGTTCAGATGGCGTGCAGAGCATCGGCAACGGCCCAATCAAGCAACCACGTGCGGGTCGAGCGGCAGGCCAGCGGCCGCACAACGTGCCATGCACACAGGCCCGTGACCACGTGCCAGGCACCTGAGAGGATGCCTGGCACATCTGCGGCGATTTGCGGGTCAGGTTAGACGGAAAGGCAACCTCACGGCAGCGACTCGTAGTTCTTCAAGATGATGGGCAGGTTAATAAACCGGCAGTTCGGATCGCCGCTCCGACCACAATCGGGATCGCAGACGCCGTCATCCGCTCCGTCGCAGTAGCCGTCGGCGCCGCCGAAGGGGCAGTCCTGCGGACAGCTGGCAGCGTTCTCCGGATCGCTGCATACGCCGTCGCCGCAGGGCGATTCGTTGAAGCTCAGCCCCATCAGCTCGGTGACCTCGACCCGCTGACCGTCCGGCAGCACGCACACGGCGCAGGAACCGGTCTGGAAGCGCGCACACGTCGTCGGGTCATTGACGACTTCGAGACCGTAGCCCCGCTGAGCGCAGTAACTGGACGATTGACCGGCCTCTCCCTTCAGGAAGTGCCAGGCGACAACATCGCCCCCCGGCAGACGACACATGCCGTCTTCCCCCTGCTCCGTCTGCACGGGGATGTACTCATACCCCAGCGCCCGGCAGTAGACCGCCGCGGGGTTGGGCATGGAATCGAGTCCCCGCGACCCGGCGCCGGAATCGCCGCACGCCGGCGCAGACCGGCTGCGCTCCGGCGCAAGCACGCTGCGCAGGAACGATGCCAGGGAATTAGGACGGCTTTGCGGCAGGAAGGACATCAACCCTGAAGCTGACCCGACACCTTCGTTCAGATGGAAGATGCGGATCCAGTCCCCCCGGTCGCCGTGTATGATCTCGGCCCGGCCGTCGGAATCCACGTCGCCGGCGGCCAGCCCGTCGCCCTGCTCGAAGTTCACGGCGAATTCCCGCATCTTGTTGCCAAGCCTATCGTAGATGGTGATCCAGTTGTCTCTGTCGCCGTGGATGATCTCGGCCCGGCCGTCGCCGGTCACGTCGCCGGCCGCCAGCCTGTCGTGTCCTTCAAAGTCGCACGCGAAGTTGGAGAGCTGGTCGCCGTCCATGTCGAAGACGCGAATCCGATCATCGGACCGGTCGCCGTGGATGATCTCCGCCTGGCCATCGCCGGTCACGTCGCCGACCGCCAGGCCATCGTACCGCTCATAATCGCGATCGAAGCTGGCGAGCTGGGCGCCGCTCATGTTGAAGATGCGGATCCGATCGTCCGAGGCATCGCCGAGGATGATCTCGGCTCTGCCATCGCCGTTCACGTCACCGGCCGCCAGGCCATCGTACTGTTCATAGTCCCAGCTGAAACCGGCAAGCGGAACGCCGACTCCGTTGTAGACACGGATCCGATTGTCCGACCGATCGCCGTGGATGATCTCGTCCCGGCCATCGCCGTTCACATCGCCGACGGCCAGACCATCGTACTCCTCAAAGTCAAGGCTCCAACTGGCGTCCAAACCGCCGGACCGGGTGTAGATCCGCACGCGATCATCCGAGCGGTCGGCATGGATGATCTCGATATCGCTATCGGGCTGCACATCGCCGGCGACCAGGCCATCATTCTCCTCAAAGTCAATCGCGAACGCAGGAGAGACGCCCGAGACATACCAGGCATCGCCGCCCCAGGGATGATCGTAAGCCACCGTGCCGTAGCCGCCCTCACCCCAGCTACTGCTCCAGCTGTTCCGCACGATCCATCCGTTCGCGTTCCAGCCGACGATCACGATGCAATGGCCGCCGCCGCAGGCATGGAGCGGGCCGTGGCAGAGCAAAGCGCGTTTGATCGCCTCTCGATTGCCGCCGACGTGTCCATAGTCGGCACTCGTCCAGAGCCTGCCGGTCCAACCCGAGCAACGATTGCAAGTGCACGGAATGGAACATCGGCCGCTGCCGCAGTTGCACGGATCGCCCACGGTGCCACAGCGGATGTCGGAGCAGCCGCCCGATTGAAACGTCAGGCAGCTTTCGTCTACCACGCCCCTGTACTGGACGTGCTCAAACGTATCCCGCCGCGCGCTCACCGAGGCGTTCCGCCCGTTGCAGCTGGCAGGAGGATAGCAGCCAGAAACCAGGTCCTGCTCGGAGAGATTGATTTGCCTGCCGGTCTCCACGAGATACGTCCCCTCCATCGCGCCGATCGTGGCAAACGCCCAGCAGCCGCCGCAGTTCTGCTGGTCTCTGACCGGAGGCAGCGTATAGTAATCTCGCCAGTCGAAGCTGGCGGGCAAGGCAGACAGCTCGCAGCGATTGCACGGCGGACAGCGGCCGCCGCAGTCAATCCCTTGCTCGTTGCCGTTCCGAATGCCGTCAAAACAGCTTCCGCTCGGCGTTGGCGTACGCGTGGGGGTACGGGTCGGCGTCCGGGTCGGCGTGAGCGTGCGGGTCGGCGTACGGGTCGGGGTGAGCGTACGGGTCGGCGTCCGGGTCGGCGTGAGCGTGCGGGTCGGCGTACGGGTCGGGGTGAGCGTGCGGGTCGGCGTACGGGTCGGTGTCCGGGTCGGCGTAATGGTGGAGGTCGGCGTGCGGGTCGGGGTGCGGGTGGGCGTGGGGGGCGGCGCGGTGCTGAAGCGGTAGTCCTCCGTCTCACCGCAGGCATAGCCGTCGGCCGGACCACTGCCGTCTGCGGCGGGGGCGGACCGGTCGCTGAGGGTGACCCGCAGCCACAGGTCTTTGTCAGGGTTTGGGTTATAAACCAGGAATTTGGGGGTCGTCAACCGGTAGGAGCCCGGAGAGGTCGGCAGGGCGACCTCTGCGTTCTGCACGGCCCACTCGTACACGGCTGCGCTGGCGCCACAGGCGAGCTCATCCCCCCACTGGCCGTCGCGGTCCCAGTCGAACCACAGGTTGAGATAGGCCTTAGCAGGCGCGCCGGAACGAACGGTCACGATATAGTCCAGGCTGATCGTCTCGCAATGGGGGAAGCTTGTCGGCAGCTTGAGGCTATCGTCGCCTCGATCCAGGTCGGCCACGTTGTCCTGCGGGATGATGTTGTTGACCCCGTCCGCATCCAGTCCGCGGTCCGCCTCGTCCTCGGCAGTGATGCTCTCGCCCAGGAAGAAGAGCAGCGGCTCATTACGGTGATGCGGACCGAACAACGTTCCGGTACCCTGGAAAACGGTGGGGAATTGCGCCATCACACCCGGGTAGGCGGTCATAGCTATCTTGAACGAGTTGTTGCTATCGGGCGCATCCCCCAAATCAGGGGTTCTGGCAGGAGTGGGCGTGCGCGTCGGGGTGCGGGTCGGCGTGCGAGTGACCGTTGGCGCGGGGGTCGGTGTACGGGTCGGCGTCCGGGTGGCCGTTGGGGTGGCGGTGGGCAGGTCGTAGGTGATGACCAGGTAGGGCCAATAGGTGTGGGCATCGTCGTAGTTGTAGGTACGGTAGCGGCGCATCCATTCGCCCGCGGTCTCAGGCCGGATGCTGAAGCCGTAGTTGGGAACGGCGCCGTCAAGCCAGCCGGCCGCCAGATCGGTCACATCGAAGCTCTGCCAGCCGGAGCCAGTGCCCGCATAGCGAGTCACATAGCCGTTGCACGCTGTCGGCCGGGTGTTCCAGGTGACGGTGGAGTGATCCCAGTCGCTCCCGGCGCGACAGATGCGGATCATCTTGTCGCCTGTGGTCGGATAAGAGGAATCCTGGTACACCCACAGGGTTGCCGTCTTGTAGATCATATCGGGCGGCAAGTGTTCAAAGCCAGCGAACTTGAGCAGGACCCAGGCGTCGCCCTTCAACTCCTCGCCGTAGTCATTCTGCACGAACATCCAGCGGTCTGAACCGTAATTGCCGGCCGGGTCTGTGCTGATGACATAGGTATCCGCCGTGGCCCAGAAGGTGCCCGTGCCGGCGAGGCCCGCAGGTTGTGGTCCCTGGGCCTCCGAGAGCCCCGGAGCCTGGCTCAGGAACAGGAGCGCCAACAGCAAGACGGCCGACAGGCTGGCCAGAAGCATCCCCTGGCTTTTCGTTGCACGCCCTCTAAACCGGATTCCGGATAGAATGGCCTGGAATCTCTGTTGACCTTTCATCTTGCACCTCCTCTTGCGTAGGGCAACTCCTGCGGAGTTGCCCTACATCACCAGCGGCAGGGAGAGCCGCGCCGTCGGTGGCCAGAACTCGTATGCCCCGATGTCAGGCCGGGCACCGCAGGGGCGGTTCTCCAGGTCCACGGCCGGAGCGCCGTCGGCCGCTCCGGCGTCCACCGCCGGACTGCCCTCTCGCAGGTGATAGTCCCCCGCCTCCCCCCAGGCCGGCCGGACGAAGCGCCGGATCGCCGTCCTCGCGGAACCAGGCGGCCTCGCCGCGGGCGGTGTCGTCGTGGGTGATCTCCAGGTTCTCTATGCGGACGTACTGGACGCCGGAGAGGTCAATGGCGGTGGCGAGGTTATCTCGCCCGGCCAGGACGGGACAGTTGCCCTCCTCGCCGCGGATGGTGATCCAGGCCTGGGCGGTGCCGGAGGGCGGGGTGATGATGTCGGCGTCGTACTCGGAGAGAGTGTAGCGGCCGCCGAGGATGATGAGGGTATCGCCGGGGGCGAGTTGGCGGGAGCCATAGCCGGGGGTGGCCCAGGGGCGGTCGCGCGTGCCGGGATTGGTGTTATCGCCGTGCGGGGCGACGTAGAAGGTGCGACCGGGGGCGGATGGCGGTGATGGCCCGGTTGCCGGGGGCGGTGCCGGCGCGGATGTAGAGGCGGCGCATGAGAGCATCGCGGCCGGGGCGGGGACCCAGAGGACGGCAAGGATCAGGGCCAGAGCGCCGGGGGGATATTTCGTGTGCATATTTCTCTTCCTGGAATGGTCTGGCCTTTACCGCAGTTTAACATGCCCTTTCGGGCACCATAAAGCACGAAAATGCAGCCCCGTAGGACAACTGCTTGCAGTTGTCCTGCGAAAGTATATTTTCAGACCAGAGCCGCGAAGTCCCTCACCCTCTCCCGTGGCCCCGCCCTCTCCCAGGCTTGGGAGAGGGCGGGGGTTGGGGGGGAGTGAGGGCTACGAGTTCCGCAGCACCAACGGCAGGTAGAGGCGGTACGGCGCTATCCCACCCCAGAAGCCACCGGCGAGGGTATACCCACCGCCAGTAAGCACCCCGGCGTCCGGTTGGCCAACCGTACCGCCAAGCGCATAGCCGCCACCCTCGCTCCAGGTGTACCCCCCGCCGTCCACCGTGTTCCAGGTCAGGTCATACCCTCCGCCCGATTGGGCCAGGGCCACCGCCGGCGCCAGCGCCAGCAGAAGCAAAAGGATGACCAGGCTCACCAAAAGTCCGGCCCACCTCATGGTGCACCTCCCTGGATACCCAGTTCCCAGGTGGCCCGTTTCTCCGGGTAGAGGTTCGGGTCGTTATCCGCCCAGGGAGCGCGCTCCAGTCGCTGGTCCTCGTAGCCGAGCCGTTTGGCTACAATGCGGTAAGAAAACTCCACATTCGGGTCCCCATCACGCAGGCGAACCTCAAACTGCGTGGGGGTACGGTTGGTCACATAGACCTCGGCGTTGCCGTACACCTGGACAAAGACGTGGTAGGGCTCCTCCAGGTTGACCGTCTGGGCAAAAACGGGGTCAATGCGAACTACCGCTATGCCGTTCTGGAGTTTTCCAAAACCGTAGTCTGTGAACCAGACCTCGGTGGATTCCTCCGTGTAGAGGAGGCGGCTCCCATCGCGGGTGCGGACGACGGCGTTTTTGGTACCGCTGGCCACGTTCAGACCGGTCTTCCCGGCAGGCGCGGAGATGTAAACCCCGTTGCCGGCAGATGTCCAGAAGTAACCTGCCCATCCGTTGGGGGAGCTGACCGAGCCGTACACGCCGGCGGTGGTGCCGCTGGTGGCGCTGGCGAG
>FWPU01002252.1_pt1 | contig 54422 bp, 44 predicted proteins | sample 2228361 | NCBI WGS metagenome assembly FWPU01 (sample SAMEA103939777, study PRJEB20133) | metagenome | reverse complement strand
CTGCCTCCCGTAGGAGTCTGGGCCGTGTCTCAGTCCCAGTCTGGCTGACCACCCTCTCAGGCCAGCTACCCGTCATCGCCTTGGTGAGCCGTTACCCCACCAACAAGCTGATGGGACGCGGGCCCCTCCCGAAGCGACACCCGAAGGTGCCTTTCGTCTGCCCCCATGTGGTGACAGACCTCATGCGGTATTAGCCCCTGTTTCCAGGAGTTATTCCCCACTTCGGGGCAGGTTACCCACGCGTTACTCAGCCGTCCGCCACTAGGCACCCCGAAGGGCACCCCGTTCGACTTGCATGCTTTAGGCGCGCCGCCAGCGTTCGCCCTGAGCCAGGATCAAACTCTCCGTGGGAACTACGACAGACCTCATCGGTCTGCAAGGTCACGGGAACCCTGGTTACCAAGTCTTCCTGCCACTCTTCAGTTGTTAAGGTCCACTTGGCCTCGCTATTCTATAGTATACCATACCTTCGTTATCTTGTCAAGTGGGTTAGGCCCAACTTTTCAAGGCAATTCATAGTATACCACAAGCCCTGAAATTTGTCAAATCGGATTCGCACGGGATACCGACCGTTTCAGGGTGATCTGACCGGTGTTCTCCTCAGGGGAAAGTCCCCAGAAAGGGGATATACCCGATGGATCAACCCTCTTTCCCGACGAGCGTTTCATAAAGGGCGATAATTCTCCCGGCCATTTCCGCCCAGGAAAACTTGCGGGCCACCTCCATTCCGTAGACCCCCATCTGGCGGCGCAAGCGACAATCCTGTAGCAGTTGGGAGATGCGGTTGGCCAGAGCCAAGGGATCGCCTCGGGGCACCAAAAAGCCCGCCACCCCATCCTCGACGATGTAGGTCAACCCACCGACCCGGGAGGCCACCACCGGCGTGCCACAGGCCAGCGATTCCAGCGCTACCATACCGAACGACTCGTAATAGGAAGGAACGACACAGATATCGGCAGCGGAATAGTAGTAGGGCAGTTCATCCTGGTCGCGCCGGCCGAGAAAGGTGGCCAGCGGACGCAACCCCAGTTCCTCCTTGAGGCGCTCCAGGCGGTCCATCTCTCGCCGAAGAGATTCGTCACTGCTCTCGGCATCGCCGCCTACCAGGGCCAGGCAAGTACGACAGGCCCAGTCATCCGGAAGGTCCTGAACCACGTAGGCCATGGCTTGCAGGAGGTCGTCCACGCCCTTCAGGGGATCCATCCGGCCGACGTAGAGGAGCATATGCGCCTCCTCACACGGTTCGCAGGGGGTCCCCACATGGGCGCGGGCTTCCTGTTTGGGAATGGGGCGAAACCGTTCCAGGTTCACACCGGGCGGGATCACGTGGATGCGCTCCGCCGGAGCCTGGTGATACTCTACCAGTTGGTCGCGCTCCAGTGGAGTGGCGGCGACAACGGCATCTACCCAGCGAACGATCTCCCCCTCGGCCTGAAGCCGGCGACGGTCTTCCCGATAGCCCCGTTCCCGACCGAACGTTTCCTTGGCTGCGCCCATGGTGTGGAACATATGTACGACGGGAATATTCCACCCCTCCTCGCGCAGCCGACGGGCCACCAGGGCCGAGAGCCAGTAATGGCTGTGGAGGAGGTCATAGTGCCGGTGCTCCTCCTCGGCCCGGCGGCGGACTTGGTGGGCAAAGTCGGGGATGTAGCGCCAGAGGGTCTTTTTGTCCAGCGGCATCTCCGGGCCGGCCGGGATATGGACCACCCGGGCATTTTCCCCGAACCAGCGCACCCGGGGGATGTGCGGGTCCTGGGAACGGGTGAAGACGTCCACAGCGATGCCACGCCGGCCCAACTCCCGGGCCAGTTCGCGGACGTAGACGTTCATCCCGCCAGTGTCTTTGCCCCCCAAAGTGGCCAGGGGACAGGTGTGAACGCTGAGCATGGCAACACGCATCAAGCCTCCAGGTTACAAGACATCCCCTCCAGTAGGGGCGGAGGGGCGCGGCGGCGCGGCGCTCCTTCGTGGATTCCGTACCAGCAGGTGGTAGACGGCGCTATCCACGGCCCCGAAACGGTACTTGTAACTTTCACCGCCGCGAAGGAAATCGAAGCGCTTCTTCCGGCGGGCGATGGCGTCCCGGATGCCGTAGGCCAAGAGGATGATTCCGGCGGAAAGTTCGGGGCGCCAGGTGGGGTCGAAGCCCGAGTTGTAGAGCAGGAGATCGCCCCCGTAGTCGAAACACCAGAGGGAGGCAGCCGGCCGTCCGTCCAGCCAGAGGGTGTACAGGTTGAGCCAGCCGGCCTTCCAGGTGACATGGGCCATATCGTGGAAGAAGGCGGCCATCTGGGGCGTCATAAAGGCCTCTTTCTCCGGATGGCTGGCCCGATGCAGCCGGATAAAGGTCTCCACCGCCTCTTCCAGGCCGGCCGATTCCTCGAGGCGGGACCAGCGCACTTCGGCCTCGGCTTCGGCCCGACGCACCTTTCTCCGAATCTCGTGGCGCTGTTTTTTATCCAGGGTAGCCAAGTAGGCCTCCCATCCTTCGGGGAGAGGAATGTAGGGTGTCGCTTCCTCCGGTTCGATGGTGAGATCTCCCGGAAAGCACTCGGCGCAAACCTGGTACAGGGCTTCAGAAGTCGGAGAAGCGGCCGGCAGACAGTGCAGGTCGAGGAGGTCCCAGGAAACCTCGGCAAGAAGGTGTTCCAAGAAGGCTCGGTAGACCTGGACTTCCCAGCCACGGGCCACGATCAGGTCCAGGTAATCGGAGACCTCCAATCCGCCGATGAAGCGAAAGACACGCCGGCCGTCCTCCTCCTGGGCATAGAGGGAGGCGATGCCCTGGAGCGTGCCTGCCTCATTGCGGGCCAGGAGGAGGCAGAGTTCCAAGGATGTTCCAAAGTGCCGCCACCAGATTTCCTGCCACTGCGGGGTGAGAAAGAGGGTATCCACCACCGCACGGCGGAGGAGGGATGACCATTCCTTCTCCAGTTCGGCAAAAGCGTTCGCCGTGGTCAGGTGCTCGATGCGCATACCGGGCCTCCTTCTACGGCAGGTATTGTACTACGTTCGGTTGGCCGGCGCAAAAATCTTGGGATGCGGGACGCTATCTCACGGCGAAGGCGTCCGGCGAAAGGCGGAGTAAACCGACATGGAAGCCGGTACAGGGGCGAATTTCGCCCGGTGGGGCAAAACATCATCGGTGTGCGGGCGTGACGCCCGCCTCTACGGGATCCCCATGGGAGGGGAATCGCCGGGCAAGGAAATTTCGCCGGTGTCCAGCCTGGTACCTCAACAAGGTGAATCTGAGTGGTGTCCTGATTCTCCCTGCGACGCAGTAGGGGCGCAAGCGCTCTTGCCCCTACTCCGCAGGAGTTGTCCCTACAGGCCGCCGGGTAGCAAGGTTTCAACTTACCCAAACCATCTGGGTGGAGTACTAGTAGATGCGCCGTCCGAAGCCGCTTCGGGTGGCCGAGTTATCGTAGATTTCCTCGATGGTGAAGACATAGGCCGGACGTTTCGGCCATTCTTCCGGGCAGGGACGATGGTAGACATCGTGCTGGGCGTTGAGCAGGGTATGGTAGATGCTGCCTTCCTGGTGAATCTCCACCCGACCCCGCACTTCGTAACTTACGGCCGGCGGCTGGAAGAAGAGGAGCGTGACCGTCGGGTTGGCCTGAAAGTTCTCCCAGGAGTGCCGGCGGGCCAGTTCCAGTGTGCCCAGCCGGGTGAAATCGATCCGTTCGGCGCAGCCATCGCCGTAGAGGAGACGCATCAGGAGGCGGAGCCCTTCCTGGCTGTAGCCTTCCCGCCAGCCGCGCCGGATGTGCTCCAAATAGGCAGAGAGGGTTTCCTCCAGGTACTCTTCTTTGGGGATAAAGCCCACCCCCTTGATGGAGGCGTTGAGGCCGGCCGGCCCCCACGAGATCACCGCGGGGCTGTGCCGGGTAAAGCCCAGGAAGATCTCGTGGGCCGGCACAGCTTCGCCTTCGGCCTGGCGACGGATCAGGTGCGCCCGCTCCTCATAGAGCCAGCGGATGAATGCGGCCGGAAGGATTGGGGTCATCTTCTCTTCTCCTGAAAAGGCCCGGTCGAAAAGTCCGTCCAAGGGTTCGGTTTTCGCCCTGGAACATTATAGAGGCAAGATGGCCGGACGTCAACCGTTTTGGGCAAAGAATCCTCTGCGATGGCCATCCTCCACTGCTCCAACTGCTCCAACCGGCACTTGGCCGGCACGAGAGTCTCCCGGGCAAAGGGCGGCCTGGAAAGTCTCCCCGGGCTTGTGAATTATTGGGCTTCACGGACCCCATGCAACAGCAAGCCGGAAATTGTGCGCTGGTCCTGCCACATTCCCCGGTCGGATATTCCTTTTGCCACACGGATTTCCATAGGCGAGTGGGCGTGCCTGACCATAGAAGTTGCGCGACCGGGAGGAACGGTGTAAAATAGGTGCAAGGTGCTCTTTGGCTGGGATAGATGCAGAAACGGCCACCGAACTCTCCGCACCCATGCCGGCGCTTTGAGGTGAGGTATGCCCAGGGCACACACCGTCTACGTATGCCAGCAATGCGGATACCGCTCTTCCCGCTGGATGGGCCGTTGCCCGCAGTGCCAGGCCTGGGATTCCCTGGTGGAGACGCCGCTGGAGGAAGGAGAGCGTCGGGGGACAACTCCGGTTTCTCTGGCCGGCGCGCCTCAGCCTCTTCCCATTACCGAAATTCCCACCGACGGCTATGAACGCATCCCCCTCCCCCTGGGCGAATTCAGCCGCGTACTGGGCGGCGGCATCGTTCCCGGTTCGCTTGTCCTGATAAGCGGCGACCCCGGGATCGGCAAAAGCACCATGCTGAGCCAGGTGGCCGCCTTGGTGGCCGAGCAGGGCGATACCGTCCTCTACGTCTCGGCCGAGGAATCGGCCCAGCAGGTCAAGTTGCGCGCCCGCCGGCTGGGCCGGCTGCCTCCCACCCTCTACGTCCTCTCCGAGACCAACCTAGACCGCATCCTCCACCACATCGAGCGGATGAATCCGGCCTTGGTCGTGGTAGATTCGATCCAGTCGGTCTACCTGGAAGCGCTGGAATCGGCCGCCGGCAGCGTCAGCCAGGTGCGCGAGGGGGCGGCGATCCTGATGCGCCTGGCCAAGGAGCGGCATATCCCCATCTTCCTGGTGGGGCACGTAACCAAGAGCGGTGCCATCGCCGGCCCCCGTGTCCTGGAACACATCGTGGATACGGTGCTTTACCTGGAAGGCGACCGCTTCCATCCGTACCGCCTGCTGCGCAGTGTAAAGAACCGCTTCGGATCCACCTTTGAGGTCGGCGTCTTTGAGATGAGCGCCGAAGGTCTGCGCGAGGTGGAAAACCCCTCCCAGGCCTTCCTGGCCGAACGCTCGCCCTCCACCCCCGGCTCCACCGTCGTGGTCACGATGGAAGGCTCCCGTCCCATCCTTGTAGAGGTGCAGGCCCTCACCGCCACCTCCTCCCTGGCCCTGCCCCGTCGCACGGCCAACGGGATCGAACTGGGCCGGCTACTTCTCCTCGTGGCCGTGCTCTCCAAGCGCGTCGGCCTGACATTGGGCAATCAGGACATCTACGTCAACGTGGTCGGGGGGATGCGCATCCACGAACCGGCCGCCGACCTCGCCGTGGCTACAGCCATCGCCTCCGTCTTCCGCAACGTCCCGGCGGATCCGGAGATGGTCCTGATCGGGGAAATCGGTCTCTCCGGGGAATTGCGCAGCGTCGGCCAGTTGGAGCGGCGGCTGACCGAAGCGGCCAAACTGGGCTTCAAGCGTTCGCTCTACCCCCGCGTCTTGCGCAAACCGAAGGCGCCGGAAGGTTTTGATCTGATCGGGATACGCTCGGTGGCCGAGGCGCTGGACGTGGCTTTGCAACGGTAAGACGACCGTTTCCCGGCGGAGAAGAGGGATGCTGTACCTTTTAACCGTGCTTGTGGGCTATCTTCTGGGTTCCTTCCCCAGCGGCGTGGTCGTCGTGAGGATCGTCCGGAGGATGGATGTACGGCGAATCGGAAGTCGGCGGAGCGGAGCGACCAACGTATTCCGGGCAGCGGGGTGGGTACCGGCGCTTGTTGTCTTTCTCCTGGATGTGTTGAAGGGGACGGCGGCGGTCGCCTTGGGGAGGTGGATGGCCGGGTCGTCCTGGGTGCAGGAGCGCTGGCAGACACTCTTTGCGCGGCCGGCCGGCTGGCCTCTTCCGGCCGAATTCTCCTCCCTCTACGCGGGCCTCCTCTGCGGTCTGGCTGCCATCGCCGGACATAACTGGCCGATCTACATCCGCTTCCGGGGCGGGCGAGGGGTCGCCACGACGTTGGGCACGCTCCTTCTCCTGTCCCCGGCCGTGGCCGGGACGGCTTTTCTCCTGGGCCTTGGAGTGGTGGTCGTGAGCCGGTACGCCTCGCTGGGTTCGATCACCGGGGCTGCCCTCGTCCCTCCTGGCCTCCTCCTGCAGTCCCTTCTCCTCCCTTTTTCCCTGCCCATTTTCCTCTACGGCCTCCTGGTTGCCGGGATTATCCTCTTCCAGCACCGCGACAACATCCGCCGGCTCCTTTCGGGGACGGAACGCCGGGTGGGAGGGCCGGCCGAGCCTCCATCGCCCTGATTTCCGAAATCGGGCCACCCGTACGGGCACAATTCGATTGCGCCCCTACGTGGGGGTGTGCAAGCGGAGACAGGCGATCGGCGTACTCCGGCTCGAACGGGAGGGAGTAGGGGCCTGCGCAGAGCACGGCGCGTCGTGCCCCTCCAGGGCGAAGGAAGGTGGGAACAAATCCTTCTTCCTTAGTCGATCGGCCAGCCGCGGGCCCGGCAGAAGCGTTCGATGGCCTCGACGACGGCGCGCAACTGGCGCAGGAGGAGACGCACCTTCACCGGGGCCTGCTCGTCGCTCCTGGCCCACTGCTCCAGGTCCCCCTCGTAGAGGGTGCGGGTGATCCGGCCGGCCCCATCCAGGACTTCGTCCAGGGAGCGAAAGCGGCGCAGCCGGGCCCAATCGGCGGCCTCCGGGACGGCCTCCTCTTCCTCCTCCTCCCAGACCCGCTCCTCCTCTGCCTCCAACGGGATGCGGGCCAACGTCTCCGGCGGCCCCTCCACCGGCTCTGGAGGTAGCTCCCGGCGCAACCGCACCCCGGCCTCCAGCGCCTGCAGGGCCGTCTCGATGGTCAGGGTGGGATTGGCGGCGAAGAAGGAGGCCAGTTCGCCGACCTGGGCAGCGGTAAGTCCCCCATCGGCCGCTTCGCGGGCCACCTCCTGCCGGGTGCTTTCGTTGGGGATGCGCAGGAGGTGCTGGGCCTGGGTGACCGTCAATGCCCCCTGGCGAATCATTTCCTGGATGGAAGGAGAAAGTTCCAAGAGCGAAAGGTAGCGGCGGACGGTACGGGCGGAAAGGCCGATCACCCGGCCGGTCTGGGCGTCGAGTTCGCCCTCGCTCAGATGGGGCTGCTGGTGTTCCAGACGCCCACGCAGCCGGGCGATGGCCTCGGCCTTTTCCATATCGTTCAGGTCCAGGCGATGCAGGTTCTCCACCAGTTGGGGGATGAAGAGTTCATCGGGGTCCACCTCCAGGAGGAGGCAGGGGATACGCTCCAGGCCGGCCAGTCGGGCCGCTTCCAGGCGGCGGTGGCCATAGGCCACCCGGTAGGTCTCTCCCCACATGTGGATGACGCCGATCGGCTGAAGCAACCCCACACCGGCGATCGAGGCGGCCAGCGCGGCCAGGTCGCCGGGGTCGTGGCGAATCGCCCCGGGATCGGGCTGAATCTGCTCCGGACGCAAGAAGATCAGTTCTTCTCCCACAAGGAACCTCCTACGAAGCGCAGTGCTCCAATCGTTTCTGCATATGCTGCCAATGGCTTCCCTGCCAGTAGACGCGCCGGCAGGAGGGACAGAGCCAGAAGTGCTTCTGATGCTGGCGCACATACGGGGGGACGAAATCCTGTACCACCGACAAGGGCACTTCCTCCAGCAGAACGTTGCAGCGGAGACAGCGCGACCCCATCCCCGGCGCCGGAAAGAGGCGGAGGACCTGACCCAACTGAACCTCCAGTTCCTCCCCTTCGATAAGCAGAGCGCGGATGCCCCGCCGAGCGGCCAGGCCGTGGTCACGGGTCAGGAGAATGCGTCCTTCACGGCGGGCACGCTCGGCCAGCGAGAGGTCATCAAAGGGGGGCTCGTAGACGACGTCGTGGCCGGCCGCCCGCAGCCACTTGGCCAGCCGGCCCAGCATCCCGTCCATCAGGAAGCGCACCTCATCGGGCATCTTTCCGCTCCTGGTCGTGCAGGGTCCAGAGCCTCCGCAGCCAGTCCGGGAGGCGCACTTCCTCCAGGTGATCTCCCCGGGGCAGGTACGGTTTGATATCCAGCACCGGCGTGCCGTCGAAGGCATCCAGGCCACGGACCCAGAGCACGTTCCTCTCCCGCCGGAGGAGTTCCACCGCCGTCAGTCCGATGGGATTGGGCCGTTGAGGGGAACGGGTGGCCAGGACGCCCACCAGCGGCATCTCCGGGCGTCGTTCCGGGCGAACCTGCAGGGGCGAGGGCGAGGGCGGCAGCCGGTCAAAGTAAAAAAGGATGATCAGGTGGGAGAATTCCTCCACTCCCTCCAGGGCCGGGAGGAGGTCCTCCCGCACCTCGATTCGGGAGACGATTTCCTCCCAGTCTGCTTCTCCGGAGGTCACATCGTTATGGACGATGCCGATGGGGCGAAGGAAAATACCCCCAGCGGTATCATGCATCGCCTTTTTCCTGCGGCAGCCGGCGCCGGCGGGCCTGTTCCAGGAGGGTGCGTTTTTCTTCCGAGGAAAGGAAGGCGGCCTCGACCCCGTTCAGGCAGATTCGGCGAATTTCCTCGGGCGAAAGGCCCATCTCCTGAAGCAGGCGATACTCGTGGGGCAGGTCAATGCCCGAGATGGCTGGATCGTCGGTGTTCAGGGTGACCCGGATGCCGTGGCGGAGGAAGCGAGGAAGAGGGTGTTCGGCCAGGGTACGGACGGTAAGCGTCTGGAGGTTGCTGGTGAGGCAACTTTCGACGGCGATGGCCCGTTCGGCCAGGAGGTCCAGAAGGCGGGGATCCTCGGCGGCCCGGACGGCATGCCCCAGCCGTTCGGCACCGAGTTCGTATACGGCCTGGCGGACGCTTTCGGGGCCGGCCGCTTCCCCGGCGTGGGCGATGGTGTGCAATCCGGCGGCGCGGGCGCGTCGGAAGTGCTCCACGAACAGGTGGCCTGGGTAGCCGGCTTCATCCCCGGCCAGGTCCAGGGCGACGACGCCCCGGCCGGCGTGGGCGAGCGCCGCCTCCAGTTCCTCCTGGCAGCCCAGCGGGCCGAACTGGCGGGACATGATGACGATCAGGTTGGCCTGAACGGGCAGGTCGGTGGAATCGGCTACGGCCTCACAGACGGCCCGGACGATCTCCGGAGGTTTCAGTTGGTGTACCTGGGCCATAAAGAGCGGGCTGAAGCGCAGTTCGACATAGTCCAGCCCTTCGCTTGCAGCATCCTCCAGGTTCTCCCGGGCGACACGGTAGACCGTTTCATAGTCCACAAAGGTTTGCTGGAAGAGGGCAAAGCGCTTGAAAAATTCCGGTAGGGAGGGAATCGGTTCAAAGACCTGGATGAAAGGGCGCAGGCCCTCGGGACTTGGGGCCGGAAGCGGCAATCCCCTCTTCCGGGCCACTTCCCAGACCGTCTGCAGACGGACGTTGCCGTCCAGATGACGGTGGAGGTCTACCCGTGGCAAATCATCGCCATAGGGGTACATCGCGGATGTGCCTGCCCTACAGTCCCACTTCCGCATCGGATAGGCTATCGCGCAGCAGATCCAGGTTCTGCAGGGCCAGCCCGGTGCCGATGGCGGTACACTGCAGGGGGTGATCGGCCACGTAGCAGGGGACGCCGGTGGCCTGGGTGAGGAGGCGGTCCAACTGGCGCAACTGGGAAGTGCCGCCGGCCATGACGATGCCCCGGTCCATGATGTCAGCCGCCAGTTCAGGAGGTGTCTCCACCAACACGGCCCGGATCGCCTCGATGATCTGCTGCAGCGGCTCGGTAATCGCTTCCGTAACCTCGGTAGAAGAAAGTTCGATGGTCCGCGGGAGTCCGCTCACCTGGTCGCGCCCCCGCACGGCCATCTTGAGCGGAGGGTCCAGCACCAGGGCGCTGCCGATCTGGATCTTGATCTCCTCGGCCGTGCGTTCGCCGATCAGGAGGTTATATTTCCGTTTGACATAGGCGGCGATGGCCTCGTCCAGGCGGTTGCCGGCCACCCGCAACGAATTGCAGACGACGATGCCGTTGAGGGAAATCACGGCCACCTCGGTGGTACCGCCCCCGATGTTGACGATCATATTTCCGCTCGGCTGGGCGATGGGGATGTTGGCTCCGATGGCCGCCGCCAGCGGCTCACGAATCAGGTGCACCGTCCGCGCGCCGGCCTGCAAGGCAGCATCGCGCACCGCCCGCATCTCCACCGTGGTGGCCCCGACCGGGATGGTGACCATCACTTCCGGTTTGAGGAAGCGCAACCAGCCGCTCACCCGGTCGATAAAGTAACGGAGCATGGCTTCGGTGATCACATAATCGGCGATGACCCCGTTACGCATGGGCCGGATGACCTCGATGATGTCCGGAGTACGCCCTATCATCTCCAGGGCCTTTTGTCCGACCCCCAGGATGTGCCCCCGCTTGGTCAGGAAGGCCACCACCGAGGGCTCGTTCAGGACGATGCCCTTCCCGACCACATAGACCAGGACGTTACAGGTCCCCAGATCGATCCCGATGCGTCGTGCGCACACGCTCCGACCTTCCAGGCCGCCCGCTACAGCCCGGCCCAACCCTCAACGTTCAACTTTCGGCCTTACCCCGCGGGGGAGGTTCGCCGGTTCGGCGCCGCCAGCGGGCCACCTTCAGCCGCACGATCGCCTTGCGCAAGGAGGCTTCCGCCCGCAAGAGCTCCTCCCGGCTCAGGCGCTCCCGGTGTTGCAGGAGTTCCTCCGCCCGCCGGCGGGCTTCCTCTGCCCGGGCCTCGATGATCTCCTCGGCCCGCTCAGCCGTATCGGCCAGGACGATGACGTGGTCCCTGTCCACCTCCAGGACCCCCCCGCTGATGGCGATGTGCACCTCTTCCCCGCCGTGGCGGTAGTAGAGGTCGCCGGGCTCCAGCGTGGTCAGCAAGGGTGTATGGGAAGGGAGGATACCCAACCGGCCCTTGCTCCCCGGCGCACTCACAAAGTCGGCCGGCTCCTCGCTCAAAAGGGCCCGCTCGGCCGTGACAATGGAAAGACGCAATCCGGCCATCTACGACGCTCCCGAGAGGCGTACCCGCTTTCCGGCCCGTTCAAAGACCTCGTCAATGGTACCGACCATGTAAAAGTACTGCTCGGGGATGTCGTCGCCGGCCCCCTCCAAAATCATCCGGAAGCCGCGCACCGTCTCTTCGCGGGGCACGTAAACCCCCTTGCGCCCGGTGAACTGCTCGGCCACGTGCATCGGCTGGGAGAGGAACCGCTGGATCTTGCGCGCCCGGGCCACCAGGAGTTTGTCTTCCTCCGAAAGTTCGTCGATGCCCAGGATGGCGATGATGTCCTGGAGGTCCTTGTAGCGCTGCAGGACGCGCTGCACCTCGCGGGCCACGCGGTAGTGCTCCTCCCCGACGATCCGCGGATCGAGGATACGCGACGTTGAGGCCAGGGGATCCACCGCCGGATAGAGGCCCATCTCGGCGATGGAGCGCTCCAGGGCGATGGTGGCGTCCAGATGCGCAAAGGTCGTGGCTGGAGCGGGGTCGGTGTAGTCGTCGGCCGGGACGTAGATGGCCTGCACGGAGGTAATAGAGCCGCGTTTGGTCGAAGCGATGCGCTCCTGGAGTTCGCCCATCTCGGTGGCGAGGGTGGGCTGGTAGCCCACGGCGCTCGGCATCCGTCCCAGGAGAGCCGAGACCTCCATGCCGGCCATGACAAAGCGATAGATGTTGTCAATGAAGAGGAGGACATCCATGCCCCGGTCGCGGAAGTATTCGGCCATGGTGAGCCCGGTCAGGCCGACGCGCAGGCGCACTCCCGGCGGTTCGTTCATCTGCCCAAAGACCATGACCGTTTTGGAGATGACGCCGGTGTGGATCATCTCCAAGAGGAGGTCGTTCCCTTCGCGGCTGCGCTCGCCCACGCCGGCAAAGACGGAGACGCCCTTGTGCTTTTCGGCGTTGTTATAGATCATTTCCTGGATGATCACCGTCTTGCCCACGCCGGCCCCACCGAAGACGCCGGTCTTGCCACCCTTGGTGAAGGGAGCCACCAGGTCAATCACCTTGAGGCCGGTTTCAAAGATTTCGGTGCGGGCGACCTGGTCTTCGAAGGAGGGGGCCGACCGATGGATGGGCCAGCGTTCGGCCGTGAATACCGGGCCTTTTTCGTCAATCGGGTTGCCCAGCACGTCGAAGAGGCGGCCCAGCGTCTCCGCGCCCACCGGGACGGCGATGGGTTGACCGGTATCGTAGGCCGGTGTCCCCCGCTTCAGCCCATCGGTGGAACCCATCGCCACGCAACGCACCCGGTCTTCCCCCAAATGCTGCTCCACCTCGGCAATGAGGGTCCGACCATCCATCTCAATGCGCACCCCGTTGTAGATTTCGGGGAGTTCCTCCGGCGGAAACTCGATGTCCACCACGACTCCGATCACCTGCACCACACGTCCCATAGCCATACGGATACCTCCTAACCCTCCAGTGCCGCCGCTCCACCGGCCAGTTCGGTGATCTCCTTGGTGATGGCGGCTTGACGGGCTTTGTTATAGGAAAGGGTGAGTTCTTTGACCAGTTCGTTGGCATTATCGGTAGCGTTGCGCATGCTGACCATGCGCGCGCTGTGTTCGCTGGCAATCGCCTCCAATATAGCCTGGTAGACCTGTACCTCGACATAGCGAGGCAAAAGTCGCGAAAGGACGGTAAGGGGGTCAGGCTCGTAGATATAATCCACGCGGCCTCCCTCAAGGCGTTCGGAAAAAGTCAGCAAGGGCAGAAGGGAACGCACCTGGGGGCGGTGGGTAAGGACGTTGACGAACTCGGTATAGGCCAGGTAAGCAGCGTCAATTTTGCCCTCGGCAAAGTCTTCGATGAGGATGTGGGAAATAGCCTGGGTATCCACCAGGGTGGGGCGATCTTTCAGTTTGGTGAGTTCCGCCGCGATCTCGACCCCCAACCGCCGCATATAATCCAGCCCACGTTTCCCCACAGCCAAGACCCGGATCGTCACGCCCTTTTCCTGCTGCTCGCGGATAAAGCGCACCCCTTCGCGGATGATCTCCAGGTTATAGGCCCCGCAGAGGCCCCGGTCGGCGGTCACCAGGACCAGGGCGGCGGTACGGATTTCCAGGCGGGGGGTAAGCAAGGGATGGAGGGGCCGGCCGTCGGGCGGCGTGTAGCGGTCCACCAGGTCGTTGATGACCTGCCACATCCGCTGGGAATAGGCCCGTGAGGCCAGTACGTTGATCTGGGCCCGGCGCATCTTGGAGGCGGAGACGGCCTCCATGGCCTTGGTGATCTGGGCCATATTCTTTACGCTGCGAATCCGGCGGCGTATCTCACGGACGGTGGGCATCGGAAATTGCCTCGTCGCAGGGGCGCGATTGGGCCCTTGCCTCGCTCATCAAGCCGGCCATCGGTTCCACAAAAAGGCCATATCCCGGCCTCACGACCCGGCTTTGAACTCCTGGAGGGCTTTTTTCAGCGCCTCTTCCGTCTCTGCCGTAAAGTCTTTGGTCTCGGCGATGGTCCGGCCGATCTCGGGGTGACTTTCGTGCAGCCAGCACAGGAGGTTCCTCTGGACTTCTTTTACCTGGGCGACCGGGACGTCGTCCAGATAGCCGTTGGTCACGGCGTAGAGGATCATCACCTGGTCTTCCAGCGGAACCGGCTCGTACTGGGGTTGCTTGAGCACCTCGGTGATGCGCAGGCCGCGGGTGATCTGGGCCTGGGTGGCCTCGTCAAGTTCGGTGCCGAACTGGACAAAGGCCTGGAGTTCGCGGAACTGGGCCATATCGAGTTTGAGTTTTCCGGCCACCTTCTTCATCGCCCTGGTCTGGGCGGCTCCTCCCACGCGGGAGACGGAGATGCCCACGTTCAGGGCTGGCCGGATGCCGGCGTAGAAAAGGTCCGGCTCCAGGTAGAGCTGCCCATCGGTGATGGAGATGACGTTGGTGGGGATATAGGCGGTAACGTCGTTGGCCTGAGTCTCGACGATGGGCAGAGCAGTGAGCGAGCCGCCGCCGTATTGGGCATTCATCTTGGCGGCGCGTTCCAGGAGGCGGGAGTGCAGGTAAAAGATGTCGCCCGGGTAGGCCTCTCGTCCCGGCGGCCGGCGCAGGAGGAGGGAGACCTGACGGTAAGCCCAGGCGTGCTTGGAGAGGTCGTCATAGACGATCAGGGCGTCCTTGCCGCTCTCCATAAACTCCTCGCCCATGGCGCAGCCGGCGTAGGGGGCGATGTAGAGCATGGGGGCCGGCTCGGAAGCCGAGGCCACGACCACCACGGTGTACTCCATCGCCCCATAGCGCTCCAGCGTGGCCACCACCTGGGCCACCTGGGTGCGCTTCTGGCCGATGGCCACATAGATGCAGAACAGGTCCTTGCCCTTCTGGTTGATAATCGTGTCCAGGGCGATGGCCGTCTTACCGGTCTGACGGTCGCCGATGATCAGTTCCCGCTGCCCCCGTCCGATGGGGAACATGCTGTCAATGGCGATGATGCCCGTCTGGACGGGGGTATTGACCGGCTCGCGGCGCACCACGCCGGGGGCGATACGCTCGATGGGGCGGAACTTGTCCGTGTAGATGGGCCCTTTGCCGTCTATCGGCCGGCCCAGGGCGTCCACCACCCGACCCAGGAGTGCCTCCCCCACCGGCACCGAGACGATGCGCCCGGTGGCCTTGACCAGGTCCCCCTCCTCGATGTCCACATACTCGCCCAGGATGATGACGCCCACCTCGTCCTCTTCCAGGTTCAGGGCGATGCCCATACTGCCGTTGGGGAATTCGAGGAGTTCGTTGTACATCACCTGGCTCAGTCTGGATACCCGGGCGATGCCGTCCCCGACGGAGACGACTTGGCCGACGTTGACCGGATGGAGCGGCACCTCAAAACGGGCGATGCCTTCCTGTAATTGCTGCGCAATCTCATCCAGAAGGGTCACGCTGACCTCCACGCCCACAAAGGCCGAAGCGGTCTTTCGGGGCGAAACCTGGGAAAGGAGCCGACTAAGCCAATTCGCGGAAGAGGTCGTTCAGTTTACGGAGCACGCTCAGGTCCACCACCTGATCGCCCACCTGGACGACCAGGCCACCGAGAAGGCGCGGGTCGGTGCTGTACATCACCGGCAGTTCCCTCCCCAGGGCCTGGGCCACGCGAGCACGGATGTCCGCCTGGGTCTCCTGGTCCAGGGGGATAGCGCTGCGCACCTGCGCGGCCGGGATCTGTCCCGCCGGGATAGCGGTGAGGGACCGGGAGAGTTCTTCCAGTGGTTGGTCCAGGGTAGCGACATACTGCTCGACGAGGCTGCGGTGGCGCGGGGTATCCAGTCCCTCGCCGATCAGTCGGCCGGCGGCCAGCACGGACAGGGCAGCCACCCGCCGGCGTGTCTCGCGGGCCGCGTCGCGGCGCTCCATCTCCAGTTGCAGCCGGGCATCCTCCAAGAAACGCTGGGCTTCGGCCCGGGCCTGCTCCACGATCTTTTCCCGCTCCAGCCGGCCCTGCTCCCGGGCCTCATCGGTGATGGCCTGGGCCTGACGCCGGGCCTCCTCCAACCGGGCCCGGTATTCCTCCTCGGCCCGCGCCGCCTGCTCCCTGGCCCGCTCGGCTTCCTCCATGCCCTCGCGGATACGCCGGGCACGCTCGTCCAGAGTCCGCCGGATCGGGCGGTACAGAAGCCGGTTCAGGATCCAGATCAGGCCGATAAAGGCCACGATCTGCCAGAGCAAACTGACCAGATCAATTCCCAATGCACCCATGCCTTCGCGCCTCGCTTCCTCACTGAACGGCACACCGCCAGGGTGCCGACCCCAGGGCATGCCGGTTTTTCCGTGGTTATCGCGGCCTACACAAAGAGGATCGCCAGCGCAGTCACAAAGGCGTAAATGGCAACGGCCTCGGCCAGGCCGATGCCGATGATCATTACGCCCTGGATGGGGCCGGCCGCCTCGGGGTTGCGGCCGATGGCCTCCATGGCCTTGGCCACAGCCATACCGATGCCCAGGGCCGGACCGATCGATCCGATGCCCATCACCAGCGCAGCGGCAAACTTGGTGTGCAACATCGTTCTCTGCCTCCTTTTCTTATTTCGCCTTGCCGTTTCGCCGTTGTCGGATTTTTACCCGTGCCCTTCGTGCCCTCCTCCCACGGCCAGAGCAATATAGACGGTGGTCAGCACGGAGAAGAGGAGGGCCTGGATATAGTAGAAAAAGGCCTCGATGCCAAAGAAGATGGCCGGAATGAAAGGGGCCAGGAGGTTCATGATAACTGCCAGCAGGACGTCGCCGCCGTATAGGTTGCCGAACAAACGGGCGCTCAGGGAGATGATGCGGGAGAATTCGCTGACCACGTGGATGGGAAACATAATCGGGCGCATCCACAGGGGAGCGTCGGTGGCCAGGTGCTTGAGGTAACCCACCGGCCCGTGGGCAACGAACCCCAAGGCCTGGACCGTGACGATGGCCACGACGGCCATGCCGGCCGTGATGGCCAGGTGGCTGTTGGGGGCGCGGAGGAGGGGCACCGGCTCGCCCGGGTAATCTCCACCGAAGAGCCATACCAGGGTCGGATTGTCATGCTCCTCGTGTTTGGCCGGATGGGTCTCCTCGCGTTCTCCGCAACCGGCCGCCTGGGCCGCCTCGCCCGAAAGCGGGATCAGCGAGAGGCTCGCTTCGGCCTGGTGGCGTTCCCCGTTCTCCTCATTCCAGGCTACCAGGCGGATGGTGACGGTGTGGGGTTCGGTAAACCGGTAGTCCAGCCAGACGGGCTCTTCGACTTCCTGTTTTTCGCCCTCTACATACCACTCGTAGTGAGGAGCAGTGGCCTGGCCGGCCATGGCATGGAGGGTAACCCAGTCCTCCGGACAAATATCCGTGGGCGCTCCGGGTTCGCTCACCCGCTCGATATGCACCTCTTCCACCGGCATAAAGGCCGGCTTGACCAGGATGGTGCTGAAGCCGGGGAACAGGCTGAACCAGTTGGCAAAGATGATGAAGATAAAGAGCGTGCCCACCAGGGGGAAGATGGCCCGTCCCAAAGGGCGCTTTTTCAAGCGACCGCGGCCGGCGGCCGGCTCCAAAAGTCGGATGACATACTCCACGGCCCACTCGGCCAGGTTCTGCCAGCCGGCGGGGTTACGCAGGCGTTCCTCTTTGCTCCGGCGGGCCAGGCCGCGGTAGATCAGGGCGGCCAGGAGAACCAGGACCAACATGGACACCAGGCTGCTGAAGGCGGTGCTGGTGATCGGGATGGCCAGGCCGCCGATGCGGAAGCGCAAGATCACGTCGGGCTTGGGCTTGGGGGTATGCAGCCGGGCTGAAAGTAAGGTCGTGCCACTGCTGAAGAGGGCCTGGCTGAGGAAATAAAGCCCCACCAGCCCACCTACGATGATCAGGAGGATGAGCCAGGAACGCCATTTCTTCATCGAGAAGTGCCTCCGTATCATCCTATCGCTACAGGCTAAACGCCCGATGCCCTTGGGGCCGGCCAAAGTATACCACAGGAGAGCATATTGCGCAAACGGCCTTTAGAGGAAACGCACCAGAAGGTAAATAACCAGGCCGCACAGAAGCGCCATCCCCAGCATCAGGTAGAAGAACTTGCGCTGTTCCTGCACCCGACGACGAGAGTTTTCCAGGTAACATTCCTGGCAAAAGGGCTTTTCCTCCTCTTCCCCGAACAAGAGGTCCGGTAGCCTCCGTGGGGCAAGGAAAAGGGTACGCAGGATGGTAGTCAGAAGGTCGCCCAACTTTAGGTAAGGCAAGGCCCTCCGGGTGTGGTCCGGACAGAGCGGCTTCCCGCAGGAAGAACAGCGCTCCATCGCATCCCCGGCGCAGTACGCACAGATCTCGGCCATCGTTCCTCCTATTTCCCGTACTTTTCCACAAAGCGGCCCATTCGCACCAGCGCTTCCTCGATCTGTTCCATCGAGGCAGCATAGCAGCATCGCACAAAGCCCATGCCGCAGTCCCCAAAGGCATTTCCCGGCACCACGGCCACCTTCTCCTCAAAAAGCAACTTTTCGGAGAACTCTTCGCTGGACAGGCCGGTGCATTCGATCTTGGGAAAGGCGTAAAAGGCGCCCCGGGGCTCGAAGCAGGTCAGGCCGATGGTGTTGAGTCCCCGGACGATGACCTGACGGCGGCGGTCGTACTCGGCGCGCATGCACTGGACGTCGGCTTCCCCAGAGCGGAGGGCTTCGACGGCTGCCCACTGGCTGGGGGTGGGGGCGCACATGATGGCATACTGGTGTACCTTGCGGATCTCGCGGGCGATGGGGGCCGGCGCAGCCACATAGCCGATGCGCCAGCCGGTCATCGCATAGGCCTTGGAGAAGCCACCCAGAAGGATGGTGCGCTCACGCATTCCCGGCAGGGAGGCAAAGCAGGTGTGCTCCACCCCGTAGACCAGCCGGTCGTAGATTTCGTCGGAGTAGACCAGAAGGTCGTGGCGTTCGGCCAGGCGGGCGATCTCCAGGAGGCATTCGCGGGTCATCACCGCTCCGGTAGGGTTATTGGGATAGCCCATCAGGAGGCCTTTGGTCCGAGGAGTGATGGTCTTTTCCACCCGGTCGGCCATCAGTTGAAAGTTGTCCTCGAAGAAGGTGGGCACGGTGACCGGCGTGCCACCGGCAAAGATGACCCCGGGGCGATAGGAGACAAAACAGGGCTCGGGGACGATGATCTCGTCGCCGGGGTCCACGGTGGCGATGAGGGAGATGGCCAGCGCTTCGCTCACCCCCACGGTGATCAGGAGTTCGCTTTCTAGATCGTACTCCACGCCGTAGAGCCGCTTCAGGTGTTCGGAAAGGAGTTGACGGAGTTCCAGAAGGCCGGAGTTGGAGGTATAGGCTGTACGGCCCTCCTGGAGGGAACGGATGCCGGCCGCCACGATGTGTTCGGGGGTCACGAAATCCGGCTCGCCTACGCCGAGGGAAATGACGTCCTTCATCGTGGCGATAATGTCGAAGAAGCGACGGATGCCGGAAGGGGGAACGCTCTGCACCTTGGCGGAAATGAACGTCCGGGACACCTAGGACCTCCTTGTTCGGCGATGCACAACCTTGGGCATCGTTTCCTGCCGGTTCGGCCCTCTCCGACCTTCGCCAGCGTGCCCATTCTACAACATTCCCCCTAAAAGCGCAAACGGGTTGGCAAGAGCGCGCAGGTGTGTTATAATAATTATAGATTTCGTTTTCGGCAGGAGCGGCGACACCTGACGGAGAAACCGCCCTAGAGAACGCCCGAAAGGAATCCTGATGCCCGAACCGAGCGAAAAGAGGGCGGTCCTGGGCCTGTATCAAGATACTCAGGGCTGCACGGCCGTAGTGATGGATACCGAGGGCCGGATACTGGGCCGCAGTTATGCCATGGTCTCCCAGCACCGGCCGCAGCCGGGATGGGTGGAGTACGACCCCTACGAAATCTGGCATCGCTCGTGGCAATCCATCGAGCAGGTGTGTAAGGCCACCGGTGTAGGGCATCGGGAAGTGGTAGCGCTGGGGATTACCACGCAGCAGGGGACGGTCGTCGTATGGGAACGCTCCAGCGGCCGGCCGCTGGGTCCGGCCGTCTCCTGGCGCTGCCAGCGCACAGCCGAAATCTGTCGGGTCCTGCGTGACGCCGGACAGGAAGCCTTCATCCGCGAGCGCAGTGGTGGCCTACTGGATACTACCACGGCCGGTCCCAAGTTACGCTGGCTGATGGAAAATCTCCCCGGCCTGCGCGAACGGGCCAACCGGGGGGAAGTCTGCGCCGGAACGGTGGATTCCTGGCTGCTCTGGAACCTGACCGGAGGAGCCGTACACGCCACCGACCGTACCAACGCCTCGGATACCCTCCTTTTCAACCTGCACGCCGACGACTGGGATGAGGATCTTCTCTCCCTTCTGGAGGTCCCTCGCTCCATCCTGCCGGAGGTGCATCCCTCGGGCCACCTCTACGGCCGCTTCGCCGACGAGCAGGTGCCCATCACCGCCCTTTGCGCCGACCAACAGGCCGGTTTGGTGGGATTGGGTTGCCTGGAACCAGGCCTGGTCAAGGCGACTTATGGGCGCGATGCCATCGTGATGATGGACATCGGCCCGAGGCCGCTGGACACATCCGGCCGGCTGCGCACTGCCGCCGCCCCGACGCTGGAGGGGGAAGTGCCCCGCTTCGCGCTGGAGGGACGGGTTCTGACGGCCGGCCTGGTGATCGAGTGGTTACGCGACGAACTGGCCCTCATCCCAACCGTAGCCGAATCGGAATTGCTGGCCCATCAGGTTCCCCACAGTGGGGGCGTATATGTCATTCCGGCCTTTCAGGGTCTGGGCGCGCCTTACTGGTTACCCCATGTCCGTGGAGGTATCGTGGGGTTGGGGCCTACGAGCAACCGCGCCCAGATCGTCCGTGCCGCACTGGAAGGGCTGGCCTACCGCGTCCGCGACATCGTGGAGACGATACGTCGCTGGAGCGGGCAGGAGGTACGCGAGTTGCGCGCCGATGGGGGCGCCGCTGCCAATAACTTTCTCCTTCAGTTTCAGGCCGATATCCTGGGCATCCCGGTACGCCGACACCGGTCCATCCACGCCGCAGCCACCGGCATTGCCTATCTGGCCGGAAGACAGGCCGGCCTGTGGGAAAGCCTGAAAGAGGTGGCCGACCCCCGGCCTGAGGAACGCCTTTTCACGCCTTCTATGTCCGAGGAGGTCCGGCAGACGCTCTATCGCGGCTGGCAAGAGGCCCTCGGCCACCTGATCGCTCGCCCGGAAGATCAGGCCACCCGCTCCTCCGTCCAGGAGGAAAGTAGCCGCCGGGGAAAAAATGGAGCCGATACCGCTTCAGCAACTCCAGAAACTGGAAAATGATCTGGCAGCCGCCCAGTTGCGCTGGAAACACCTCCTGGAAGGAAGGGAAGATGCTCACCAGCGCCGGCCGTCTCCGGAGGTGCTGAGCGAACTCCGGCGGGTCAACGATCTTGCTTCCCGCCTGCTTCCCCTCCTGCAAACGCTCCGACAGGAATTTTCCATCATCCACCGCGAACGGGAGCGTCTGGCCACCCTCTTCGAAATCAGCCAACTGGTCAATTCGACCCTGCAACTGGAAGACCTGCTCGAAATCGTCATGGACCGGGCCATCGCCGTAACCGGGGCGGAGCGGGGCTTTCTCATGTTGCGGGATGAGGCCAGCGGACAGCTGCACTTTGCCGTGGCCCGCAACATGCGTCGGCAGGATATCGAAGAATCGGGCTTCCAGGTGAGCCGTAGCATCGTCAACCGGGTAGCCGAGACGGCCGAACCGATCCTCACCGATAACGCCAGCCGGGACCCCCGTTTTGCCGATAGTGTCAGCATCGCGACCTACGTCCTGCGCTCTATCCTCTGTGTGCCTCTGCAGGTCAGGAACCGCACGATCGGCGTGCTCTATGTGGATAATCGGGTGCGGATCGGCCATTTTACCCCCGATGACCTCGGTCTGCTCACCGCCTTCGCCAACCAGGCTGCTGTAGCCATCGAGAACGCCCGGCTCTTTGAGCACGTCTGTGTCCTTGATCGACTCAAGGGCGATTTCCTGGAGAGTGTTTCCCACGAACTGCGCTCCCCCCTGACCTCTTTGACCCTGGGCCTGGAACTGGCCCGGGAAGCGGCCCAGGGAGCAGAGGCCAACCTGCTGGATACAGCGGTAGAAAGCGCCCGACGGCTGAACAACATCGTGGAGCGCTTGACCCGGTTTTCCGAAATCGAACGTGAGGGAGCAGCCTGGATCGGCGCCGAGGGCAACCACGGCATCCCGCTGCGGGAACTCTTGGGAGAGGCTATAGAATCGCACCGGGCCGAAGCCGAGAAAAAGGGGTTGATGATGAACCTGGTTGTCGAGGGGGAGATCGTTTCCCTGCCGGTGCCGCGGGGACTCCTGCGGGCACTGCACGAGCTCATGGCCAATGCGGTGTCCTACACTGAGAAGGGGGTCATCTTTGTCACCGCCCGTCGCTCTGGTCAGGAGTTGCTTATCAGCGTGGCCGATACCGGAATCGGTGTGCCCCCGGATGAAATGCCCTATATCTTTGACAAACTCTTTCGCGGCCGTAAGGTGCGGGCATTGGCCCGGACGCAAGGTTTAGGGTTGGGGCTGGCCGTGGTGCGCTGGGTTGTGGAGAAGCTGGGCGGGCGCATCTGGGCGGAAAGTATGGAAGGCAAGGGCAGCGTCTTCACCATCGCCCTGCCGCTGGTGGTGGGAGAAAACGGCCGGCAGGTACGGCCGGTGGGGAAGTAAATGGGCCAACGATCCGGAGCGGCCGGGCGTTTTCAAAACCTCTAACGTTCCACGTGTTGCCCCATCCGGGTCAGTTCTTCCTCGACGATACTTTCCTCCAGTTTGCGGAAGAGCGGCTGCGGCCGGCCCAGTTGCTGCCCCGCGGGAAGTGTGCTGGGAGACCAGCGTCCCTCCCAATTTCCGGGATGCCAGCGGTATATGCGGTGTTTTTCCCCTTCTTCTTCCACTTCCTCGAAACGTATCTCCCCGCTGATCGTGCCGTTGTAACCCAGCATCGTGTGGAGACACTGAGAAGCGTGAGGGGTAAAGGGACAAAAGAGCACCTTCAGGTTATCCACCAGGCGCAAGGCGGTAAAAAGGGTGGTAGCCGTACGGGCCGGGTCGTCCTGGATCGTGTGCCAGGGGGCACATGCCTCCAGGTAACGGTTGCCTTCCTGAGCCAGACCCATAACCTCCTGAATGGCGGCTTTGAACTTGGACTGGCTGAGGAGAACCCCTACGGTTTGGAAGGCGCCTTCCACCCGGGCCAGAATTTCCCGCTCGGGGGCTCCCAGTTCATCTGGAGCAGGGACAGCACCACCGAAGTAACGGTGGGTCATGCTCAGGACCCGATGGACCAGGTTGCCCCAGGTGGCCACCAGTTCGTCGTTGTTGCGGCGAAGGAATTCGGCCCAGGTGAAGTCGGTGTCCCGTGTCTCGGGGCCGTTGATGGTCAAGTAATAACGTAGGGGGTCCGGGTCATAGCGGGAGAGGAAATAAGGCAGCCAAACGGCCACGTTTCGGCTGGTGGAAAAGCGTTTGCCTTCCATCGTCAGGAACTCGGAGGAAACCACATCATATGGCAGTTGCAACGTCTCGTCGTAGCCCATCAACATGGAGGGCCAGATGATGGTATGGAAGACGATGTTATCCTTGCCCATAAAGTAGTAATGGCGGGCCGAGGAGTTTCTCCACCACTCCTGCCAGCGTTCCGGATGGCCCACCAGGGCGGCCCACTCCTGGCTGGCCGAGAAGTAGCCGATAACGGCCTCGAACCAGACATAGATACGCTTATCGTCATAGCCGGGCAGGGGGACGGCCACGCCCCACTCGATATCGCGGGTGATCGGTCGAGGACGCAGGCCCTCTGCCAGGAGGCCGTGAGTGAAATTGAGCACGTTGGGACGCCAGTAGGTCTCTTTTCCCTGGAGGTAGCGGCGCAGGCGTTCCTCAAAGGCCGGCAGGTCCAGGAAAAAGTGCTCCGTTTCCCGAAAGACGGGGGGATGGCCACACAACTTACAGCGCGGGTCTCGAAGTTCTGTAGCATTCAGCGGCCGGCCACAGGCGTCGCACTGGTCACCGCGGGCCTCTTCATAGCCGCAGAAGGGGCAGGTGCCCTCCACGTATCGGTCCGGGAGGAAGCGCCGGTCGTGTTCGCAGTAGGTGCCGATCATCGTATCGGCGTAGATCGTGCCCCGTTCCTTGTGTCGAAGGAAAATATCCTGCACCACCCGAAAGTGGTTGCGGGTATGGGTGCGGGTGAAGAGGTCATAGGAGATGCCCAGTTCGGCCAGGTTCTCGGCGATCTCCCGGTTGTAATAGTCCGAGATCTCCTGAGGTGTCTTGCCCTCACGTTCGGCACGCAAGGTGGTGGGCGTCCCGTGGTCATCCGTACCGGAAACCATCAGCACGTCGTTTCCAGCCAAGCGGTGGTAACGGGCGAAGATGTCGCAAGGGATACCGAAACCGGCCACATGGCCCAGATGCCGAGAGCCGGAGGCATAAGGCCAGGCAACGCCGATATAGATCTTCTCCGCCATCGCAAGTCCCGCCGGGATTCGGGTGCTTTCCGAGGCCCGGCCGCTCATCCCACCTTGCCGCAAGGTGTCAAGGTTATTATAGGACATCTTTTCCGGTTTCGCAAGTGCCGCCGCCCAGGCTGCCTCGGCCGCCGCAGCCGAGTGCGCAGTCGGCCGGAGTAAGGGGAAAGAGGCCGTGACCGCCGGGGGCATGATCATTTGAGGGAACGATCATCCTGAGGGAACGTTCATTGGACTTGACGCGTTCTTGAATCTGCATCTGACCGGCGGGATTGAAGTTCGAACGGAAGTCATCGGCGGGCAGCCTGCGAAGGGTACATAGCGGAACCACGGTTGGGCATCCCAACCCCGCTCTTTCCGGCCTACGCTTGGGAAGCAAGATCTGGCCCGGTACAACCTGCCGATGACCGCAACGGTTTTCCAGGGCAAAATCATCCCGCGCTGGGATGAGGGCAAAACTCGTTTCCCCCACCTTTGGGCCGCCGAAGACAACGGCCAGAGCAAAATCATGCCGCGATTGCCGCATAAGGAAAGGCAATCCGTTGCGGTCTCCTACCTGCAACGAGATTTGACAGGCCGGCGAACTGTGGTATAATAAACTTAGCAGCGTGGGGCGGTCCTTGCGGCGACGGACAATGCCGTAGAGGATCCTACCTGTTTTGCCCGCAACAGGTAGCGGGCAAATTCCTTTTTAGGGGCTTTTCTGCCCCCATCTGGAGCAACAGATGGTCACGGCAACCGCTTTCGACCTGAAGAAAACTCTCTCCCAGAACCGTCTCTTGGGCCTCTGGCGGATGATGGCCGGCTTCCGTTGGGTCTACCTGGGAGCCACCCTGAGCCTGGGCATTGCGGCAGTCGCCAAGACGGCCACTTTCTGGCTCCTCCGCTATCTGGTAGACGACGTGCTGGGCCAGGGGCGTGGGGGAATGATTCTTTTCTACATCGCGCTTGGCTTCCTGGGTCTGGCACTTGTCGAGGGCACCTTTACCTTCCTCAGCGGAAGCCTCTCCGCCCAGACCGCCGAGGGCATTGCCCGCCGCCTGCGCAATTGCCTCTTCGACCACATCCAGCGTCTCTCCTTCACCTACCACGACCACACCCCCACCGGCGAACTGATCCAGCGCTGCACCTCCGACGTGGACGCCATCCGCCGCTTTTTCGCCGACCAGGCCATCAACGCCGGCCGTATCCTTATCCTTTTTGCCATCAACATGGCCGCGTTGCTCAGCCTGAACGTGCCGCTGGCCCTCCTTTCCATCGCCATCGTCCCGCTCATCATCGGTGTTTCAATCGTCTTCTTCCGCAAGGTCTCCCGGGTCTATGAAGCCTACCAGGAGCAGGAGGCAGCCCTCTCGACCACCCTGCAGGAGAACCTGACCGGCGTGCGGGTGGTCAAGGCCTTTGCCCGACAGGATTACGAACGGAAACGTTTCGATGCCCAGAACTGGGAAAAGTTCCGCCGCGGCCGGACTCTCCTTTCGATGCACGCCCTCTACTGGCCGATCTCCGATACCCTCTGCGGCTTCCAGATGCTGGCCGGCTTCGCCGTGGGGGCCCTAATGACCATCCATGGGACGATCACCCTGGGTACTTACCTGGCTTACTCCGGCATGGTGCTCTGGATCATCTGGCCTATGCGCAACCTGGCCCGACTGATCGTGCAGATGTCCACGGGATTGGTCTCTTACGGCCGGGTGGCCGAGATCATTCGGGAGGAGCGCGAGCCGTTGGTGGAAGGACATTTCCGGCCGGACGGCGACCTGCGTGGGGAGATCGTCTTCCACAACGTCTGCTTCGAGTACGAGGCCGATGTGCCGGTGCTGAAGGATGTCTCCTTTCGCTGCCGGCCCGGCCAGGTTGTAGCCCTCCTGGGCTCGACCGGCTCCGGAAAAACCACGGTGGTCAATCTCCTGCCGCGTTTCTACGACTATACCGGTGGAAGCATTACCCTGGACGGGGTGGAACTGAAGGAATATCCCCGGCATTACCTGCGCCGGCAGATCGGCATCGTCGAACAGGAGCCGTTCCTTTTCTCCCGCACCATCCGCGAAAATATCACCTACGGCGTTGAACGGGAGGTTTCTCAGGAAGAGATCGAGGAGGCGGCCCGGGCCGCTGCCATCCATGAGGAAATCCTGTCGTTTCCCCAGGGGTATGACACGCTGCTCGGCGAGCGAGGCATCACCCTCTCCGGAGGGCAAAAGCAACGGGTGGCCATCGCCCGTACGCTCCTGAAAGACCCGCGCATCCTGATCCTGGACGATTCGACCTCGGCGGTGGACACCGAGACCGAGATGCTCATCCGCCAGGCCCTGGAACGGCTGATGCGCGGTCGCACGACCCTGATCATTGCCCACCGCATCCAGACGGTGATGAACGCCGACCTCATCCTGGTCTTTGACCAGGGACGCATCGTACAACGCGGGAGGCATAAGGAACTCCTGCGGGAACCCGGCCCATACCGGCAGATCTATGAACTCCAGACGCGCATCGAGGCCGAACTGGCGGAAGAGGTATCCCGTGTCGGAGTGGTTTGACGAAGAAGAATTTGAAAGTAAGGTGAGCGGAAGGACGGTCCTCCGCATCGTCGCTCAGGCAAAGCCATACGGGCGATGGGTGGTGGGCTTTCTGGTGCTGGTTGCCCTGGTCTCGCTCACCGACTCGTACTTTACCTTCCTACGCAAGCAGATGGTGGACCAGGGCATCGGGCCGCCGCCCGATACAAGAGCACTGACCTGGGCGCTGGTGCTGTACGGGCTGACCACCCTCTTCCAGGCGGCGGCCGTCCTGGGCATGATCTATCTTGCCGGCGTGCTGGGAGAACGTATCCAGTACGACCTGCGGAGGAAGATGTTCGACCATCTGCAGGAACTCTCCTTCTCCTATTTCGACCGCAAGTCGGTGGGGTGGATAATGGCCCGGGTGACCTCGGATTCGGGCCGCATCGCCGAACTCGTCACTTGGGGGCTGCTCGACATCACCTGGGGGGCGCTGAGCATTGTTACGGCCGCTTATTTTATGTTCATCCTCCATTGGAGACTGGCCCTGATCGTACTGGCGGTGGTGCCCATTCTCCTGGTGGTGGCCGCGCAGTTTCAGAAGCGCATTCTGACCGAATTCCGTCGGGCCCGGCGGATCAATTCCAAGATCACGGCAGCCTACAACGAGAATATCACCGGGGTACGGGTGATCAAGGCGCTCTGCCGGGAAGCAGAGAACCTCCGCGAGTTCGAGCGGTTGACCGAGGCCATGTACCGTTCCAGTTACCGGGCGGCCTGGCTTTCGGCCCTTTTTCTGCCGGCCGTGCAGATGATCAGCGCCATAGCCGTTGCTGCCGTGGTCTGGTATGGAGGAAATCAGTACCACCTGGCCGGCATGACCATCGGTGGCATCCAGGCCTTTATCTCCTATATCACCTTTATGCTCTGGCCGGTGCAGGACCTGGCCCGCGTCTATGCCGAGATGCAGCATGCCGTGGCCTCGGCCGAGCGGGTCTTTTCCCTTCTGGATGCTGAGCCGGAGGTCCGCGACCGGCCGGGGGCTATAGACCCGGGCACCCTCCGGGAGGACATCGAATTCGACCACGTGGATTTCTATTATGAAGAAGGCCAGCCGGTGCTGAAAGATTTTTCCCTCCACGTCAAGGCCGGCGAGACGATCGCCCTGGTTGGGCCAACCGGAGGCGGCAAGACGACCCTCGTCAACCTGCTCTGCCGCTTCTATGAGCCGAGGCGCGGGAGCATCCGCATCGGCGGGCGGGACTATCGCGCGTTCTCGCTCCAGGCCATCCAGTCGCGCCTGGGCGTGGTCCTGCAGACGCCTCACCTCTTCTCCGGTACGATCCGGGAGAACATCCGTTACGGCCGGCTGGATGCGACCGACGAAGAGGTCGAGGAGGCTGCCCGGCTGGCCGGTGCTCACGACTTTATCATGACCCTGGAAAAGGGCTATGACCAGGAGGTCGGTGAGGGGGGAAACCTGCTCTCGGTCGGACAGAAGCAACTGGTGAGCCTGGCGCGGGCGATCCTGGCCCGACCGGATATCTTGATTATGGACGAAGCCACCAGTTCTGTGGACACCCTGACGGAGGCGCTCATCCAGCGGGGCATGGAGCGCCTGATGGAGGGCCGCACCTCCTTCGTCATCGCCCATCGCCTCTCGACCATCCGTCGGGCGGATCGCATTGTGGTCATCGAGGACGGGCACATCGTGGAGATGGGCACCCATGCCGAACTCCTGCGCGCCCGGGGCCGCTATTATGAACTCTATACGCGCCAGTTCCGCGACGAACGCCGGCGGGCTTACGAGCCGCTTCTGGTCGGGGACGCCGTAGCCCCTTAGCCTATCTGAAACCTGTCGGCGGCTGGAGGCGGAGGTGGCAGGGGGGATGGAAGCGCCGGCGCGCCGTTCTTGAGCGGATTGGCGCCCAGCCTCTGCACGCGATCGGTCATCTCCCGAACCGCCTCAGCGAAAGAATAGCCCTGCGAGCCGGTCACAAAGAAGATCTCCGCCCGTTCCCCTCCCAACCCCACCTCGTTCAAGATCTTCTTCGCCCGTCCAACCCGTTTCTCTGCCCGCAGGTTGCCCTCCAGGTGATGGCAGGTCCCCTTGGCGCAGGCCACGACCATGACCGCATCGGCCCCGTGCTCAAGGGCCTTGAGGATGTAGAGGATATCCGTTTTTCCGGTGCAGGGCAGTTTCACCACCTTGACATCGGCCGGGTACTGGATGCCCGTGGTGCCGGCCATGTCGATAGAGGTGTAGCCGCAGTAGATACAGGTAAAGACCGTGATTTCCGGTAGATTCGGGTCTTCCATCGCGCCTTACCTCACCCTGTCCTCCGGAAGCCAGCTCCCCAGCGCAGCCAGTTCGGGCACGATGATCTGCTCGTCCCGATAGAGCGTCAACTGGATGGCCTTGGCCGGACATTCCCCGGCGCAGGTGCCGCATCCCTGGCAACGGCCCGGCTCAATATAGGCCGCTCCCCGGAGACCTCCCACGCCGGTGCGCGTGGGGTCAGCGACCGGAACATCGAACGGACATACCCGCACACAGGTCAGGCAACCCACACACCTGGCCGGGTCCACCACCGCCGTCACCCCACGGACCTCCAAGACATCGCGGGAAAGGATCGTTAGCGCCCGGCCGGCCGCTCCCTGCGCCTGGGCGACGGCCTCTTCGATGAACTTGGGGTAATGGGCCATCCCGCACAGGAAGATGCCCTCGCGCAGGAAGTCTATAGGGCGCAACTTGATATGGGCTTCCATGAAAAATCCCTCCGGCGAAAGAGGCACGCCCAAGACCTTGCTCAGCCGTACTGTGCTGGGGTCCGGCTCGATGCTCATGCTCAATACCAGGGCATCGGGATATAACCGCAGTGTCTCCCCTACCGCAAGGTCGGTCACCTGCACCTCCAGACGACCGTCCAGTGCCCGCACCCGGGGGGGATTTTCCTCGTCGTAGCGCACAAAGATCGTCCCACACCGGCGCGCCTCGGTATAGTATTGCTCCCGGAAGCCGTAGGTGATCAGGTCCTTGTAGAGGATATAGATGCGCGCCCTGGGATTAAGGCGACGGATGCGCAAGGCGTTTTTCACCGTGTTGGTGCAGCAGATGCGGCTGCAGTAGTCATAGGAGGCGTCGGGTGGCCGCACACATTGAATCATCACCACCGTGTCCATCTGGGCCACCCGGCCGGGGTTGACCAGAATCAGGCGCTCCAGTTCCTGCTGGGTCATCACCTGCTCATGCCGGCCCAGGAGATAGGTCGAGCCGAGGGACTCTTGCCCCCCGGTAGCCACGATGGTCACCCCATGCTCCACCTCGACCCGATGCCGGCGGGATGGATCGCTGCGGTGGACCTCGATGGTCGAGTGAAAGTTGCCCACAAAACCCTCATGGCGTACCAGTTCGCTGTCGGTGTAAACCGTGATGCGCGGCTCCTGGAGAACCCGGTGCACCAGAGAAAAGAGATAGGCCTGGGGGTCAGCCCCCTCGGCCGTGGAGTAGAGGAAACGCACATGGCCGCCCAAAACGTCGCTGCGCTCGACCAGAGTGACCGGGTAGCCGGCGGCGGCGATGGTCAAAGCGGCGTTGATGCCGGCGATGCCGCCACCGATCACCAGGGCCCGTTTGGCTACGCCTACCGGGGTGCGCCGCACCGCCTCCAACCGGCGCGCCCGGGCCACCGCGATTCGGACCAGTTCGCGGGCCTGACGGGTAGCCGCATCTGGCGATCCGCGATGCGTCCAGGCACACTGGGAGCGAAGGTTGGTCATTTCCAAGAGATACGGGTTCAGTCCGGCCTGTCGCAGGACACTCTGAAAGAAAGCCTCGTGCGTGCGCGGGCTACAGGCGGCGACAACCACTCGGTTCAGTCTTTGCTCCAGGATAGCCCGACGGATCCGGGTCGGGGATTCGCCGATACAGGCATAATCCACTTCCTCGACATAGACCACATCCGGGAGGGTGCGGGCGTAGGCGGCCACGGCAGAGGTATCCACCGTGCCGGCGATCTCACGACCGCAACGACAGACAAAGAGGCCCACCCGAGGGGCTTCCTTGGAAACGTCCCGCTCCAAAGGATAGAGCGTAAGCCGGACCGCCGTGCCGGCCACATCGGCCAGAAGTTCCATGCAGCAAGCCGCCGCTGCGCTGGCCTCGGCTACCGTCTCGGCGATCTCCTTGGGGCTGGAAAAGGCCCCGGCCACAAAGACGCCCGGCCGGCTGGTCTCCACCGGGGTGAATTTTCCGGTAAGGCAAAAGCCGTGCTCGTTCAGGGCGATGCCCAATTCCTGGGCCAGCGCCACGGCCTGTAGCGGCGGTTCCGAACCGACCGAGAGCACTACCAGATCGAAGCGTTCCTCGCGGAGTTGCCCCTTTTCGTCCTGGTAGCGGATGAAGAGGTCGTGGGTGCGGGCATCCTCGCGGACGTTGGAGATCCGGCAACGGGTGTAGCGGACGCCGTAGAGGTCGCGGGAACGGATAAAGTAGGCGTTGTACTCCTTGTTGAAGGTACGCTCGTCCATCATAAAGATATGGCATTCGGCCTCCGGGTCGCGTTGGCGGGCCAGAACCGCCTCCTTCGTCGCATACATACAGCAGATGGAGGAACAATAATTGTGCCGTTGATCCCGCGAGCCAACACACTGGATCCAGGCGATCCGCTTCGGCGGCCGGCCGTCGGAAGGACGTCGGGCCAGTCCCTCCGTCGGACCCGAACGGCTGACCAGGCGCTCGAATTGCAGGGAGGTGACCACGTTAGGGTAGCGCCCAAAGCCCAGTTCTTCGCTCAGCAGGGGGTTATAGAGCGTAAAGCCGGGAGCCAGGATGATAGCCCCAACCCCGACCGTCTCCTCCCACGGTTCCTCTTGGAGGTTGATGGCCTGGGTAGGACAGACCTCCTGGCACTTCCCACAGCCCTCGCAATAAGGCCCTTTGTCCACCAGATACACATCGGGGACGGTGCGCGGGGAAACCTTGTAAGCGGCCCGGCGGGCGCCCATCCCCAGTTGGAACTCGCTGGGAAGTTCCACCGGGCAAACCCGGCTGCACTCGCCGCAACTGGTACAGCGGGTTACGTCCACATAGCGCGGGTGGTGACGCAGGCGCACCCGGAAGTGCCCCGGCTCCCCCTCGACCTGGCAGACCTGGGTCAGCGTCATCACCTGGATGTTCGGGTGGGTGCTGTGGTCCAGGAAGACGTAGGAAATGGCCGGCCGGGTGCAACCGTAGCCGTGCTCGGCCGTGCCCCGGCAAAGGACGCAGTCATGGGAGGGAAACATAAAACCCAACTGGGCGATCTTGCCTCCCAGGGCCGGGGTGGATTCGACCAGATAGACCTTCAGGCCGGCCTCGGCCAGGTCGTAGGCGGCGCGCATTCCGGCCACGCCGCCCCCCACCACCAGAACTGCCCCGATTTTCCCTGGTTCTGTCACCGGAATATACCTCCGTCGCGATTTTCATCGGGGCCATTATACGTCCGGAGTAGAAGAACGTCAAAAGCGCGCAGGAGAGACAGGCGTTTGACCTGGAGGGGCAATGGGTGTATGATGAAGCCGGCATACCCGCGGTGGAACGATTCTGTCGAACCGGAATCGCCGAAGATGACGCTGGATGAAACGGTCCTCTGGGGTATCCTGGCTACCTTGGGCACCGGGCTGGCGACGGGGGTCGGTGCCCTGCCGGTGCTCCTGACCCCCCGTGTTTCGGAACGCCTGCTCGACGCCATGCTGGGCTTTGCCGCCGGCGTCATGCTCGCGGCAACGGCCTTTAGCCTCCTCCTTCCGGCCATGGAGATCGGCAGCGACTTTTGGGGCTCCTGGGGCATCGCCGTGGTGCTGGCTGCCCTTCTCCTGGGAGCCATCTTTCTCGCCTTGATGGATCGGATGATCCCCCACCTGCACTTTATCGCCGGCCCCGAAGGCCCCTCCTCCCGCCTGCGGCGTATCTGGCTTTTCATCCTGGCCATCACCCTGCATAACTTTCCCGAAGGGCTGGCCGTGGGCGTCGGCTTCGGCAGCGAGAGGGCGCAGGAGGCCCTCGCCCTGACCATCGCCATCGCCCTGCAGAACATGCCCGAAGGTCTGGCCGTGGCCCTGCCGCTCCTTCGGGAGGGCTACTCTCGCCCTCGGGCCCTGGCCTATGCCACCCTCTCCGGACTGGCCGAACCCGTCGCCGGGGTTCTGGGCGTGTTGGCCGTGCAACTGGCCCGGCCCCTCTTGCCGCCGGCCCTTGCCTTCGCCGCCGGCGCCATGCTCTTTGTGGTGAGCGACGAGATCATCCCGGAGACGCATCGCCGGGGTTACCAGCGCGAAGGCACCTTCGGCGTCGTCGTCGGCTTTATGGTGATGATGTTCTTGGATAACGTCTTCGGATAGCGGAAGATGGAACGAGAGACCCTTACCCTTACGGTCAACGGTGTGGAACGGGAAATCCGGGTCGGCCCGCGTACGACCCTCCTGGAGGTATTGCGAGAGGAACTCGGCCTGACCGGCACCAAGAACGGCTGCGGCCAGGGACATTGCGGGACCTGTACCGTCCTGGTGGACGGCCAGGCGGTACGCTCCTGTGTCTACCTGGCCCGTCGGGCAGCAGGGCGTCAGGTGCTGACCATTGAGGGCCTCTCCCCTACCCTTTCGGGCGGGGGGGAAGAGAGGGAGAGCCTCCACCCTCTCCAGCAGGCCTTTATCGAGCAGGGAGCCGTGCAATGCGGTTTCTGCACCCCGGGGATGATCATGGCCGCCCTGTCCCTTCTGAAGCAGAACCCCCATCCCAGCCGGGAAGAAATCCTGATGGCGCTGGAGCCGAACCTCTGCCGCTGCACCGGCTATTCCGGCATCGTCCGGGCCGTCCTGCAGGCCTCCGGTCAGTTGAGGGAACAGCAAGGCCCTGCCCCCACCTCCCCTCTCTATGCCGTGGGGCACTCGCTCCCCCGGCCAGACGTCTGGGATAAGGTAACCGGACGGGCCCGCTACGCCGCCGACCTGCGCTTCGAAGGGATGGCCCATGCCGCCGTGCTGCGCAGCGCCCATCCCCACGCCCGCATCGTGCGACTGGATGTGGAGCGGGCCCGGGCGATGCCCGGGGTGGTGTCCATCCTCACCGCCGACGACATCCCCGGCCGGCGCACCCACGGCGTTCTGCGCCAGGACTGGCCGGTGCTGGTGAGCGTGGGGGAAAAGGTGCGTTACGTTGGGGATGCCCTGGCCGTCGTTGTGGCCGAGACGCCGGCCCAGGCCGAGGAAGGCCGGGCGGCCATCGCCGTGGCGTACGAGGTGCTGCCGGGGGTCTTTTCTCCCCAGGCAGCCCTGGCGGAGGGGGCTCCCCAGGTGCACGAAGGCGGTAACCTCCTCAAGCATATCCGGGTGCGCAAAGGGGATGTAGCCGAGGGCTTTGCCCAGGCCGAGGTCATCGTCGAAGAGACGTTCCATACGCCGACCATCGAGCATGCATTCCTGGAGCCGGAGGCCGCGGTGGCCCTCCCTACCCCCTTCCCTTCACCGAAAGACAAGGGGATCGGGGGACAGGGTGAGGGGATAACCCTTCATGTGGGGTCGCAGATTCCCTTCGCCGACCGTGAGCAGGTAGCGGCTTCCCTCGACCTGCCTCTGGAGAAGGCACGGGTGGTGCAGACGGCCGTGGGTGGGGCCTTTGGAGGGAAGGAGGACATCTCGGTGCAAATTCATGCTGCCCTGGCCGCCTGGAAAACCGGCCGGCCGGTGAAACTCGTCCTGAGCCGGGAGGAATCGATCCGTGTCCACCCCAAACGCCATGCCACCACCATCCACCTCAAGGTCGGAGCCACCCAGGAGGGGCGGCTTACGGCCGTGCAGGCGGAGATCTACGGCGATGCCGGGGCCTATGCCTCGCTTTCGGAAGCGGTGATGACCCGCACGGCGACCCATGCGGCCGGCCCGTACATCGTCCCCAACGTCTCCGTGGATTGCTACGCCGCCTACACCAATAACCCGCCCTCCGGGGCCATGCGGGGCTTTGGCGTGCCCCAGGCCACCTTTGCCATCGAGACGGCGATGGACATCCTGGCGGAGAAACTGGGATTACACCCCCTGGAATTGCGCCGGCGCAACGCCCTGAGGGTCGGCACGACCACGGCCACCGGACAGCTCCTGCGCGACAGTGTCGGTTTCCTGGAGACGATTGACCGGCTGGAGGAAGCCGTGCGCGCTTGGGGGGAAAAAGGCCCCCAGCACGCCGTGTCCTTCCCCTCCGGGCCAGGGAAAAGGCGGGCCTGGGGCTTTGCCTGTTGTATGAAGAACGTCGGGCTGGGCGGAGGCATCCCCGATAGCGCCGGAGCGACCATCCGGGTGACCGAGGAGGGACGGCTCTCCGTGAGAATCGGCGCGGCCGAGGTTGGGCAAGGGGTCGTAGGTATCGCTGCCCAGATCGCCGCCGAGGTACTGGGAGTGCCCATCGGGCAGGTGGAAATGATCGTCGGCGACACGTTGCTCACACCCGACGGAGGAGCCACGACCGCCTCCCGGCAGACCTTTATCACCGGCAATGCCGTTCGACTGGCGGCGGAAGAGGTACGGGCCATCCTGGCCGGAGCGGTTTCCGAGGCCCTGGATTGTCCGCCGGATCGTCTGACCTTTGTCGAAGGAGCGATCGTTTCTCCCGATGGGCGGAAGATGACCCTGGCCGAAGCAGCCCGCCTGTCCTTGCAGGAGGGCCGGCCGGCCGTAGCCACCCACATCTACACACCCCCGCCGACCACGCCGCTGGGAGAGCCCGGCGACGACCACTTTGCCTACGGCTTTGCCACCCAGGCAGCTCTGGTGGAAGTGGACCTCCGGAGCGGGAACGTGCGCGTCCTCCAGGTGATCGCCGCCCACGACGTCGGCCGGGCCATCAACCCGCAGGCCATCATCGGGCAGATAGAGGGCGGTGTGGTCATGGGAATGGGCTATGCGCTGAGCGAGGAACTCATCCTGGAAGAGGGCCAGGTGCGCAACGCCGACCTGCGCCGCTATCGGGTGCCGCGGTCCCCGTTCATCCCCGAAATCATCCCCATCCTGGTGGAGGCCTACCATCCCGAGGGCCCCTTCGGGGCCAAGGGGGTGGGAGAAATTACCTCCATCCCCACCGCCCCCGCCATCACCAACGCCATCTATGCCGCCACCGGAGTGCGCATCACCCGGCTTCCGGCGACACCGGAACGGGTGCTGGGACGGGAGCAGGGATGCCCAATTCCCGGGAACCGTTAGGGGCCGCGGGGCGCAACTCGTTGCCCCCCTCTCCTGCCGGTGCCGTGCACGCCGGGATGAAGTTGACGAGGGGCAGCATTTGGGGTATAATAACTATAGTCGGCGCGTCCCAGCGCAGAGTTCGGATAGGTTCCTTCGCCCATGGTCTTCACCATCCTGGAGACCTGCTTCTGGGCAAGGCGCCGGCTCAGACTGGAGCGGACAGGGCTATCGCAGCGATTGGCTGAGGGAACGGTTTTGTACACCCGTTGGCGCCCGGTCCGCCGTAAAGTCTTGCGTCGGGTTGTCCGTCTGTCCGGGTCGGAAAAGTGCCAGCCCTCGGTGAAAGGGTCTGGACAAATCTTTGGCAAGGCTTCTTGCGGAGGATAAACATGGAAGGAAAAAACTTCAGACCATCGGATGAACCTTCCATGGCAGATCTTTTTCGGGAGGCAGAAGACCTCTCCCAGATTCGCCCGGGGGACATCCGGCGGGGGGTCATTGTGGCTTGCTCGCCCCAGGGGGTCTCGGTGGACCTCCACACCCAGCAGGCCGGCTTTATCCCCCGTGAGGACTTGGAAAAACTGCCTCCAGAGGAGCGCGACACGCTCCATAAGGGCCAGGAAGTGCTGGTTTATGTAACCGATCTGGAGGATACCCAGGGGAAGGTGCTGCTTTCCCTGTACCTGGCACGGAGGGAACAGGACTGGCTGACTGCGGAAGAACTCCGGCGTCAGGACCGCTTCTGGGAGGGGCGTGTTACCGGATACAACAAAGGGGGGCTTATCGTTCCGTTTGGGCATATTCGAGGATTCGTCCCGGCCTCCCAGATCACGGACTTTCCCCGTACCCTCGCCGGGGAAAAGAAACTGGCCCGGCTGGCGGCCATGACCGGTCAGCAACTGGCCTTCAAGGTGCTTGAGGTAGATCGCCGGCAACGTCGCCTGATCCTCTCCGAACGGCTCGGCCGGCTGGCCCAACAGGCGGCCCGACAACGGGAACTTTTGGCCAACCTGCGTAAGGGAAGTGTCCTTCGCGGGCGGGTCCGCTCTTTCACGGAGTATGGGGCTTTTGTGGATATAGGGGGAGTGACCGGCCTGATCCACCGCACAGAGTTGGCCTGGTTTCGAGTAGAGCATCCCATCGAGATCGTTCAGGAAGGCCAGGAAGTAGATGTGTATGTGCTTCGGGTCGGCCAAGATCGCAATCGGCTTTCCCTCAGCCTGAAACGCACCTATCCGGACCCATGGCCTACGGTTCAGGAACGCTATCATCTGGATCAGATGGTTGAGGGTCGGGTGATCCGAAAGACGGGAGCAGGGGCTTTCCTGCTCCTGGAGGATGGGGTTTTGGGATTTATCCCATCTGCAGACCTGGAGCGGAGCGGGCGAGCCGAGGAGGTTGTGTTCGGGCAACGCCTTCGGGCTCGCCTGGTACGGATTGATGGAACACGTCGCCGCCTGGGATTGAGCCTGCAGACAGGGCGGGCCAGAAGGGGTAGGGAGTAATCGGGCCGGAAGGATACCGGCAAGACCGGCGTTTGCAGCGAAATACCTCTCCCTTATTTCAGGCCTTGTAAGCAGGAGGAAGGCAATGGCAACGGCACCCCGGAAAGAAAAACTGGGCCAGGCCGAGATGCAGGAAGAAAAAGAGCGGTTAGAGCGGGGACTCCTCGAGGCCCTCGAGGAGTTGGCCGAGATCGAAAAACGCCTGGAATACCGGGGAGACTATAGCCTGGGCGAAGGAGACCCGGCCATCCATACCTGGGAAGTCAATTTTGCCCTGTACCAGCGTATGCGCGAGAAGGTCGATTCCCTTCGCGCCGCCCTGCGGCGAATTGATGAGGGCACTTACGGCATCTGCCAGCAATGCGGGGCCCGCATTGATCGCGCCCGACTGGAGATTGTGCCGGATGCCTCTCTATGTATCAACTGTGCTCGCCAGAAGGGGGAATGAGGCGAGCCTTTCCATCCGAATCCCGAACGAGACCCATTGCCTCACATTGCCATTCTTCGTGGGGCACAGGGACACTACCTGGGGCGATTTCCCCACGCGATCGTCCAGGGAGAGACACCGATGACGATTTTCCCGACCAGGCGAAAAGAGCCTAGAGTTCGCCGTACCTACCTCCTCCGCCGGAACGGGCTTTTGCCGGCCCTGTTGACGATCGGCGGCCTTTTTCTGTTCCCCTGGCCGGCCCATGAAGGTCCGGGATTCTGGGGGGCCGGTGTCTGCCACCGCATTGTCGAGCGCAGTTTCTCCGTCGCCGGCCATTCCTTTCCTCTCTGCGCCCGCTGCACCGGCATCTATCTGGGTTTCCTTGCCACCGCGGCGACCGCTTTTCTGCGCGGGAAGCGTCGGCCGGTCGCTTTTCCGCCGCCCGGTGTCCTGGCCTTTCTTTTCCTCTTTCTCCTTATCGCCGGCGTGGACGGCCTGAACTCTTACCTCACTTCTTTCCCCCACTTGCCTCATCTCTACGAGCCGAACAACGCCCTCCGTCTCCTCACCGGCACCCTGTGGGGAATCGCCCTGGCCGCTTTCCTCCTCCCGGTCCTGCACCTGACCCTCTGGCAATCTCCTCAGGAATGTTCTCCGATTCCCAACCTGCGCGAGTTGGGGTTGACGATTCTGGTGGCGGGCGGCCTGAACCTCCCGGCCCTCTGGTCGGCCGACCCCCTCATGTACCTCGTGGCGGGGTTCAGCCTGATCGGCCTTTTCCTCGCTATGGGATTGCTCAACACCTTGCTGGTAGCCGCCCTGTTCCGACGCTCCGGCCAGGTAACCCGTTGGGGAGAAGCGGCTGCCCTTTTCGCCTGGGGCTGTTTCCTCGCCATGCTGGAGATGGCCGGCCTGACCTGGTTCCGCTACCACCTCACCGGCGGCTTTGCCTACCCGCTCCCCCTCTCGCTCCCCTGAGGATGAAGCGCGCACTGACCTTGCGTAACGGTCGGCGTTGTAGTACAATAAGAATGACCCGACGGCCGCTGCGCTGAGATAAGGAGCCTACGCCGTGGGAGTACTGGTACTGGATCGTCAGGTCATCCATTACGAGGTGCTTGGGCAGGGGGAGCCGGTGCTTTTCCTGCACGGCTGGACCGGCTCCTGGCGCTACTGGCTGCCCACCATGGAAGTGGTCTCCCGGCACTTTCGTACCTATTCCTTCGACTTCTGGGGCTTTGGGGATTCGGATAAGGAAACGCCGGCCCATACCATCCAGGAGTATGTGGAACAGGTAGTCGCCTTTCTGGATGGGATGGGCATCGCCCGGACCCGCCTCGTGGGCCACTCGATGGGCGGAATGGTTTCGCTCAAGACCGCTCTCGACTACCCCGAGCGGGTGGTGCGGGTAGCCACGGTCGGTGCGGTCATCGAAGGTTCGGCCCTGGCCCCACTCCTCAAGTTGACGGCGAACCAGCTCGTCACCCGACTTTTTGTGCGCCGTCCGGTTGTTACCGGCCTGTGGAAACGCCTTCTGCAAAACATCCGCTCCGGTTGGCGCCGCTGGTTCCAGGAAGTGGTCGAGGAAAGTGCCAAGGCCGACCCCGAAGCCATCATGCGGAGTGTCCGTTCGATGCTCGAGACCGACCTACGGCCCGAACTCGACCGATTGCGGGTGCCGGCCCTGGTGATCCACGGAGCCGAGGATGACATTGTGGATCCGGACCAGGCCGAGATCTTCCAGCGGATCAACCTGCCCGCCGTCCGCGTCGTGGTGATGCCCCGCTGTCGCCATTTCCCCTTTATGGATGACCCGGAGACGTTCAACCGGATGCTGCTCGATTTTTTGCTGGAAACGGGGGGTCCCGGGCTTTCCGGGGAAGCGATGGCCAGGCGGTCCGAAGGAAATCTCCCATACGGAACGATGGAGGAGTGACGATGCCCGTACTGATCTTGCGCGAACGTTGCGACAACCTGCCCCATTGTTTCGCCGCTACCGCCTGTCCCAACCAGGCACTTTTTTATGACGAAGGGAAAGGACAAGTCATAGTTCTGCCGGAGCGCTGCGGCGATTGTCGGGGGCCGTGCCTGAACTTTTGCGACCGCTATGCCCTGAAGTACGCTCCCTCCCTAGAGGAACTGCGACTGCTTCAGGCCGAACTGGATGGCACAATGTCGCCGGAGGAGATTGCCCAAGCCCGGTTGCGCCTGAAGCAGGCGGAGGAGGCCCGCCAGCAGAAAGCCGTACCGGAGGTGACCGCCGAGACCTTTCGTCAAGAGGTTCTGCAGAGCCGTCTGCCGGTGCTGGTGATGGTGGATTCTCCCCGCTTCGCTGTAAGCAAACGCTTGCTGCCTGTCCTGGAGCAGATGGCCCAACAGCACATCGGGCGGATGGCGGTTCGGCGGCTGAACGGCGATATGGAACCGGAACTAACGGCTACCCTGCGCATCCGCGTCATCCCGACCTTCCTTCTCTTCTACCAGGGGCAGTTAGTAGATGGGATAGAAGGAGCCTTTTCTCCGGCCCAATTGCAGCAATGGGTCGAGCAGGTCCTGGGATCGCTGGAAGCCACGGCGGCCCGGCCGGCTCGGGGTGCGCCCGGTTCGGCCGGGAAACCGATGGACCGCAGAGGAGGATAGGATGCGGCCGGCCCGGCGACGCTCCTGGCTGACTGCCCTGGGCTTTTCCCTGGCTACCGTCCTCGGGGGACTGGTAGCCTACCTGCTGGCCCGCCGCGGCCGGAAAAATCGCCCCGTGGATACCCCGGTGGCCGAACTTTCGGCCCGATTGCGAGCGGAGGTGGCTGCCCAGGAGAGACGGCTGCGCCGAGGACGGGAACGCCGGCCGAGGAAATCCGCACCGGCAGAGGAACGTTCCCTTCCTGACAACACAACATAAGGAGGTGTCATCATGCTGGAAAAGATCCACTGGTTGGGCCACGATGCCTTCCGTATTGATGGCCCCAAGGTCATCTACTTTGACCCCTGGAAACTTTCTCCCTCGTCCCCCCGAGCCGACCTCATCCTCATCAGCCACGATCACTACGACCACTGTTCTCCCGAGGACGTTGCCCGCATCCGTGGGCCGGAAACCGTGGTCGTAGCGCCGTCCCCTTGTGCCCCCCGGTTGGGCGGAAAAGTGCGCACAGTGCGCGTCGGCGATACCCTGGAGGTGGAAGGCATCTCCATCGAGGTCGTCCCGGCTTACAACGTGAACAAGAGGTTTCACCCGCGCAGCCCCGACAACGTGGGCTATATCATTACCGTCGAGGGGGCGCGCATCTACCACGCCGGCGATACCGACTTTATCCCGGAGATGAGCACCTTCCGCGCCGATATCGCCCTCCTTCCGGTCAGCGGGACCTATGTGATGAACGCTGAGGAAGCCGTTCAGGCAGCGGCAGCCATGAAGCCGGGTCTAGTCATCCCGATGCACTACGGCACGATCGTCGGCGATCGGAACGATGCCGAACGCTTCCAGAAAGCCTGCCCTGTCCCGGTCCATATTCTGAAGCCGGAATAAAGTGACAGGTGCGGAGTGCCCAAAGAACCTGTCCGAAAACGCCCGGAGGAGGTGTTTTCGGGTAGGCGCAAGCAGTGCCTCGCCTACTCGGCGGCAACGGCCGGTAGATCCGAGCCGAACATTGCGCGACCGGATGCCGGTACAGAAAACACTCCAACGGGTATATCCAATAGCGAAGTGGGGTTCCCCTTGAGTTCGGACAGTGCCAAGGAGGTAGGACGTGGTACAGGAAAACACCGTATTGCACGTTGGAGATCGGGATTTTGAGAAGACGATCCTGAAGGCCGCCCTGCCGGCCATGGTGGATTTCTGGGCCCCGTGGTGTGGCCCGTGTCAGATGATAGCGCCATTTGTCGAGGAGTTGGCCCGGGAGTACGCCGGCCGCGTCCTCATCGCCAAGGTCAACACCGATGACCATCAGGAATGGGCCAGCCGGCTGGGCATTCGCGGCATCCCCACGCTTATCTTTTTCAAGAACGGTGTCGAGGTGGATCGCATCATCGGGGCGGTGCCCAAGAAGGTGCTTCGGGAACGTCTGGAGGCGCTTCTGTAGGGGCACAGCGCCGCTGCGCTTCCTCCAGGCAGGTACCTTCCAGCCCTCTTTGCCCCAGGAGAAACTCCCGAATCGGCAGGCGGCGTTTCCCCTCCCATTGCACTTCTTCCAGGGAAAGCCCTCCTTGGCCGGTGACGACGAGCATCCGCCAACCGTCCAGGTGGACCGTCCCCGGGGGGCCGGGGAGCGTTTCGGGCCAGACGGTGGCCCGCCAGATGTGGAGTCGCCGGCCGTGGAGAAAGGTATAGGTGCCCGGCCAGGGATCATAGGCCCGCACCATCCGTTCGATGTGGGTGGCCGGCCGTGTCCAGTCCACCTGTCCGTCTTCCCTACGCAGGAGGCGGCAGTAGGTGGCTCGATTTTCCTCCTGAGGTCGGGGAAAGATCTCCCCGGCCAGCCAGGCCGGGAGAGTCCGACGCAGCAGTTCAGCCCCCATTTCGGCCAGTCGGGCAGAGAGTTCCCCCTGCCGTTCCTGCCCGCTCAAGGGGAGGACCTCCTGGGCCAGGATCGGGCCGCTGTCCATCCCGGCGTCCATCCGGATGAGCGTCACCCCCGTCTCCCGATCTCCGGCCAGGATGGCTGCGGCCACCGGCGAGGGGCCACGCCAGCGGGGAAGGAGCGAGGGATGGATGTTCAAGCAACCGTAAGGAGGAAGATCTAACACCTCCGGGCGCAGGATTTCGCCATAAGCGGCCACGACGATGACTTGGGGGGCCAGGGTCCGCAAGCGCTCCCGCGCTTCCGGGGTGCGCAGCGTCTCCGGCTGCCACAGGGGGAGGCCGAATCCCTGGGCCGAGGCCTTGACCGGGCCGGGACGAAGGCGGAGGGATCGGCCGGCCGGCCGGTCCGGCGCCGTCACCACGGCCGCCACCTCGTATCCTTCCTCCAGCAGAACTCGCAGCGCCGGCAAGGAGAAGGAAGCACTGCCCATAAAGACAACGCGGGGCATGGCTCGAAAACCCAACGTAAGAACGTGCGAATGGGGAAACGGCATCTATCCCCGGGCGAAGCCGATGGGCTTTTCCTCCGGGGCTTCCGGAGCAGGCACGTGGATCTCGCCGAACTTTTCCTCGTAGGAAGCCAGGTTTTCCCCCAGGACACGATGGAGGAGTTTAGCGTTCATCGGGGTCATGACCACGCGGGCGTAGACCTTGGCCCGGGGCTGGTCCGGCATCTGCCGGATAAAGTCCATGACCACCTCCGAAGGGGAATGGCGGATGACGGCCAGGTTGGCGTAGATGGCTTCCAGTTCGGCCGGCACCTCGATGTTCAGGCGCATCGGCGGGGCCGGCGGCTCCTGCTTCTTCATCGGCGAACCTCCTTCTGCTTTTCGGCGGTCTGGCCCAGCAGCCCCAGGGCCAGGCCAAGGATGAGGTATTGCCCCAAAGCGACCAGCGTGGCCCGCTCCACGACCAAGACGGGAAGTTCCGGGGGAGGCCAGAGCCGGGACCAGGGGAAGAGAAGCGGCCGGCTGATGGCGTCCAACAGGCTCGTTACCGGGTTGGCCGGGTTGGCGATCATCAGTCGAAAGAGCAGCCGCAACAGGAGAAGGCCAACCGCCAGGCCGGCCAGCGCCGAGAGGAGACGCAACATCAGTCCGGCCACCTTTCTGGCCATCGGGCAGATTTCCCACCACCGGGGGAACCCGGGCAGGTTGGCCCGCCCAGGTTCCCCCTGCTATCCGGTCACCCTACCCGGCCTCAGTGTTGCCGGAAGACCAGGGGCAGGTAGACCCGGTAGAACGGCCCCCTCTGCACCGTGGTATATTCGACATCGGGTCGGGCTGTAACGTCGGCGGAGGCGATGTAAGCACGGTTGATCAGTTGCAGAACCTGGGAGGGAATCTCGCTCTGGGCCATGACAAAGATACGTAACTGTCCGGCCTGGCCCGGTCCCAAAGAACCCAGATTCCAGTAGCAGGTCTGCCCCTGGCAGCCGGCCGGGTCCACAGAGGCCCCCTGGTAGATGACGTAGGGATCCAAGGTATTGGTCAGGACGACACCACTGGCCGCCACAGCCGTATTGGTGTACCGGAGGGTGTAGTAGAAGGCGTTTCCGGGCACCACCGGGTCAACGGAATCCGTCGTCTCCAGGAGCAGTTCCGGCTTGAAGATACCGGTGCTCACAGGCAGGGCTTCCACGGTTGTGACCTCGTCGCTGGCCGCACGGGCCTGGTTGATGACCTCCGTCAGGGTGTACGGTACGGGCTTGTCCAGACGGACCCGGATGACAATGGTGGCCGTATCACCGACGGCTAGGCTGGCGATGTCCCAGTGGCTATCGCCAGACGAAGGGGGTGGGGTAGACGATTCAAAGTTGACATAGGGGTCATAGGTGTCGTCCACCCGGACGTTGGTGGCCGTCTGGTTGCCCAGATTACGGATGAGCAGCGTGTAGGTGATCGGGTCTCCGGGATAGACGGCGACCGGAGCGGTGGTCTTGGTGATGATCAGGTAGGGGAGGAGAAGTTCCGTCTCCTCGGTGCGTTCGACCCGGCCGATGAGGTCCCCCTGGCCGTCAATGGCGGCGTGGTTGACCAGGAAGCGGGTGTTCTGGTCGAGGGGCTTGTCCACCGTAAAGTCGAGGTCAATGGAGTATTCATCTCCTGTCCCGCCGGCCGGCAGGTTGTCAATGCCGAAAACGAGAGTGCGGGTGGGAGTGTAGTGGCCGACCAGATAGATGGTGGGGTCACTGGGGGTATAATCGTTGAAGACGATATTGGCATCGTAGGTGTCGGTGATGCGAACGTGGGTGGCCCCGTAGAGGGCGCTGGTGTTGCCACAGTCAATATGGTAGGACAGGGGAGCGCCCGAGGCTACCGGATCCGGGCTATCGCTCTTGCTCAGGCACACACCGAGCACGGTGACATAGGGAGCCACCTGGGGAGCGGGAATCGGGTCGGGGTTGGCACCGTAGGCTCCGTCGAACCACTTGTAGTGTCGGTCATAGGGCGGATCGGCGGGCTGGCTGGTATAGTCGCCCAGGTGAACGGTGGCAGAGACCTTGGAACAGGCATCGGCCGTGGCCTGGATAACGACGTCGTAGTAGAGGCGGGCCGTCTGGTTGGGAGAGATCTGGTCCAGTGTCCAGGAAACCACCCCCGTAGACCCCTGCGGCGGCTCGTAGACCAGGTTGATCGGCGGGCTAAGCGGGTCGGCCTCCACCCAGGATTCCTGGATGGCGAACCCCTGGGGGAGGGTCTCGGTCACCACGACGTCATAGGCCACTGCCCGGCCAGTGTTCTCGATGTCCACCCGGTAGTGAACCGTCTCCCCGACCTCGTAATTGACCTTGGGCAGATCGGTGCGGGTGTGGGCAAAGTTGGTGACCGGATCGCCCATCCAGGGCTGGATCACGTAGGTTGAAGCCGCTGGGTAAGGGGAGGCCAGGCAGTAGTGTGGAGCGGAGGGGGAGGAGCCGGTCCGCCAGCATTCGTCGAGGGTGTTACTGGCTTCCAACCGTCCGAGGAAGTCGCTCCTGCCGCCGGCATAGACGTGCTGGTCGAAGGCGTTGCGGCCGCTCTGGCGGGTGCGGTAGGTGATGGTCACCTGTTTGGGGGTGCTTCCACCGGTATTGTCCACATCGTTCAGCCGCCAGTGCAGGACGTAACGACCGTTGGCTAGGCTGGTCACCCAGGGGGAACCGATCAGGCTGGCCCCACCCACGGCCAATGAATCGGTGATGTAACGGGCCCCCAGGGGCATGGTATCGCTGAACTCGGGCCCGTACATCACCAGGCCGGGGTTGAGCACCAGGGTCACGGTATACGAGGCCACCTCGGCGATATAGATGTCGCTGTTGTCGTGAGGCGTCTGGACGCTCTTGGTCACTGTATAGCCGCCGCTGAAGACGTATTGCGCAGTGGAGGGGACATCCAGGTAGATACCCTCATCCGGAACCGTCCCCGGGAAGGTGGTGTAGCGGGCCTGGGCGGTGGTGGTAAAGGAGGTGCCGGCCGGCATGGTGAGCGGCAGGGTGGCGGTGATGACAAAGACCTCCTCATCCGGCGGCGGGTCAATGGGCGGGATGTTGTTCCAGTAGAGGATGGTGGTCCCGCCGGGGCCGGGAGAGACCGAGGCCGGCGGCGGGGAGGCCGAGACATAGGTCAGGCCGGCACCGAGGGTGTCGGTGAGCACCGTCTCATAGGCAGTGGGATGGCCGGGAGTCTCGCTCCGATTACGCAGATGCAACGTCAGACGGACGGTTGCCCCACCCTGGAAACTCCCACCCGGGAAGGAGTGGGTGAAGTAGGAACCGCTGGTTGTGCTCTGGTAGCGCAGGTCCGGGCGAATAAACTTGACGCAGTCGGCCGTTCCACCGTTACAGACTTCGTTTCTCTGGCGGAAGACGGTATCGGTGTCGGAAGGTTCTTCCAGCGGATCGTCGGACCAGCGGACGATGGGCACGATGCGGAGGTTGGTGTTATGGGGCACCTCGCCGCTGTGCCCCGGAGTGAAGTAACGCTGCCGGGCCTGGGCCAGGAGGGTATAGGAGATCGCCACTGGGCCGTTATCGGTGTTGGTGATCGAGGCCAGGTTGGCCCACTCCAGTTGGGTCCAGTAGCCGCTGGGCTTCCAGGGATCTATGGCGTTGGGAAGGGTGATGATGTTGGGTGGGTCGATCGGCGCGATCATCTGGGTATAGGTCAGGCCGTCCTCCAGGAGGATGCGCAGGGTGGGGTTATAGAGGATAAGGCCCTGGGGGACGGTAAAGAACACGGTGATGGTGATGAACTCGCCGGCCATCGCCTGGTACTGGTTGTTGCCCGTGTAGACGGGGGAAATTTGCCATTTGCCGATGGAGATGTTGCGGAGATAGGCCGTCGTCGTCCGCTCCAAGGGCGGTCGGTAGACGCGCTCGGTCGGGACATCGCCGGGAGCAGAGGAGCGCAGCATGCGGGCTACGTTTTGGATTTTGGCATGGGCCACGTTGCCGGTAAGGGGAACGGTAGCACGGAACTCGACTGCCGCGCTCGTCCCCGTGGGCAGGGTGGAGATGTACCAGAATGCCTGGGTACCGCTTACGGTACAGCCGCCGGTGCAGGACTGGAAGACGGTTCCGGCCGGCATTGTGTCGGTGATATAGATATCATAGGCGGTGCCCTGGGTGGCCCCGGACGGGTTCTGCAGGCTCAGCGTCCAGGTGATCAGGTCGCCGGGGTCCAGTTCCTGGGTAGTCGGAGGAGATTGGGTCTTGTTGAAGGAAAAGTTGATCGGCTGCACCAGCGAGACGGTAACGGCGGGAGCCGAGGCGGACCCTCCGCTCCAGGCGAGGGTGGACGTGCTGACGGCCTGGCGGGAAGTGGCCGTGTTGTTGTCCCAGTAGACGTTGACCCGGTAGCGTACCTCATAGACCCAGGTCTGGCCGGAGCCGTTGTCGATGTCGGGCAGGCTCCAGGTGAGGAGCGGACGGCCGTTGCGCGGGTCCACGGTAGGCGCGACATCGGGCACATCCGGCGTATCGGGGTTCATCGGGACGGGGCCAACGGAGGATCCCTCCACATAGGCCACCTTCAGGTAGTTGGTCTGGCTGCCGAAGGAATCCTCCAGAATAACGCCGGAGACGTTCGTTCCGGTGGTAATGGTGTAGCGGATGGTGTAGGTGATCGTCTCACCGTAGGAGGCTTTGAGGTGGGGAGAGAAATCGGATTCCTCGTACTCCTTGATCGTGATGGTCTGAACCTGTTGTCTGGGTGGTGCGGCCAAGCCCGAGGCCGGCAGCCACATCAGTCCACCGGCCAGGAGGAGGACGATAAGGCTCAGGGAGAAAAAGGCCCTGACCGGGCGGATTCGACGCAGTGCTCGGAAAAGAGTCTTCGTCTCCATATACACCTCCTTTGCTCATCCGGGTTCAGGGGGTTACTACCGCCAATCTTATTTTACCACAAACAGTATCGGTTGTCTATACCTCTGCACGGCTTCTTGAGCCGTTCTCTGCCTCTCGATAGTTCCTCCTGTTTCCCCGATGGGCCAGGACGAAGGACCGACATCGAACGATTATTAGGCTTCACGGATTGAATGTAACACATGTCAAAAATTGCACAAGTTTCGCCATATTTCCCGGCCGGGTGTTCCTTTTGCCTCACGGATTTCAATAACGCTCGGTGTTCGGCAGACTCTGGCAACGGGGGCAAAAGTAACTGCTACGGCCGAGCACATATCCACGCTGGATGGTTGTGCCGCAGCGGGGACAGGGCTGTCCGGCCCGGCCGTAGACCTGGAGCCGTTCGGCAAAGCGGCCTTCCTCCCCCGTACCGAAAAGAAAACCCCGGTCGGACAGGGTCGTGCCCTGGGCAGCGATGGCCTCTCTCAGGATCTTTCGGATGGCGCGGAGCAGGCGGCCGATTTCCCCCGACGAAAGGCTTTCGGCCAGCCGACAGGGATGCAGCCTGGCGCGGAAAAGGACCTCGTTGGCGTAGATGTTGCCCAAGCCGGCCAGGAGATGTTGCTCCTGGAGGAGGGCTTTCAAGCGGGCCCTGGGGTACTTCTTCAGCTGCTCGGCCAGCACCTTCGTGGTGAAGGTTGGGGAAAGCGGCTCCGGCCCCAGCCGGCGGTCCAGGATGACATACGCCTCTGGAGAAAGAAGGCGCATCCGACCGTACTTGCGGGGGTCGCAGAAGTGGAGCGCCCGGCCGTCGTCCAGGTCCAGGACGGCATGGGTGTGCCGGTCCGGGGGCGTTTCCCCCGGGTAAAGGAAGAGCCGGCCGCTCATGGCCAGGTGAAAGGAAAGGACACGGCCGTCCTCCAGGAAAAGGAGCAGGTGTTTCCCCCGCCGGTCAACTTCCCGCACCCGACATCCGACGATGGCCGCGACGAATTCCTCCTTACGATACGGCGCAATGAGCGGAGGATAATCCAGCGCCCGCACGCCGACGATGGTGCGGCCGACCAGATGGGGCCGCAAGGTTTGGAGCGTCGTCTCTACTTCAGGCAATTCGGGCATCGTCTACTCCTCTCTTTCGGGGTCCGGAGAAGCGGTGAACAGCCCGACCAGGCACAGAGGGAGACCGCTGAGCAGAAAACCTCCCCCGGCATATTCCTCATATCCGCCCTGCCGGATCAGAATGCTCCAGCAGGCCAGAAGGACGGAGAAAAGGCCATAGCCGAGGAAGAGGAAAGCCCGGCTTTCCCGCGGGAGGGCCGGACTGCTCCGGTTGACGCCGAAGCGCACACCCTGGCTCAGGAGACTCAGGAGCATGCTCACAGCCAGAAAAAAGTTGCCCACCCCGGGCAAGGCGTTCAGCGGAGAAAGGGGGTCGGAAAGAAGGGGATAACCCTCCAGGAACCAGAGGGTCAAAGCAGAAATGCTCAGGCCGAAGAGGGCCGCGGGACTCAGCCGGCGGCAAAAGAGGAGCAGGGAGAAGATGCCGGCCAGGGCCAGCGTGGCCGTGGCCGTGAGGTCTTCCAGGTCGAAGGCAGCCGCCCCCAAGAGAGATAGCGGCCGGGTGGCTTTCCAGAGGAGCATCCAGATTCCCAGGCAGAGAAGGGCAAGGGCTCCCCGGGGAAAGCGTCGCCACAGGAAGACGCCGAGTAAGGCCAGCCCCCCGCCGACGGCCCAGGTATAGTTCTGACCGAAGCGAAGGAAGGCGACCCCGGCCTGCTCCAGAAAGAGGGAAAATCGGCCGACCCAGGTGCCGGAAGCCGGAAGAAGGAGGGCCACCAGCGTAGCGGCGGCCAAGAAGAGTTGAAAGAGCGGCACAGGGCCGGCCAGGAGGAGCACCGGGAGAAGATTGCTCCAGACCGGTTCCTCCTCTCCCCGATGTCTCCAGCGGCGCAGAGCCCCGTAAGCAGCCAGAAGTAAGGCGACCAGAAGCGCCGCGCTCCAGGGCAACGGGCGAGGCTTCCCTACCCCTAGCGGCCACAGCCAGAGCCAGGCCGTCCGCAGGAAGAGGAAGAGGCCCAGGGCCCACTTCCAGAGAGCCGGCCAGATAGAGGCCTCCAGCCAGCGGGAGACTACCTGTCCTAGTTCCAGGGCGATGCCGGCGATGGCGCTGCCCGAAAGGAGGAAAAAGGGCAGCACAAGGGAGACGGAAAAGCTCAGGTTGCTTCCCAGTCGGATGGCAGCGCTCCGTCCCACCGCATTCACCCCGCGGCCGGCCAGTTCCGCGCTCAGGTATCCGCCCAGGAGCGCTCCTGCACACAGGAGGGCAACGAGGACAAAGTGGACGGCCAGGGAATTCTGCCGGCGGTACAGTTTCGGCCCTATCCCTACCCAGAGAAGAAGGAGGACGCTCGCGCCCCAAGAAAACAGGGTCCAGGGCCGGGCCGCCGGGTCGAATAGGTCGCTCCGGTCGGCCAAAGTGATGGAGAATACGGCAAAGGGGACCAGTACCAGCGCCCGAATCCCCCAGAAAGCCCGGGCGGCTCCGGTCAGGATATAGGCCCATGCCAGGGCCAGCAGCCCGTAAGCCAGCGGAACGGCTGCCAGGGGGACGGTGGACATCCACCGTTCTCCGGTAGCCATCGGCAAGAAGAGAAGGGGAGCAGTGTTTCGCAGTTGTCCCACCCAGGGCACCAGGCAGGAAAGGCCGACCGCCAGGCCCAGCCCTAGGAGGATGGCTGCCCGGAACATCGGGGTTTCCCCGCGCAACTCGATACGTCCGGCCCAGACCTCGCCCCAGAGAAGCACACGGCTGAACTCCTGCAGAAAATAGGCCAGGCCACTCCCCTTGGAAACCGTCCCATGCTCATTCATGGACGACCTCCAACGCGTAGAGAAAGATACGGTCGGCAAAGAAGACGGTCCCGTCCATCACCAGCGGAGGAGCGAGGCCTGGCAGGGCATAGGGCGGAGTGTAACGGGCCAGGAGGCGTCCGTTTCCGGCATCCAGGGCCATAAGGGCCTCTTCTCCGGTAATGCCATAGACCACGCCATCTTCCACCACCAGGTCGGAGAGAAGGAGGTCCCCACTCTCGTGGCCCCAGCGCGGCGTGCCCGTGTCGCCTGAATAGGCCTGGAGGAGGCCGTCGGACCAGCCGACGAGAACGCGGCCGGAGGAAGGTTCACAGGCCGGCCGGAGGAAGAGGGCATTCCGCGAAGCCTTCCAGAGCATCCGGCCGGACAGGGGGTCAAAGGCGGCCAGGGAAAACCCCCCTTCCTCCAGAAGGCCCGTATAAAGCGTTTCGCCGCAACGGATGGGTGTCCCCTGGACAAAGGTGGCCGATGAAAGCCAGACCGGATCGCCCGTGCTCAGGTCCCAGGCCCCCAGATGCCCGGCAGCAAGGAAGACGTGCCCATCTTCGACCAGCGGCGCACCGGTACAGGTCTGGAGGGAAGTTTCCCAGAGCGTCACACCACCGGATAGATCCAGGGCCAATAGGCGGCCGCCGGAAAGGGTATCCAGGCAGAGGAGAAGGGAAGAAACGGCGGCGGACGGAGGGAAACGAAGGAGGCCGTCCAGCCCCCTCTTCCACCGCACCTTTCGGCCGGCCAGGTCATAGGCCACCAGGGTGGTAGAAATCTCCCCGGTTTCCGGGTAGGAAAGGGCGATGTAGGCGGTGTCTCCCTGAACCAGCGGCGGAAGGTTGGCGAAGCCGCCCAGTTCGGCCAGGAGGACAAACTCGCCCGAAACGGGGTTATAGAGCCGGAGGTCGCCGTTATCCAGGAGGAGAAGAGGTTGGCCGGCCCATTCCTGCGGGCCTCCGACGGGAGCGGCTCCGCTCGATTCTTCCACCGCCAGTCGGTCCCAGCGTGGAGACAGGCGGAGGGAACGGCCGGCCGGGTCTCCCAGGACATAGACGTGGCGATACCGGTCGGCAAGGAGGATGCGACCCTGACAAAAGTCCGGAGGCGCACCCAAGGGGAACAGGTCGCCCCGGGTCATCCATTCCTCCCCACTTTCCCCATCCAGGAGGTGGACGCTTCCGGCAGTGTCGGCCAGAATCAGGGTGCGGCCCACCAGGAGGGGAGCTTGGGGAACGCCCTCCGGGAAGTGCGCCTGCCAGCGCGGGCGGCCATCCTCCCTCCCCAGGGCCACCCCATAGCCCAGGCCGGTAACGGCATACACCATCTCGTCCCCAACGGCCGGAGCGGAGAGGATGTCTCCGGACAGGGAGGTGCTCCAGCGGATGGAACCGTCCACGAGGGAAAGGGCGACCATCCGTCCCCCTTCCATTCCTCCGCCCAATCCCACATAGACCATGCCTTCGGCGATGGAAGGAGGGGCAAGGAGACGTTCCAGTTCGATCTGCCAGCGCAAAGTGCCCTGGACGGCGTCGAGCGCGTAGAGGAGGCCGGAGGCATCCCCGAAGAGGACGGTGTTCCGGCTTCCGGCGGCCGGGGACAGGATGGCATCGCCGGCCTCAAAACGCCAGCGTTCCGTCCCACGACGGGCTTCCAGCGCGTAAAAAGTGCCGCCTTCTGTGCCGAAGAAGAGGAGGTTGCCCAGGAGGAGAGGGGAAGCGGTGAGCCGGTCGTCGGCGGAGGTGCTCCACAGGAAGAGGCCGTTTGCAGCCTCCAGGGCATAGAGGCGGTCTCCGGCCGCGACGTAGACGATGCCGCCGGAGACGGCCGGAGCGGCCAGAATCGGCCGGCCGGTGTCGAATTTCCAGCGCACTTCTCCCCGCTCCACATCCATCGCCCAGAGGAGGCCTTGTCCGTCCCCGAAGAGAAGCAAATCGGAAGCGCAGAGCGGGGGTGAAGTGATGTCATTGGGGAGGGAAGCCTGCCAGTAGAGGGAAAGGGAGGGCGGGGCGGAGAAGTGGGGGAAGGTGCCGCTTCGCTCCGGCCCACTGCGTTCCAGGTAGGTAAGCCCGGAGCAGCCGATCTCGTCGGCCACCACGGCCGGAACTGAACCGGGTGGGAGCCAGGTCGCCGAGAGGAGTTCATAACGCACCAGGCCGGCCGGCCCCCTTGCCTCGTGCAGGAGGGGAAACAGGCTGCGCTCTCCGGCGTACCAGAGCCGGTGCTGGAAGGTGTCCGGACCGATCCGGATGTCCAGTTCCACCGGAAGGCTTCGAAAGAAGGTTCCAGCCGGCGTGGGGAGGGCACTTTCGGGGATGCGGCGCAGGGCATAGTCGAGAGAGAACAAGTGCCTCCAGGGGCCGTAGGACCAGGAGACGGCGACCGTTCCGCCGGATGTTTCCTCCGGCGACAGGACGGGGAGGGTGGGAGAGTACGTATAGAGGCCGTCGCCTCGGAGGAAGCCGGCTTCCTCCAGGCCGGCCGGCGTCTCTGTATAGAAAATGACATCGCGGGAGGTCTCCTGAGAAACGGTGGTCCCTTTCAGGGCCAGGAGGCGATTTGCCAGGGTCGGTTGGAAGGCCAGGGTCCGGGGATCGGCAAGGTGGATGGAACGGAAACCGATGTGTCCCGAAGGCCCGGTCTCCCGGTAGAGCGCCGCCTCCCCACGAGGAGGGCCGGCAGGGGAGACAGAAGCCAGCGTCCAGCGAAGCACCAGGGCTGTGGCCAGGAGGGGGAGGAAGAAAGCGGCTGCCACGGCTATGGCGGCCAGATAGGGCCGGCAGGGGAGCGGTAGGACATTCTCCTGGGAAACAGGATTTCCCATCGGCAATCCTCTACAACCCCGGAGGCAACGGGCCGTGGGCTCTCCACCAGTCCATACACCAGGCTACCGTGCGGGGGATGCCCTCTTCCAGGGGCACCCTGGGCTGGTAGTCGAGCAGGGCGCGGGCCTTGCGGATGTCGGCCACATAGTGGGTTACCTCGCCCACCCGAGGCGGTTCGACGCGCACCTCAGGGATGCGGCCCAGGGCCGCGCTGATGAGTTCGACCACACGGAAAAGGGTATTGCCCTGACCATAGGCCAGATTGATCGTCTCGTTACGCAGCCGGCCGGAAAGGAGCCGTTCCAGGCCGGCGTAAACCCCCTCGATACAGTCGTCTATGTAGGTGAAGTCGAGCACCTTGTCCCGGCCGTAGATGGTGATCGGCTCGCCCAGGGCGATCTTGCGGATAAAGAGGGGGATGACCCGCTCCATACGCTCCAGGTCGTTATCGTAACGGCCGTAGACGTTGCTGAAGCGAAAGACCAGGTAAGGGAGATCATAACAACGGGCGTAGGAGTAGATGAGGGCTTCGCCGGAGATCTTGCTGGCGGAGTAGGTGCTTTCGGTGAAGGAGAAGTCGGCCTGGGTTTCCTCGGTGATGTAGCGGTGGATGTCGCCGTAGACCTCACGGGAACTGCTAAAGACGATCGGCACATGGTTCTGGCGGCAGTACTCCAGGACGTTGTAGGTGATCTGGATGTTCTCCATCGCCCGGTGCGGCTCGGAGACGAGTTGATGCACCTTGGCGTTGGCGGCCAGGTGGACAACCACATCTACCGGTGGATATTCGACCCCGCCGATGCCGCCGCGGAAGTTGGCAAAGTTGCCGGCCAGGTCCTGAAGGATATAGCGGAAGCGGTCGGTCCAGGGATTGAGCCGTTTATCCACGCCGAAGACCAAGTGTCCCCGTTCCAGGAGGTAGAGGGCCAGATTGGTGCCGATCTGTCC
>FWPU01002247.1_pt1 | contig 54466 bp, 39 predicted proteins | sample 2228361 | NCBI WGS metagenome assembly FWPU01 (sample SAMEA103939777, study PRJEB20133) | metagenome | reverse complement strand
TCCTGGGGCTTGCCATGATCCCTTCCTCCCTTTCTTCATGCTCGCTTCCGGAGGAAAGGATATCAGAAAAATCTATGTGGTCAAGTACTAGATTTTGGCATTTCCTCTATGGTATATTGTCCATCATAAAGAGAGAATGACTCCAGCTAAGATCCTATTGCATTCTCAGGAGATATTCCTGGTAAAGTCACCTCTGGGAGCGCGGGCGTCCCGCCCGCTGCGGGCCAGAGGCCAGCGCTTCCAGAGCGCAGTGGAGGGTTGTCCATTCGACTCCCAAGACTTCCATATTCCCTCGTTTGCTTGTGCAATTCCAAAGATCTCTCTTGGATGTGCACTATGGGTGCCCTTGCTCCGGAGAGTTCGAGAAGATACTCTCTGCAGCAGCGATGGCGAGAGGCAGCCGGGCAAGATGAGGCTGCCGAGGCCTATAAGATCTACACTGATAAGGAGGAACTATGGACCGGCAAAATATGATGCACACAGACCTGCGACACCGGACCATTTCAGTGGTTTGCATAATCCTGCTCATGGTGTTAAGCCTCGTCGGCTGTGGAGATGACGAGGCGGAGTTCCAGAATGAGAGTGTCAATGGTCGCATGCCTACCGTGGCTCTGCCTCTAGGAGAAACGGATCCGCATGCCTTTACCGAAGAATTCTTCGCCCAAAACCCTGAGGCGGCACTGAGCCTAGCCCATATCGCCATCCTGCGGCTGGAACCTACCGGGACGCATGAGGGAGACACCGGCACGGCGGAGGGGGTGGACCACGTCCCCTACTTCTTCGAACAAGAGATCCAATTGCGCCTCCGGATCCACCAGAGTACAGAGCCGGTCCAGCGGGTAGTAGTCAAGGATTGGTCTGGTCGAGAGGTGGTACGCCAGGAACAGGGGATGGAGCCGACGACGATCACCATCCAGCCTGGGGCGTACATCCTGGAGGTACATCACGCCCGCAAGGGAGAGGCGGATGCCCCAGTGTATACTCTCTTCCTGCGGCCGGTGTTCGAGGCTCCCGACGTCTCTGCAACCACCACAGCCCTGGTACAGGCTGATGCCAGCCCTATTACCACGCTCGAAGCGAGTCAGGATTGCCAAAACTGCGACTTTACCCTGGCTGATTTGGAAGGACAGAACTTTGACAACCTTAATCTCAGTGGGTCTAAATTTAGAGCCGCTCTTCTCAGTGGTGCCTCATTCAGGAACGCCGTGATGCAGAATTGTGATCTATCGAGTAAGGATGCTTTGGCTCGAACTGAGGTGACACACGCCGACTTTACCAGTGCGAACCTCACCGGCGCGAAGTTCAACGGTACACAGGGTGATTCCGTTATCTTCACTGGGGCCATACTCAAGGAAACCATTTGGGGACCTATTCTTTTGTCGGATGTAGAGCTACTCGTTCCAGCACAGATCTGTGGCGACTTCCGCCACACCAATGCACAGGGCGCTAAGTTTGCTGGCACGGACTTTGGACACGTGGGTGTGGACAAATGTATTGGAAGATGTAGCTTTCAGGGTGCACTTCTGGTGGAAGCAGATTTTCGGGCTCCGAGTGGCCTAAACTTTTTTGACGACGAACCCCTTACCACGAAAGTGACGGGTTGTGACTTCAGTCAGGAGCCATCCACAGGCACCAAGACGGTCTTCATTATGGCCCACCTCTCCTCCCTTGATTTGACCGATGTCAACCTGTCCCATGCGGTCTTTTCTAGTACCTTTGCTCAGGGTACGGTGTTCAAGGGGGCCAACCTCTCCTATGCAGGAGGAATTCTCCTCCCTTCTGAAGGTGTCTCGATTGGACCTTCAAACGTGTTCGCTGGAAAAGATTTAACCAGGACTGATTTCTCCGGCTTCGACTTCTCCGGCTATGATCTTTCCCAAACCGACCTCTCCCAAGCTCTCATCTCAGGCGAGACGAAGTTTGTCAATGCCAAATTGTCAGACGGTGTTGCGCACGGCATCAACCTCTCTGGACATACTTTTCCTCCTCAATACACTCAATTTAAGAGCAAAGATCTTCGCTATGCTAACCTCAGCAGGGTCAACTTGTTTGAGGCCGATCTAGAAGGGAGCCGGTTCGACCATGCCACCCTGGATGAGGCTGACCTGAGCGGGGCTATTCTAGCAGGGGCCGACTTCACCGATGCGCAACTGCACCATGCTACACTGCCTGCAGATCTGCGGCAGGTAACCCTGGTCGGTGCCAATCTGACTGGAGTCGATCTCAGCTCTGCCAATCTACAAGGTACCAACCTCACCGATGCCCAACTGATTGATGTCAATCTCAGTGCAGCTCAACTACAGCAGGCGATTCTGGTCAGCGCCCAACTCAACGGGGCCAATCTGAACTTTGCCAATCTCGAGGGCGCTAACCTCTGCGAAGCCCAATTAAGTAAATCTCCTATAACTACCGCTGCGACCAGCCTGGAGGGGGCCTACTTGAAGAATGTCAATCTGGCCCATGCTGATCTCAGCGGAGCGAGCATGATCAATGTGAATTTTTATAGCAGCATAGCTACGGATACCTGTGCCCCAGACAACACCTGCACCATCCCCACCACGTGTGCCAGCGCCGTAGGCGCTACTATGAATAGTACCACCTTTACCGGTGCCTATCTGAACGGGGTAGACATGACTAACTCCACTCCACAAGGCGCTAAATTTTCTGGAGCCCTCCTGGTTGGGGTGAATTTCACCAGAGCTAATCTCAGTAATGATAGTAATACCGGGGCGGTGACGGACTTTTCTAATGCCTTTCTGCAGGGGGCGAATTTTACCAACACTACCGTAACGAACACAGATTTTACGAGTGCGTATGTCGATCTCACTTCAGCCAACGGAGCTACCATGGTGTTTTTGTTAAGCTCTGAGCATACCGGGTTCACCGACTACTGGAACGTAGCGGAAACACCGGTATGCGTGGAGTTTACCTATACAGCTCCCACCACTGTCCCGGCTACCAACAGCACCAACACATGTCCCGATGGGACCAGTGGTCCCTGCTCATCAACCCAATGGCAATCGCCCAAAATTCCGATTAGTCAGGCCCAACCCCCTTCTACCTCTGACCCTAATGACATGCTGCCAGATAACTGCTCTTTCAAAACCGTAGATATCCAGTGGATGCTGGAGTAAATGGTAAACAGAGGGTTTTCAGGCCCCAAGAGGCCTGGAAAAGGAGGTATGAGCCAAAAGGTAGACAAAGCAGTTGGGCCCAGGGGGCTCCGACAAAGGGGAGGATATTTTACATCTAACCAGGAGGTACAATATGAAAAAGCCTAAGCGAAAGAACCGGACCAGGCTCAGTCGCCGAGAGTTTATCCGCTATACTGCCGGAGCAGGATTGTTGCTCGGCATGGGCAACCTCCTCACCGCGTGTGGGGATGATAATGGGGAGTCCAACAGCACAGCGACTACGACCCAGACTGAAACCCGACGTTTTCTCTTTAATCTGTCCCATATAGACTTCAGCGAGCATGATGTGATTCTGGTCGCTGGCAAACAGCGACAGAAACTGGAGCACACGACTCCGGAGGTATTAGAAGCCGTCCGGCAGGATCACCCCATCCTCCAGGAGGTGCCGGATGAGCATATTACTCATCATCTGCCTGCGATAGAGATGCCCGCCGATGCCATCCAGCTCTGTTACCTGCAACGGGTGTCTCGAACAGCGACAGATGGGCAGTGGGATCTGGTGATGTTTTTCTATCACCTGCCCACTGCCGCACTCCGGCAGGCGCAGGAGCGCAGGATGGTAACCAAGACGGAGGATTTCCCGCCAGTACCTGTAAAATGGGCTAAGTATGGGATTACCGCTGACCAGCGAACTGCGCTGGCGGACCCAATAGGCGAGGAGGTTCTCAAGGATTCCACAGATAACGCGGTGGCTTTGGTATTTCATTACCCAGAGCTCATCTCTGGTGAGCCGAACAGTGCTGCCCATATCCAAACAAATATTATCGCTACGCAACCGACCACACAGGTGCTGAGTGCAGCTCTGGAGCGGCAAGGGCCGGCCACTCCAAGTGGAGGCTGGGCGACACAGACCCCCCTGATCGATCCAGACACTGGTCAGCCTTTTTTAAACTCGCAGGGACAGATTCAGTACATGCCGGTGTGGTCGCAGGAAACCGAGGAGTTCGTAGGACAGGCGATCCTCCCTTCTCTAAGTGTGGCAAAAAATGACCCCACTTTGGGGGTCAATATCACCGATATTGATCCGGCCACCATCCAAAACAATGACCCTGACGCGCCCACAAATGGTGCTGTCTGGACGCTCCATGACGGCCTACCAACCGTAGAACAATCTGCCGATGCGTCATTACAGGCGACGAGTGGCTTTTCGTATACAGTGAAAAATCAATCTCCAGAACATGGCTACTCGATCGAGGTCCAGAAGGTGGATACTAACTCAGGCTTTCCTAATATCACCATCAAGGCCAAAAACTGGTATGTCCGGCATCTGGGGTTATTTATCCGCTATCTCGATGCCAACGGCCAACCTATCGCGGTGGACAATATTGCCAGTAAGGTCGAAAACTCCTTTCCTTTGTGGTCATTAGGCGTCAATACTGACTTTGATATCTTTACCCAGATCATCAACCCGGAATGGGTTGTCCTCGGGATCCCGGTGGAACAAACCACTATCGAGTTCACGTTTCCGCTGCCGGAAGAAGCCACGTCAGTAATGATCCTGGCCAGCGGGCTCGGGTCAGGCTCTAAAGATTTTAGCGACACCCTGACCCCCGGAATCGTGATGACTGCGGTGATAGATCTGGGCTTGCCGACTCTCTTTATCGCATTAGGGGCCGCCCAGGGGTTTGTGGGTTTTGTGTCCTCACTGAAAAATGTGAGTACCGCACTGGATGTGCTTAACATCCTGTTGAAACTCGTTGGTCCCCTTGCGGGGGGGCTCGCATATGACGACCCCCCAGCTCTCAAGAACTTCGCGGTCATTATCGGCCAGATCTTGCTCAGCAAGGGAGCGGGCAAACTGGCCTCGCTGATTGCGGCTGCCATCGCGGCGGGAGAGTCCGAGGCGGCCGTAGAAGATGCAGTCCCCGTCGTCGGTGCAATCATCCAGGCTCTCGTGGCCGCTGCCCTGATCTCTCAGGTCGTCCAGACCATCGCGGAGGTGGCTAACTCGCCCTGGACATATGTGGGGGAAGTTACCTTTACCCATAATGTCAAGGTCACCATCTCTCATGATCCCAAAGACCCAGCCGGTTTTCCCGCAGTGGCGGATCACTTTGTGGTGACCGCTATTTTTGATCAGGGCACCCCCTATAGCATTACTCAGCAATTGCCAGGGACGACTGTCACGGCTCCTATTACCGTCACCTTTACCGACGTGCCGTTTGGCGGCAAGGTAACGGTGAATGTCGGCTTTTATTCAAATAATGGCTGGCTAGCCGGGCAAGGATCGGTTGGACCGGTCGATAATGTATCGTCTGATGGTCCCCTATCGTTGGCAATTACCATTACGGAAAATTTGGTCCCACTAACGGCAGATACCACTTACAGCCCCAAAGAGATCATCGTCTTGGATGACACCGGGAAGCACCAGTGGAAGGCCTCTACCACACCACCCACAGTCGTCAATCCCGCGGGACAGTGTGAAGATGTGGACGGGCAGATCTGTTCATGGACCGGGATCACCATCAGCACGATGCATGCGGCAGTAGGCTATAGCTGGCAAGCTTACAACCAGGCGGTAACCGGATGCACCTCCGGAGCTGTCACCCAGTTGTATCAATTTGCCAACATCTCCATTACCCAGGACCCTGAGAGCGCGTATTTCTTTTCCGGCTGTGGGTTTAGTGCTCCTGCCCGCGTCGTCTATGACCTTATGGGGACGCAAGACCAGAATTTTTATCTGGACACGTCCGGGGGCAAAAACTTGATCCGGCAAATCCGGCTGAGCGGCACGACCCCATCCTTTGATGGCCCAAACTCGAACCGGGCATGGGGGCGCCTCAACTTTAATTCTGATGCGCTCCTCCTGCACCCGATCGGCAAAATCATCAGCGTGAACAGTGAACTCAATAAGATCGAAGTGCTGAAGCTGCCAAAAGAGGCCGTTCCTGATGATGAGGCACCACTAGCGCAAGCCTATTCAGGCAGAGGGCTCCGCGAAGGGCTGGTGGATGGTCCCACCCTCGCCGTGCTGACGCCCAAGGGAACGATCCTGGTCCTGGAGACGCGCAACAACCGTATCCAGGCCTTTGATCTGAGTGCTAATCCAGTGCCACATTTTCACAAAGGTGCCTATCATATTCCCCTGAAGGATCAGCCGGTAGCCTATTTAGACATGGCGGTGGAGTATACCGGCTATATCTATGTGCTCTCCTATACGGGAGAGCCAGGATCACTCCTGTATCGGCTGGATATTTATACCCCCGAGGGAGACTGGCTGGCGCGTACCACCGGTGTCAACGCGGATAAGCTAGCGGTAAACTACTGGCGCGATCTGTTCACCCTGAACTACGAGGTGTTGACTCTCCCGGATGGGACCTTACCGGATGTCACCGAACCATCGGTCAGCCACTGGATCCCGTCCACGCCTTAGTGTAAGTCCGCTTCGTATAAGGAGCCTCTGGGCTCCTTATTTTTTGGTCTCTGCAGAGCGGAAAGCAAAATATCTACCTCGACGGTCGAGGAGTTTGAGGCTCTCGTTTCTCCGTTTTGGGCATAGACTCTATCATTTGTTGCTTTGGTCACGAAATATAGAGCGAGTGAACAGCGAACAGGAGGAACTACCACATGAGCTATCATCTGTCTCGCCGGCAATTCTTACGACTCGCTACTCGTGTTATTGGTACCACTATGGGGATCACCTGTACTTTCACCGCACGCACTTTTGGCAAAGAAGTACGGCGCGTTCAGGTCGAGCTCAAAGCCAGCGTTCTCCAGCCAACGCACTGGCCTGATGGTACCCCAAAAGAAGAGGGCTTTGGATCTTTAATGAGCAACTTCCAGGGCCAACCATTCGTGCTCGAGAGGGGGAGGCGATTAGGGTCACGGTCTGTAACACGCTGCCCGAGCCAACGAGCGTGCACTGGCATGGTATGCACTAGCCCAACACCTGGTTTATGGGCGGTGTGAATATGATCTCGCAGGCCTTACCGGATGAATATTTCACATACACTTGCAAGGCAGAGCCTACTGGGACGCACTGGTATCACCTCCCACACCGGTGCCCAGTATTCCGATGGGTTGTTTGGTCCCTTGATCATCGAGGAACACAATAATCCCTACCAGGAAGCATACGACTCCAAGCGAATCGTCATCATGAACGACTGGTTCCATGCCCCTTCGAATCAGATTCTCTCCAATGTGAAAAGCGGTAAGTATATGGGAAAGAAAAAGGGATTATAGGGAAGAGGATCGAGGAGAGGAGAGTACGTCGAGAAGAGCCCTGGCTTCGTGAAGGTCCGCGGTATCTAATCCCTCGGTGAACCACTCATAGATTGCCCCTAGGAGTTGACGGGCGGCTTTCTGTTTGCCTTGCTGCTGCCACAGCCGGCTCAAACTCATTGCGGCACGCCATTCCAGAGATTTGGCCTGTTGGCGATGGGCAAGGGTGAGGGCTTTGTGGAAACACCCCTCTGCTTCCGATATAGTTTTGGTGGGAGGCGGGAGACGGGAGGTGTGCTGGTCTCTGTTTATTGTCCACTGCCTATTTTCTTCCATCCTTTGTCTCTCGCTGTTTATCCCTCGTTTAAGCAATAACTCCCCTTTGAGCCGAAACAGCTCTGCTTGCCACCAGCATACTCCACCTTGCTCGACTAAGGTCAGGGCTTGTTCCAGCACATCCAAACCTTGGTCTATTTGTCCGCGAAGCTCATATACCTCTGCCAATAACGAGAGCGGATAAGGTTTTGACAACGCATCTTCTGGGGTCTGATAGATGGTAAGCCCCCGCTGGATCTGGGCTAGGCCCTCTTCCGTGTCGCCTTGCATAGCTTGGGCCCAACCACGGAGCATCGTAGCCTGGGCTAACCAATAGAGAAACGCTTGGGCACTGGCGTGGGCCATGGCTCTTTCCGCGTAGGCCTGGACTGCCTGTGGTTCCCGGCGAAAGTGATGCAACACCGCCGCAAAGTGTAAGACGGTAGCCAGACTAAAGGCGTGAGGAGGTTGCTGTACCAGCCGTAAAGCCTCCTCACTCATCTGCAGAGCTTGATCCGGATAACCGAGGAGCCACTGAGCATGCGCCGCAAAGCACAGACAGCCCACGCCTGGATCAACGCTATACTGTTTGGCTAGAGGACGGTGCTGCAGCGGGTTGTAGAAAGACAAGCCTTGCTCGAGATGCGCCAGCGACTCGGCTAATGCTCCTATACGGTAGAGGGTTGCTCCCATCGCGTAGCGACTCACTACCTGGAGTCCTGCATTACGCAGGCGGTGAGCCATGTGCAGAAGTTCCTCAGCCAGTGCCCGGGCGGTCGCTTGCTCTCCTCGTCCACCATAAAACCGCCAGAGACCGTAGAGTACCGGGAAGAGGAGTGGCTCCTCTTGCTGACACAAGACCTGCGCTCGTCGGTAGATCTGTTCGACTTCTGGGCTGATTTGGCCTTTAACTGCGCTCACTACCGGACCTAGGGCGATGAGCAGTGTGAGCTCCTGCTTACGATACTCTGACGTATCTGGCAGGGTCTTGAGTATATTCATCCCCTTGGTGAAATGAGTCATGGCTTCCACATAGGCCGAGCGCTCCACTGCTCTCTGACCGGCCTGTCCCCAGTAGGTGATGGCCTGTTCTTTCAGACCAGCTTCTGTGCAGTGATACGCTATCAACTCTGGCTGTGTTTCTTGTATCTCGGGAAACTGCTCGGCTAATACCTGGACAATCCGCTGGTGATACTGTCGTCTGGTATGCTGGAGCAAAGACTGATAGGCCACTTCCTGCGTCAGGATGTGTTTAAAAGTGTAGATATGTTCCGGCACGAGGTGTGTTTTGTAGAGAAACTCTTTAGCCTGTAGATGAGCCAGCTCCTGGTGGAGTGTTTCCACGGCCAGTCCCGTAACAGCCTGGAGGAGTGAAAAACGGACTCTTTCTCCAAGAATGGCGGCTACCTGAAGGAGACGCTTTGTTTCCGTAGGTAACTGGTCGATCCGGGCGGCTAAAACAGCTTGGATAGTCTCTGGGATGGGGAGTGTTTCCCACTCCTCTCCGTGCTCCAGCACTGTTTGGGCTAATTCCTCCAGAAAAAGTGGATTCCCGTCTGCTTTGTCCACAATCCGTTGGATCAAGGGAGTAGAGGGCCGGGTTCGCCCCAACGCTGCTTGGATCACCCGCCGGCTCTCCAGCGGAGAGAGTGGCTGGAGAGCGATCTGGGTCACATAAGACTTATCCAGCCAGGGTACTCGGTATCCTGGGCGAGTAGTCACAATTAGAAATAGTGAGCTATCAATGAGTCGTTCTACCAACTCCGTGAGATACTCTGCAGAGGTAGCATCGATCCAATGGCCATTCTCTATAGCGAGGAGGAGAGGGTGGTGTCGGCTCTGCTGGAGAAAGAGCTGGTGGAGCGTTTCAAAGATCCGCCGCTTGAGGGCCTGGGGGCTTAACGTAGCCAATTGCCCCCTCTCCTCCGACACCTCCAGCAGGTACAAGAGAGAGGGAGCCCACTCCGCTGGTGTCATCTCCAGATGCTGAAGTCCTTCAGAGAGCTTCTGGCGAATCCGCTCCACAGGATCCAGCCTGCTGATCCCCAAGAGTTGTCGCACCAAATCGAGAATCGGCAGATAGGGAGTCGCATAACCATAGGACTGGCAATGCCCTTCAAGATACATAACATCCTGTCTCTTTACCCCCTGCTGTAACTCGGCGAGCAGCCGTGACTTCCCGATCCCTGGCTCTCCGAGGATAATTATCACCTGCCCATGCCCTTGTTGCACCTGGACGAGTCGTTGATAGAGCAAGGTCAACTCCCCCTCTCGTCCGATAAACCGCGTCCGAAACCGCTTCCCATGCCCTACCCATGTAGTATCCTCGGGATTAGTCCCCGTTATCCGATACACAGTCAAGGAGGATCGGGTATCTACAGGGAGTGAGCCTACCATCTCCATCTGGAACATCTCTCGTAATAGTCGAGCCGTATTTTCGCTGAGGAGAATGGTCCCGGGCGTAGCCCGATACTGGAGCTGCTTAGCCAGCGGTATGGCCTCTCCCACCATCGTGGATGAGAGGGATGTAGGAATCTCTTCTCCCCTCTCCGATGGGCCCACCACGACGACACCGGTGTGTATACCCATACATATTTGCAGGGGGAACGAGGCTCCACTGATTCCTTCCTGGAGGTGTTGTTGCAGGTCGAGTGCGGTCAATACCGCGCGCCGGGCATGATCCTCTTGCGCAAGCGGAACGCCAAACAGGATAACAAACTCCTCGCTAGTACAAAGGTACACCATTCCCTTATATCGCTCCACAAGCGTGCGGATCAAAGTAGCCACAGTCGATAGCAAACTCTGCAAGCCCTTTATCCCAAGCTTTTCGGTAAGAGCCAAGGTATGCGTGAGGGCACCGCAGAGAGCAGTAACTGATTTATATTCTCCAACGGGAATGCTCATGATAGTAGATGATAACACAGAGGGATCGTAGGTTTTTGCATTCTGAGGAGCAGCGCGTTCAGGGTGAGAGACTTCCAGTTCTTGAACCAGTAAAGCGGAGGGAGACACTGCTTCTCCAGGAACTGGTGGAGACCTCTCAGAAGAGGAGAGTGGAGATGGTAATGGTGTCGAACCCATCTCAGAGGGAAGAGAGGCAAGCTCAATAACCGTCGCTATAAAGCGATAGCCTTGACCATGCACGGTCTTGATATATTTGGAAACCTTCCTGTGATCATCCAGTGCCTTTCGCAGCTGGACGATGCAGCGGGTCAACGACGCGTCAGTGACGAACTCCTCAGGCCATAGGGTATCGAGTAATTCCTGTCTAGTCACCAGGCGATGGCGCTGCTGCACCAAGTAGGTCAGCACCTGGAAGACCTTGCGTTGCAGGGCCATAGGGATTCCGGCACGGAGCAGTTCTCCCGTCTCCGTATTCAGGATATACGCACCAAACCGATAGACCATACGTCCACTCCCACTGATCCGGCGCGCGATAGCGTAGATGATACCCTAAGAGGTAGCGCTTCTCAAGATATAGCCAGCAGGTAATATTCCAGAAGTAAGTACCACAGAATAAGTGTTTTGATATACATCCTCGACAAAGACAGAGAGACAACCCATGCGTTGCCCTTACAGGACGTCAAGCGAATACTCATACCAGAGAACTTAATAGAGGTATTTAGCACGGTGGGGGAAAGATGTCAAGGGAAAATGGTGACAAAAGTTTTGCTCTCAGTCCAAGGAGCCTGGAGGCTCCTTAGACTGGGGAAGAGAGTCAGGCCATGGGTGACAGCATTGGAAGGAATACGCTCAGGTGCAGCGTACAGTCGGGTTCTTTTCATGTAGGCCCCTAAGGATCCTTTCAGCCCCTTGGGACCATAGTGTTCTGGCCACTACTGGCCTAGTCCACGATGTAAATCACTTTCAATTTCCCCTTTATTCTATCATCATCATCGCTACCGCCAATATTGTCGTTAGGTTGAAACTCGAAGGTGATTTCTTCTATGGATTGGAAGAGCAAGTCTTCTCCCTTGAACACTGCTTTAACTTTGGTCCCGCCGGCGGTCGTAGCTTGGAGACCTTCGAGCCCGCCGAAATGGACCTCCGCTTGGTCAGGGAAGTCGTCTCGTTCAATGAGCACACCTTCGATAGAGAACTGCTGGCTGCTGGTCATACTGAACGAGATAGAGCGCTCCGCATCAGAAAGCCACTGGGACAACTTGAGCGTTTGTCCACTCCCAATGGGAATCCCGAAGAAATTATTCTGGCAGAGTGTTTCATCCAAATTGTTTGGATCGTTGCACGCCGGCAGCCTATTTTTCACCTCGCTTGTGTCGACGAGCACCGTAGGAGTAGCTGCTAAACCAGTAGGAGTGCTGTCATCCGGCAGCCGAACACTGAATGTAATACCAATATCACCAGCATTAGCACCACTATCACCATCGTGCTCCAGAAAGAGACTCACGTAAAGGACCGTGATCTTGAAGTCTGCCTGGAGCGGATTGAGACCAGCCAGCACCTCTGCCTTGTCGTCTCTGCTATCTCCGTCCGTATTTGCACGTGTCGGGTCAGTGCCATGGGAAAATTCGTCACCGTCTGCCAGGGTATCGAGGTCGGCGTCTGGCACACGTGGATCACTGAAGACCCTGTACGGATCTTCGCCTACCACCCGGACGATCCAATGCCACGGGATACTAGCGAATGGTCCGACGGCGGCTTCCTGCCCATCTATGTTCTTGTCGTTATCCATATCCATATCGAGCGGGTCCGTCACGATGACCCCCAGATCGCGCAGGAGAAACCCGCGAACTTCCTCGAAGTCTGTGAGACCGTCTAAATCTGTATCTGTAGATCTAGGATTGGTCCTCAGGGCAAATTCTTCCCCGTCCAGCAGGCCATCCCCATCTGTGTCTGGCTTGAAGGGATCTGCAGTCTCAGAGCGGGTATCTGTTAGGCCTTCATCACACACCGTATCACATATATCCGGTGTGTTACTGACCGTCCGAAAGGTGATAGTCCACCCCTGAGTTTCCTGGATGTTTGACAGACCATCGCCGTCGGCATCGGCAAAATTATCGAGATCTGGTGTGGTGGGGTCTCCGCCTAAGCTCCTTTCTACACCATCAGAGGCAGTATCACCGTCCGTATCCGGATTGGTCGGGTCGGTGGTGACAGTAATCGTCCCCCCTCCCCTGAGCGTGACCTGATACCCATTGATTTCCTCTGCATCAGACATCCCATCCTCGTCGGTATCGTTGCTCGTGGGGTCAGTAACAAAATCATTCGGGGCAGGTTCCCCGACCGCATCAATAATCCCATCGCCATCGGTATCGAGCAAATCTGCCGGGGCTTCCTCGCGGTCAAGTAGACCGTCTCCATCGGTATCCGCCAGTGAACAGCCGGAAAACACCAGACGTGAACCACGGCCCACGATCTCCACCTGCCACCCGATCAGCACCTCAAAGCGATCATCTAAGCCGTCACTGTCTGTATCCGGGAAGCTATCGGAGCAGTTGCTGAGGAATTCGGCGCTGGCGATGAGGCGATCTTGATCCAGGTCCTGTACAAAAGCCAGCTTGATGTCTTCCCCGGTGCGGAGGATAAAGTCGTCCAACCCAATGGTCTGGTCAATTCCCGTGGCGGTAATGATTTCCCACGATTTGGGTAGACCATCTTGTCTGGCCGTACCGCGCACCCGGAAGAGCCGCTCGACCCCGGCACTGTCGCGAAACGTCGAGTAGCTGTTGGCAATGGTTTCCGCATCGAGCGAGGCGGTGGAGGTTACCTCTTCTTCATAACCGGTGAGACCGATGGCCTCGAGCGCATCGCGCAGGGTAATTCCCAGGAGTTTGCCATTGGCATCGAACACGACCACGCGGTCGTTCTCATCAATGATGCCATCCGCGTTAGTGTCGATCACCCGACCCGTACCGGTGGCTACCCGGAGGTACTCGGTCAGATCACCTTCTCCGTCACCGTCGCTATCAAAGCTACCATTATCAATGACCAGAGTGCCGGTGCGATCTATGATCGCTTGGGAGGTAAAGGCAAAATTCCGGCCAAACTCGTCGGTGATGTCAAAGTTCGCAATCTTGAACACCAGACCACGCGGATTCTGCATCAACCGCTCGATCAGGTTCGGGAAGATGGTGTCATTCGAGAAGATAAAGGGGCCCCGTTCGGGTACCAGGGGACCTAAGGTGAATCCTTCCGCTGGCTCACTATCCGGCAAGAGGGTCGCTATGGGGATCAAGCGCTCTGGGATTTGGGGGTCTTGGATGAACACCGTGAGTTGCAGGTTACGAATACTGTAGGCGAGGTCACTCACATTTTTGAGAAAGACAGTAGCCTGCATCCGGGCACCGACCACTTCACGCTGCACTGTGGCACCTTCAGTAGCTTCTACCTGGGTAGTGAGGGACTTTTGGTAGGCTTTTTGCGTTTCTTGGGAGGAGCTTTCGGTCCATGTGCCAGTCCAACTACCGCTCCAGGTGGTTTCGACCCCGATTTTCCCACTGGTCTTCACCCCTGGAGTGGTAAGCGTCGCATCGATCTCAAATTCCTGTTCCCTTGAGAGCTTGAGGGCAGCTTCTACCGTGGCTGAGTTTGAGTTGCTAAATTCCTTTCTCTGACTCTGCATCAGGGTTGCGCTGATATTCCGGGTCTCAAGTTCTTTTTCTTCAACCGCAGTTGTCTCCGTAAAACGTACGTTGAGCTGCAAGTTGATTTCCCCTACCTCAATGGTTGGGCCTGGCAAGTCCGCAACGCGCGGATTGCGATTGCCAAAGTTGACTTCATCGCCATCACTCAACTGATCTCCATCCGTATCGGTCAGGAGAGCCGAGGTCTTATAGAAGGTGACTTCCAGGCCATCGGTGAGGCCATCGCCATCCGTGTCCTGGACGGTCGGATCACTAAAGATCTCATTGAACTCTTGTGCATCGGTTAACCCGTCATCGTCGGTATCCGCATCTCGAGGATCGATTACAAGGGATTTCTCTACGTCATCCGAGAGGCCGTCTCCATCCGTGTCAGCACTATCCGGACTCCCAGTTACTTCCCGGAGGAGGACTTCACCGGTGGCCAACCGCACGGTAACGACCCAACCCCGTTGCTCTTCATGATCGGCCAGACCATCTCCATCGGTATCTACAATGTCCCCTTCACTCGGTGGCGTTCCAGGGAAGGTGGCGCTGGTGGGATCGTTGAGCAGGTTCACGCCAGCAACAAACTCTTTCGGGGCCAGATGATTGCCAGCCAGATCCTTGACATTGACCGCCGTGACTCGGTAAGTTACCTCATTCTGGGAGCGAGTGGTGAGCTCCACAGTGGTCCGGTCACAACTCCCTCCATTATTCGCACAATTGGGATCAAAGAAACGGGCATCAACCACACCGAGTGCGCCGACCTCTGGGTTGACGTTTTCCTGGACAATCGGGTAATTCTGGGGATTGAGCGCGCTATCTCCCATGGGCTTGTTGTAGGTTACCAGAACAGTTCTGTTGCTGGTGGAGACTGCACCAACTAACCGGGGCAGGGTGGTGCTATCCACAAGTCCTGGTTCGCCTTCAAATGTAAAGGATGCCGAATTCGCTGCTGGATCGATTGAATTCCGTGCACGATCCTTCACCGCATTCGAGACGATCACCATGTACTCGATATCTGTCACCTGGGGTAGCGTGGTCAGGAATACCTGAGTGTTGAACCGGCTGAGATTGGCGTCGAGAATCACCAGGTCTGGCGTTATCGTATAGAAAGTAGGGTCAGCCGCATCATCATCGAGTGGCTCACTGAAGGAGAGAAGCAGGGTGGTGCTGCTGGTGGAGACAGCACTCAACAACTGTGGTGAGGTCTCATCCCTAAGGGGAATCCCGATAAAAGTGGCCGTGCTTCGGGTGGGATCGAGGAGTTTTTTACTATCGTCCTCCACATTGACGACCCGCACCGTATAGGTCAGGTTCTCCTGCGAAGAGGTAGTTAAGAGCACCTCGGTCTTCTCTTTGCTCAGCGCCACCGCAGTGACTGCCAGGTTGGGATTCTCAATCTGGTAAGAGGTGATCTGGTCTGCCCCTACTCCTAATTTCTTGCTGAATAACAGCATGACCTCGGTATTACTTAGAGAAACAGCACTGATCAGGAATTCCTCTCCCACGGTTGACCCGCTAAAATTCACGATGGCTAAGGTTGGTATCAAGGTGAGCTTATACTCTACCGGTTCCTGCGAGCCGGTGGTGAGTGTGACTTTCGTCCGGTCTTCGCTCAGACGGGCAGCTTCGACCGGCAACGGTGTGCCATCAGGCCCAGTGATGGTGTAATTCTCGGCTAACGAAGCTTCGTCACCTACGGGTGCACTGAACGTAACTTCTACATAATGGTTGCTTGGTGCTGTAGCGCTTAACAGATTTGGTGTACCAGGTTGCGCGGTCTGTGTATCAGTTGGTGGTAAGTCCTCGCCACAGCCGATGGCAAAGACGAGCAGCATAACCAGCATGATAAACCACTTTACGAAATCTTCTTTCCTCTTTTTCCTCATGGTAATACCCTCCAAATGGTAATACCCTCCAATATGTTGTAGTGTAAGCCCAATTCCCTGGCATTGCCTGCCAGAAGGATACTCCTGGAGAAAGATTGATGCCTACTGACCTCCTTTTGCTCGAGAGTTACTATAGTAGCCCGGAGAGGTTACCCCTGGTGTTTTTCTGATGCTAGAGGACAGTATAGGGGAAAGATGAGAGCAAAATCCTGACAGGATTCGAACCAAATTCAAAGCAAATTCGAACCAAATTCGGAGGAGACCCCTCAGGATTCATCTGTATTATCCATACACACCTGAGCCAAACACTTCGGGTATTCCGGGGCACTTGCATCTTTCCCTTTTCTATGCTAGGATGCTTTTCGTTTATGAGGTTCCGCATCAAGAGGTACGCTTCTAAATGGTACGAAGCAGAGAACGTCACTCAGAAACGGGTAGTTGTTGAAATTACAGGAGAAAGGAAAGGTTTATGCCGAAAATGACAGGTGGTCAGGCATTGATGCAGTCACTTTATCGCGAAGGGATACGCGTCATCTTTGGCCTCCCCGGCGTCCAGTTGTATCATGCCATAGATGCGCTCTACGATGTGCCTGATATTCGCTTTATTACTACGCGCCATGAACAGGCGACAACTTACATGGCTGATGGGTATTCCCGAGCGAGTGGAGGGAAATTTGGTACGGCGCTGGTAGTACCTGGGCCTGGTCTGCAAAATGCTTCCGCAGGGATTGGTACCGCTTATGCCGCTTCTTCCCCTATTCTCGTTGTCGCCGGCCAAATCCAGCGTGAGTTTATTGGAGTCAATCGGGGGATGCTCCATGAGGTGCACGATCAGCTTGATACGATCCGGCCTGTGACCAAATGGGCCTCCCGCATTCTCGATCCTGCCCAGATCCCTGCCGCAGTCCACGAAGCGTTTTTCCATCTGAAAACTGGACGCCCTCGACCGGTGGAAATTGAGATTCCTCCAGAAACCCTGGCTGAAGTTGCCGACGTCTCTCTCCTCGATCCAGAAGAGTACGGATCACCAGAGCCCAAGAGAGAAAGTATCCAGCAGGGAGCAGAGCTCTTAGCCAGTGCGACTTTCCCCCTGATATGGGTCGGTGGAGGTGTTATCTCTTCCAATGCTTCGACAGCTTTGGAACGCCTGGCCGAATATCTCCAAATTCCAGTTATTTCGACTCCAGAAGGGAAAGGGGCTCTTTCCGATCGGCATTATCTGTCGCTTGGTGTCCCCAAACGGACTGGTGACTGTCTGAATGAAATTATCGACAAGAGTGATGTCATTCTCGCTGTGGGAACACGCCTTGCCACTCCAGAACTGCTCAAAAAAGGCCAGAAGGTAATCCAGATTGATATCGATGAGGAAGAGCTAGGACGAAACTACACCAATACGTTGGGGATTCTCGGTGATGCCCGTCGCTGTTTAGAAGAGCTGTATAACGAAATTTCCCGCACCGTCGCAACACGTCCTGAGCGCCGGGAGGAGATGGAAGCAATTAAAGAGAAACGGTTTGGCCCATCTGCCCAGATCGAGCCTCAGGCCTCGTTTCTGGCTGCTATTCGTAACGCAATGCCTGATGACGGGATTTTTATTTCCGGCATGACTCAGGTCGGCTACTATAGCCGAGTGTACTTTCCAGTCTATCAACCTCGTACCTATTTCACCTCTTCGTATTACGGCAATTTAGGATATGCTTTTCCCACCGCCTTGGGAGCCAAAGTCGCTCAACCCGATCGTGCGGTGGTGGCTGTCTCTGGCGATGGAGGTTTTCTCTTCAATTCTCAGGAATTATCGACAGCGGTCAAATATAGAATCAATGCTGTGGTGATCGTCTTCAATGATAATGCTTACGGCAATGTCCTCCGGGACCAGATCAACCGCTTCCAGAACCGGAGTATTGGGGCAGAACTGCATAATCCAGATTTTATCAAACTCGCAGAAGCCTATGGAGCGCGCGGGGTCAGAGCCAAAGGCCCAGAAGAGCTGGAATCGGCTCTACGCGAAGCGTTGCAGGTAGATGCTCCGACTTTGATAGAGGTGCCGGTGGGGATGATGCCCTATCCTTTCTAGAATCCCTGAGAAGAGAAGAACCCTTGACATTTCATAGGAGGAACACACCTGGGCTGGAAGTGCAAACCTCTGGTCCGTAGCGGGCAAGGTATCTGCGCTTCCCGGATAGCCCAGGTTCTAAAACGACTTGTCCAATACCCAAGCCTCCTCGCGAAAATGTACCGGAGCAGAAGAAATCATGATACAGCATATAACCCCGACCATCCTCAAATCGTTGTTAGAAGGGGAATCTCCATTTGCTCTCCTGGATGTGCGAGAACCCGGTGAATTCAATACCAGCCACATCCCGGGTTCCAGTATTCTTCCCCGGCGACAACTGGAATTCCGCGTATCCTTTCTGCTACCCTTCAAGGGAGCCCATGTGGTGGTCTGTGATGATGATGGCCGCCGGGCTAAACTGGCTGCCGCTACTTTAGAACGGATGGGCTATCAGAAGGTCTCAGTACTCGAAGGTGGTCTTAATCGATGGGTCACCGAAAATTATCCGACCGAATGGGGCACAAATGTGCCCAGTAAAGACTTTGGTGAAAAAGTAGAAGTCCTGTACAAAGTCCCTCTCTTAGAGGCCACAGAGCTGCATGCCCGTCTCCAGCGGGGGGAGAAGGCCATCATTCTTGATACTCGGACTCCGGAAGAATTCCAGCTTTTTTGTATTCCAGGGGGCCGTAATGTGCCCTGTGCAGAATTAGCGCTTCGTATTACCGATATTCTCAAAGAGGTGGATACCGATACAATGATCTGTGTAAACTGTGCAGGCCGAACTCGAAGTATCATTGGAACGCGGACCCTCCAGCGGATGGGAATAAAACATGTGTATGGGCTGAAAAACGGAACTGCTGGCTGGATGCTGGCTGGGTATGACCTGGAACGAGGAGCAAACCGATTAGAGCTTCCGCCAGTTTCCGCAGAGGGACTGGCTAAGGCTGAAGACTACGCTGATCGACTGGCAGCCGAAGATGGTGTCCGTTACCTTGATATACCTGGTTTACAGGCAGTGCTGAGACGATGTGAGCAAGAAACAGTCTATCTGATCGATGTCCGAACCAGAGAGGAATATCAGCAAGGACATATTCCAGGGTTTCAGTGGTTTTCAGGTGGACAGGCGGTGCAGCAATCCGATGAGCTGGCAGTCAAGAATAGCACAATCGTTTTCGCATGTGATCGAAAAGCCCGGGCCACCTTTACCGCTTCCTGGTATCGACAGATGGGTTTTCGAGAGGTCTATGCTGTCTATGGTGGTACGCAAGCCTGGACAGCGGCTGGTCTGAATTTGGAACAGGGATTTCCTTCAGCGATTCCTTTTGGACTGAGCGAAGCGAAGAATGTGGTACGTCTCCTCTCTCCTCAAGAGGTACAAGAAGAGCAGAACCGTATCATTCTCTTCGTTGATCCGAGTACGGATTTTGCGCGAGGGCATATTCCTGGTGCACACTGGGTGCCACGAGGCTGGCTCGAGTTGCGCATCGGTGAGCTGGTACCCCATAAAGATACTCCCCTGCTGGTGACCTGTGTCAATGGCCTGAATGCTACGCTGGCCGGAGCAACGCTGATTGAACTGGGGTATCGACAGGTCACTGTTCTGGATGGAGGCATGCTAGCCTGGCAACAGGCCGGTCTTCCAATAGAGAAAGGATTGTCCGGGGTTATGGTTCCGCCACGTGATGTGGTGTTTTCCGGTCCAGACCGCACCTATGCGGAGATGATCGATTATCTCAGATGGGAAGAAAACTTAGGGAAAAAGTACGAAACGCAGCAGGCGTAGAGAGGATCAGATGTTCACCAAATGCCCTCGTGCTCTGTTAGGGAAGTTCTAACTAATTGCCATGCTGAGCCAAAAGCAAAATATCTCGCGATTTTGAGATTGCTTCACTCCGCTGAGCATGACAAAGCAAAATTCAGTGAACAGAGCACGAGTTTCCGAAGAAGGGAGCCAGGCTTTTCCAAGAGGAGATAACGCATGGAAACTTATACCCTCGATCAATTTCTCGCTGATACTCGTGCCACCATCAAAACTAAAGGTATTCCCGACGGTTTAGAAGAGATTCGAGTAAATTTAGAGCGTCTACTCAAGAATCCTACACTGTTGAAAGATCATATGGGTGATCCAGTGCCCTATACCGCCCTCACCCGTATTGGATACGATCCAGAAACCGATGTCCATGTACTCGTGCATGGACGAGAAAAGGCGGGAAAATCGGTTCCCCACGATCATGGCCCCTGTTGTGTAATCTACGGGAATTATACCAAATATACCCGGATGCGACGCTGGAAGCGTCTCGACAATGGTGGTTCGGAAGGCCATGCTGAACTGGCCCTGGAGAGAGAGTTTCTGGTAGAAGCAGGACAAGCGGAGGCTTTTGGCGTGGGTGATATTCACTCCATCGAATATCCGGATGACACCTTCTTTCTGCGGGTCACCATTGGAGATGTGGAAAAACAAAAAACGCTGGTCTTCGATCCAGACAAGCAAACTGTAGCCATCGAAGATCGTTCGCAACGGAAAAGATAGGAGTATGGTATGCCTACCAGCTTTGCCGATCCTGCCGTGCAACAATTTCTGCACAGTAAAGAAGTGGTCATCCTTTCTACTGTACAGAAAGATGGCTCTCCTTTATCTATGCCGATGTGGTTTGTGTCGGACGAAAAGTTCCTCTACATGCTCAGCGTGGATGGCCTGCAGAAAGTGCGCAATCTCCGACAGGATAATCGGGTGTGTGTCGTAGCTGAAAGTGGTACACGAGGACCGGCAGTCCGTGGGGTCATTATCCAGGGCTATGTCGAGTTTCTGGAACAACCAGAGGAATATCAACCGGTGGTGGAACGTGCACTGCAAAAATACGAGCCTGATCTGGCGAGATTATGGGGAGGTCGAACCAAACCACCCAATCGGGTGGTCTTTCGTATTGTACCCCAAAAAGTGCGAAGCTGGGGGCTGTAATAGGAAAGGAGAATGGATGCGTCCTCGACCGATCAAGGATGAATATCATCGACAATCTACACTTGTCGTAGAACATAACGTACCAGTATCGATGCGTGATGGAACCACACTGTATGCAAACATTTATCGACCTGCCGGTGGAGGGCGGTATCCAGTCTTATTGCGTCGCATACCCTACGGAAAACATAAACCGCGTTACCGCAGCATGTATCTAGACCCAATTCGGGTGGTCAATCGTGGATATATTATGGTGATTCAGGATGTACGAGGACGCCATGTATCCGAAGGGGAATTTTATCCTTATCGTCACGAACCACATGATGGGTACGATACTGTAGAGTGGTGTGCAGCCCAACCATGGTGTGATGGTAATGTCGGCATGTGTGGAATCTCTTATCATGGCGCCACGCAATGGTTAGCGGCCATTGAACAACCTCCTACCCTCAAAGCTATTGCTCCTGGAGTTACTGCAGATACCTACTATGATAGCTGGACCTATTTGGGAGGGGTCTTTCAACTCTTCTGGATCAGTGGCTGGGTAGCTGCCTTTGTTCTGGATGATCTTGGGTGTCGTTTCGAACGGGCCCCGCAGGCCACCGAAGCGTTACGAGAACTGATACGCAACCCATATGCCATCTCTAACCAGCTTCCCCTCAAATCGATGTCCGCCTTCCGCGGATTGGCAGAATATTATTATGACTGGCTAGACCATCCTGTCTACGATGACTACTGGAAAGCGCTGAGTCCTCGTGAAGGTTTCCATAAGGTAACTGTACCAGCGTTGAACATCGGAGGCTGGTTTGATGGGTTTGTTCGGGGTACAATCCGCTGTTACGAAGGAGTACGGGCACGGGGAGCTACCGAGATAGCTCGAAAACACCAGCATCTGATCGTTGGCCCCTGGTTGCATGGTCCTATGCCCCCTGCGTATGCCGGTCAGGGATATTTCGGAGAAGCTGCGTCGGCAGAAGCGATTGACCTGCAGGGAATGCAACTCGCCTGGTTTGATCACTGGCTCAAAGGGGAAGATAATGGAGTGGCTACTGATCCGCACATCTATATCTTTGTCATGGGAGAAAATAGATGGCGTAGTGAAGATGCCTGGCCACCGCCGAGTGCTCAGCCGCGGACCTACTTTTTACATAGTCAGGGAAAGGCCAACACCTTCCAGGGTGATGGACAACTCTCCCTCGATCCTCCACGGGCCAGTGAGCCAGCTGATCATTTCCTGTATAATCCACTGAATCCGGTACCCACACTGGGTGGAGCCCATCTATCTGGTATCCCAGGCGTGTTTGAGACCGGTGTGCAAGAGCAGAGACCGGTTGAGGCACGTGCGGATGTACTGGTCTATACCTCAGCACCCCTGGAACAGGATACAGAGGTAACTGGGCATGTGGAACTGGAGTTGTGGGCGGTGACCTCAGCGGTTGACACCGACTGGACCGCTGCGCTTGTAGATGTCCATCCCGATGGCAGCGCCTACAACGTATGCGATGGCATTCTCCGCGCTCGTTATCGTGAGTCTCTCGAACATCCCTCCCTGGTCAAACCTGGGGAGGTCTACAAGTATCACCTCGATATGGGTCCCACCAGTATGCTCTTCCGCAAAGGCCATTGTATACGATTAACTGTCTCTTCCAGCAATTTTCCGGCCTATGCCCGAGATCTCAATACCGGTGGCTGCCATAGCGAAGAAGTCGAGCCGTGTCCAGCACTCCAGACTGTGCTTCACGACGCGAACCATCCTTCCTGTCTGGTGTTACCAATTGTTGCTCGTTAGAGGAAGATATCAGAAGGGGATGAAATCGGTTACGATAATGAGGAGAAATTGCATAACACCTTCACGCCGTTTATATAAGAGAAGCAGAGGCCAGGAACAGTGGTCAACATAACGCCTTCCGGGAGTGGGTACCCTTTTCGTCAGTTGACCACCGATCCTGGAAAGGTCAGGACTATGGTTAGGCTTTCCCTGGAACAACCGCTTCGACTGCTTCGCGGATAATCTGAACGATCCGGTCGAGCTGCTCATCGGTGGTGACCAGCGGTGGCGCGAGACAGATCACATCGTCCCGTACACGGGTAAAGAGGCCACGTTTGAACATTTCCTGTCGTACCCGTTCTCCAACCTTCTCCGACGCATCAAATTGCTTCTTGGCCTCCCGGTCAGCTACCAGTTCAACAGCAGCCATCATACCCAGACCACGCACCTCACCCACTGCTTTCAGATCATACAAGGTTTTTAAACCCTCGAGCAGTCTTTTGCCCCCCTGAGCTGCTCGTTCTACCAGACCCTCTTTCTCAATGATTTCCAGATTCTTGACCGCCACTGCACAACAGGTTGGATGCCCAGAATACGTATAGGCATGCATCCAGCGTTTATCTGGAGGAACGCTTACCATAACATCCCGGATTTTATCGGAGACCATAATCCCTCCAAGAGGCAAATAGCCGCTGGTTACTCCCTTGGCAAAGGACATGATATCCGGTTCAACATTCCAGTGAGAAAGCGCAAACCACTTGCCGGTCCGCCCAAATCCGGTAATCACTTCATCAGCAATAAAGAGGACATCATATTTTGTACAGATTTCCCGTACCCGGGGAAAATAATCATTCGGAGGGACTATCACCCCTCCGGCTCCTTGCACCGGCTCGGCGATAAAAGCAGCTACCGTCTCTGGTCCTTCACGCTGAATCGCTTCTTCAAGTAGACGCGCCGCTGCCTGCCCAATTGTTTCCCCTTCTTTGGCTTTGTTAAAATAGAATTGATAAGGAGGATCGATGTGCACAAAGCCTGGTGTCCGCGGCTCAAACATTGCCCAGTATTTGGGCATACCGGTCGCACTCATGGCTGCCATGGTCACTCCATGATAGGCATAAAAACGAGAGATGATCTTGATTTTTTCTGGTTTTCCTTGTGCTCTCCAGTAAAAACGAGCAGTCTTAAAAGCACTCTCGTTCGATTCCGCCCCTCCGCTGGTGAAATAGGCTGTATTAAGGCTTGGATAAGCTATTTCACTCATTTTCTTGGCGAGTTCAATAGCGGGGATGTTGGAGGAACCCGTATACGAAGAGCAGTAAGCCAGCGTGCTCATCTGCTCCTGAGCGGCATTTGCCAGTTCTACTCGCCCATGACCGACATTAACATTCCAGAGCCCTCCAAGGCCATCAATAAATTCCCGGCCATGAATATCCCGCATAATAGCTCCTTCCCCCTTCACCCAGATTTGCGGTTCAGTATGTTCCGTCGGGTGATAGAGGGGATGGATCAGGTGCGCCTGATCCTCTTTGACCAACTCCACAGCACTGACTTTTGCCATAGCCATAAGTATTCTCCTTATTTGTTATGGTGAATGATAGGACAGGAACTCAGGTGTTCTGTCATGATGAAAGCGAGGAACAAGGATAACTTTGTACCCTCACCTTGAGACCCTCTTCTATCCTGAAGAGGGGATAAGCCTAAAGTTAAAGCTACTATACTCACTTTATAAGCAAAAGATCCGCTCTTGTCAACCTCTAATAAGTGGTGAGTGTCTAGAATAGACTCACCTCTCACCTTACCCTATACCTTCCTCCAGAAGGATTCAAGAAGCAAGAAGCGCTTTTTCCAGTTCTTCGGCACTCGTTAGAGGCTGCGAGCAGGTGAAATTTTGACAGAGATAGGCTGTAGTCTGGTTATTGATCTGTTCTTTCCCTTTGAGCAACGAAGAATGGTTCAGCTTTTCGATCTGGTCTGGTGGTACCACAGTAACCACTCGATTGGGGATATAATGCCGATAAATGGTTTTGAGCATCTTCTGAGTCTCTGTACCCTCTCGTTTTCCTATAATCACTATCTCTTTCGGAGTCTGCAGGTAAAAATCCAAGGCACAGAGCAGATTGCCATAAGCAAACGGATTTTCTTCCATGGGGGTACGCAGGGCACGGAGGAGCTGTTCAGCCTGTCTGAGATAACGTTCCTCATCGGTATAATAGTAAAACCAGAGAAGGTTCTGGGTCGCTACGGAGTTGCCAGAAGGGATAGAATGATCATGTACCGATTTGGGACGCGTAATAAGCGGTTCATGATTTTTAGCTGTAAAGAAAAACCCGCCATCTGCTGTATCCCAGAACTGTTCAATCATGGTGGTATGCAGTTCGAGGGCCCAGTCCAGATACCTCTGCTCAAAAGTTGCTTCATAGATATCAATCAGCCCACGCACCAAGAAGGCATAGTCATCCAGATAGGCAGTGAGTTTCCCCACGCCATCCTTGTATACACTCCGTAACTCCCCTTCTTTATAGAGACGGGTCTTAAGAAAATCCACCGTGCGCTGGATATCCTCGAGGTAGAGCGGGTCCTGGAGGAGTTGATACGCCTCGGCAAAGGCGGAAAGCATTAAACCATTCCAGCTCGTCAGGATCTTCTCATCGCGGAAGGGTTTGACCCGTTTTTCGCGTAGCGCAAAGAGAGTGGCCTTGGCTTCCGTCAGGAGGTGAAAGATCTCGTCAGGAGACCTATCGAAGGTGCGAGCTGTTTGCTCTAAGGAAGCGCTGATATGGAGGATATTCTTTCCATGCTCAAAATTTCCCCCTTCTGTCACTCCATAATAATGACAAAAGATTTCTCCAGTCTCTGGCCCCAGGTGTTGAAGAATCTCTCGCTTGGTCCAGACAAAAAACTTTCCCTCTTCTCCCTCACTATCTGCATCCTGGGTAGCATAAAAGCCCCCTTCTGGATGGAGCATTTCCCGACGTACATAGGTTAATGTTTCCAGAAGTACCTGACGGAAGAAGTCATCCTGAGTGAGCCGATAGGCCTCGATAAAGATTTGAAGCAGGAGGGCATTATCGTAAAGCATCTTCTCGAAATGAGGGACTAGCCAGTGCGCATCGACGGAATACCGGTGGAATCCTCCTCCTAAATGATCATAAATTCCTCCACTGGCCATTTTGCGGAGTGCCAGCAGAGCCATATCCCGGTAGGTCTCATTGTGTGTGGCATAATAATAGCGGAGAAAGAAGGAGAGGTTCATGGTGTTTGGAAATTTTGGTTGCTGTCCAAAGCCACCATGGATCGTATCAAAGTAGTTTGCTAATCGCCGGACAGCATTTTCGATAATGGATTTATCCAGCGGCTGCCCAAAGTCTCGAAAGGTGGAAATCTTCTCCAATCCTTCCATCACCTGGCTGCAGGTACGATCCACATCATCTTTCCGTTCACGATAATGCTGAGCCACTGCCAGGAGGACTTTGGGAAAACCCGGTCGACCAAAGCGATCTTCTGGTGGGAAATAGGTTCCGCCGTAAAATGGTTTTTGATCGGGAGTCAAAAACATGGTGAGAGGCCAACCTCCCCCCTGACCAAACATCTGTACGACATTTTGATAGATCTGGTCGAGATCCGGACGCTCTTCTCGATCCACCTTGATATTCACAAAATGCTGATTCATAAGTTCCGCAATCTGCTCATTTTCAAACGACTCGTGCTCCATGACATGGCACCAGTGGCAGGCGGAATATCCTATGCTCAGCAAGATCGGTTTATCTTCCACCCGGGCCTTTTCCAGCGCTTCTGGTCCCCAGGGATACCAGTCAACGGGATTATGAGCATGCTGTTGCAGATATGGACTGCTTTCATGAATCAACCGGTTCGTATATTTATGGGTCATAAGTCTTCCCCTTTTGGCTTCTTCTCACTGTTTTGTAAATAATGTGCTCTCGGTTTGCTAATCACGCTTCTTCATAATCCCCTGGTGTATCTTCGGTTCCCTTAAAAAGCGAACCATCAGAAGTATAGTTCTAGTGCTCTGTTAAATAAGTTCTTCCTAGTTGTCATGCTGAGCCGAAGGCGAAGCATCTCTTTGCAGCACTGCTGAGATCCTTCGCTCCGCTCAGGATGACCAATCAAAATGCAGTTACCAGAGCACTAGTATACAGAAAAAAAGAGAGGAGCAAACGATCACCGGCAGGACTCTAATCTGGCTTCGCTTACCGTACTTGACGGCAGATACTGGCATTGTTTTGCCTCAAGCCAATTCCACTGGGGCAATCGATCTGGTGAGTTACTCCTACTGTGGCAAATCCTGGTGGACAGGGACCACACACAGTCATCGATCTCTGCACAGCTATACGCTGACAGATACTGGCATTATGCTGTCCGATCCCAATTCCTGTGGCGCAATCCAGGCTGTAGGTGACTCCTATTTGTGCAAATCCTGGTGGACATCCACCACAGACGGTCAACCTGTTTTGCGCTTTCACCGGTAAGGATTCGGAGAAAAGAGCGATGATTACAACTATAGCCGTGATAAATATTCTCTTCATACCTAAGGAACCTTCTCGCTTATAGTCCGAACTCCTGGCGAGTATTTCTCTCTTCTCATCCCGGAGCAAAGCGTAGGGAAGTCCAGTCGTCACTCTGAACCCAAAGCAATGGAGAGAAAAGGCCATTTGTCATACCAGACCACCATATAACTTTCCTTCGCTCGGCTTCGAGAGCAATATATTGGAAAGCTGGTTTGTCATCCGTAGAGGACTTCTCATACATTGCTCCCAAACCTGAGCTTCTTCGCCCAGTTTATACTGAACAGAGCAAAGGGCTTAGGAAGACATTCTGTTTCCTCGACAGGAGTTCGACCCTAAAAATCCGGCGAAGAATATCGTTCGCCTTATTCATTATTGTACTGGTGCGTTTACCACACCCTGATTTCGCAAGAATTCCCACTGTTTTTCGAGTAATCCATCGAGATACGCATCGGTTAAATCCAAACCATCGACCAGAGCATCTGGTTCTCCTTCCCGACAGAATTCCGTGGCATTGAGCGTTACACGCTGCATGGAACACTCCCGTAAATCTGCTCCCATGAGCAATACTCCATCCAGATCACCGTCATTGAGATTTGCTCCGCGCAGATTAGCCCGACGCAAATCAGAATTGGTAAAATTGGCTCCTTGTAAATTAGCTCGAGAGAAATTTACTCCGGCAAGATTACAGTGTTTAAGAGCCACTCCGGAGAGATCACGTCCAGAGAAATCTGCCCCATGTAGATCAAGCGAAAGGAGGACCTGACCGCTGTACCGGCGGAAGTCTCCAGTTTCTCGGAGTTGAGCAACCTGTTTGGGAGTAAGATTCCCAGAGACATATCGCTCTTCCTTCCAGAAATCGGCCCGGTTATGATACCCTCCCCGCTCCCAATAGCCAAGCACATCCTCCTGAAGAAAACGTACTTCGCGTACCCATTTCAAACTCTTGTAGAAATAGCGCGAAGGAGTAACTGTACGCAGAGGATACCCATGCTCAACGGTAAGAGGGAGACCATTCATACGGTGAGCAAAGAGCACTCCTTCCTGGAGGCAACTCTCAAGAGGCAGAGAAGTATCATGGTCTCTCGTAGAGTAGGCAATGAACTGCACAAAACGTGCAGAAGGAAGCGGTTGCACCAGTTCTGCTATGGTCGTGAATGGAACACCTTCCCAGGTGCAGGCCAACTTAGACCAGCGGGTTACACAGTGAATATCATGGGTAACCTGTACCTGAGGAAGAGCCAGAAACTCCTCGTATGACCAGCAGCGGGGACGAGCCACTTCGCCGTGCACCGTGAGACGCCAATTCACCAGATCAAGGGCTTCGGGGCTGGGCAGGCGCTCTCCCACAACCGGAAACTTTTCCGTGAGTTGCTGCCGGGGAGGAAGCTGTCGCTGTATATCAAGTTGTGTGTGTAACATGGCTCTATTCACCCTACAAGATATTTAGTCTCGAAAGAGAATGGTAGCCTCGCCTACCAGTGCTTTCGCTACCACATTGACCGTTGCTTTGGAAAGCGCAATAGCTTGAGGATTTTTGGCAGCCAATCTTTTGGCAAAGGTCCAGGTAGTCTCCTGAAGCTTTTCACCAGGGACAACCTGATGCAGGAGACCGAGACGCAGCGCTTCAGTCGTATCAAAACGATCACAGGTCATAATGATCTCTTTGGCTTTAGCCGGACCAACCAGACGGGTCAGGCGGGCAGTGGACCCTGTTCCTAATGGTACCCCAAGATCCACCTCTGGAAGCCAGAATTGCGTTCCAGCAGCCGCAATACGAAAATCACAGGCTAATGCGATGCCCAGACCGGCTCCGATTGCATATCCGTTAATGGAAGCAATGGTGACTTGCTCTAATTGTTCCAGCATGAGATTTACCCGATTCAGGAGCTTAGCTCGAATCCGGGAAACGGGAATAAAAAGCTTTTGGCGCTCTAGAGGATCGGTAACCTCCTTCATGTGGCTAATATCAGCTCCAGCACAAAACGTATTGCCTGTACCGGTCACAATGACTATCCGCGTGTCTTTATCATCACGCAGCTCCCTGAGAATAGCCTCCATCTCTCCAAGCATCTCCTCATTCACCGGATTCCGTTTTTCGGGTCGATTCAATGTCACCGTAGCAATCTGTTCTTGCTTCTCCAGGAGAAAATTCTTGTAAGACATATCCGCCTCCTTCTAGGGGTTCGACTCCTCGTACTCCAGTCTGCTGCTCTGTATTGCCATAGAGAGCCCTCTCGTCCGCTTGCCCAGCAGGGACTAGCGGTCAGAAGAGTGGTCAGTGATCAGTAGTCAGTAAAAAACCTTAATTTCTATCACAACTCACCGACCACCAACCACTATTATAACACTTCCTTTCCGGTAAACAACTCTTGTCTCACCTCAGGAAAAATTCCAAAAGGCTATTCCTATTCTCGTGCCTGTTCAGGAAGCTTCTCAAGGAAAGTGCCTGTGCTGGGAGCGCGGGCGTCTCGCCCGCTGCAGGCTGGAGGCCTGCGCTCTCAGGAGCTCCCTACTCCCTTATCGAGATGAGCAGTTCTAAAGAGCTCTCCTGGGTATGCACTAGGAAATCCGTGTTTATATTAACCGGTTTTCCCTTGATGAAATAGGTATCTATCCCGGTCAGACGCTCCACAGCTTCTTCTATTCAAATGGATACAATGCACATATCTTGTGGCAATTTCCATCGTGAAGCAATAAAACTTGAACCCTCTATTAAAAGTGGAGTATACTTTGTGTGGTATTGACGCCAATCATGGAGAAGAGGGATAGAGACGATGAAGATATGGCAGATTTCACTCGTAGCAGCGTTCCTGGCTTACCGGGACAAAAAGGTATGCACATGGAAACTGGATCGCCCTCCCCGATCCCCTTTGCTCCCCTTCTTTCTCGTGTAATCTCTTCGATATTCTGGTGCATGCCGCATCATTCGAATCCGCAAATCCTGATATGACAGGGAGGTAGAACCAGGAAGTCTTTGCCAGTGTCTACCATCTTTCTGATCACCGGTCTATTGGTTTCTCTGCTAGGAGAAACCGGAGGGGCACTGATGCCGTAACGTTCTTGTTTCCCAAGCAGGGTGAAAATTTGACAGGTAACTCGGAGGTAATGACCATGTTAAGATGGACTGATGGGAGAGGGTATCGTTCTCCACGGCAGACTTTTTCTTCTGCCAACTCCAAGAAAGGAGCTATTCTGGTTTTTCTTCTGGGAGCGATATGTACTGTCGTCACTCTGGTCAAGGCCGGACATGAGGTACCAACCTATCCCTCCTTTTATCCCCATGAGATCCGCATAGAGACCGTCGATCCCCTATCCGCAGTTACCCAACTGCAGGATGCCTCCATTCATGCCTATATCGGTCAGGAACCCCCTTTTGGAGAGCAGATACCGGATAATGTCCGCTTTGTCGAGTCTCTGGGATCATACCTTGTGCTTACCTTTAACCAGAATGCAGAGAAGGTAAGGGATAGGGAGACCCGATGTGCTTTTGCTCAATCCATGGTCTCCACACTTGCTGGACTCTCCAACGGCTTTTTATTTCACCCCTATCCGATTACCCCCTTTCATCCAGATTATCTCTACCACTTCGATCTGGTGGAAGCGGCAAAGCAGCGGTACCGTCCCTCTGGCCAGCACTCCACTATCATTCCTCTCTCAGTTCGTGCGACAGGAAAGCAGGCTGAGCAGCTTGTGCAGGCCACAGCATGGACAGAGGGAACTGAGGAATGGGAGGTGGTTGTTGAAGAAATCGATGTTCGTGCTCTCCTCACCACACACACCTCCACTCTCAACGGCTGGTTCGATCCACTCTGGTTCAAGCAGGGGTGGTTTCAGGCCTATCTTCTCCTCGCAGAAACGGTAACAAATCCGTTAGAGAAGGGGGCTCTCACTGCGTCTTTTCAGCAACTGATACAGGGGATATACGATCAGCACGAAGCCCGCCTGAACGCGGAACGGCAACTGGTTACTCGGTTGACCCAGGGCTGCGAGCGTGTGGTCATCGGGTATACGGTCCGGCGTGAATACTACAATGCAGACTTTTCCGCAGGGGTAGAGAACATCGCCTTCGACTCACAGACCGGTTTCCATGCCCCTCTTTTCCTACGGACGGTGAAACTGAAAGATTTTCCATGGAATGGCTGGTTGCGACTGGGAATAGAAACACAACCATCGGCAGCCTGGAATCCTATCGGTGGTTTTACCGATGTAGTCGGACGTTTAATATGGTTTGCCGTTGGAGAACCGGCTTTTTTCCCTGCTCCTTACAGCGGAGGCTGGGTTCCGAATCGGATAGATAGCTATCAGTTTGTCTCCCGTTAAAGCTATATAACTTAGTATGAGGAGGATACGAACATGCTCTGGCGACCATTTAGTCTATTCTTGCTGGGGGCCGTATGGTGGTGGGGTAGTATTCCCGCCCTCACGGCAGAACTGACCGTGCAGACTTTTAGCCTGGAAATTCACCAACGCCAGGTTACTGGCGGTAGAGACACCATTCAGGTTAAGCAAGGAGACAGGGTGACACTCCAGTGGATCACCGACGAAACCGTGGAGATTCATCTCCATGGCTATGACATAGAGAAGGTATTACAACCTGGTATACCAGCAGAGATGACCTTCGAAGCTTATGCTACGGGGCGGTATCCTATCACCGCCCACGGGTTTGGCGGACACTCCTCTGAAACCAGGCCTGGGGAAACCCCGCTCGTATATCTTGAGGTATTACCGCGCTAAGGAGGGAACATGTACAGGTTCAGCAAGGTGTCAAGGAGCACAAGCCTTATAGCCATGACCTTCTCGCTCGGCTATGCCGAGCAGGTCTTTGCCCACGGGTTTGGACAGCGTTATGACCTGCCCGTTCCCTTGTGGCTCTATGTGACAGGAGCAGCGGCAGCAGTGGCCTTTTCCTTTATTATTATCGGACTATTTGTCCGCACCACTCCTGACATCCGTACCTATCCCCGTCTGAACCTGCTCCGATTCTCAGCAGGACGCTTTTTCGTGCATCCTCTCCTGTGCGGTATGCTGAAGGTGATATCCGTGGGCGTGTTTCTGCTGTGCATCATCACGGGACTGATAGGAAATCAAAACCCGATGCAGAATCTCACTCCTACCCTTGTCTGGATTATCTGGTGGGTTGGTCTAGCCTACGTTTCTGTATTGGGAGGGAATCTTTGGACAGTCATCAATCCCTGGAAGATAATCTTTGAAGGAATAGAAACCCTCTATCGACGTATACAGCGTAAAGAGACACCATTTGCCCCCCTGCTCCCCTATCCCCATGTACTTGGGATGTGGCCAGCTTTCTTGCTCCTGTTTGCCTTTGCCTGGATCGAACTCGTATTCGAAGGTCGAGCTGTACCGGCTAACCTCGCCTTGCTGATGCTCATTTACTCGGCTATGACCTGGGTAGGGATGTTCCTGTTTGGCAAAGATCAATGGCTCAGACATGGCGAGGCATTTTCTCAGGTCTTTGAGGTGCTGGCCCGCTTTGCACCGACAGAAGTCCGGGTAAAGACGCCAGAGCAGTGTGCGTCCTGTTCCCTCCCTTGCCGAGATCTCGATGATGAGTGCATCAATTGCTCTACCTGTTTCCGTTACGCCAGAAAGAGCGATCGAGAGTGGAATCTTCGTCCTTTTGCCGTAGGACTCTTACGAAACGAAAACATTTCCTCTTCCATGATGGCATTCGTAATCCTTCTTCTCTCTACAGTCACCTTCGATGGGTTTATGGCCACTCCGATATGGGCCAACATCGAAAGTGCGCTTTATCCACTCTTGTCCTTCTTCGGTAGTGAGCGGTTCATGGTGATTCAGACCGGAGGCCTTTTAGCCTTTTTTCTCCTGTTTATTGGCATTTATCTCTTCTTCGGTGAAGCTATGGCGTTTACCAGTGGAGGAAGCCGTTCTGGAGAGGAGCTGGCGCGGTCATTTACTTTTACCCTTGTCCCGATTGCTATTGCCTACCATCTGTCTCACTATCTCTCTTTCCTGCTTATCCAGGGACAGCTCATCATTCCGCTGGCTTCGGATCCGTTCGGCTTTGGATGGAATCTCCTGGGAACGGTTGGGTACCGGATCAACATCGGAATCATTGGGGCGCGGTTCGTCTGGTTTACGGCAGTGATTGCTATTGTAGTGGGACATATTCTCGCTGTATATCTGGCCCATATCATCGCCATGCGTACGCTGCAGGATCGCTCTCTGGCGCTCCGCAGTCAATATCCAATGCTGGTACTCATGGTCGGGTATACAATGATCAGCCTCTGGATCCTGGCCCAGCCGATCGTAGAAACCAGAGGACAACCCTCTCGCACCACCCGTTCAACAGCGGAAGTGATCCAGATACCGAGCGATGCTCTCTTCCCGGAGCCCGGTACAGGAGTGTTCCAAACTGTGGGCGAGGGAAAAACGGCGAAAGCCAAGCTGATTTATCGCCTGTTGAACTCGGTGTTTCATGACGGGACTCAGATGACTGTGGCCGATCTTCTCTATCCGTACAGCTTTGCTGCAAAGTGGGGTACACACACCTCTCCAGAGGACGAGTACGATCCGTACATTGCCAGGTCTACTGCTCTACTCCGGAGGTGGCTTGTGGGGGTGAAGGTTTTCACTGTAGAAAAAAGTTTGCGGGGTTTTGGGGAGATGAGACTGAACCAGGAGATTCCGGTCATTGAGGTGTATAGCAATTATCCTGGCCGTGACCCACAACAGGCTGCTGCGTTAGCACCACCCTGGAGTAGTCTTCCGTGGCATCTCCTTGTATTAATGGAGGAAACGGTAAAACGAGGATGGGCAGCCTTCTCTCAGGAGGAGGCCAGGCGGCGTGGTGTCCCCTGGTTGGACCTGGTTCGAGATCAGGTGATGAAAAATCGGCTGGCGGCACTGGTAGAAGAATTTACACACCAGGCATACATCCCGGAGGTCTTAAAGGATTTTGTTACCGCGGAGGAAGCAAGAACAAGATGGAGTGCCCTCCAAAAATTCGCCAAATTGGGGGACCATTTTTTAGTCACCAATGGCCCATATATCATGAACAAATGGGCAGCAGAGTATGCGGTGCTCCAGGCATTCAGAGATTTAAGTTATCCCTTGGGCGTGGGGGCATTTGACAAATATGCCATACCGCGCAGAGCCTATATTACAAAGATTGAACTCCGTGATAATCGTGTAGAAATCGCGGCAGAAGTCGAGAAAATCGAAAAGTTCCAGCGATCTTACACCCTTATTCGGGAACCCCTTCAGGGCCAATCATCGCAGAGAAACCTGGAGGTTCCTGTATGCCGTTATGTTGTTGTGGGTCCAGATGCTCAGGTGGTCAAGGCCGGTAGTGGTCGTTATACAGATACTGGCCTGTTCTTTATAGACCTGAAAGAGCAATTTCCACCCGGTCTTTACACTATTCTGATAACGCTCTATCTGAGCGAGAACTATACCAACCCTGATATACGGATGATCTCGTACAGGGTAGACGGGGGATCTTGACACCATACAAGCCTCCTGAAATCTTCCCTCAGAAAAACTGAAGATAAGCTGGTCATATCCTCTACATCTCTCCCTCATTTTTGAAAAAAATTCTTGACATAAGAACTCCCCTTCCGTAGGATGCAATCAATTCTGGGGCACAGGGATTACTCCCATTTTGCTCACTTTTATCCTCTTTCGTTCTGTTGGCCCAGAAGAAAGGAAAGAGCGTTTGTCTCTGATCCGACTGAGCGAGTGGGAGGGGTCATAAAGGAGACAGGCTTATGGAGCCAAGACTCCGGACAAATCTCATCAATGGGTTACTCCTTTTCCTTGTGATATGGGATCTTCTCTTATCGACAGTCTGTCTCTTTTTTCCAGAATGGTGGTATAAGTTCTTTCATGGTGCTCCTTATGTGGATCCGCAAGGACTCCTTCGACGTACCGGTGCGGTATGGGCTGCTTTTACTCTCTTTCAGCTTCTGGCCTATCTGCGCTGGCAACGGGAGCCATACTGGCTGGTATTCGTAGCTGGAATTCGCTTGACGGAGATCTTCTCAGACTGGATTTATCTCTATTTCGCCGAAGGAAGCACCTGGTTAGGGCGTGTAGGATTATTCATTGCTCCTCCGAGTAATGTGGTTTTTGGCTGGTTTCTCATGCGGAGTTTCCTCCAGATCGAGCGAGCAGAAGAACGGTCACCACAGGCGTAACATAGTGATCAGTGGTTAGTGATTAGTGGTCAGCAAAAACCTTCATTACGAATCACGAGTCACTGTCACTGCTAAGAAGGCAGGCCATGGATCAAGATATCATTTTTACTCCGCTGCATTTTCGCAACTTAACCGTCAAAAACCGCATTTTTCGCTCCAATATTTCGGGGAGATTTGATAACTATGATGGCTCAGGAACTCAGGTTCGTATCAACTGGGAGGAGAAATTTGCCCGAGGTGGAGTGGGAGCGATTATCTCTTCGTTTGTCCCGGTCAATATTCGAGGACGCATCGTCCCGAATTATGCCACTATCGACCGGGATGAACGTATTCCTTTCTGGCGAAGGGTAGGAGAGAGAGTCCACGAGTACAACTGTAAGTTTATTATGCAACTGAGCCATTCTGGGCGACAACAAGATATCAGCGGGGTAGAAAATCTTTACCGGAAAGCTTTGAGCTCGACCAATACCACGGAATCTTTTCACGGTCTCCTGTGTCAGGCGATGACAAGGGATGAAATCAAGGCCACGATCCAGGATTTTGCCGAAGGGGCTAGAAGAGCACGAGAAGCAGGACTGGATGGAGTGGAGTTGCATGGAGCGAATGGCTATTTGATTACGCAGTTTCTCAGCTCCGGGATCAATGACCGCCAGGATGAGTATGGTGGATCTCTGGAAAATCGAGCTCGCTTCCTGTTAGAGATCATCCGAGCTATTCGACAGAAAGTAGGAAATGATTTTCATCTCCAGGTCAAAATCAGCGCTGTGGACTATAACAATGCTGTAATTCCCTGGGAAAAGAAAGGCAATACGCTGATCGAATCGGTTCAGATTTGTCAATGGATCGAGGAAGCCGGTGCTGATGCCATTCATGTATCCACGGGAAGTTTATTCCCTCATCCGCTCAACCCTCCTGGAGATTTTCCGATTGAAGAGGCCCGCCGGTGGTATGATCTCATGCTTTCCAGCGGCATCCATACATTTCGAAACTACCTGCTCTTTCGTTATCGCCTGCTGCATCCTATCTTCTTTTTTCTCTGGAACCGGACGAAGAAACAGCGGATGGCCCCTGTACAGGGACAGGAAGTGGCTGATCCTGTTCTGCGACACAAGCTTCTGGCCTATCAGGGTATCAATCTATCTGATGCCCGCGCAATTAAGAATCAGGTACGGATCCCGGTATTATGTACCGGTGGTTTCCAGCAGGCTTCTCTCATCCGGAGGGCAATTAGTGAAGGATTCTGTGATGGCGTTACCATTGCTCGTCCTCTCATTGCGAACAATAATCTGGTCCACCTCTTTGCCCAGGGGAAGGACCTCCCGGATAAGCCGTGTACTTACTGCAATAAGTGTCTGTTGAATACGCTGGAAAACCCTCTCGGTTGCTATGAAGTATCACGCTACGATGGGGATTATGAACGGATGATCCGAGAAATCATGTCGGTATTTGAACCCTCAGGAGGAATCAATTAAGGGAGGTCACATGCGCATAGCGGAACGAGAACGCTCGATATCTCCTGAAATAGAGATACGCAGGAAGCTAGGGAGACGTATTACCATTGTCGTCGTAATTATTGCTTTGATAGCAATCTATCTCTTCTGGACCTTTACGCCAAATGCTCCGGTAGATTACGCAGATATTCAGGAACACTTCAAGTATGGTTCGATTGGTAGTGAACCGGTCAATGGCATCCCGTACTGGATCTGGAAAGTGCTGCCAGAGATGTTTCCAGAAAAACTCCCCGATTCAGAAAGAGGTTATGCGGGTTTTGGGTTTCTCTATGAACCAGGAAGAGACCTCCCCATCGGTTTTTCCAAGCGTCGCGTCTTTATTGATCGTGTCGGCTTAAATTGTGCTATCTGTCATGTTGGTACGGTACGGGACACTCCTCGCAGTATCCCTCGCATTATCCTGGGCATGCCAGCCAATAACCTGGATCTCCAGGGATATCTCCGGTTTTTGACCGCCTCGGCTCGGGATATCCGCTTTACCGCAGAAAATGTGCTTCAAGCAATCGCGCGGAAAACAGAGCTCAATTTCATCGAAAAATTCCTCTATCGGATAGCTATATGGCAAACCCGCGAGGGATTAATTAAACAGGGAGAACTCCTCTCTTTTATGGATAGTCGTCCCGATTGGGGGCCTGGTCGTGTGGATACATTCAACCCATACAAAGCGCTCATCTTTCGGTTTCCTATGGATGAAGATCAAACCATTGGCTCAGCAGACCTCCCCTCTATCTGGAATCAAAGGCCACGAGAAGGCTTACAGTTGCACTGGGATGGGAATAACTCCTCTGTGGAGGAGCGGAACAAGAGTGCGGCTATTGGAGCAGGGGTGACGCCTACCACGATCGATTTGCAGCGAATGAAACGGATTGAAGACTGGCTCTGGGATTTCAAGGCTCCACCCTATCCCTATCCCATCGATGAAAATTTAGCCGCACAGGGAAAAGCCCTTTACCAGACGTACTGTGCAGCCTGTCATGATTTTGGAGGTGCACAGGTGGGGAAAGTGGTACCTATCGAAGAGCTCGGTACCGATCCTCACCGGCTCGACTCTTATACCTATGCCCTCCTGTCCAATCAAAATACCCTCTTTGCTGGTTATCCCTGGCGGTTCAAACACTTTCGAAAGACAAATGGCTATGCCAGCATGCCCCTGGATGGGATCTGGTTACGAGCTCCCTATCTGCACAATGGATCGGTTCCCACACTTCGTGATCTCCTGGAGGCACCAGAGCAAAGACCCCAGGTCTTTTATCGAGGGTATGATGTCTATGATCAAGATCATGTTGGCTTCATATCCAATGTGCCGAATGAGGGGGGACGGCGCTATTTCCGATTTGATACTACTCTGCCGGGAAATAGCAATGGTGGACATCGTTATGGTACCGACCTGTCTCCAGAACAAAAAGATGCCCTGGTCGAATATATGAAAAAGTTGTAGGAGTCGAATGGACAACCCTTCGCTCCGCTTTGGGAGAGGAGAAATTATGAATGCTTATGCGAGGTGGTTTGGGCGCGTCGTATGGCTAGGTATCTTGGCAAATCTTTTTTTAGCCCTTCCAGGGCTTGTTTATCCAGAGCGTGTCCTGGCGTATTTTGGACTGGAACCTGCAGTGCCCATACTCTGGCCACGCTTTGCCTCACTGCTCTTGCTGTTGCTCAGCCTTTTCTATATTCCTGCGGCCAGTCGGCCGGAAAAATACCGGGGGAGCGCCTGGCTTACCGTACTGGCTCGATGGGCGGGAGCAGTATTTTTCTTTACCCAGTCTCCAATCTATTGGCCTTTTGCCCTTTTTGATCTCTCTTTTGGGGTGGTGCAGGGCATCCTCCTTTTTCTCTCCGGTCGGAGTGAGAAGTGGCGCAATCGACTGGCCTGGCTCTTCCTGATCCTCATCATCATCGCAGTACTGGCTTATGGTATCTGGTATAGATTCTTCCAGGAGTCAATTAGACAACCCTTCGCTATGCTCCGGGAGTCAATTAGACAACCCTTCGCTATGCTCCGGGAGTCAATTAGACAACCCTTCGCTATGCTCCGGGAGTCAATTGGCCAACCCTTCGCTACGTTCCGGGAAGGTCCAGAGGTGAAAGTATCGATCGAAGAGCTCTTTAAGTATGGCTCGATCGGTATCGAACAAACCGAAGGGATTCCCTACTGGATCTGGCTGGTGTTACCGAGACTCTTCCCCGAAAAGCTCCCCGGCCCGGGAGGATACACCGCACTTGGTATAGTCTGGGAGGAAGGACAAGAACTCCCCGTGGGGTTTTCTAAGAAGACCATCGGTTTTCCACGTGTGGCGATCAACTGTGCGGCTTGTCATACTGCAACCGTTCGGATGACTCCCCAGGATAAACCTCGCATCATTTTAGGGGGACCATCCCATCAATTTGATGTGCAGGGCTATCTCCGTTTTCTCTTTGCCTGTGCCAGCGATCCCCGGTTTACCGCCGATTATCTCCTCAACGAAATCACTTCTCAGTACGATCTGTCCTGGTTAGAAAGACTTTTGTATCGCTATGTCATTATTCCGGGTACCAAGAAAGCCTTACTCCGGCAAAAGGAAGAGTTGGCCTGGATGGATGAACGACCGGATTGGGGACGGGGTCGAATTGATCCTTTTAATCCGGTCAAGTTTCGCATCCTGAAACTTCCTCTGGATAATACGATTGGCAACGCAGATATGATGCCCCTCTGGAATCTCAAGCTACGCAAAGGACTTGCCCTGCACTGGGATGGATTGAATACCTCTCTTACGGAGGTGGTGTTGAGTTCGGCGATTGGAGACGGAGCGAGCAAAAAGTCGATTGCGCTGGAAACTCTCCAGGAAATTGAAAACTGGCTCATGGATCTCCAGCCTCCCCCGTATCCCTATCCTATCGATCAAACCCTGGCCACTCGAGGACAGGAGATCTATGCCCAGCACTGTGCTTCTTGCCATGCTCCAGGGGCGGCAAATACCGGCAAGATCATCCCTATCGAAGAGATAGGAACGGATCGGCATCGTCTGAATATGTGGACTCTACAAGCGGCAGCGGCCTATAATCAGTTTGCTGCAGATTATCCCTGGGGATTTACTCACTTTCGCAAGACCGATGGTTATGTGGCAGTTCCCCACGATGGTCTCTGGCTTCGAGCCCCCTATCTGCACAATGGTTCAGTCCCCACCCTGCGAGATCTGTTAGCAATACCCCCAAATCGACCCAAAGTCTTCTACCGTGGCTATGATGTTTACGATCCGGTCAACGTCGGCTTTGTCTCCCAGGGGCCAGAGGCCGAACGGGAAGGTTTTCTCTATGATACCAGTCTGCCTGGAAACGATAATGGTGGTCATCTCTATGGCACAATGCTCTCGGTCGAAGAGAAAGACGCATTGATCGAGTACCTAAAAACCCTGTAAAAGGTCAGAGGTCAGTGACTAGTAGAAAGCAGTGGTCAGTGGTTAGTGGATAGTGGTCAGTAAACCCACGACGAACCACTCATCACTCACTACTAATCAATAGTCACTAACTACTAACTACTCACCACTAACCACCGCATGGAAAGACAGACCATGAAAGAGAGGTATGATGTCGTCGTTATTGGGTCAGGCTTTGGTGGAGCCATTACCGGCTGTCGTCTGGCTCAGGCTGGTCGTGCTGTCTGTATCTTAGAACGGGGAAAACGGTGGAACAGGGAAGAATTTCCACGTTCTCTCGGACAGGTGGCTAAAGCATTTTGGAATCCAGGAAAACATTACGGTTTTTTAGAGTATAAACCCTTTAAGCGGATCGACGTTATCCAGGGGTGTGGAGTCGGAGGAGGCTCCCTCCACTATTTTAATGTGCACCTACGCACACCGGCAGATATCTTCCAGAAGCCAGAATGGCCTGCAGAAATCACTCGCTCTATTCTGGACCCTTACTATGACCTTGTGCAAGACATGTTAGATGTTATGCCGTTATCCCCTCCGCATGGACATACCCTCCCTCCGAAAACCCGGGCCTTCTTTCAAGCGGTGGAAGCAGTCGGTCGCAAACCGGAACTGGTTGGTATTGCAGTTTACACAGGAGAAGACCGCCAAAATCCACACAGTGGTACAGCGCAGAGTGCCTGTGATTACTCTGGAAACTGTATGCTCGGATGTCGATTGCATGCGAAGAACACATTAGACCTCACCTATCTTCCCGTTGCCGAAAAGCACGGAGCGGAGATCTATCCGCTCCACCAGGTCGAGAAAATAGAGCCATGGGAAGAGAAGGGCTATAAGGTTCATTTTGTCCAGCTAGACCCCAGCTCTCCAGAACGCTCTGAAGCGGGATCGGTGATTGGAAAAAAGGTGATTGTGGCCGCCGGTACGCTCGGTTCGAATGAGTTGTTATTGCGTTGTAAAGAGATATACAAAACCTTACCGCATCTCAGTTCCTGGTTAGGGAAACGCTTTTCCGGTAATGGAGATTTCTTGTTAGCAGGGACTTTAGGGACCGATCAGGAGATTGATCCTGGGCAGGGACCAAGCATTACGGCTGGAGCAGACTTTTCCACGGCAAACCACCGGATTTATATCGAAGATCTGGGATTTCCAAACCCACTCCTCTGGCTGCTCGAAGGAGCAATTCCAAGCCCGAGTCGCTTCCAAAATCTGCTGCTGTGGATTAAAACATATATTTTGCGCAGTCTCGGAGTTACTGTAGGGTCACATCGGATTCGTTTCGAAGCCGAACGTATTTTTCAAGGGGGTCAGACTACACGATTTTTACCCTATTTAGGGATGGGCACCGATGCCGCAGATGGGCAACTAAAACTCACTCGGGGACAGATCGATATTGTCTGGAATCACGAGAAAAGTCTGTCCATGTTTCAAGAGCTGGAGCAGGCTCTACGAGAGTTAAGTCGAGGACTCCAGGGGAAGTATCTGCCCAGCATACTCTGGGAATGGCCCATCAAAAAACTGCTTACAGCCCATCCTTTAGGTGGGTGTTTTATGGGAGATCACCAGGAGAAGAGTGTGACCACTCCGTATGGAGAGGTCTGGGGATATCCGCATTTATATGTCGCCGATGGTTCCCTCATCCCCACCGCCCTTTCCGTTAATCCCTCCATGACTATCAGTGCCCTGGCCGAACGGGTAGCTTTTTGGATGATTCATGGACGGGAGATGCAAGCTGGCGACCCGGCGACTCCCCCGAATCGATAAGTGTTTAGCGCAGTGGCTAGCAAAAGCAGTGACTAGTGGTTAGTGGTTTTGCTGACCACTGCTTTTCCCACTGACCACTAGCCACTAACTACTGACCACTGACCCTAGAGAAGGAGCAACATGATGGATATGAAGTTGTCGAATCCCCGGACAGAGCTACGAGACCGCTATGGCATTATCGTTATCGGTTCTGGATATGGTGGTTCGATTCTGGCAGCACGGCTAGCGGCGGCAGGTGAAGATGTCTGTTTGCTCGAACGGGGAAAAGAGTGGATTCCCGGAACATTTCCAGATGAACCAGAGGAGGCGATTGCGCAGTGGCGGTCAGAGCAAAATCCTCTTGGACTTTATGAGTATTGTATTACAGACGCTTTGGATATCTTCATGGGTTGTGGCCTTGGTGGAACCTCACTGATCAATGCCAATGTCCTCTTAAAGCCCGATCCGGATGTGTTTGACCATCCCCGATGGCCGGAGGAGATTCGAGCAGCCCGTGACAATGGGACACTCGATGCCTATTATGCCAGAGCATTTTCTATGCTTCAGGGAGCAGTCTATCCAGATCATTGGCCGTCTCTACGCAAAGTAGAAGCCCACCAAAAATCGGCCCAGGGACGACCTGGTCGATTCTCCAAATTAGATCTGGCTGTGAATTTCACCTATGATAATGCCCCGAATCATGTTGGAGTGTATCAGCGACAATGTATCCTGTGCGGAGACTGTATCACTGGCTGTAATGTGCGGGCCAAAAATACGTTGTATATGAACTATCTCCCTTTTGCGAAAAGTCATGGAGCATTTATCTGCACTGGAATGGAAGTCCACTACATCAGCAAAGTACCTGACGGAGGATATTTTGTGCACTGTATTTCCCACACCGAGAGTGATAATCTTGAGTCCGGGAGCCGGGGTCCGGGGTCTGGGCTCCGGGCCCAGAACTCGGGACTGAAAAACTCCAAAGTATTGCATGCCAATGTGGTCATCCTGGCGGCGGGGACATTGGGATCGAATAAGATTCTCCTTCAATCCCGTGCGCGTGGACTGGCGCTCTCGGACAGGCTTGGTCATGCCTTCTCCGCTAACGCGAATACACTGGGAATTGGCTATAATACCGACCATCGCACCGATGTGCTTGGGTTTGGAAACATCCGGGACCAGCGCTCGAAAATCCGTGTTGGTCCTCTAATTGTGTCGGTCATCGATTATCGGCGAAAGGATTTACCGCTTCCGGACCGTTTTATTATTGAAGAGGGGAATTTTCCGAGAGCCTTTGTGGATCCTTTACGCTTTAGTATGCCTAAAGTGAGTGTGCTGGCGGGATACGATACGGATTTTGGTCTTCTGGATGAGCTGGCCGAAGCCAGGCGGATGCTGAGAGACCTGGCCAGTTATGATGTAGATGGAGCGCTCAATCACTCTATGGTCTATCTCGGGATCGGGCACGATGGCGCTGATGGGGTTATCACTCTGGATGCAAAGGGCCATATCCGGATTCACTGGGATGCTCTCCCGTCGAAACCGATTTTTGAAAAGATCAATAACGAAATGCAACAGCTTGTAAAGGCATTAGGAGGAACCTATATCCGTAATCTTCGCTCTACAGAGTTTTTCGGGAACAATATGGTTACCGTGCATCCTCTTGGCGGGTGTGCCATGGGGCCCAATGCCGAGATAGGGGTGGTAGATCATCGTGGAAGAGTCTTTGATCCTTCGCAAGGACCAACAGCAGTTCATCAGGGCCTGTTTGTCGTGGATGGCTCCATCATGTCCACTTCCCTGGGAGAGAATCCGATGTTCACCATCTCTGCTTTGGCCGAACGGATTGCCGACCTGCTCATTCAGGATACCACGATACAGAAAAAACCCAGAGAGGGCCCTCTGCCATCGATGCGAGAGAGGGTTCCTCCGGTTGGACTCGAATTTACCGAAGAATTGAAAGGATATGTGACGGACATCGTGACGACTGCCACCACTCCTGCCGAATATCAAGTCGCAGAGGAAGAGGGAAAACGACAAGGAAAGAGATTAGACGTAAAATTGACCATGTATATTGAGGATGTCAATGCTTTTGTACTCGAATCCACCCACACGGCGCGTGCCGAAGGGTATGTTGCCCTGGATGGATCCAAATATACTGTTGAACGAGGGTATTTTAATCTCTTGATAACAGATCCCCAGACGCAAACCAAACAGATGCGCTACTCAGCATATTTTCTGGACGATACGGGACAGGACTGCTTTCTCGAAGGGTACAAAGAGATTCAGGATGATCCAGCGTTTGATGTGTGGGAAATCTGGAAAGATACCACCACGCTGTTTGTCACCCTGTACCGGGGAAAATCCACGGCCGATCCGGTGGTTGGGCAAGGGATTCTACGCGTGCATTTACAAGATTTTCTCAAACAACTGACGACCTTTCGGGTACGGCATGCTCCCAATCTCAAAGCGCAGGCACATGCCCTGACCCAATTCCTGTCCTTTTTCTTTGGTTCGTTATGGGAAACCTATGTGAAACCTCTGATGTCAGAGCCATGATTAGTGTTCAGTGCTTTCTGAGCACTGAACGCCGTTTTGAAGGAATAGGAGCACGATCTATTGATGGAGAACGCTGCGGTTATGACCGAGACAACGTGCCAGGAACTTATGGATCGCGGTTCCCAGAAATTACGGCAGTTATCTGTACAGGAACAAGAGTCGCTCCGAGAAACAATTGAACATCACGCGCAGGCAAGATCATTTTTTCATGTGTCCCCCAAGAAAACCGAGCCGATTCCCCATCCGATTGCCCTCATCCCTTTCTTGATCCCCAAATCTCTGGTGCCTGTACTGCATCAACTAGCCAAAGCCGTCTATCGGTTTCATGTAAGTGTACCCAAACTGTACCGGGAGAATGTCTTCAACATTCGAGAGATCTGTCCCCTGGGAAAAGACGCTGCATCCTGGTTTTCCCACTATTATCGACCAGAAGCGACCCTCCCAAATCCTCTGATTCGATTGGATGTCGGACTCACGTATGCTCCTGATGGCCAGATCGTCCCCGTGGTTTATGAGAATAACTCGATCGGACTTGCCGGACTCTTTAATCATACGTGTGGTGTTGAGATCCTCCAATCGGTGGTATTTCCCAAAATCTTTTCTCCAGAAGAGCGCGCGCTCATTGAACCTCCGCCGAATTTGCTGCATTTTTTCTTGACCTGGCTTCGACAGGTGGGACACCAGATGGGATATTCATCACCGCACCTTGCGGTAGGTTTTGTGGAGAATGTGCATGCAGCAGGCTACAGTGAAATCCCTCAACTGATGGATTATTGTCGAAGACATGGGGTAAACGTGGTGCATGGTGAACCAGAAGACTTACGTTGCCAGGATGGGGGTGTTGTCCTCAACCAGATGCCCATCGATCTGGTCTATCGAGATCTCAGTTATGCAGAGATGCGCTTTCCCGAAGCACGCTATGCAGGCTTCAAGGTTTTACTCCAGCAAAACCGGGGTTTGCCAGGGTTTGCTGATGAATTTTACCACAAAGGGCTCCTCGAATGTCTATCTTCATGGATGTATGCATCCTTATTTTTTCAAGAGGAGCAGCGGTTATTTCAGCGATATATTCCCTGGACATGGGTGCTTGGGGAGAGAAAAACCGATGTAAGGGATGAGCAAGTCGAGTTAGTGCCCTATAGCAAAACTCACCAGGCCGAGCTGGTCATCAAACCCAATGTGGGAGCCAGTGGGGAACGCGTTATGATTGGGAGAGCTGTGTCACAAAAACGCTGGGAGCAGCGACTGGCTTTAGCTCTACGTGAACGAAGGAAATGGGTCGTACAGCAGTATGTCGATACGCCAGCGAGACCGATGGTATATCTCAAAGAAGGGAGGCGCTATTTCCGATTTTCCACCTCCCCCTACAGCGGGAGGCTTAACGTATCCGGATGCTGCGATCTGTGATGACCAGGAGGTGACCAGCTAAATCCACCTGCAGGATAGTTGGCAGATAGCGACGGATAAATGTCAGAACTGCGCCTCGACCCGAAGTAGGAGGTCGAAAGAGGATAACCCGAGTAGTGTTCAGGAGGATAGACGCGCACATTCGCGATACCCTTGTCCATGGTCAATAAAACCCGTTCTTCGCTGCGCACTTTTTCCAGGAGTACCGTATCTGGTGCTCCGGTAAGGCCCTCCTCTGATACGGTCTCTGCTTCGTGGCCTGCCACACGCAGGTCAGTGAGGAGTTCCAGGGGAAGGTTTTCGTCTACTTTGAACTTCATAAAGATCGCAAAGGGAGAAGGCTTTCTTCGTGTGCTAGTTCAGCCGCATAGGCGATAGCAGCATCAATGTGTTCAGGTGTGAGCGATGGGTAACTTTTGAGGATCTCTTCTCGACTGGCACCCTCTGCCAAGCTGTCCAGAATGTTGGTCACCAGGACACGAGTCCCTTTTGCACAGAGCTGGCCATGGCAGACTTGCGGATCACTAGTGATATACTGACGCCAATCAATCATATATCTTCTCCTCTCCTCATTCCAGACTCTTCGAGAGCTCTTTTTCCCTACGAACAGCTTCCCAAAGCACCTCCTCAATAGTCTTCCTGGAAAAGTAATTCCCTTACCCAGTCAGAGAACAGATCGTTTGGGGAAATTAGACGCGTAAAGATCATAACATAACGTGAGTTCGATATAAGAAAACAGTGGAACTCTCTTCATCTTTGGTAGATAGTTTTATTGGGCATAGACGGGCATTTACCATCTACCATGAGAAGGAGTTCCTATGGATATCGGAGCACTTTTTTGTGAGATTGACGAGTTTTGCGTGGACTTTGAGCCGAAATTTAACCAGCACGTGATCCAAGAGACCGGCATCAAGCGGCACAAACCGGCGACGTGGTGTCTGAGTGAAGTCATGACCCTTATTGTGTGGTTTCATGGGTCCGGCTATCGCACCTTCAAGGATTACTACACCAAGGAAGTCACCAAGCATTTGTGCTGGGCCTTCCCCAAGCTGGTGAGCTCTAACCGATTTGTGGAGCTGATGCCCGCAGCAGTGCTGCCCCTGTGCTGTTATCTCCACACGCGGAAAGGAACGTGTAGCGGAATTGCCTTCATAGATTCGATGCCTATTGCTGTTTGTCACAACCGTCGCATTCCCGCGCATAAAGTCTTTGCCACGGTGGCACGACGGGGGAAGAATTCGGTGGACGGGTTCTATGGCTTCAAGCTGCATTTGATTGTCAACGATCAAGGAGCACTCCTCGCTTTTCGACTCACACCAGGCAATGTCGATGATCGACAGCCCGTCCCCCAGATGGTGAAAGGCTTGTTTGGCAAACTCTTTGGTGACAGAGGCTCTATTTCCCAACAGCTCTTTCGGCAACTCTTTACGCAAGGTCTACACCTTGTGACCAAGATCAAAACGAAGATGAAGAACAAGCTCATCGCCCTGTTTGACAAGTTGATGCTCCGGAAGCGTGCGCTGATGGAGACGATCCATGATCAACTCAAGAACATCTCGCAGATTGAACATAGCCGCCATCGGAGTGTGGCCAACTGTTTCGTCAATGTCGTGGCTGCTCTGATCGCTTACACATACCGAGAGAAGAAACCTTCTCTCCGTATTCGAGTCACTGACCATCGACCATTACCAGCAGTTATCCTGTAATGATTCTATGTCGAACTCACGTATATAGAGATGGATTTGTCGTCATGATATGATTTCTTCATGAAACTTATCCATAAACTTGAACGGCGTGAACGAAGTACGAATACGCCGTTAAGGAGCGGATGTCCTCAGGCGTGTACTGGGTGAGGATCACCCTAACCTTCTCAGATAACCTATCGAGCGTGGTTGGCATGTCCTGGGCCACTCGGTCTTTCATATCGCGCCAGAGCCGCTCTGGTGGATTCAGTTCGAGCGCATAGGGGCGGCAAAAATATTAAGCCAATATGGTCGGGGATTCTCAATGACTGAGTGGTGTGCAAGTTCTCCAAGGCGACAATGTGGAGGCTCTCCGAGTAAGCGTGAGAGAACGCATTCAGAACGATCTGAAAGTTTTGAGCATTGAGCGCGGGTAATTCGAGGAAAAACCTTTCACCAGTGGTAGGTTCCACCGCGGCATAGACATAAAAACTTTCAAAACTTACCTGAATGAAGATCACGGGTTGGACCCCTGGCAGGGTAATCTGGCGCAGCTGGATCGGTAAGAGCCCAAAGCGGCTTTCATCCTCGGCAAAGACGCGTACCGGTCGAGGAGCACACGGTTCTTACTTCTGGTAGACCGCGTGCTGGATCATGACTGGCAATTTCTCAACGAACGCGGTGCCTTGGTCAGGGTTTTTTTCGATAGGATGTGCGAGGGACTTTGAGCTTGACCCGCAAGTGATATCGGACAATGGCATGGACTCGGGCATAGGAGAGCCGGATGCTCTATTCCTGTTCCAGATAGGCTTGAATGGCTTTGTAGCTCGGAGCTCCTTCAGTCTGCGCGAGGTACTCGGTGAGGTGCGTGAGCACCTCGGGGCTCAGCTGGGGAGGTTTGCCAGGCGGTTTCCCGATGGTCATTAATGCTGGGAACCCGCCTTGGGCGTAGCGAGCGAGCCAAGTGCCGATACGGCGGCGGTGCACGCCGAGCAGCACGGCCACCGCTAGTCGAGTCCGGGCTTGACCGCTCTTGAGCAAATATAAGGCGTGTAGCCGTTGCTTTTTTCGACTCTCCTGTTCGTGGATCAGCAAGTGTTTGAGCTCTTCGATGCTTTCGTGAATCTCAGGCAATGGCTTTTTCATAGACTCCTTTTAAGTCAAGCGGATAAGAGGGTTGAGAGCACAAAGATTGATTCCACAGAGTCCTATGAAAAATATAGATAACTTTCAACAAGAAACCGGATAAGAATCACGGAATAATCCTTCTACACAACTGCTTAATATCGATGAGAAGAGATTACTGAAGCATTGGCCGGATACGGTCAATATTTGGCCGGATACGGTCAATATTTGGCCGGATACGGTCAGTCTATTTGCAAGAGCATGCGGATAAATCTTTCTTTATATCTTACTATTAAAACCATTTCGAACTTTTTTGAGTTCATTCTTTCGTGACCATCCTCTGACCGGATACGGTCACTACTTGGCCAGATACAGCCAAAACTGACTTCTGACCCCTTTTCCTCATCTCGAAGGAGGATTAGAAGTCATTTCAAAATTCTATCTATGCAGATCATAAGAAAAGCCAGCACTAGAAAGGCCCGATAGACATGCACCAACTGCTCATCCCACACCACCAGACGCCGGAAATGCCCCAGCCACCTGATCGTCCGCTCGATGATCCCGCGCAGACGAGACGGGGTCAGATCGAGGAGCAGTCCCCATCGGCGGGGACTACAAGCCCGCATCCCCTGCTGGCGCACAGACTAGCGGAACGCATCACTGTCATAGCCCTTGTCCGCCACCACCCCGGGACGGCTCTGAGGTCGCCCTCGGGAGCGAAGCACACGCACCTTGGCCATCGGTCACTAGCCTCAGCTTGCTGCCCTTCCCCCCGCGGTCATCCCCACCGCTTCGCCCCCTTTTTTGCCGGGATGAAGGCCCATCAACGAAAGCCTAGGCCCACTCCAGTGTTCCTTGGCCTCCAGGGTGGCTAGGACAGTGCGACAGATCCACTCTCAGATCCCGGCCTCTTGCTACTGGCACAGCCTCCACTAGCAGGTGACGGGGCTACCGTATCAGCGGGGCAGGTCTCCCCACCGACAGCCGGTTTGGATAGTCTCCCTCTGGAGTGTTGATAAGTAATACCAATTTCATAAGGAAATTCCCTCCGAGAGAGGCGGGAAGAAAATGCGAAAGAAGATCCCGGAGATCACAGAAAGTGTAGAGGCCTTCAAAGAGCGATTGAAACAGGAAAAACACGTCAGAAGCAAACGGAGACTCCATATGCTGTATTTCCTGAAGAGCGGCAAAGCCATCACCCACTGAGGTAGCGGCCCTGCTCGCCGTGCATCGGCACACGATCGGCCACTGGCTGGCCTGCTCTGAAACCGCCGGGTGAGAACGGTTACTGGAGATCAAGACGTACCCCAACCGTGCGTATCCTCTCACCGCGCAGATGGTCATGCAATTGAAAGAGCGATGGCAAGCGCCTGTGGGGTCCCGTAGTTATAAAGAGGTGGGAGTCTGGCTGAAACCCTTCCTCCCTTGTATCTTGATTTATATTGGTTTATATATAAGCCATGCTGTAAAGGTGAAAACGGATGCGGCAGACCGGTTCCTCCTGGGTCAGGACAGACCGGAAGAAAGCGCGGGTCGCCGCATCCCAAAATCCTAGAGCCCGTACAGGGGTCTGGGCGACCCCAGCCCGCATCGTGCAAGGACGGGCTCGCACACAGAAGAGAGAAAGATGAATCCGTAACCCCTGTCTAGTGGTATCGACGTCGCCAACGCCCACTTGGACGTGGCCATTCGCCCGCCAGACGAGCGATGGCAACTCCCTCACACTGAGGACCACCGGCAAGAACTGGTCACCCGGTTGGTCGCTCTGCAGCCCACCCTGGTGGTCCTGGAAGCCTCGGGAGGCCTGGAACGTCCCCTGGTGGCAGCCTTGGCGGCGGTCTCGCTGCCGGTGGTCGTGGTCAATCCGCGCCAGGTGCGCGACTTCGCCAAGGCGATTGGCCGGCTAGCCAAAACTGATGCCCTGGATGCGCACGTCCTGGCCCACTTTGCCGAGGCGGTCCGTCCGGCGCCGCGCCCCGTGCCCGAGGCAGACGCGCAAGTCCTGGCGGCCCTGGTGGGGGTGGCCCCCTTCAACCGGGACAGCGGAACGCTGCGGGGGAAACGTACCGTCTGGGGGGCCGTGTCCACGTCAGAGCCGCCCTCTACATGGGGGCGCTGGTGGCTACGCGGTATAACCCCGTGATCCGGGCCTTCTATCAGCGCCTCCCGGCGGCAGGCAAGCCCAAGAAGGTGGCGCTCATCGCCTGCATGCGCAAGCTACTGACCATTCTCAACGCGTTGCTCACACATCGGATTCCTTGGTGTCCAGCCATCCCACAGATGGTGGGACCGTGCTCTTGACATTTAAGACAGTTGCTTTCTTCATGCTCGCTTCCGGAGGAAGGATATCAGAAAAATCTATGTGGTCAAGTACTACTCAAGTTTCGCATAAAATTTTTAGGCCAAATTCCGAATTATCTGCTATGCTTGGGGCATGGCAGAGACACAGATTCTTTCCATCCAACACGAACGCGTGGACGACGTCCCTGTGATCATTGGCGTCGCCAATCGCCTGGGGCTGGCTGACTTGCTCAACCGCCATCTGGGCTCGCATGGCTTGCAGCAAGGTCTGCACAATGGGCAACTCGCCGTCGGCTGGCTGGCCTACATCCTCTCCCAGGCCGATCATCGCAAATCCGTCGTGCAAGATTGGGCGAACGGACTGGCGCATACTTTGGAGCGTTTGCTGGGGCAACCCATCCGCCGCGTGGACTTTAGCGACGACCGCCTGGGAGCGCTGCTGCGCCGTCTGAGCAACGATGCGGCGTGGGAAGCCATCGAGCAAGATCTGTGGGCGGCGAGCGTCACCGTGTATGAGCTCCCGCTCAACGGGGTGCGCCTGGATGCGACCACCAGTGCGGGGTATCATCAACCGACACCGAATGGGCTGATGCAACACGGGCATAGCAAAGATCATCGGCCTAACCTCCCCCAACTCAAACTGATGGCGGCAGCGGCCGAGCCGACAGGGCAGTGGATTGCCTGTGATATTGCGCCAGGACAGACGGCAGATGACCCGCTCCACACCCCGTTGATTCGGCGCGTCCGCACCTTGCTGGGGCGAAGCGGGCTGCTCTACAGCGGCGATGGGAAAATGGCGGCGCTGGCGACGCGAGCCGATATCGTGGCGCACGGCGATTACTATTTGACTGCGTTGCCACTCACCGGCGAAACTGCCCGCGAATTCGAGACGTGGGTCAATGCTATCGTCGATGGCGAACAGATGGCAACGCTGATCTGGGACGAGAACGGACTGCTCGGTGCGGGCTACGAGTTCGAGCGAACGCAGACGGCTGTCTACACGGATGAGCAAGGCAAGCGGCAGACCCTGACCTGGACGGAGCGCGTGCTGGTGACTCGCTCACGAGAACTGGCCCGCACGCAGGAGACACACCTGGAACAGCGTCTCCAGCGCGCCGTCCAGGCGTTGGAACGGCTGACCCCTGCCCCTGGCAAAGGCAAACGCCAGTTTCGTCAGGAAAGCGACCTGCGTCAGGCGATCCAGCAGGTTCTGGAACACCATCGCGTGCAAGGCTTGCTCACGGTGGAGTGGGAGGCAGAAACGACAACCGTCATGCGCTATCCAGGACGCGGGCGTCCCAGTGCGCAACAGGAGCCGATTACCGAGACCCACGTGCGGTATGTCATTCGAAAGGTGCAACGGAACGAAGCGGCGATTACGGCACACCGCCATCGCCTGGGCTGGCGCCTCCAGGTGACGAATGCGCCAGGCGAGCGATTGTCCCTTGCCCAGGCAATCGTGCATTATCGCGATGGCTGGGGCTTGGAGCGCGATTTTCGGCTGGTCAAAGACCTGCCGTTGGGGTTGAGCCCCTTGTTCGTGTGGAAGGAGGACCAGATCAAAGGACTGACCCGCTTACTGACGTTGGCGTTACGCGTGTTGACCTTGATGGAAAGCCAGGTACGGCAGGGCTTGCGTCAGACAGGTCAGCGCCTGGCAGGGTTGTATGCGGGTCAAGCCAAGCGGGCAACGGATCGTCCGACAGGGATGCGGATTCTAAAGGTATTGGCCCGCGCACAGATCACCTTGATACGCATTGTCGTAGACACGCGGCGTGCTGAGCTTGCCGAAGCACAGACGGTATGGCACATCACGGCCCTTTCCGAACTCCATGAGCAGATCTTGCGCTACTTGCGTTTACCCGTGACGCTCTATACGGCCCTGGTCTATAATTCCTCATAGCCTTTTCGGTTTTATGCGAAACTTGAGGTACTAGTCATTAGTTTTGCGATTTTTCACCCCAATTGGGGAGTCAGCACATGAGAGTACCACGGCAACATCGATTCTGGTAAAATGAATTATCCAAAAATAATCGATAACCGACTCTTTTTCTGGAGGACATTGCTGTGGACCCTTTTTTGAGCTCGTCATTTGGAGCCGTTTTGATGATTCTGTTTCACGGTTTCTTTGGCGGAAGGTCATGAGGCATCATCCGCCAGGCCGCTCCTGCACGGACCATCCACCGCAGACCGTTGAAGACTTCTCTCCAGCTGTAGTCCCGCTGGGGAGCCTCTTCTTTTATCACCGTCACATACGGGGCCACAAAAGCCCACTCTGCATCACTGACGTCACTGGGATATGCTTTTCTGTTCATCATGAGCAAGAGTATAACCTGTTCAGTCCCAAAAGTGCATAACACGCTCTAGAGTTTTCGGATAGGTTCTAAATGCCGACTAGTCGAAAGTAGCCCATCTTGCTTGATACCTTCTTATGTCCTCATCGAATCGATCCTCAGTGGTCTGATTTTATGCGCCCCTTAAACTCGCTCTTATGTTTCTCACTCTTATGAAACGTATCAGATACTGTTTTTTTTGAAATTTCTTTACGCTCTCTCTAGATGAGCTCACCAATTTAACATATTGTTTTTAAAATTCTTTTCGATATCTTAAACTATGGATTTTCCTTGCGCTCTTCTTTCATACACTCTATAGTAGCAACCAATGTTGAAAATCAGCTTTGGAAAAGGCTTCTTTAAGCAATACTCGTTCCAAAGTAGGACCTCATTATTGAGTAGCAAGCACAAGGAGAGATGGATATGACCCTTTTTGAGCTCCTTGATCACGATTTAACGCTAACGGAGACCGTTACGAAATCTTTACAAACGTCACATCAACACATTTCCTGTCTCGAACAGCAACTCAAACGGCAATTAACTCCTGAACAATGGGCACACTATGTTGAAGTGAGTGATGCGACACTCGATCATCATTTGGACGTGAATAAACAATATTTTGATGCTGGTGTGCGGTATGGAATGGTATTAGTGCTCTTTTTAGCACTCGCACGCGTCAAGAGTTAATAACCGATGGTGCTAGTCAGTTTAAAGACTGCATTCCGCTAGAGAAAGTGGCACGAAGCCATCTTCATCCGCAGGGAGCCCATTCCATTGC
>FWPU01002246.1_pt1 | contig 54493 bp, 47 predicted proteins | sample 2228361 | NCBI WGS metagenome assembly FWPU01 (sample SAMEA103939777, study PRJEB20133) | metagenome | reverse complement strand
CCTATGGCCTGGGCACGGCGACCTCGCGCGGCGGCTACGGCGAACATCCCCTCTTCGACGCCGTCGAGCGCGCGGCCGCGCGCGCGTTCGCCGCCCCGCAGGCGCTCTACTTCGCCTCCGGCTATCTCGGCAACGGCGTCCTGCTGCAGGCGCTGCGCGATCGCTACGACATGATCTTCATCGACGAGGCGTCGCACTTCAGCGTGCGCGACGGCGCCCGCCTGGCCGGGGTTCCCATCATCCCGTTCCGCCATCTCGACCCCGACGACCTGGCCGCGCGTTGTCGGCAACACCTGTCTCCCGGCAGCCGCCCCCTCGTCCTCAGCGACGGCGTGTTCCCGGTCTCGGGCGAGATCGCGCCGGTCCCCGCTTACCTGCGCGCGCTGGCCGATTTCCCCGGCGCCATCCTCTGCCTGGACGACGCGCACGCCACCGCCGTGCTGGGGCCTCACGGGCGCGGCACGCTGGACTATTGGGGGGTGACGACGGACAACTGCTATGCCGCCCATACCGCCAGCAAGGCACTGGGCAGCTATGGCGGGTTCATCGCAGGCGACGTCGCCCTCGTCGAACGGCTGCGTCGCCACGCTGGCGCCTGGGTAGGCGCCAGCCCGCCTCCCCTGCCGGCCGCCGCTGCCACGGCGCAAGCCATCGAGCTGGCGATGGACGACGGCGCTCTGCGCCAGCGCCTGTGGGCCAACGTCGCCCGCGCCCGCGCGGGCTTGCGCGCCCTTGGCTGGCCCCTGGCCGATACGCCCGTCCCCATCCTCTGCCTGGGCACGCGCCGTCAGCTTGGCGCCGGCCTGGGGCCGCCCGAAGACCTGACGGCGATCAAGGAGGAGCTGTTCGCGCGCGATCTCTGCGTCGCTCATGTCACCAGCTACACGAGCACGCCCCCCGGTGGAGCGTTGCGCATCGCGATCTTCGCCACCCATAGCGAGGAGCAAATCGACCGGCTGATCGCCGAGATCGGCCGCCTGGTAGATTAGGAACCTATCCGAAGAGTTTCGGCACGGTCTCCTGACCGTGCCCCTGGCTGGTCAGGAGACCAGCCGGAGCCGTTTTCCCGATAGGCTCTGACACGTCCGCCTCAAAAGAGGAGAGACAAACCCATGCCCGGACCTCAATTCGCCTTCATCGGCGGCGGCAGCCTGCAATGGGCGCCGAAGTTGCTCGCCGACATCGCGCTCACCCCCGGCCTGGAGGGGAGCCGCGTCGTCCTCTATGACACGAACGCCGAGCTGGCCGACCTCATGCTGGCTCTGGGCCGGCGCATCGCCGCGCAGACGAAGACCGGCCTGCAGGTGGAGATCGCCGCTGAACGGGGCGCTGCGCTCGACGGCGCCGACTTTGTGATCTTCTGCATCGCCCACGGCGGGCTGGCGGCCACGCGCCATGACCTGGAGATCCCCTGGCGCTACGGCATCGCCCAGTCGGTGGGGGACACCGTCGGCCCTGGCGGGCTTTCCCGCGCTTTACGCCATCTGCCGGTGGTGGTCGACCTGGCCCGCGAGATGGAGGCGCGCTGTCCGCGCGCCTGGCTGCTCAACCTGACCAATCCGATGACGACGATCTGCCGCGCCGTCACCAAATCCACGTCGATCCGGGCGATCGGCCTCTGCCACGAGATGCACGGCGTCCAACAGCACCTGAGCCGACTCCTGGAGACGCCAGCCGACGCGATCGAGGTGCGCGCCGCAGGCGTCAACCATTTGCCCTGGATCCTCGAGATGACGGTCGATGGGCGCGACGGCTTCGATCTGCTGCGCGACTGGATCGCCCGCCACGGCATCTTCCGCTTCGCGCGCGAGGGGCTGTCGGGGACCCCGGCCACGGTCTTTCGCGATCGCCTGGCCGTGAAGCTGGCGTTGTTCCAGGCCTACGGCGCCCTGGGCGCGGCGGGCGACCGCCATCTGGCCGAGTTCTTCCCACACTTCCTGACCGCAGCCAACGATTGGGGCCGCGCCTTCGGCGTCGAGCTGACGACGATCGAGCACCGTGAGGCGATCCGCGCCGCCGATTATCGGCGCGTCGTGGAACTGGCGCGCGGCGCCGAATTGCCGCCGCTCAGCCGCTCCGCCGAACAGTTGAGCGGGGTCGCCGCCGCGCTGATCGGCGGGCCGGAGGGACGTTTCATCATCAACATCCCCAACCAGGGGCAGATCCCGGAGCTGCCGCTCGGCGTGACGGTCGAGACCTACGCCTGGGTGAGCCGTCGCGGCGTCGAGCCGCTGGTCCCTGGCCCCCTGCCGCCCGCCATCGCCCAGATCCTGCGGCGCGTCAGCGGCGAACAGGAGCTGATCGTCGAGGCGGCGCTGCGCGGCGACCGTCAGCTTGCGTGGCAGGCGCTGCTGGCCGACGCGCTGGTGCGCGAGTGGACGATCGCCGAGCCGCTGGTCGACGAGCTGCTGCGCGCCAACGCCGCCTTCCTGCCCCACTGACCCTCTGGCCGATTTGCCGTCTTTCGCCGGTTGAGGTACATTATAGACTGACCAGTCAGTCTATTGGCGGTCGGTCGGGACGAGGTGGATGTCGTCCTGGCCGACCGCTCTGCAACAGGAGCCGATCGACGGGGGATCATGTCGCCGCGAGTGGATGTTGCTGAAGAACGCCGCACGCAGATCATCGAAGCTGCCATCGCCTGCCTGGCCCGTCAGGGGTATCACCATACGACGATGGATGACATCGTGCGCGCAAGCGGGCTGAGCAAGGGGACCCTGTACTGGTATTTTCCCAGCAAAGAGGACCTTTTCCTGGCCATCCTCGACGTCTGGATGCACGAGTTGCAAACAGCGACCGCGCCTGCCGACATCCTGGCGCCCACCCCGCAGCAACTGCGCGCCTGGGTCGAGGCGTTCACCCGTTTTGCCGAGATGGATCCGGGTCGTGTGCGGCTGATCGTCGAGTTCTGGGCGGAGGTCCATCGCTCGCGCGCCATCGACCGGCGGCTGGGAGAACTCTACCGCCAGCGCGCCCTGCCCCTCGCCCAGATCATCGAGCGAGGGATCGCGCGCGGCGAGCTGCGCCCCGTCGACGCGTTGGCCCTCGCGCATACGTTCCTGGCCGTGTACGATGGGCTGCTCCTGCAGCGCATCCTGCTGCCCGATCACCTGTCCTGGCCGCAGGTCAACCAGGCGGCGCTCGATATCTTGCTGGGCGGGCTGCAAGCTTGAGGAGCGATCCCATGTCGGAGCTGGCGATCGAGGCGCGCGGCCTCACGCGGCGGTTCGGCGACATCCTGGCGGTCGATCAACTCGATCTGGAGGTGGCGCGCGGCGAGATCTACGGATTGATCGGCCCGGATGGCGCCGGCAAGACGACGACGATCCGCCTGCTCGCCGCGGTCATGCGCCCCACCGCGGGCGCCGCCCGCGTCGTGGGGGTGGACGTCGTACACCAGCCCGAGGCGCTGCGCCAGCATGTCGGCTACATGGCGCAGCGGTTCAACCTGTATGGCGACCTCTCGGTCCGCGAGAACCTCGATTTCTACGCCGATGTATTTCACGTGCGGGGCCAGGCGCGTCGGCAGCGCATCGACTGGCTATTGGAATTCGTGCGCTTGAGGGAGTTTGAGGGCCGGCGCGCTGCCTTCCTCTCCGGCGGCATGCAGAAGAAGCTGGCGCTGGCCTGCACCCTGATCCACGAGCCGCATGTCTTGTTCCTCGATGAGCCGACCACTGGGGTCGATCCCATCTCGCGCCGCCAGTTCTGGGATCTGCTCTCAGAGCTGCACGTCCAGGGGGTGACCCTGTTCATCAGCACCCCCTATATGGATGAAGCTGAGCGATGCACGCGCATCGGTCTGCTCTATGCCGGGCGCCTCATCGAGCAGGGCGACCCCTATGCCATCCGCCAACTCGTCCCCGGCGAGCTGCTGGCAGCGTGGACTGGGGACGTCCGCCGGGCGCAGCAGGCGGTCGCTGGCCTGGAAGGGATCATCGAGGTGCAGACGTATGGCGACCTGTTGCACATCTTCGTCGACAGCCGGGAGCTGCGCCAGCCAGCCATCGCTGACGCGTTGCGGCGGGCGGGCGTGTCCGTGCTCGATCTGCGTCCCGCCCGTCCGCGTATCGAGGAGGCGTTCATCTCATTGATCCGGCGGCGCCAGGAGGACCTTGTCCATGACGGATGACCAGGGGCGCACCCCACAGGCCCCAGCGACCGACGGGCCTGTCGCTGTGGCGGCAGATCGGCTGACCAAGCGTTTCGGGTCGTTCGTCGCCGTCGACGCCATCAGCTTCCGGGTGGCCACGGGCGCCATCTTCGGCTTCCTTGGCCCCAACGGCTCCGGCAAGACGACGACCATCCGCATGCTGCTGGGCCTGTTAACGCCGACGTCGGGACATGCCCGCATCCTGGGGTTCGATGTGACGCGCCAGACGAATGAGGTGCGCCGGCGCGCGGGCTACATGTCGCAGCGGTTCAGCCTCTACAACGACCTGACGGTCGCCGAGAACCTCAACTTTTACGGCGGCACCTATGGCGTCCGCGGCCGCGAGCTGGCGGAGCGCAAACGTCAGATCCTGGAGATGGCGGGGCTGGTCGGGCAGGAGGACAGGCTGACGCGCACGCTCTCCGGCGGATGGAAGCAGCGCCTGGCCCTGGGCGCGGCCATCTTGCATCGGCCGCGCATCCTCTTCCTCGACGAGCCGACCGCGGGCGTCGATCCGGTCTCGCGTCGCCAGTTCTGGGATCTGCTCTACGATCTGGCCGATCGGGGCACGACCATCTTCGTCACCACCCATTACATGGACGAGGCCGAGCATTGCCATCGCCTGGCTTTCATTCATCGAGGGCATCTGGTGGCCGAAGGGACGCCCCTGGAGATCAAGACGCAGCAGATGCGAGGGCAGGTGATGGAGATCGAGTGCGAGCCGCCGGATGTGGCCCTGCGCGCCCTGCGCGCCGTGAATCACTTTGAAGAGGTGGCGCTGTACGGCGCGCGCATCCACGTCGTGGCGGAGGCGGTGGAGGAGAAGCGGCCCTTGATCGAACAGACGCTGCAAGAGGCGGGGGTCGCCGTCCAGAGCATGATGACGATCCCCCCTTCGTTGGAGGACGTCTTCATCGCCCGGATTCGTTAGAGAAGGCGAATGGGCGAGCGAGGGGACGAATGAGCGAATCGATGAATCAGCGAGGGGTGCAGAGAGATGCGTAAGCGTTTGGGGATCGCGATCGCGACGATCGCGGTGATCGCCGCGACGGCGGTGGGGGTTGCCGCCTGGCAAGGGGTCTTCGTCCGGTTGCCGCGCACGGCCGCGATCGAGGGCGGCGCGACGGCGCGCCAGATCATCGACGATCTCGCCGGACGAGGGGCGCCAGCAGCGGGACGGCTGACCGCCTCCGGCCTGATCGAAGCCCACGAGGTGGTCGTGGCTGCCGAGGTGGGAGGGGTGATCGTCGACTTGCCGGTCCATGAAGGCGACGTCGTCGCCGAGGGGCAACTGCTAGCGCAGCTCGATACGGAGCTGATCGACGCCCAGCTCGCGCAGGCGGAGGCGGCGATCGCGGCGGCCCAGGCGGCTCTCGACCTGGCGCAGGCAGGCCCGCGCGACGTGGATGTGCGCCAGGCGGAGATGGCCCTGCGCGTGGCCGAGGCTGCCCGCGATGGCGCGCGCCAGGCCTGGGAGGACGCCAAGGCGCTGCGCGACAATCCCCAAGACCTGGATGTGCAGATCACGCGCGCTCGCGGCGAGGTTGCCGCTGCCGCCAAACAGATAACGGCCGCTGAAGCGCGGGCGCGCGCCGCTGACGAGGAGCATGCCCTGTGGGGGCGCACGCTGGAGTGGCTGCGCAGCGGCATCGATGTCGCGATCGATACGCCGATCGGTATGCGTCACCTCAACGTCGAGCCGGGCGCCGACAAGATCCAGGCCGCCAACCTGCAGTGGAACCTCAGCGGACAGCAGGCGTGGCAGGCGTGGCAGGCCGTCGAGCAGGCCAAAGCGGCGCTCTTGGGCGCCCAGGCGCGCCTGCGCAACCTCGAGGCCAAACGCAAGGACCTGATCGAGCTGCGCATGGAAGCGGATCGCGCCGAGGCGGCGCTGCGCGTGGCCGAGGCGCAGGTGGAGCAGGCGCAGGCCGCCCTCGCGCGTGTGCGCGAGGGGGCGACCGCCGAACAGATCGCCGTCGCGGCCGGTCGGCTGCAACAGGCGATCGCCGCGCGCGACCGCATCGCCGTGCAACGCGCCAAATTCACGGTGACCGCGCCGCGGGCGGGGGTCGTCGCGGCGCGGCCCGCCAACCGCGGCGAGGCGGTGATCCCAGGCGCGACGCTGGTCAAAATCGCTGACCTGGATCAGGTGACGTTGACCGTCTATGTGCCCGAGGATCAGATTGGCCACATCCGCCTGGGCGATCCAGTGGCGGTCTCCGTCGATTCGTTCCCGGACCGCGTCTTCGCCGGGCGCGTCTCTTACATCGCCGACCGCGCGGAGTTCACGCCCAAGAACATCCAGACGGCCGAGGATCGCATCAACATGGTCTTCGCTGTGAAGATCGACCTCGCCAACTCCGACCACGCCCTGAAGCCGGGCATGCCCGCCGACGCTGACTTCGGCGCTCAATAGTGAGGTGACGCTTGTCTAAGTTGTGGCATGTGGGTAGCACGATCCTGATCCTTTGCGCGCTGCTGATCGTCGACAGCGCGGCGGCGACAGACGCCGCGCCCTCCCGGGGCATCGTCGTCGAAGCCTCCGGGACGATCGAAGCGGAGGAGGTAAAGCTCAGCGCCGAGATCGGCGGGCGCGTCGTGGCCGTCAACGCCCAAGAAGGGGGGGCGGTCGCGAAAGGGCAACTGCTGGTGCAGATGGACGACTCTCTCTTGCTCGCCCAGGTCGCCGAGGCCGAGGCGCAGCTCGCGACGGCGCAGGCTTTGCTGGCTGAGGCCGTCGCTGGCGCGCGCCCGTCTGAGATCGCCGCCGCCCGCGCTGAGGTGGCGAGCGCGGAGGCGGAGCTGAGCGGCGCGCACAAAGCGTACGCCCTGGCGCAAGAGATGCTACAGACGCCCCACGAGCTGCTCGCCCAGGTCGATGAGGCGCGCGCGGGCGTCGAGGTGGCCAAAGCGCAAGTGGGCCAGGCGCAGGCGGCGTTGGGGATGGCGCAAGCCCTGCGCGATAGCGCCACCGGCGGTTCTGACTACGATAAGTCCAAGCGCGCCGCCTATGAGCTGCAGGTTGCGGCCGCGCAGGCCGAGCTGGAGGCCGCGCAGGAGGCGCAGGCGGGCGCCGAGGCCACCCTGGCGGCGCTGGAGGCGGTGTTGCGCGCTCCCCTGACCTACCAGGCTGAAGTCCATCGCGCCGCCAGCCAGGTCGCCTTAGCGGAGGCGAAGCTGGCTCTGGCGCAGGCGAAGCTCGATGCCGTGCTCGCCGGCAAGCGGCCCGAGGAGATCGCCGTCGCTGAGGCGGACGTGCAACAGGCCGTCGCAGCCTTACGCCTGGTGCAGGTGCAACGGGCCAAGCTGGCACTGCGGGCGCCCATCGATGGATTGGTGACCAGCCGCCTGATCGAGCCGGGCGAACTGGCGCAGGCGGGCCACGTCCTGATGACGGTCGCCGACCTCGATCAGGTCACCCTGCAGATCTTCGTTCCCACCGATCGCATCGGGCGCGTCCGGCTGGGGCAGCAGGCGGTGGTGACGGTCGATTCCTTCCGGGGGCGCGAGTTCGAAGGGCGCGTCGTCTACATCGCCGATCGCGCCGAGTTCACGCCGAAGAATGTACAGACGCAAGAGGATCGCGTGGATACCGTCTTCGCCGTCAAGATTCAGTTGGAGAATCCCGAGCACTTGCTGAAGCCGGGGATGCCAGCGGACGCGGCGTTGGTCGAGTAGGGATGGGGGGGAGTGACGGGTGACGATTAACGAGTGACGATTAACGAGTGAGATCATGGGCCAACGGGCGTCCTCACCGCCGCCGAAACGTCGTCCGCTGCGAGGCAGGTCTCTGGCCGCCCCGCGCGACCATCTGGCGCAGTTGCGTCACACGCCACGGGCGCTCAAGCTGGTGTGGGCAGCCGCGCCCAGATGGGCAACAGCGTCGATCGCCCTCCTGGCAGCCCGGGGGGTCTTGCCGGTCTTCACCGTCTACCTGACGCGCTCCTTGGTCAACGCTCTGGTGGCTGCCATCGCCGCGGGCGGCGCGCCGGCCGCGCTCGAACCAGCGCTCGTGGCCGCGGCGCTGATGGGATTGGTGTTGTTGGCAGGGGTCATTCTGGAGGCGCTGAGCGGCTACGTGCAGACCGCCCTGGCCGAACAGACGCAAGATGCGATGACTCACCTCCTCCAGACGAAGGCCGCCAGCCTCGACCTGCAGTTTTACGAATCGCCCGAGTACTACGACCAATTGCAGCGAGCCAGCTTCGACGCCATCGATCGTCCCCTGGCGCTGTTGCGCAACATGAGCAGCCTGGCCCAGAACACGATCACCCTGGCGGCCATGGGCGGCGTGTTGTTGACGTTCGCCTGGTGGATGCCGCTGGCGTTGCTGGTCAGCACGTTGCCCGCCCTGGCGGTAGCGCTGCACACAGCCTGGCGATTTCATGTCTGGCGCGTGCGCAACACCATCCAGCAGCGGCGCCTGGCCTATTACCAGCGCTTCCTTTTTTATGATCAGGCCGCTGCGGAGATCCGTCTGTTCGATCTGGCCGATCGCTTCATCCGCAGCTATCGCGCCCTGCGCCACCGCCTGCGAGGCGAGCGGCTGCAACTGGCTCGCCAGCAGATGGTTGAGCAGGTCGGCGCCGGCTTGTTGGGGTTGGTGAGCCTGGCGTTCGCGCTGGCCTGGATCGGCTGGCAGGCGTTGCAAAACCGCTTCAACCTGGGCGATCTGGCGATGTTCTACCAGGCGTTGACGCAGGGACAGCGCCTGATGCAGACCTTGCTCAACGATGTCGGCGAGATCTACCGCAATCTGCTCTTCCTCGACGATCTCTTCACCTTCCTCGATCTGCGCCCTCAGCTTCGCGACCCTGAAGCCCCCGCGCCAGCGCCGACCGGCCTTCATCGGCGCATCTGCTTCGAAGGGGTCACCTTCCGCTACCCGCGCAGCGAGCGCGTCGCCCTGGATGATTTCAGCCTGACGATCGCGGCGGGCCAGATCGTCGCCATCGTCGGCGAGAACGGCGCTGGCAAGAGCACGTTGCTCAAACTGTTGTGTCGCCTCTACGACCCCGAAGAGGGCCGGATCACGTGGGATGGGGTCGATCTGCGGGCGATGGCGTTGGCTGACCTGCGTCGGCGCATCACCGTGCTCTTTCAGCAGCCGGTTCCCTATCACGAGACGGCGGCCGACAACATCGCCTTTGGGGACCTGGCGGCCGAACCGAGCCGCGAGATGATCGAGCAGGCAGCGCGGGCGGCCGCCGCCGATCGCGTGATCGAGCGCCTGCCCGACGGATACGAGACCTTGCTGGGCAAGTGGTTCGGCGACGTCGATCTCAGCGTCGGCGAATGGCAGCGGCTGGCGCTGGCGCGCGCCTTCGTGCGCCAGGCCGATCTGGTGATCTTGGATGAGCCGACGAGCGCCATGGATTCGTGGGCCGAAGCTGCGTGGATGGCGCGCTTCCGGGAGCTGGTCGCCGGCCGCACGGCGCTCATCATCACCCATCGCTTCACGACGGCGATGCAGGCGGATGTCATCCATGTCATGCACGCCGGACGCGTCGTCGAATCGGGCACACACGACGAGCTGGTGGCGTTGGGTGGGCGTTACGCTGAATCGTGGCGGCTGCAGATGCGCTCTGCTCGGTGATTTTGACATGCCCTACCCCTTCGTGGTATCATGGCTTTGCGTTTTTAGCACTCTTAGAGTGAGAGTGCTAACGAAAAAGCCTTTTGGGCGATGTTGGAAGGCAGCGACGGATTCGCGAGCTGTCCTTGTGGCGAGGAGATTATGCAAGAGTTGACGCCGCGTCGGCAGAGCATCCTGGGGATGGTTGTGCGGGCGTATGTGGAGACCGCGCAACCGGTCGGCTCGCGCGCGCTGGTCGATCAATATGGCCTCCCGTACAGCCCGGCGACGATCCGCAACGAACTGGCCGCGCTCGAGGAGATGGGGTATCTCACCCATCCGCACACTTCGGCCGGGCGCGTGCCGACCGAAGAGGGGTATCGCTATTTCGTCGAACATCTGTTGGGCGAGGTGGAGTTGCCCCTCAGCGAACGTTTGATGATTCAACATCAGTTTCATCAGGTGCAGCTCGATCTCGATCAGTGGATGCGCCTGGCGGCGGCGGTCCTGGCCCACACCTCGCGCAGCGTCGCGCTGGTCACCGCGCCGAAATCGCCGCAGAGCCGCTTCAAGCATCTGGAGCTGATCTCGCTTCACGACACAGTCGTCCTCCTCGTGCTCGTGCTGATGGGGGGCATCGTCAAGCAGCAGATGTTCACGTTGGACGGGCCGATGTCGCAGGAGCAACTGAGCCGGCTTTCCAACGAGCTGAACGCGCTGCTCAACGGCGCCTCCAGCGCTGAACTGTTCCGGCGCGCCGCGACCAGCAGCGAACTGGGGCGCCAGGTCGTTACGCTCGTCCACAACATCATGCGCGAGGCCGAGGGACATATCGGCGAGCAGGTTTATCAGGCGGGGTTGACGCAGGTGCTGGAGGAGCCGGAGTTCGCGGAGCCGGAGTCGGCGCGCCAGATCGTACAGGTGGTAGAGGAGCGGCCTTTGCTCGATTCGATCCTGGCCAACATGCAGGACATCAACACGGTCCAGGTGATCATCGGCGGCGAAGGGCATTCGCACCTCCTGCGCGAGTTGAGCATGGTCATCTCGCGGTACGGGCTGCGGGAGGGCGCCACCGGCATCCTGGGGGTCATCGGTCCGACCCGCATGCCCTACGCGCGCACGATTTCGGCCGTGCGGTATGTGTCCGTGCTGATGAGCGACCTCCTGCGCGAGCTGTACGGCCAGTCGGCGAGTTAGAGGAGATCAGACCAGGCAACGATTCTGGCTGGTCTCCTGACCAGCCAGGGGCACGGTCAGGAGACCGCGCCGAAACTTTTCGGATAGGTTCTTGGAGGAGATCAGACCAGGCATCCCTGGCGAAGGATCGCAGGTGCACAATGGAAGGAGAGGAGATCGCTGTGGTAGAAGAAGTGGCGCAGACTCCTGGGGAAGGAGAGACGTCCAGCGTCGAGATCGCGCCGTTGGACGAACAGGCGCAGCGGATCGCGGCCCTGGAGGCGGAGCTTGCCCAGGCGCAAGCTCAGGTTCAAGACTATCTCGATCAGGTTCGTCGCACCGCTGCCGAGTTTGCCAATTATCGGAAGCGCCAGGAGCGCGATCAGGGGGAGTTCATCAAGCAGGCGAACGCTGGCCTGATCTTGAAGCTCCTCCCCATCCTGGATGATTTCGCGCTCGCCTTTGAGCACGTTCCGCCAGAGGCGGCTGGCAGCCAGTGGGTGGAGGGGTTCGCCCTGATCCAGCGCAAGCTATTATCTCTTCTTGAGCAAGAAGGCGTCACGCCGATCGCGGCCGTTGGCCAGCCGTTCGATCCTGCCTTGCATGAGGCAGTCACCCACGAGGAAAGCGACCAGGTCGCCAGCGGCCATGTGATCGCCGAAGTGCGCACCGGCTATCGCCTGGGCGAGCGTGTGCTGCGGCCGGCGATGGTGCGCGTGGCCCGTTGAGAGGATAGGTGAACGAATGAGCGGATGGACGCAGAGCCGGGACGCTGATTCGCTCGCTCGCTGATTCGCTCATTCGCCCATTCTGGAGGTACCATGGGTAAGATTATCGGCATTGATCTCGGCACTACGAACTCGGTCGTCGCCATCATGGAAGGAGGAGAACCGGTCGTCATCTCCAGCGCCGAGGGCGGACGGCTGATCCCTTCGGTGGTGGCCATTAACCCCAAGACGGGGGAGCGCATGGTGGGCCAGATCGCTCGCCGCCAGGCCATCACCAACCCGGACAACACCATCTTCTCCGTGAAACGCCTGATGGGTCGCAAGATGAACGACCCCGAGGTACAGAAGGCGCGCAAGGTGCTGCCCTACAAGATCATCGAGCGCCCCAATGGGGATGCCTGGGTCGTGATGGGCGGCAAGGAGTACGCGCCGCCCGAGATCTCGGCCATGATCTTGCAGAAGATCAAGGCGGACGCCGAGGCTTACCTGGGCGAGCCGGTGACGCAGGCGGTGATCACGGTGCCGGCCTACTTCAACGATTCTCAGCGCCAGGCCACCAAGGACGCTGGACGCATCGCCGGGCTGGATGTGCTGCGCATCATCAACGAGCCGACCGCCTCCGCGCTGGCTTACGGCCTCGATCGCAAGAAGGACGAGCGCATCGCCGTCTATGACCTGGGCGGCGGCACCTTCGATATCTCGATCCTCGACGTCGGCGACGGCGTCTTCGAGGTGCGCTCCACGAACGGCGACACGTTCCTGGGCGGCGACGACTTCGACCAGCGCATCATCGACTGGATCTGCCAGGAGTTCCAGCGTGATCAGGGCATCGACCTGCGCCAGGATCGCATGGCGTTGCAGCGGCTCAAAGAGGCCGCCGAGAAGGCGAAGATCGAGCTTTCGACGGTATTGCAGACCGAGATCAACCTGCCTTTCATCACCGCCGACGCCTCCGGCCCTAAGCACTTGAACCTGACTCTGACGCGCGCGCGGCTCGAACAGCTCACCGCTGACCTGATCGAGCGTACGATCGGCCCCTGCCGCCAGGCCCTGGCCGACGCCAAGCTGCGCCCCGAGGACATCGACGAGGTCGTGCTCGTCGGCGGCATGACGCGCATGCCCGCCGTCCAGGAGGCGGTGCGCCGCTTCTTCGGCAAGGAGCCGCATAAGGGCGTCAATCCCGATGAGGTGGTCGCTATCGGCGCCGCCATCCAGGCGGGCGTGTTGGGCGGCGAGGTCAAGGACATCCTGCTCCTCGACGTGACCCCCCTCACCCTGGCCATCGAGACGTTGGGCGGCGTGGCCACCCCCATGATCGAGCGCAACACGACGGTGCCGACCAAGAAGACGCAGGTGTTCTCCACCGCCGCCGATGGCCAGACCAAGGTGGAGATCGTCGTCGTCCAGGGCGAGCGTCCGATGGCTCGCGATAACAAGATCCTGGGCACTTTCATCCTCGACGGCATCCCCCCCGCGCCGCGCGGCGTGCCGCAGATCGAGGTCTCGTTCGATATCGACGCCAACGGCATCCTCAACGTCAGCGCTCGCGATAAGGCGACCGGCCGTGAGCAGAAGATCACGATCACGGCGTCGTCCGGGCTGTCCAAGGAAGAGGTCGAACGCATGGTGCGCGAGGCCGAACAGCATCGCGAGGAGGATCGCCGACGGCAGGAGCTGGTCGAAGCGCGCAACCAGGCCGACGCCGCCATCTATCAGGCGGAGAAGTTCCTGCGCGAGAACCAGGAGCGAATCCCTGACGCCGGGCGACAAGAGCTGGAGGGGAAGATCGCCGCGACGCGTTCAGCGCTGCAGGCGGACGCCGCCGCAGCGATCACGGGCGCCACGCGCGAGCTGGTCGACGCCCTGCAACGGGTGGGGGCCAGCCTCTATCAGACGCCACCCTCAGGAGACGGCGGCCAGGCGGCTGGCGGCGCTCCGCCCTCCGGCGAGGATGTGGTCGATGGCGAATATCGCGAAGCCGGAAGCTGAGCCGCGCCAACCGTAAGATAGCAAACAGAATCGATCGTCGTCAGCGGGCAAGCTGTTCATACGCGCCGGCCATTTCCGCCGATCCTATGCCGGGCCTCTCAGATGCACCTGAGCGAGGCCCGGCTTTTTGATCGACGGACGGCGGCTGGCCAACATCCTTCCCCCATCAGGAGGCGACATGGAGTCCTATCCTCTCACCGAGGAGCACATTCGCTTCTATCGCGAGAATGGGTACGTGCAGTTGCCCGATGTGCTGACGGCGGAAGAGTTGGAGGAGACGCGCGCCGCGCTGGCCGAGGCGATGCAGATGCGGTTGCAGCAGGCGATCGACATGAGCGGGCGCCCGGAGTACGATCGCATCTTCATCCAGAAGGTCAACCTCTGGCGCGACCATGCTGGCATGCGTCGCTACGTGTTCAACCGCAAGCTGGCCGAGATCGCGCGCGCCCTCTCCGGCGCCCAGCGCATCCGCCTGTGGCACGACCACGCCCTGGTGAAGATGCCCCAGGACAGCAAGCCCTCGGCCTGGCACCAGGACCTGCCCTACTGGCCGATGGTCGAGAGCGACGCGCTCTCCTGCTGGATGGCCCTCGACGACGTCGATGAGAACAATGGGTGTATGCAGTTTATCGCGGGAACCCACAAGTTGGGCCGCCTCCCGCCGATCAACCTCGTCGAGCCTCAGGATATCTTCCAGCTCGTGCCCCCTGGCGTGCAGATCGATCCGACGCCGGCCGTGATGCGGATGAAGGCGGGCAGTTGTACCTTCCACCACGGCCTGACCTTCCATTACGCTGGCCCCAACCGCAGCGATCGCCCGCGTCGCGCCCTGGTCACTATCTACATGCCCGACGGCACAACCTACCGCAAGCAACCCCATGTCGTCACCGATGGGCTGGGGCTGGAGGATGGGCAGCCTCTGGCCGGCGAGCTGTTCCCGATCCTCGCGGGTTAAGGAGGCAGGCCATGGCAGATGCAACGGTTGAGGTCGCGCCGTTCCTCGTATCGAACGACGCGTTGGCTGACGCCGCCGAACTGCAGCGGCGTATGCGGCGCGACGGCTACCTGTTCCTGCGCGATCTCGTCCCCGTGGATGCGCTGTATGATCTGCGCCGACAGATCCTCGCCATCTGCCGCCAATACGGCTGGGTGGCCGCCGGGGGTGATCTGATGGACGGCGTCGCCGCCGGCCCGGCGCGTGTCGAGGGACGCGACGAGGACTTCTGGCCAGTCTATGACGCTGTCCAGAAACTGGAAGCCTTTCACGCCCTGGCGCACACGCCCGCCATCGTCGACGTCATCGGCAAGCTCGTGGGCGAGCCGGTTCTCGTCCACCCGCGCAACATCGCCCGCATCTCTTTCCCGCAGAATGTCGAGCACACCACCCCCGCGCACCAGGACTACGTTCACATCCAGGGGACCGAGGAGACCTACACCGCCTGGATCCCATTGGGCGACTGCCCGCAGGCGCTGGGGGGGCTGATCGTCCTGAGCGGCTCCCATCGCTATGGCGTGCTGCCCACCCATCGCGCCTCGGGCGCTGGCGGGTTGGGCGTCGCGACCGACCATCTCGGGTTGCCGTGGGTCGGCAATGACTTCCATGCGGGCGACTGCCTGATCTTCCACAGCCTGACTGTCCATCGGGCGCTCCCCAACGTTACCCCCGATCGTCTGCGGCTGTCGGTCGATTACCGCTATCAGGGGCAATCCCAGCCATTGACGGCCGGCTCTCTCCTGCCGCACTTCGGGCGGCTCTCCTGGGATGAGATCTATCAGGGGTGGTCGTCGACGCGCTACCAGCGCTACTGGGAGGGCCTCGACCTCAAGATCGTCGAGTGGTCGCCGCAATACCATCAGGTGGGGTAGAGGCAGGTCAGGGGAGAAGAGTAGGTGGTTGTCCGCAGGTTGATGTGGACAACCACCAGACCGAAGCCGTTCTTGCCGCTCTCCCTGCTTCCGATGCGGGGGCGCAGGATCGTTCCTGGGCGGGCGGCCTCTAGAGCCTGTCCGAAAGACGGTTCTGACTGGTCTCCTGACCGTGCCCCTGGCCGGTCAGGAGACCGCGCCGAAACCTGTCGGATAGGTTCTTACCTGGCTGCGAACACGACCTGCAACTGCGTCTGGTAGGTCATCTCGCCGGGGGCGATGCCGCCGCCGCCGCCGCCCATGCCCATCGCGTACGGCGCTGCGACCGGCATGGCGCCGATCACCTCGCTGACGCTGATCACGTCGCCGAGGTCGAGTCCGGCCAGTTTGGCCAGCTCAGCGGCCTTGGCGCGAGCGTTCTCCATCGCCTTGGCGCGCGCTTCGGACTCAGCGACGCCGGGGTCCTCCAGCATGAAGACCACGTTCCAGATGTTGTTCGCCCCCGCTTCTACGGCGGCGTCGAGGATGGCAGCCACCGCGTCGCGGTCGCGGATCGTCACCTGGACCATATTAGAGACGCGATAGCGCCCCTGCGGCTCGACAGACGCGGAAGCTTCCGGGCCGCTGCCCATCGGCATGTTCGGATCTCGCTCGAAATAGATGCTATAGTTGGCCGTCTGGATGTCCTTCTCGGCGACGCCCGCCTTCTTGAGGGCGGCGAGGACGGAAGTCATCTGCTCGCGGTTTTTCGCCGTCGCTTCCTTGACCGTGGCGGCGAAGGTCTCCACGCCCATTTGGGCCTGGGCGACGTCGGGCTTGAGGCTGACTTTGCCGGCGCCGATCACGGTGATCGTGCGCGATGTTTCCTGGGCGGGCACTTGCGCGGCCGCCGGGTTGGCTGACCTTGTCAAGATCAGCCCACCGAGGATGGCGCTGACGAGCGCGACGGCCAACAACATGACTGCTCCTCGTCGACGCGACTGCATGGTGATTCCCTCCGGGTGTATGTTTGTCCCATCTCGCTTTGAGGGCATCGAGCGCTCTTGGGCGCCGGGGACACTGTTGAGACGCCAGGGGTTGGAGAAAAGTTCCCGACGTCAGTTGCGGTTTGATCTTCAGCGAAAGTTGGGGCGGCGCCCGCTGGTCGAGTAGGGCTGCGCTGAGAAGGGGCTGCGGGAGCTGAGATGTCCGCGGCGCAGCCCGTATCGAGACCCGCGAGGAGGGGCCAGGATGGCGCTTGATCTCGATACGGCCCTGGCGGATCACTCCCAGCGCGGCGCCCACCCGGCACGGGCCTACTCGATCAGCGCGCCTGTCTCAGCGCAGCCCGTATCGAGACCCGCGAGGAGGGGCCAGGACGGCGCTTGACTACCTGAGGAGAGAGACTGTGATGACAGCAGGGTCCCGGCAGTTACCTGCCGGGACCCCAAGCCAGTTCTCTGCGGCCAGGATCAGGCGCGCTTGTAGCGATCAAGGTTCCTGGCCACGTTCCGGGCCTGCGCAGCTTGACCTTTGTGCGCCCCTTATCGGTGCAGGTCGAAGCGATCGAGGTTCATGACCTTGTTCCAGACGGCCACGAAGTCGCGCACGAACTTCTCCTGCGCGTCGTCGCAGGCGTACACCTCAGCGATGGCGCGCAGTTGGGAGTTGTGGCCGAAGATGAGATCCACGCGAGTGGCGGTCCACTTGAGGGCGCCCGTCGCGCGGTCGCGCCCCTCGTATACGCCGTTGCCGTTGGCGGGGCGCCACTCGGTGCTCATGTCGAGCAAGTTCACGAAGAAGTCGTTGGTGAGAACGCGGGGCCGATGAGTGAACACGCCATGCTTGGACTGTCCGAAGTTGGCGCCGAGGACGCGCAGGCCGCCGAGCAGAACGGTCATCTCGGGCGCGGTGAGCGTCAGGAGCTGGGCGCGGTCCACCATGAGATGCTCGGCAGGCCGCGCGAGGCCCTGGCGAAGGTAGTTGCGGAACGCGTCAGCCTTCGGCTCGAGGACCGCGAAGGACTCCACATCGGTCTGTTCCTGGAGGGCGTCGGCGCGTCCTGGCGTGAAGGGCGCCTCGATAGCGTAGCCGGCGTTGCGGGCGGCCTGCTCGATGGCCGCACAACCGCCCAGCACGATCAGGTCGGCGAGCGAGACCTTCTTGCCGTTGCTCTGCGAGCGGTTGAACTGCTGCTGAATCCCCTCGAGCGTCCGGAGGACGACAGCCAATTCGGCCGGCTCGTTGACTTCCCAGTCCTTCTGCGGCGCCAGGCGAATGCGTGCGCCGTTCGCCCCGCCGCGCTTGTCGGAGTTGCGGAATGTGGAGGCCGAAGCCCAGGCGGTCTTCACCAACTGGGAGATCGACAGCCCTGAGGCAAGGATCTGCTTTTTCAGGGCGGCGATGTCCCCGGCGTCGATCAGTTCGTGGTCAACCGCGGGCAGGGGATCCTGCCAGATCAACGGTTCTTTCGGCACCTCGGGCCCCAGATAGCGGACGAGCGGGCCCATGTCGCGGTGGGTGAGCTTGAACCAGGCCCGCGCGAAGGCGTCCGCGAATTCCTCCGGGTGTTGCTGGAAGCGCCGTGCGATCGGCTCGTAGATGGGATCCATGCGGAGCGCAAGGTCCGTGGTAAGCATCACTGGCTTGTGCCGTTTCGACGGATCATGGGCGTCAGGGACCATATCTTCTTCAGCGACGTTCTTCGGCTCCCATTGCCACGCGCCGGCGGGGCTTTTCACCAGCTCCCACTCGTAGCGGAACAGGATGTCCAGATAGCCTGTATCCCATTTGATGGGGTTCGGCTTCCATGCCCCCTCCAGGCCGCTCGTGATGGTGTCGCTCCCTTTGCCAGCGCCGAAAGTGTTCGCCCAGCCGAGGCCCTGCTGCTCGATGGGGGCGCCCTCAGGTTCCCGTCCGACGTATTGAGCCGCCGGGGCAGCGCCGTGGGTCTTGCCGAAGGTGTGCCCGCCAGCGATGAGCGCTACGGTTTCGTAGTCGTTCATGGCCATGCGCCGGAATGACTCGCGGATGTCGCGGGCCGCGGCGAGCGGGTCCGGGTTGCCGTTAGGCCCCTCTGGGTTCACGTAGATGAGGCCCATCTGCACGTTGGCATACGGCTCCGCAAGCTCACGGTCGCCGGTATGGCGTTGATCGCCCAGCCATTCGGCCTCGGGTCCCCAGTCGATGTCTTCCTGAGGCTCCCAGACGTCCTCGCGCCCGCCGCCAAAGCCGAAGGTCTTGAACCCCATGGACTCCAGGGCGCAGTTGCCAGCGAGGATCATCAGGTCGGCCCAGGAGATCTTGCGGCCGTATTTCTTCTTGATAGGCCAGAGGAGGCGCCGCGCCTTGTCGAGGTTGGCGTTGTCGGGCCAACTGTTGAGGGGGGCGAAGCGTTGCAGGCCCGAGGAGGCGCCGCCGCGGCCGTCGCTGATGCGGTAGGTGCCAGCGGCGTGCCATGCCATGCGGATGAACAAAGGCCCGTAATGGCCGTAGTCGGCTGGCCACCAGTCCTGGGATTGCGTCATCAGCTCGTAGAGGTCGCGCTTGACGGCGGCCAGATCGAGGCTCTTGAACTCCTCAGCATAGTTGAAGTCCTTATCCATTGGGTTGGACAAGGCAGAGTTCTGGTGCAGGATCTTCAGGTCGGGCTGATCCGGCCACCAATCCCGGTTGGTCCTCACCCTCACATGTCCTCCGCCCGTTACCGGACACTTGTTCCCATTCTCTGACATCTCCATCCTCCTTTTCACCTTTTCGCTTCTTTATCTACTTTGCACGGTTGACATCATGCTCCTGGCCTGTAGCTGAGAGATCGGAAACGGAGGGGGACTCCTCCGTCCCCGATGGCAGCGGCGGATGAGCACGACAAGTGGGGCAGAGGCCCCAGTAGATCACCTCCGCCTCATCGACCTCGTAGCCCTGCGCGTCCACGGGAGTCAGGCAGGGGGCGAAGCCCACGGCGCAGTCCACGTCCACCGTCCGCCCGCACAGGCGGCAGATGAGGTGATGGTGGTTATCGCCGGTCCGGCCCTCGTAGCGCGCTGGCGATCGCGCGGGCTGGATGCGGCGGATGAGTCCTCGGTCGGCCAGGACGGCGAGCGCGTCGTACACCGCCTGGCGGGAGATAGCGCCGATGTCGGCGCGCACGACGCTGACGATCTCGTCGGCTGTGGAATGCGGGCATCGCTGCACCGCCGCCCAAACTGCCAGGCGTTGCGCTGTGACCTGGATGCCGTGTTGGCGGAGGAGATCGGCCAGACTTTCATTCATGGGCATAGTATAACCCCAATACTGGACTTTGTCAAGATATTGATCGATTCTACTATTGCTGTTCAAGCGTCCGGCGGGCCAATCCCACTGACCGCCAGTGGTTCACCTGGGCGATGGCAACAGGACCTACAGGGCGCAGGCGCGTTATGGCGCCCTGGTTTTCCGTGCGATAACGACGGCTAGGGGTAACCCTCCGACGGAACCAGCGTAGGGTCAAGTTCAGCCTGATCGTCTGGGCGCGGAGGGAGAGTCCAGACGAGAACGTAAGCGATCGACTTGGGCTAGCAGCCAGTCGCGCCAGCCGCGCGGGCGTTCTCGCTGCCACAGCGCAATGGCCTGGCGGGTGATCTCATAGCCGCGTGCGCTGCGCGCGGCCACATCCTGAAAATCCCAGATCGCAACGGGGGCGTTGCCATGCAGGGCGACATGGTGCACCGGCACCCCGTGCGCCCTGGCCAGCGCCAGCTCAACCCCCCGCTGGCGCTGCTCGATCGTGTTCATCAGCTTGCCCAGGAACGGGCCGAAGCCATGTCCCTCGATTGGCGTCTCGCGGGGATCGGCCAGGTCGAGGGCGATGATCTCTCGCGCGCCCTGGGTCAGCGCTGGCTCGATCGGCAGGTTGCTGACCACTCCTCCATCGATCAGGAGCTGGCCGTCTTTCTCCAAAGGGTATATCCACGGCGGCAGGGCGGTGGAGGCGAGCAAGCCCTCCAAAACCGACTGCTGCGGGTCCGCGCCGTACAGGATCGATCGGCCGGCATTGAGATCAGCCGCTACCAGGACCAGCCGCAAGCCCAGGTCGCCGAAACGCAGATCCGGCGATATCCCATGGGCGATGAAGAAGTTGCGCAGGCGCTGTTCGGGCCGCCTGCCGGCGCGATTGAACAGAAAGCGCGCGGTCAACCACAGCGCGTTCGCGGACACCAGGTTGGCCGCGGCAGCCTCGTGCCAGGTCGCCATCAGCGACTCGAGGCCGGCCTGAGTGAATCCATGCACGGCCAGGTAGGCCGCGTTGGCTGCGCCGATCGACGTGCCCACCAGCAGATCGGGCTGAATGCCGGCTTCCAGCAGCGCACGTAAGGCGCCCACCTGCAGCGCGCCGCGCGCGCCGCCGCCGCTCAAAACGAACGCCAAAGGTCGTCGCAGTCTGATGATCATCGGATCGCCTCTCCAGCCAGTCATCCTGTCTCATCTCGGTGTCGATGGGGCCCCTGCTCGCAGAGTCGCTCACAAATCGATTCATCTGCGTTGGGACCGCCAGCCGAAACGCCTGGGCTTCCAGCTTTGATAGGCTCTCCTCAGAACTTATCCGAAACGTTTCGGCTCGGTCTCCTGACCAGCCAGGACCGTTTTTCGGATAGGCTCTCATCCACTAAGATGCTCGCCGACGTCGCGATGAACTGGGGCTGTAACCTTGTGTATATTACATGCCATTCTCGAGCGCACCAAGCCGACCGCCTCAAAGGAGGAAGATGGCGAGGATTCCGCCTCTCCCTGCAATTTCGGGAGGGCCAGCGTCGCCAGCGCGGACGCGATAGAGATATCTCGTATCTATTGACAATATGCATATACTGTGGCATAATCTAATCAGATCGATTGCGAATAGGGGAGCTTACTCCTATGCCACGAGGACGGTGGAGGCGAGGCGGCGGTCACGGCGGGGCGTGTCCCCGTCGTATCGTCCGTTTCCTGGAGCCGTGTCTGCTGTTGTTGCTGCGCGAGGACGCGACCCATGGCTATAACCTGCTGGATCCATTGCGTCAGTTCGGGTTCGCGCCGGGCATGGTGGATGCCAGCGTAGTTTACCGTGTCCTGCGCGAGATGGAGGAGGCGGGTTGGGTCAGCTCGCAATGGGATACCGCTGGCTCCGGGCCGCCGCGGCGCGTCTATCGCGTGACGCCGGAAGGCGAAGAATATTTGGCTGCATGGATCGCCGACCTGCGCCGCACGCGCGACGAGATCGATCAGTTCGTCGAGAGCTATGTGCGGCAGGAGGCGGCGCGCGACCGTTGAAGGAAGGGGACCGAAGAGAGGGGTGCGACGGTTGTGAGATGTCAATCAAACAGGTTCCCTGATCATCCGTTTCATTAGACTTGTTGCATGATAGGGTTTTGGGCCATTGCCGCTCCACAACAGGACGCAGAAAAACGCCGATCTCGCGGATTCGCTTCAGTATTCAGCGTTTATCTGCGTTAAACAGTGTCCCATTCCCCACGATCCTTATCGCGCCACAACTATATTTCCACAGGGAGGAATTTATGCGTATCGCGATCTCGACGGAAACGGACGCCGGCCTGGACGCGCCGGTCGCTGGCCATTTCGGGCGTTGTCCGTTCTTCACGATGGTAGACCTGGAAGGAGAGCAGGTCCAGGCCGTTCAGGTGGTCCCTAATCCCTACTTCCCGAACCACGAGCCTGGACAGGTGCCGGGGTTCATTCACAGCCACGGCGTTCGCGTCATGGTGACAGGGGGGATGGGGGGCCGCGCAGCGGCATTCTTTGCGCAGCACGGCATCCAGCCGGTGACGGGCGCGGGAGGCACGGTGCGTCAGGCGTTGGAAGCATTCTGTCGTGGTGAGCTGCGCGGTTGGGCGCCGTGCGATGAGAGCGTAGCGCACGGCCATATGTTTGCAGGCGATCAACAAGCGTAACCAGCCGCTTGAGGGACGCGACGCCTTATCTACGGGCTGTGATCGACGGGGAGAGCGCGCAGCAAGCCGCGCGCCCTCTCCTGAAAGGGAGGTGGCCTATGTTCAATCGTTTGTTGCGCGGCGGTCGTGGCGGCGGGGGTGGCCGCGGCCAGGGCGGAGGCGGTCTGGGACGTGGAGGCGGCAACCGGCCCGGCTCCGGCCCGGGCGGCGACTGTGTCTGCCCGAAGTGCGGCTATCGGGAACCCCACCAGGTCGGTCGGCGGTGCATGGACATCGCGTGCCCGAAGTGCGGCACGCGCCTGGTAAAGGAATGATCTAGATGAAACTCATCGTAACTGCCACAGCGCCTGCGCTGGAAGCTGCGGTGGATCCGCGCTTCGGCCGGGCCGCCTACTTCATCGTCGTGGACGCCGACTCGCTGCAATGGCAGGCGCATCAGAACCAGGGGGTGAATGCGACTGGCGGCGCGGGCGCGTTAGCTGCCCAATTCGCGGCCCAGCAGGGAGTGCAGGCGGTCATCAGCGGCGATTTCGGCCCCAATGCCTACCTGGCCCTGGCCGCCGCCGGGATTCAGATGTACCTGGTTGGCGGGAGCCGAACCGTCTCGGAGGCGATCACCAATTTCAAGGCCGGCGAGTTGGAGCCAGTGAGTGCACCAACCGGAGCTGGACATCATGGTCGCTGGTAGGCGCGGCGGGGCCTCAGCCGGCTTTTCTGGTATACGAGGACGACCGGCTGAGGCCTCGCGTCCAGTCAGGATCGCCGTCGCCAGCGGCAAGGGGGGGACAGGCAAGACCACCCTGGCAACCAGCCTGGCGCTGAGCCTGGCGGGGGAAGGGCCGGATCGATCGGTCCTTCCTCCACCGACCTACCTGGATTGCGATGTTGAAGGCCCCAATGCGCATCTGTTCCTGCGGCCGGCTTTCGACCATCGTCAAGACATTGTGGTCCAGATCCCGCGCGTGGATGCCGCAAAATGTACAGCCTGCGGCAAGTGCGCCGATGTCTGTCAATACCACGCGATCGTCGTATTGGGCAAGAAGGTCCTGGTCTTCGATCAATTGTGTCATGGCTGCGGCAGTTGCACTCTGGTCTGTCCCGAGGGCGCGATCGGCGAAGAACCTCAGACCATCGGCGTGCTGGAAGCCGGTGTGGCAGCCGGGGGCATCCGTTTCGCGCGCGGGGTGCTGGATGTGGGCCAGCCGATGGCGACGCCTGCCATCCGTCAACTCAAGCGGTGGGCGATCCCGGCAGAGGGCGGCGTGGTCATCCTCGACGCGCCACCGGGGACCTCGTGCCCCGTAGTCGAAGCCGTGCGCGGGACTGACTACCTGGTGCTGGTCACTGAGCCGACCCCGTTCGGGCTGCACGATCTGCGCTTGGCCGTTGAGGTGGCAGCCGAGTTGGGCGTCCCGGCTGGCGTGGTGATCAACCGGGACGGCATCGGCGACGCAGGCGTGGAGGAGTTCTGTGCGGCAGCAGGATTGCCGATCCTGCTGCGCATCCCATTTGAGCGCGCGATCGCCGAGGGGATCGCGCAGGGGCGGACGCTGGTGGATATCCGGCCGGAATATCGCCAGCGTTTCCGGGATGTGATGGCTGCGATCGTGGCGCAGGTGACGGGCTAAAACGTACCCCGTGGCGACAGGGCGTTCAGGAGGTCTTAGGGCAAGGTGGCTATAGATTCGCTGGCCGTCCGTCGAGGAGTGGGACTGATCGCCGGCCTGCTGCCGGCGCTGCTGCTGGCGGGGAGCCAGCGCGTCGTCGCAGGCGAGCGTGGCCTATTCGCCTGGCAGCGCTACGATCATGGCCTGCCTTCCTATGCGCTGGTCACGACCATCGGCGTGCAGCCGACCGATCCTGCTGTGCTCTACGTCGGCACGTACGAGCCGCCGGGCCTCTGGTGTTCCGGTGACCGTGGGCGCTCGTGGGTTGCGAACGACGCGGGCCTGGGCGGCAGCCCGGTCTTCGCGCTGTACTGGGACGGCCGCCGCAGCCGCTGGCTTGCCGGGACGCGCGATGGCCTGTACGCCCGTTCGGTGATAGCAGGGTCGTCGCGGCCTGCTGGAGCAGCGTGGCAGGCCGTCGGGTTGCAGGAGCAGATCGTTTATGCGGTTGCCGGAGACGAGAAGGGCCGTCTGATCACGGCCACCGAAGACGGCCTGTTCCGCTCTGTTGACGGTACGTCGTGGGAAGCAATGCTGCCGGTGGCTGGCCAGATGACCACGACCGTCCTGGCCCTGGACGTCTCGCCCGACGGCCGGACGATGCTCGTAGGCACGGCGGGACAAGGTGCATGGATCAGCAGCGATGGCGGAGCCACCTGGGCGCCAGCGCCCGATCCGACGACCGAGGCCGGCAAGGCTCTGGCCGAAACTTATGTCTCGGCCGTGCTCCTCGACGCCAGGCCGGGCGGCGCAGCCTATCTCAGCACGACGGAAAGGGCCTATCGGTCAACCGACGGGGGCGCAAGTTGGCAGCTTCTTCTCGGCCTGGAGGGCCGTGTTCACGCCTTTGTGGCTGGAGCCGACGGCCGCATTTACGCGGCGTTGTCCGGGCAGGCGGCGCGCTCGGCGGACGGTGGCCGTAGCTGGGCGGCTTTCTCCGCGGGTTTGCAGCCGAACGAAAGGGTGCTCGACCTGGCGGTTGACCCTGCCGATCCGAACCGCCTTTACGCGGCCGCGTGGGATGGCATCTATCTCAGCAGCAATGGCGGGCAGAACTGGGCCCGATCCGATGATGGCCCCGGCTATCCCGACGTGAACGTGCTGGCGTGGGATGCCGAAGGCAACCTGCTGGCGGGGACGCGCTCGGGCCTCTTCCGGAGGGAGCCAGAGGCGGCCGTATGGGAGCCTGTTCCCGACCTCCAGGGCCGGACCATCTCGGCCCTGGCGTGCGCGGCCGACGGGCGGACCTTTTATGCCGGGTGCGCTGGTGGCCTCTTCCGCAGCGCCGACGGCGGCCGCACCTGGTCCGCGGTGCCTTCGGAGCTGGGCGACGTCCGGATCGCCAGCCTGGTCGTGGATCCAGCCGATCCCGACCATCTGCTCGCGTGGGTGGCCTTCGGCCGGGTGCACGAGAGCCGGGACGGCGGCCAGACGTGGACCGCGCGCTGGGAGGGATTGGGCGACGTCCGGCCAGTAACGGCCATCCACCGGACCAACGAGGGGCGAATCTACGTAGGGGCCGAGGATGGGCTGTTCCGCTGGGAGCCGGCCCGGCAGTCATGGGAGCCGTTGGCCCTGCCCCTGGCGGCCCCTACGGTCTTCGAGGTAGCCTCGGATGCGCGCATGGCCCGGGCCGTGTATGTCGGCGCGACCGACGGCCTCTGGCGGAACATGGACAGCGGGCACAGTTGGAGCCGGTGGGGCAAGGGGCTGGAGGGGGCCACGGTCACTGCGCTGGCGATCAGCCCGGCCGACAGGCAGCTTGCCTTCGCCGCCACGCGCCACATGGGCCTGTACGTGACGACGGACGGCGGGGCTACCTGGCGACCGGCCTGGGAGGGCCGCCTGGCAAGCGCGTCGGTGCGAGACATCCTGTTCAGCAGTGATAGTACGGCCGTCTATGTGGCAAGCGACCGGGGCATCTGGCGAGGAGAGGTCGATGGCGCGCGGTAGCGTTCATGTGCCAGGCATCTTGCGGTGGGCGGATGCCATCCGCCCCTACCGTCGCCCGTGTCGTAGGCACGGATGGCACTCGCCCTGGCATCTCCTGATCCTCCTCACCCTGCTCCTGCCGCTCCTCCTTCTGGGCCCGGCCTATGCTATGGAGCGACCGGCGGAGGGCCTGATCCCGGTTGTGCACGTCCTGAGGGCCGATGACGCCATCTACCGGCTGGCGGCCGAGGGCGGATATGCGCGTGTCGTTCAAGTGTTCCCGTGGCGCGACATTGAACCGACGCGCGGGGAATGGCACTGGCAACAGCTCGATTTTGCGGCGCGTGCGGCCGAGTACTACGGCCTGGGGCTGATTGTGCGGCTCGACCATCCGCCCGACTGGGCGCTGCGGCCGGCAGGCGACAAGGGAGAATCGCCGTTCGATCTGGACGCCTACGCTAACTTCGTGGCGACCGTGGCCCGGCGCTACCGGGGCCAGGTGGGAGCATACATCATCTGGAACGAGCCGAACCTGGGCGCCGAGTGGGCTGGCCAGCGGCCTGACCCCGTGGCATATACTGCGCTCTTGTGTTGGGCCTATGCGGCCCTCAAGGCCGCCGACCCGGGGGCAACGGTCGTTAGCGCAGGGCTGGCGCCGACCAACGGCGGCGATGCCGCGCTGGATGACCGTCTCTTCCTGCGGCAGATGCTCGAGGCGGGCGCGGGCCGGTGCTTCGATGTCCTGGGCGCGCATGCCTACAGTTTCGGTCACCCGCCGGATGATCCGCACGGGGCGCACGACGGCCTGAACTTGGCCCGGTTGCTGGACCTGCGCGAGATCATGAAAGCACACGGCGAGGGTGGCAAGCCGGTTTGGATCACCGAGATCGGTTGGACGACCGACGGCGCGGGCGCGCACGCATGGCAGACGGTCTCGCCCGAACAGCAAGCTGCCTATCTGATGGAGGCCTGGCGGCTGATCGCTGAGGAGTGGCCCTGGGTGCAGGTGCTCACTATCTGGAACTTGAGCCAGGGGCTACCCGCCGGGGACGAAATGGCCGGCTACAGCCTGCTGGCCGCCGACGGCAGCCCCAAGCCAGCGTATGATGCCATGCGCGCGCTGCTGACGGCCGAACGAGGTCCCGGGGCAGCGGATTGGATCGAGTGCCTGACGAAGGCCTGGCGCCGAGCCCAGATCGCCGAGATCCCCATACTGGCCGCCGACGAGATCGTGCATCTGGGCGACAACCAGTGACCGCCGCTGCGGCCCCTGTATGGGGCCATCCAGCCGAGCCTAATATGGCGGGGTGGGTTCTACCTGCACAGTCCCGGCTCTGCCGCGTGGATGTTGCGCCTGGAGTTCGAGGGACACGAGCACACGAACAGAGTCAAGATCAACGGCCAGACGATCGGCTACCTGCCCAGCCAGACCTGGGCCGACATGTGGATGAGCGCCGCGCTGCCGGTCCCGGCCGACCTGCTGCGGGTGGGGTACAACGAGCTGAGCATCGAGGCCGGGCGGGTGATCCCAGACTGCCAGGTCCCAGGGAATGCCTGGGACGAGCTGCTATTCCGGCATGTCCGCCTGGAGCGCGTGCCGACCCCGACGCCTCAGATGCCGACACCTGTCTCAGGAGGCAGAACCATGACGATCACCGTCGTGTTCGACAACAACGCCTACAGGCCCGAGCTGGAGACTGCCTGGGGCTTTGCGGCCGTGGTGCAGCGCGGCGGACAGGCGATCCTCTTCGACACCGGCGCCGACGGCCGCATGTTGCTGGCCAACATGGCCGCGCTGGGGTTCGCGCCGGCCGACCTGGACGTGATCGTCCTGTCGCACGAGCATGCCGACCATACCGGCGGCCTGGAGGCCGTGCTCAAACAAAACCCCAACGTGACGGTCTACCTGCCGCAGGCTTTTTCGACTCGCCTCAAGGAGCGGGTGGTGGTGGGCGCCCGATTGGTGGAAGTGTCCGGACCGGTGGAGATCGCGTCGGGTCTGTGGAGCACTGGTCCAATGGGTGACAGCATCATCGAGCAAGGACTGGTGGTGCAGACGGCATCGGGCCTGACGCTCCTCACTGGTTGCGCGCACCCCGGGATTGTGGCGATGGTGCGCCGGGCGCGCGAGGTCGGGAAGGGCGAGATGGACCTGGTACTGGGCGGTTTCCATCTGGCCGGGGCGAGCAAGAGCACGCTGGAAGGGATCATGGCCGATTTCCGTGAGTTGGGCGTGGCACGCGTCGCACCCTGTCACTGCACCGGCGAGCAGGCTATAACGGCCTTCGCGGCTGCATATGGAGCGCAGTACACGAGATGCGGCGTCGGCCTGGTCATTCAGCGAGAAAGGAGCATCCGGTGAATACGTCGAGATGTACGGGGGCGTTGTGGACACCCTGAGCGTGCTGTGGGCCGTATTGAAACCGGAGCGACCATGAAGCAATTAGTCATCTTGAGTGGTAAGGGTGGCACGGGCAAGACCAGCATCGCGGCCGCGTTCGCGCACCTGGCTGCGGCAGGCGAGCCGGCTGTGCGCGCCGTGTTGGCCGACGCGGATGTGGACGCCGCCAACCTGGAACTGGTGCTGGCCCCGCAGGTGTTGGAGACGCACGAGTTCATCGGCGGCGCGGTCGCCGAGATTGACCCGGAGAAATGTCAGGGCTGCGGCATCTGCGCGCAGGTGTGCCGTTTTGACGCACCTCACCCCACTTCCCCCGGCCCCCTTTCCCCTCTCCCAGGCGCGCGCGCCTGGGAGAGGGGAAAGGGGGTGCAGGGGGTGAGGGGTAAGGTCTACACCGTTGACCCCATCGCCTGCGACGGCTGCGCGGCATGCGTCTACCAGTGCCCCGAGGAGGCCATCCGCATGGCCCCGCAACTGACCGGCCACTGGTTCCGGTCGAACAGCCGCTATGGGCCGCTGTTCCACGCCGCGCTGCGGCCCGCACAGGAAAATTCCGGCAAGCTGGTGACGCTGGTCAAACAGCAGGCGCGGCTGCTGGCGCTGGACGGCGGGTACGACGCGGTGATCGTGGATGGGCCGCCCGGCATCGGCTGCCCCGTCATCTCGGCCGCGTCCGGCGCCGACTTGGCCCTCATTGTGGCCGAGCCGACCGCAGCCGGCATCCACGACATGGAGCGGGCGCTGGCGACGGTCGGGCACTTTCGCGTGCCGGCCCTCGTCTGCATCAACAAATCCGACATCTACCCGCAGGGCACGGCCAAGATCGAAGCGTATTGTCGGGAACATGGCGTCGAAGTTGTGGGCCGCGTCCCGTTCGACGTCACGGTGACCGAGGCGATGGTGCAGGGCCAGGCGATCACGGCCTTCGAGCCCGATGCGCCGGCCAGCCGGGCATTGAGCGAGGTCTGGCGGCGCGTGGCCGGCCGGCTGGGTGAGGGCAGGAATGACGGAGGATAAGCGATGAGCGATCCTGAATCACTGCGCGCTGCGATTTTGGAGCGACTGACACGGGTCATTGACCCAGAGACGGGCGTGGACGTGGTGCGCATGCGCCTGGTCGAGAACCTGACCGTGGATGAGCAGGGCCGCGTCAGCTACACCTTTCGGCCCTCCTCACCGCTGTGCCCCATCGCCATTCCGCTGGCCATTGCGATCCGGCGCGCGGTGCGCGAAGCGCCGGGCATCACGGGGCAGGCGATGCACGTGGAAGGCTACGTGCGCAGCGAAGAACTGAACGCGCTGCTGCAGGAGCTGGATGAGCCGCGCAGCGGCTCAGCAGATCATAGCACCGACATGGTGTGGTACAACGCATGAGAGACGACTCGAGGAGCGCCTGGCGGCGTAATACGGCAATGAACGCCCCTGAGATAAGGGGGACGCCCCGTCCCATGATCGCGTTCGGACCGGCGCCGTCCCGACGGCTGGGACGCAGCATCGGGATCAATCACAAAGACTGAGAGGTGTATCGGTGCATGGATAAGCGAAAGGTTAGTCATCATGAGGGGGCCATCAGCCATGAGGAGGCATGGTCGCTCAGCGATGTGTCCCCCGAAGTCATTGAGCTGCAGCCGATCAGTTTCTCGACCAAGGTCATCCAACACGGCCGCCATCCCATCAACGTCGGCCGCATGGAGCATCCTGATGCGTTCGCCAGTCGGGTGGGTTGGTGCGGTGAGGTGATGGAGATGTATCTGCGGCTGGATGGCGATCGGATCGTCGAGGCCACCTTCTGGGCGGATGGTTGCCTCTCGACCATGGCGTGTGGCGACATGCTCACGACTATGGTACAGGGGATGACCCTGAGAGAAGCCGCAGCAATTACCCCAGAGGAGCTGATTGCTGCGCTGGACGGCCTGCCATATCAGGGCCAGCACTGTGCCGAGTTGTCGGTGGAGACGCTGAGGGAGGCAATTGCCGGTTGTGGCGAGAAAGAGGGGAGGTAAGGACGATGCCTGGATTTGACGGAACAGGCCCGCGCGGTGAAGGGATGTTCACCGGTCGCGGGGAAGGGTATTGTGCACTGCGCCTGCCGACGCCGGGCTCCGGTGAGCCAGCGGTCGGCTATGCCGGCATGGAGGGCCGGCCGCTGCGATTCGAGGCGATCCCTCTCGAAGCCGGTGTGCATCCCCGTCAGCCCAGCGTGTCGGGCTGGCCAGCCAGGCGATGCCGATTCGGCCGGCGCAGGCGCGAGATGCAACGACCGTCCGTGCCTTGAGGCAGCGGATGCCGTGGAACGAGCTGCAGGAGGCGATCTGTGCCGCTTTATGAATATCGTTGCCAGGACTGCCGCGCCACCTTTGAGCAACTGGCGTCGCCGGGCGCGGTCGTGACCTGTCCGACGTGCGGCAGTTCATCTCTGGACAAGCTGTTCTCTACACCCTTCATTCCCAGCGGCAAGACGGCGCGGTCGCCGGGCCACACATGTTGTGGGCGGGAAGAGCGCTGCAGTGCACCGCCCTGTTCCGGGGAGAGATCATGTCGTCGCAGATAGGAGAGAAGACCAGAGGCGCCCTGGCTCACACCGTCGAAGTCGAAGGCCTCACGAAGGTCTACCCGCCCCCGGCCAAAGGCGGCAAGCCGGTGCGGGCCATGGATGGGCTCGGCTTCGCCGTGCGAGAAGGGGAGGTCTTCGGCTTCCTGGGGCCCAACGGCGCAGGGAAGACGACCACGAGGCACAGACGCTGGCGAACTTCATCCGCTTCCCCATGATCTTCCTCGGCGGGGTGTTCATGCCGGTGGATTCGCTCCCGCCGGCGCTTCGGGTTGTGGCGCGTGCCTTGCCCCTCACCTACACAGTGGAGGCGCTGCGCACCGCTTTGGGAGGAGCGGGAGCCGGCCGGCCGGGCCTGGATCTCCTGGCGCTGCTGGCGTTCACGGTCGGGCTGTACCTGGCCACGGCCGCGATCCTGGCGCGACGGGCGGCTTGATGTTGTGGACGAGGAGTGATCCGATGTGTGAAATCGTCGCTCTTCGGCAGGTTATCTACCGGCCGATCGGTTATGTGGAGAACGCCTTCGACGCACCGACATCGAGGGAGCAGATGTGGGCCGCCGAGTCGCGCATCGTGCTCGATCCGGCGTTGGTGGCAGGCTTGCAGGGCCTGGAGATCGGACAGCAGATCGTCGTGGTTTTTCACTGTCATCTCGCCGACGGTTACGAGCTGACCCAGCATCCACAAGGCGACCGCAGCCGTCCGCGACGGGGGGTCTTTGCTCTGCGCAGCCCGCGGCGGCCCAACCCGATCGGCATCACCGTGGTGGAACTGGTGGGCATGGAGGGGAATGTGTTGCAGGTGCGGGGGCTAGATGCGATCAACGGCACCCCCGTGTTGGACATCAAGCCCGCCTGAGCAGACACAACATGGTATGATACGCGCCCGCAACGGCTGCCGTCCGTTGAAAGGACGCGCGATCAAAGAGATCAGTAACACGGGAGGCTACCATGCCAGAATTGAAAGAGGGTTGCGTCAAACCCGCCCGCGGGCCGATCTTGCCCGCACCACCTGCCTCAGCTGCAGAGGCTATTCCACCATCTCAGGAGGCGCCAATGATGTTAGCAAAGGTCGGCAAGGAGGCCATTGATTTCGAGGCCACGGCGTTCATCGAGGGCGTGGGCTTCCAGCCTGTCAAGCTTTCAGATTACAAAGGCAAGTGGATCGTCCTCTGTTTCTACCCAGGCGATTTCACCTTCGTCTGACCGACGGAACTGGCGGCGGTCGCCGCCATCTATGACGAACTGAAGGCGTTGGATGTGGCGGTGCTGGCCATGAGCACGGACAGCCGCTTCGTCCACAAGATCTGGCAAGAGCAGGAACTCTCCAAGATGGTGAAAGGCGGGGTGCCTTTCCCGATGCTGTCTGATGCCGGTGGCAGGGTGGGGGCGATCTATGGCGTCTACGATGAGGCGGCCGGTGTGGATATTCGCGGGCGCTTCATCATCGATCCCGATTTCATGATCCGCGCGATGGAAGTGCTCACGCCCGAAGTCGGTCGCAGCCCTAAAGAACTGGTGCGCCAAGTCAAGGCGTTCCAGCATGTGCGGGCGACGGGCGAGGTGACGCCTTCGGGTTGGGAGCCTGGACAGGTAACCCTCAAGCCTGGCCCGGCGCTGGTTGGCCGGGTCTGGGAGGTCTGGAAACCTTAACGGAAGCGGACGGCAGCCGGCCGATTCTGTTCATGCATACGGGGCGACGGCTCGATGTTCGCGGGAGGCTTGCCTCCCGAGAGCAGAGAGCCATCGCCCTGGCCCAGGGAAGAAGGCACCTGAAGATTTTGACTGGTATCGCTGAGGTAGATCCCTCCTCTGAGCTGTTGACTATCATAGGCTAACGCGGCGCCTGGCGTGACTGACCGTCCTCGCGCCGCAGGACCTTATTCAGGCGATCTACAGTCGCCTCCTGCGCGAGCACGGTCAGACGATCACCAGGCAGCAGTCGGGAGTCTCCACGCGGCACGACCAGGCGATCGCCTCGGTGGATCGAGACGATCACGCAATCCGTTGGCAGCTCCAGATCTTTGATCCGTTTGCCGACCGCCGGATCGCCGCCGCGTAAATCGATCTGGTGTAGTGTGGCGCCAATCTGAGATTCCAACTGCAGTCGTTCAAGATGGTGCTGGGCTTTGTGTTTATCCGCCAACGCGCGCGCATAGGCCTGTACGATGTCACTACGTCGCAGCACTCCTAGCGTCCGCCGCGGCTGTTGCCGATCTACCACGGGGATGCGTCCCACATCCAGCGCGCCGAAGCGCCGCAGCGCGTCATCGAGCGTCTCGTCGGGAAACGCGGTCAGGACGTCCGTCGTGCAAATGTCTGCTACGGTCGCTTCTCTTTCCCTCGTGACCGCGCGCTCCAGGTCTGCCAGCGTCACCACACCATATAGCTCGCGATCGCCGTGCAACACCAGCAGGCCGTGGTGCCCCGTCTCACGGAAGAGGCGGGCTAGCTCCGACAACGTCATGGTGGGGGTTGTCGTCGCCACTTTCTCGAGGGGAGTCATCGCGTCCTGGACCAGGATCCCTCGCATCAGGTTCGTATCTTTTCGGGCATGAATGTCGATGCCGCGCCGTTTCAGCTTCAGTGTGTAGATGCTCTCCTGCTCGATCCACTGCGCGAAGAGGGTGCTGATGACGGTCGCGAACATCAAGGGAAGGATGATCCGATAATCGCGCGTCATCTCGAAGAGGATAAGGATGGCGGTGATCGGCGCGCGCGCCGCGCCGGCAAATACAGCCGCCATGCCCACCATCGCGTAGGCGCCGCTCGCTGCGACGATCTCTGGAAAGGCCCACTGAGCCAGTTGTCCGTAAGCGCCGCCCAAGACCGCGCCGATGAAGAGCGCGGGCGCGAACACGCCTCCCGACGCTCCTGAACCTAAGGTGAGCGAAGTCGCCAGGATTTTAGCGCCCACCAACGCGAGCAGCAGCCCCAGGGCGATCCGCCCATTTAACGCGTCCTCGATCGTCGTGAAGCCGGTGCCGAACACCTGGGGAAGCGCGAAGCCGAGCAGGCCCAACCCCAGCCCGCCCACTACAGGTTTGAGATAGGGTGGGAACCGCCAGGCATCGAACAGATCCTCGAATCGATAGAGGATCCTCATAAAGGCGAGCGCACCGAGCGCCGCAACTCCTCCCAATCCAAGATAGAGCAGCAATTCCCAAGGGCTCTTGAGGGTGTAAGCTGGAACGGCAAAGGCTGGCGAATCGCCGAGCACGACGCGGCTCACTACGCTGGCCGTGACGGCCGAGACCACGATCGTGCTGAACGTCTGGATGCCGAACTCTCCCAGGATCACTTCCAGCGCGAACATGACGCCCGCGATCGGCGCATTGAATGTGGCCGCGATGCCGCCAGCCGCGCCCGAAGCGATCAGGTTGACGATGCGGCGCTCGTTCAGCTTGAGGACCTGGCCGATGGTTGAGCCGAGCGCCGAACCGATCTGCACGATAGGGCCTTCGCGACCGACGGACCCGCCGGAACCGATCGTGATCGCGGAGCCGAGCGCTTTGGCCAGCACGACCACCGGGCGAATGCGGCCACCGCGCGTCGCGATGGCGGCCAATACCTCGGGAACGCCGTGGCCCTTGGCTTCGGGCGCGAGGAAGTGAACCAGAGGACCGACCAACAAGCCGCCCAGGGCGGGGAGCACGATCACGTAAGCTCCTCCTAAGAAACCCAGGGCCTGGGCGCCGCCCACGAAGAACGTCCTTTGAAAGAACCTGATCATCGCGACGAAGACGATCGTCCCCAACGCTGCGCCGATGCCCACGACGATCGCGAGGGCCATCATCACCGCCGACTCCGCCGCGCCGAGCCTTCGCCCTACCAGGGAGATAACAGCGATCGCTCGTGAGTGAAAGGCTTGAGTTGTCATGTGGCTTCCGTGCACCAGAGTGAAGTTTTGGACAAACAAATCAGAGGATAAGATGTCGCTAACTTCGCATTATACTACATACCAGCAGCGATGAGCTAATCATCTACCCTATTCCCTATTTGCCCGCAGACGTCCTCCTGTGTATACTTACCAAACGTTCAGTGAATGGAGGAAGCACCCTTGTCCCAATCGATCTCGCAGGAAGCGCTGGAGGGAAAAGAGCGGATCTTGCGCGAGGCGGAGCGCCTCTTCAGCCAGCGTGGCTATCAGGCGGTCTCGATCCGCGAGCTGGCGCAGGCCTGCGGTATGACCAACGCCGCACTCTACTATCATTTCCAGGACAAGGAAGACATCTTCTACCAGATGGCCCGCCGCCACTTCGAACGGCTGGCCAGCGCTCTGCAGGCCGCCCTCGATCAGGCAGGGGATGATCCACGCGCACGTTTCCTGGCGTTGGGCCAGACCTACGCCGCCCATCTGCGTTGTCGCCAGGATTCCGCCCACGTCTTCGCCGAGGCGATGCGCAAGCTCGGCCCGGAGCGCGCCCAGGCGCTGCAAACCCATTTCCGTCGCCACGTGCTGAAGGTGGTGGTGGACGCGTTGCGCGCCGGCCAGGCGGCTGGCCAGATCCGCGCGCTCGATCCGGCGCTGGCCGCCGAAGCGTTCTTGAACCTGCTGGGCGTCTTGCGTTTTCATATGGCCGACGAGCCTTCTCTGCCGGAGATCGTCGCGCAGTTGGTGGACTACTTCCTGCATGGCGTGTTGGACGCGACCGCCATGGGGCGCACGGCGCCGACAGAGGTCCGGGCAGTCGTTGAGGTTCGCTGTGGAGAGGGTGCATGATGATGCGGATGGGCCGCGAGAGAGCTGATGGGTTGCCGACGGCAGGCCCCGGCGCTGGCGCCGGGCGCGATCTCGGTCGCGCGCTGGGCTATCTGCGCCGCTACTGGCCGACAGCGTTAGGGGCCTGGCTCAGCCTGTTGCTGATGACCGCTGGCAACCTGGTGGCGCCGCGGCTGTTGCAGGTGTTGATCGACCGCGGCATCGCGAACAAGAATTTGCCGCTGATCTACGGCATGGCAGCTGGGTTGGTCGGCCTCGCTCTGGCACGCGGGCTGTTCACTTTCTTGCAGGGCTATCTGGCCGAGAAGGCCTCGCAGGGGGTGGCGTACGATCTGCGCCAGGAGTTGTATACCAAGCTGCAGAGCCTCTCCTTCAGCTATCACGATCAGGCGCAGACCGGCCAGTTGATGACGCGCGCCACCAACGATGTCGAGATCGTGCGCATGTTCACGGGCATGGGGTTCCTGCAGCTCCTCAACACGATCCTGACGTTCCTGGGCACGGCCGCGTTGCTGCTGGCCATGAACTGGCAGCTCGCATTGATGGCCCTTTCCATCGTCCCGATCGCGCTGTCGATCACCTTTTACCTGCTGCGCAAGAACATGCCGCGCTTCATGATCATCCAGCAGAAGTTGGGGAACCTCAACACGCGGCTGCAGGAGAACCTGGCCGGGGCGCGCGTGGTCAAGGCGTTCGCCCGCGAGCCGTACGAGATCGAGCGCTTCCACGCCGCCAACCTTGAGCTCCTCGAGGAGAACCTGCGCGTCGCGCGCGTCTTCTCGACCAGCATCCCCCTCATCTTCGCCCTGGGCGGCGTTGGCTCGCTGATCGTCATCTGGGCCGGCGGCCTGCGCGTCATCGGCGGCCAGATGACGGTGGGAGAATTGGTCGCCTTCAACACCTACGTCTCGATGCTGACGCTGCCGCTCTTCTTCCTGGGCATGATCATGGGACTGATGACGCAGGCCGGGGCATCGGCGCGCCGCATCTTCGAGATCCTCGACGCCGCCATCGAGATTCACGAACGTCCAGGGGCGCGCGACCTGCCGACCGTCCAGGGGCGCATCGAGTTCGACAAGGTCTCGTTTCGCTACATCGGCGCCAGCGAGGACGCCCTCAAAGAGGTGTCGTTCGTGGCCGAACCAGGCGAGGTGGTCGCGCTGTTGGGCGCCACCGGCTCCGGCAAGACGACGATCATCAATCTCATCCCCCGCTTCTACGACGTCAAGGCGGGCGCCGTGTGCATCGATGGGATCGACGTGCGCGACGTGACGCTGCACAGCTTGCGATCGCAGATCGGCATCGTCTTGCAGGAGACCAACCTCTTCACGGGGACGATCCGCGAGAACATCGCGTTCGGCCGGCCGGACGCCACGATGGACGAGATCATCGCCGCCGCTCGAGCGGCTGAGGCCCACGAGTTCATCATGTCCTTCCCCGACGGCTACGAGACGCGCGTGGGGGAACGCGGCGTGGGCCTCTCCGGAGGCCAGAAGCAGCGCGTGGCCATCGCGCGCGCCCTGCTCCTCAATCCGCGCATCCTGATCCTGGACGATTCGACCTCGAGCGTCGATCTGGCGACCGAGGCGCGCATCCAGCGCGCCCTTGAGCGCTTGATGGAAGGGCGCACTTCGTTCGTGATCGCCCAGCGCATCGGCACCGTGCAGCGCGCCGACAAGATCCTTGTGCTCGACCGCGGCCGCATCGTGGCGCAAGGACGCCACGCCGAGCTGCTGGAGACCAGCCCGCTCTACGCCGAGATCTACTACCTGCAGTTGGGCGGCAGCCGTCCCGCCTGGATCGATGTCGAAGAGGCCGCGTCGACCTTCTCAGGCAATGGCGCCGAGCGCGCCGCAGCGTCAGCCTGGGGTTCGCCGGCGGCCTCCTGACCGACGGCGGCGCGAGCGGTGGGGGGCAGCGGGTCGGGAGGCCCGCTGCGAACGGCTTTGGGGCTTCAGGTTGCAGGTCGCGAGTTCGGGGTTCATCGTCGATCTCCCGACCGACGAAGGCGATGTAGCGCAGGATGGCATCTTGGGCAACGCGGCCGGCGGAGAGCGCGTATGCAGTAGCCGACGCGGCCGTGAAGGAAAGAGGGAGAACGCCCATCCCCCTGCACGCGCGAGGATCATAGGAAGGCAAGGCGACTGGAGGAAAGCGGATGTTCGGTGGACGTGGCTTGCACATGATCGCTGGCCGGGAGAGCGAGCGGGCGCGCGATCGTCGACGCGCCGCGCGCCGTCTGTTGGCGTATTTGTGGCCGCATCGCCTGTTGTGGCTGGTGGTCCTGATCGCCACCGGCGGCGCAGCCCTCCTCTCGCTGGTCAACCCGTACCTGATCGGCGTCGCCATCGACCAGGCGATCGCCCATGGCGACCGCGCGCGGCTGACGACCACGATGCTCCTGCTGACCGCCGCCACGCTCTTCGGCTTCGTCTCCAACGCCCTCAGCAACTATGGGATGGCGGTCATCTCGCAGCGCACGCTGAAGGACCTGCGCGAGGACATCTTCAGCCAGGTGCAACGCCTTTCCTTGCGTTATTTCGACACCCACGACGCCGGCGATTTGATGAGCCGCCTCGTCAACGATACCGATACGATCAACCAGTTCCTGAGCAACGGCCTCAACCGCATCTTCATCGATGTGGTCTCCTTGCTCGGCATCGTCGTCGTCATGCTGCGCCTGCAAGTGAGCCTGGCGCTGGCGTCGTTCACGGTCATCCCCTTTATGGCGATCATGACCGTCATCTTCTCGCGACGCGCGCGCGCCGCGTACCGCCGGACGCGCGAGAAGATCGGCGCCGTGTCGGCGGAGCTGGAGGAGAACATCGCGGGCGTGCGCGAGGTGCAGGCGTTCGCGCGCGAGCGCGAGAACCGCCAACGCTTCGCCGAGCTGAACGCCGCCAACCGCGACGCCAACATCGGCGCCCAGGCGATCACGGCGGCCTTCATGCCCGCCGTCGATATCTTGAGCGCCGTCGCCATGGGCCTCGTGGCCGGCTACGGGGGCTACCTGGCCGTGCAGGGACATGCCTCTGTGGGGTTGATCGCCGCCTTCCTGGCCTATGTGCAGCGCTTTTTCATGCCCATCCGCGCCATCTCGCAGCTATACACCAGCGCGCAATCGGCTCTGGCCGGCGCCGAGCGCATCTTCGACCTGCTGGACGAGCGCCTGGAGATCGTAGACGCCCCCGACGCTATCGAGATGCCGTCGATCGCCGGCCACGTCGTCTTCGATCATGTGCGCTTCGGCTATAAGCCGGACGAGGAGGTGCTGCATGATGTCAGCCTGGAGGCGCTGCCTGGACAGACGGTCGCTCTCGTAGGACCGACGGGCGCCGGCAAGACGAGCATCGCCAACCTGCTGATGCGCTTCTACGATGTGTGGGACGGCGCCGTGCGCATCGATGGCATCGACGTGCGCCAGGCGCGGCAGGCATCGCTGCGCCGACAGATGGGGATCGTCTTGCAGGACACGTTCCTCTTCTCGGGGACCGTGGCCGACAACATCCGCTACGGGCGGCTGGAGGCAACCGACGCTGAAGTGGAGGCGGCGGCGCGCCTCGTCAACGCCCATGATTTCATCGCGCGCCTGCCTGATGGCTACCAGACGCAGGTGCAGGAGCGAGGCGCCAACTTCTCGCAGGGGCAGCGCCAACTGATCGCCTTCGCGCGCGCTGTCCTCGCTGATCCACGCATCCTGATCCTGGACGAGGCGACCGCGAGCGTCGATACACGCACGGAGGTGCTGATCCAGCAGGCGCTGAGCCGTCTGCTGCGCGGGCGCACCAGCTTCGTGATCGCCCATCGCCTGAGCACGATCCGCAACGCCGATCAGGTGCTGATGATCCAGGACGGCCGCATCGTCGAACGCGGGACGCACGACGAGCTGCTGGCGAAGCGCGGGGCCTACTTTGCTCTTTACAGCAAACAATTCGCGGAGGAAACGGAGCCCGCAGAGCAGGTGAGGGTTTGAATGGAGCAGGCGAAAACGTACGATCATCCAGGGCGGCTCACTCCACGCATTGCCACGTCCAGTCGGTGTACAGCCAGCAGCGCGGCCCGATCTGGCGCTCCGGCGCGCTATAGGAGATGCGGCGCACACTCCCCGGCGTCCCGCCGCCGATGCGGATCCAGCCCAGGCGAGCATTGGTGCGGCTGCGGATGACCAGCCCCTGATTGGCCTTGCCGCCGAGGGGGACGGCCACCAGCCATTCGTTAGCGCCGAGCAAGCCCAATGCGCGTAGTTCTCCGGCCAGCCAGTCGATGCCGCGCGTCTCCACGCCGGCGTCGCAGGCGGACTGGCCAGCCAAGAGCATCGCCACCACCGGCCGCGCCGGGTCGCAGCCGGGCACCCACCACAGATCGAACGGCTCAACGGCGAAAGAGGCTTCCGTCAGACGGAAGCTGCGCAAGACGGCGCCAATGTATTCGAAGTGTCCGAGCAGGTAGGCCGGTCCACGTGCACCCAGGGCGCAGGCGTGCAGAAAATACTGGTCTAGGGGCGCGTTCGCAGGGACGTTGAGGACCTCGTTGTAGTTGCCGTTGACGTCGGCGGTGAATTGCCAGGTATCGATCAGGATCACTCGCTCGTTTCCGCCCGGCCGCCGATACAGCCCGACCTCCACGCGCTCGCGTGGCGCGAAGCCAAGGTAAGTCACCTCGATGGCGGTGCCAGCGCTCAAGTCCAGCGTCTCGCCCTGGCGATCGTTGCCGTTGAGGATAATGCGCGGCCCGTCGTAGTGCTGCACGAAGGTCTCCAGCGTGAAAGTATGTGTATGGGTGCGGATGGTCAGCGTGTAGGATCCTTCTGGATCAACAGGGTCGATGAAGTAGCTCCAAACACTGAGGTCCTCTGCCAGGGGGCGCGTGCGGCCATCCGGCCCAATCAGAATGTATTGCGCGGCAGGTGGGTCCTCTTCCGGATAGGCGTGCACCCAGATCGTGTCATCCCACATCTTAGGGTTGGGTTTTCCGGCCAGGATGTAGCCGGAGTTCGCAGTCCAGGCGGCGCCGTCGGGCGCTGCGATGACGCGAATGTCGGCATCGGGAGGAGGCGGGCTGCCGCCGCCGACGGCGGGGAACGCGGCGGTGGTGTGCAGGCCTTGGGGGGCGGTCGGTGAGGCCGAGTTGAACCAGCCAGCCTGGCGCGGGGGGCCGGCGGTGGGGGTGGGAGGCGGACCAGCGGCCAGTTGCGCCTGGACAGCCACTCCTGATGCGGAGGACCACAGCCAGCCAGCGAGCGCGCCCAGCGCGATCAAGAAGGCGAGGCGCCAGTGTGGGGAAAAGCTACTCATCGAGGCATCCTTTCTTCGTCGCGGGCTGCATCTGATCGAGGATGTCAGCGCGCGACGCGTCGGGGGAGGAAGTTCGGCTTACGAATTGTTCGAGGACCACACGCGCGGCGTCCGCCTGGCCGTTCTGGCAGTACGCGCTGAGCAAGTAGGGCATCACCCGCTGCGCGTGCTCCATCATGTCGTCCTGGCCGGCCTGAACGGCGAGGGTGATGACCTGGCTGTAGTAGAGGATCGCCTCGCCTAACAGCGGATCGACCGCATCAGCGGACGGCTGCAGGGCGCGAAAGTAGGCCATGTGTCCCAGGTCGGTATAGGCGATGGCCATCTGATCGGCGAGGAGGGAGCGATCCGGCTCGGCCAGGGCCTGATACGCGGCGACCGCTGCGGTGTACTCGGCCTGCGCCTGCTCCCAGGCGGCGGGGTCGAGGCAGCCGCCGCGCCAGAAGTCGATACGGCCGAGGCCCATGTGCGCGCGCAGGTCGACGAAGCCAGAAGGCGGCTTGGTCTCCGCTGGCAGAGAGAGGGCCTTCGTATAGGCAGATTCAGCCTGGGCGAGCAGATCCCACTTCCAGGCGCAGGGATCAGGATTGGAGGCCAAAGGACGCGCCATTTGGAAGAACACTCCGCCGAGGCCGTTGTAGGAGCGAGGGTAATTCGCATTGCGCGCGATAGCCTGCTCGTAGGCATTCTGGCTTGCTATCAAGAGTCGTTGGCGCTCCGCGGCATCGTCCTCGTTGAAGAATGCTTGTTTCGCATAGGCATTGCCGAGGAAGAGGAAAAGCACCTCCTGCCCGCTGGAATCAGGAGAGGCGCCCCAGGCGGGATCCCCGGCGGCTCGCTGAAAGGCTGCCGTCGCCTTACTGTACCCTGCTGCGCTGCCCTCGCTGTAGTAGGAGAGGCCGATCAAGATCTGGCCGAGCGCCAGCAGCCGCGCTTCCATCGTCTGATTGACCTCTCTCTCGGAGGCTGCTGCCGCCGGCCGATAGGCGATCTTCGTGCCCAGCGCGTATTCGCCACGCAGCTCATCCGCCTGGCGTACAGCTTCATCGGTAAGGTAGAAGGCTGGCTCCAGTTGCCACCGTTCGGGCGTGAGCTGACGGACGGCGCCATAGAGGAGGACGCTCGCCTGCAAAGCGCGCGCGCGAGCCGCCTCCTCGCCGGGCAGGATGGGACGGACGCCTTGATCGGGTCCCCAGATGTGGACCGCTTTGCCCACGATTGGCTCCAGCGTATCGCCCTGCTCCTCCAGGAAGTGCGCGATGCTGCGGGCGCGCGTGACGCCCGCGTCGCTGCGCAGGGGACGGCCAGCGGCGTCGAGGGCCTGGAACTCGGCTACAGCGATGTTGAAGTCGCCCGCTGGCATGGCGGTCGGCCCGTGTCCCTGGAGGAAGATCCAGGCAGCCAGCAAAACCAGGGTGAGGAGAGCGCTGGCAGCAGCCACGGCATACCACTGTAGCTCGCGGCGCCGTTGCGCAGGGGCCACGATCGTCTCGAAACGCAGCTCGGGGAGATCGCGCTGGCCCTGGACGTAGGCGATGACGCGCGCGAGCTGCGCCTCTCGTTCGGCGGGGCGAGTCAGGTCAATCGCGCTGAGGCTGCGAATGCGATCGGGCGGGGTGCACGGCGCTAACAGCAGAGGGATGAGGCGGCGCAGGCGCGCAGCCGGATCCTGGCTATGGACGATCAACCCTTCGAAGGCGTCCCACTGGCTGGCGACCCACCCTGGCGAGAGGACGACGAGGGTATAGCGGCTCTCGCGGATGGCGCGCTCGGCCTCGTCAGCGAGGGGGGCGCCCGGCTCGAAGCAAGCGCGATCGATGCATACGTTCAGCCCCGCCGCCTCCAGGCGCGGCAGCAACCACTCCCACACCCAGGCGTCGTCGTCGGAGCTGTAGCTGATGAACAGGTCGTAGCGATAGCCGGCAGCCGCCGTCTCGGTCAGGACATCCTCCTTAGAACCTATCCGGAAAGTTTCGGCACGGTCAGGAGACCAACCAGAACCGTTTTTCGGACAGGCTCTTATTCTCCTCCGGCCAGCCACACGTCGACGACGATGGTCCCCACGCCAGCCGGAGTCTCGCGATGGATCCCCAGGAGCATGCCGGTACGGCCGTCGTATGTTGTCACCACGCGATACGCGGCGCCTGTTTCGGTCAAGACGATGGCGCCGTCGCCGCTGCGCTCGGCCGTGATCTGAGCGCCCGTGAGAGGATCCTCGTCGAGGACACGCGCGCGCCCGCTGCGCAGGGCGGTCAGGGCTGCCGCCGGCAGCCAGAGGTTGTCGAAAAGCTGGGCCACGCCGGTCACGCGCGAGGACGCGGCGCCGACCGTCGTCGAGTCGCTGACCTGGAACTCGCTCCAGCGGTTGTAGCTGCGCCCCATCTGCACCGTGACCGCGTAGGGCAGAGGGCTGGTGGGCTGGCCGGTGATCCAGACGGTCGTGGCGCCGGTGTAGCGCAGGACGCCGCCGCGCGCAACCCAGGCAGGCGCGGCGTCCGCCTGCCAGGGGATCGTCTTCTGGCGCCGCCCCGACAGCTCCATGGTGGTGATCTGCCGACGGGGATCCAGCGCGCCGCCGACGCTGTGACGGTAATAAAGGAGGATGCCGCTGGCTTCGTCGAACATCCAGATCGTAACGGCGTCCTGGCGATGGTGCTCGAAGCGGACGGCCTGATAGGCGCGCCCGGCGATCGTCGTCGGCATGCGGAGGACGACGAGATCGTCGTTGGCCACGTGTTCGGCGTTGCGCAGCACGCTGGGATGGATCCAATAGTCGCCGACGCCCAGGCGGCCGAAGGAGCTGAAGATCAGGTTGGGGACCAGTCCCTGATTGCCGGTATCGAGGTACAGTTTGAGGGTGGAGACGACGGTCCCTTGCTCGATCGCCACGACATCATATTGGCCAACGCCTCCACCGCCGCCCCCCGCCTGATCGGGCAGTTGAGCGATCGTGGCGCTCATGACGCGATAGCTAACGCGAGCTCCTTCGCGTAGCCAGGAGGGGGCCGGAGATTGCAGTAACTCGGGGAAGAGGGTGGCGAAGGGGTTCAACTCGAGGCCGGGGATCAGGCCGCTGGCTGCGCCGGGGCTGGGGAGGGGCGCCGTGGGAAGCGGAACGGGGGTCGGCGCCCGTGGCTGCCGCCCGGCGCGCGGTGGGGGCGGCGGGGCAAGGATCAGGCTCCAGACGAGGAGTGGGATCAGCACAAGCGAGGCGAATGATGGCATAAGGCGCCTCCTTCATCCGCGGAGCACGGCCTGGCTGGCCGCAGTGGCCACGGGCGATTTGTGGCAGTGGACGAGCTGCCAACGGGGCGCGTCGGCGGTCCCGAAGTTGTGGAAGACGCGCGTCTCGTTGTGCGAGCGGTGCTGGACGCCAGCCGCGCTCACCGAACGGATGAGCAACGTATAGGTGACGATGGCGGTGTCGCCGTAGAGTTGCACGCGCGGCTGCAACACCTCGTGTTCGATCCGCACGTCGGCTGCCTGGCGCGGATCAGCGGCATCGCTGAGGACGGCGTTGTGGACGCGCAGCTCGCGCAGGTGGAAGTCGATGCCATCGATGCGCTGAGGACAGATGTACCATTCGAAGAAGGAGACATCTGGCGCCGTGGTGGCGCGATAGGTCTCGACGTCGCTGTCCCAGATGCTCTGCAGATGACGGTGGAGGACCTCGAGGATGGCGTCGGCGGGATCAGGCATCGCTTGCTCCTTTCACAATGCCAGCCATGAGGAGTTTGTTTTGAACGTGCCTTCATGATTATCGCGCCCAAGGCGAACGCAGTCAATCGTGAGGATGGCAGCGTCGGCAGCGTGCAACAGGTCAATCTGGTGATCTGATCCCCTGTTTGCCTGTCAGCCCGTGTGATTTGGTCGCTTGATCGCCGGCAGGCTGAAGAAGAAGGTCGATCCCTTGCCCAGCGTGCTTTCCACCCAGACCCGTCCGCCGTGCGCCTCGACGATCCGCTTGACGATGGCCAGGCCCAGGCCGGAGCCGCCGAAGCGGCGCGTGCTTCCCTGGTCCACCTGGTAGAATCGCTCCCAGATGCGTTCGAGCTGGTCGGCAGGAATGCCGATCCCCTGGTCGTGCACAGCGACGACGACGCGATCGTTGCGCGCCTCGATCTGCACGGCGATGGCGCCGCCGTTGGGGCTGAATTTGATCGCGTTGCCGATCAGGTTGTCGAACACCTGTCCCAGCCGCTGCGCGTCGCCGTCGACCAGGGGCAGGCCGGGCGCGCAGTCGATCGTCAGATCGATGCCGCTCTTGGCCGCCAACGGCTGCGCGCTGGCGACGCACGCGCTGGCCACCGCTCCCACATCGACCGGACGTCGTTCCACGATCGCGTCGGCGTTCTTGGTGAGGGTGATCACGTCATTGACCAGCGCCACCACGCTCTCGGTGCGTTCAGCGACCGTCTGCAGCGCCTGCCGCTGTTGCTCATTCAGCGGGCCAAGCATATCGGCCAGCAGCGCTTCGACGTAGCCGCGCAGGAAGGTGATCGGCGTGCGCAGCTCGTGCGAGATCGTGTGGATGAACTCGTCCTTCATGCGATCCAGTTGTTTCAGCTCCTCGTTCGCCCGTCTTAGCTCCTCTGCCTGCTGCCGCGCCTCGCGATACAGCCGCGCGTTGGCGATCGCTACGGCCGTCTGGTTGGCTAGCGTGGCCAGCACATGGTAATCCTCTTGGGAATATGTGGCCTGGCCGCGCATCGGCCCCAGGACGAACACCCCCAGCACGCCGCTCTCATCGGGGACGCCCACGTACACCTGCGCTTGCAGCCGCTCCAGATCGGCGACCTCGACGGCCCAGAGGCTCCTGAATATGAACAGGCGAGGGATCTCGGCCGTGGAGAGCACCTGCTCACGACGAGACAGATGCTCGATCAGGGGGTGATCGGGCCGCAAGGACAGGCTCGGCAGCGGCGGGTCATAGCCCACCTGCGCCAGGAGCTGGAGGGGACCGTCTGGCTCGTCGCGCACGAAGAAAGCGCTATGAGAGACCGTCATGGTTTCATTGATGCGCGTGAGGAGCATCGTCGCCAGCTCATCGAGTGGCTGCAGCGTCACTGTGGCCGCGCTCAGCTCGCGCAGCATGCGGCGCGCATCGTAGCGGGCGCGGAAGAACAGACGGTCGACGGCGCCCTGCGCTGTCTCGAACAGGTTAGGGGCCGCAATCATGACAAGGCTGGCCAAAACGATGACCACGATGAGGATTCCTGGCCAGACGGCGCTGACCAGCGCCTGGGCGACGATCAAGCTGAACAGGTAGATGAAGCCGACGACCAAGAGGATCAGGCCGCCTGCCAGGCCGCGCCGCAAGACCACCGTCAAGTCGAGCAACTGATAGCGCGCGATCGTGTACGTGAGCAGGGCCGCGTTGATGAGGTTGCCAGCGTGGTCAAAGGGATAAGCGCCCCATTTCGGGATCGCGTTGACGAGCAGCCCCAAGAGGACGACGACCAGGCCGAGCAACGGATAGCGAATGCGATTGCGCTGAACCAGGTCGCTGGTCCGTCGATAACCGACCACCCAATAGCCGACGATGGTGAAGAAGAGGCTGAACCAGTAGACGCCGATCAATATGACCATGGGGCCTAGCTGGTATTGGATCAGGCCCCCCTCCGCCCCAGCAATGCTGCTGACGGCCTGAGTTTGCAGGTTGAGAGGGACGACGATCAAGAGATAAGCGGCGACAGCTACTCCTAAGACCCAACGGGGCCGCTCCATTCCCAGGAACGCGCGCACGAAGGCGAGCAGGGGGACCAGGAAGCCGATGGCCATGAGCGACATCAGTCGCCACCAGACAATGGTGCGCGCGCTGTCCACGCGGAGCAAGAGCGCGGACAGGCTCCAGAGCGCCATCATGAGCAGATACAGCATAAACGCTTTGGTCGCCCGGTTGTTCTGGCCGCGCAGGGCGACGACGACGCCGAGGCCAACATAGCCAGCCAGACCCAGGGCCGGGATCAGGGTCAGGATCAAACTTTGCACTGCTCATCTCCTCTCGGAGCCTGTCCTCACCATCTCGCAGGGGGTAAAGAGTCGCCGCGCTAGGCCAGGGTGGCCGCGATCTCCTTCAACTGAGCGATGACGGCGTCCGGGGCGTTGAGGCGCGGCGGCTTGAGGTGGCTGAGATCCGCGCCGGCCTCCTGCTGTTTGCGCATGTAGTGGAGGAACGTCTCGCGCGGCAGCACCGTCACGCGCAGCGGGTTGTAGCCTAGCATCTTCTCGATGTCGCTGTAGAACGGATTGCTTGTGCGCAGTTCGGCGTCCAGGAGGCGATGGACTTCTTCAGCAGACCCTGGCGCTTTCAGCTCAATGTACAGGCGAAGCACAGGGCGGTCTTGCTCGACCTCCTTGCGCAACGACCAGTCCGCGAACTCGAGGCCCGTCGCCGCCAGCGCGCGCCACGCCGATTGCTCGTCGATCACGCCGGTGAAGCCCGCCAGGTCGATGAGGTCCATCGTGCGACCTTTGACAAAGAAGGAGGGGAGCGCGATCGATGGCTCGCGATCCTCGGGCGGCGTGAATTCAACCAGATCGTGCAGGCGATAGCGCAAGAACGGGCCGCCGTGCAGGCTGGTCATGACGATCTCATAGCGCTCGCCGGGCCTGGTCTCGCTCAGGAGCAGGGTGCGCGGCTGATAGGTGGGGTCCTGGCGCGAGCGTTCCCATTCGTCCGGAGGGATGAACTCGTAAAAGGCGATGTCCGGCAAGAAGTAGAGGCCGCGGCGATCCCAGGCTTGCGTCGCCATGATGCCGAACTCGGTGCAACCATATTGTTCGTGGACCTCTACGCCCCAATAGGCGGCCAGTTGCGGGCGATAGATCGACGTATCGGTCCCGCCGGCCATCGCTCCCTTGAGCGTCCAGAGGTCACGCGGCAGGAGGGATCGTCCTTCGAGCTTGCTGCGGACGATCCCGCGCAGGATGCGCCAGATCACGAACGGATGCAATAAGTCACTGGAAAAAGATAACGACCTGCCGCCCTGCGAGAATCCCTCGGCGACGCGCATCAGCACCGAGGACATCGAGCCGACGATGTCCATGCCCTGCCTGAGCGCCATGCGGAACGCCAGCGCGATGCGCTCCTGGAAATCGACGCTTTCCGCAAGCTCCAGGGGAGGGACCAGGGTGAAATCGAACTGTTCGGACATGCTGCGCATCGTATAAGCTGTCATATACGGGCGCGTGGGGGTGTTGTAGACGAAGACATCTCCTTTGCGCAGGCGCACCTCGCCGCGCTGGCGGGCGGTGCACAGCAGGAATCCTGCCAGCGTCGCATCTCCCAGCTTGCGATAGACGATCGGCCCATAGGGGACCCATTTGTACCTGCCGCCGCGCCCGGACGAATGCGCCCAGGCGATCGGCTTATCTGGCAGGACGTCCTCACGCTGCTCGTCGAAGTAGGGAGCGTAGTCGTCGTAGGTGGTGAGCGGGACCTGTTGGCGGAATGCTTCCACCGTCTGGGGCGGCTCATCCCCCATCAACATGCGCCCCAGGATGGATTTGCTGACGATCTGCAGCTCCTCCAGGAGCAGCCGTTCCTGGATCTTCATGAACTGCGCCACATCCAGGTCCAGGAATCCGCAATACTGCTGCCACACTTCGGCGTGGCGTCCCTGCTCGATCAGATCGCTTGCTTTGACCATGGGATCCTTCCTCCTGATGGAACGTCGCCGGCGACGCCGGCAGGCGAGAGCGCGCGTCGATCGTCGTATCATCCTCCGCCAATATCGGAGTCGCGCAGGCTTTTGTCAATGAGACGGCGCGGTAGTAGTGGGCGCATATTTGCTTCGCTTGTCCACAACGTCTTCGCAAAGATCGCTGCTATCGTCTCCACGAGAGCGTATCCAGGCAACGCTGCAGCGTGGCGCGCGTGGGCAAGAACATCGGCGTCGTGCGCTGGTAGCGGGTGTAGCCTGGGAACTGTCGCGGAAAGAGATAACGGTCCTGGAACCAGGCGTAAACGAAATCGAGCGCCCACCATAGGGGGGTCGCCCATAGCAGGGTCAGGCTCCCTGACAGCAACGCCAGGCCGAACAAAAAGGGACCGAACCAGAGGACGCCCGGATGGCGACAGAGGGCGTAGGTGCCGGTCGTGACGAGCGTGGGGTCATCGGTTGCCGCCAACGTCGCGTCGTTGTGCGCGCGCGAGGCGGACCGCGGCAGGCGCAGCTCGATCCAGAGCGAGGAGGCCAGCAGCGTCAGGGCGCCCAACGCCAGCGCGCCGCCGCCGGCCGCCACTGCCGCCGGCCGCGCGAAGCGCGGCGGCTCCGCGAGCGCGCCGCCGATCGCCCAGAGCATCAGACCCGCTGCGATGAGGGCCAGCACGATCTGAGCGCGCCGCCATCTGGCCAGCGTCGCCAGATCGAACGCCAGCCCGCACAGGAAGGACAACGCTCCCAATCCCAGATAGATCATCTCTTCACCCGTCTGAGCAACCTAGAGCCTATCCGAAAAACGGTTCTGGCTGGTCTCCTGACCAGCCAGCGGCGCGATCAGGAGACCGCGCCGAGGCTTTTCGGGTAGGTTCTTACGCGACAAACTGTCTGCGCCCCAGGGAGAGGCCGCAGACAGTGGAAGGCTCCGCGCGCCGCATGTCCCACACGGTGAACTTCCGGCCTTGCGAGCATAGAATAACGACCCCATGGTTTCCAGTAAATGATATTATACTATGATTCGGCCTGATCTTCTCGACTGGATAGGACGGCTGGTTCGAGCTATGACATGGCGACCGCTCGATTGTCTCCGATCGCCGCCTTTTTGCCAATTTGGGGCGACTGGGGTAAGATTGCCGCTGGCTTGTGCGAAGCGCCGAAACCCCTTCATGGGAGTGAATCGATCCAATGTTGGAGCCTTTTGTTTCCCCAAAGTCAGTGGCGATTCTTGGGGCCTCTAGCACTCCCGGCAAACTCGGCTATGCTGTCCTCCAGAACGTGCTTCAGTACGGCTTCCCCGGCCCGATCTATCCCATCAACCCCAAAGGCGGTGAGATCCTGGGACTGACTGCTTACAAGAGCGTCAGCGAGGTCCCTGGCCCTATCGACCTGGTGGTGGTGGTGATCCCCAGCCAATTCATAGCAGAGGCGCTGGAAGAGTGTGGCCAGAAAGGCGTGCGTGGCGCCGTCATCATCTCAGCCGGATTCCGTGAGACAGGCCCCGAAGGGATGCAACGCGAACGTGAGCTGGTCCGCATCGCTCAGAAGTACGGGATGCGTCTGATCGGCCCCAATTGTCTGGGTATCATCGATACTTTTGTCCCTCTCAACGCCTCCTTTGCGGCGACGATGCCAGCGCAAGGTACGATCGCCTTCATGTCGCAGTCGGGCGCCTTGTGCACCTCGATCCTGGACATGGCGCTGGCCGAGAACGTCGGCTTCTCGCGCTTTGTGTCGCTCGGCAACAAAGCGGATCTGAACGAGACCGATTTTCTGCGCGCGTGGGCGGATGATCCCAACTCTCACGTGATCACCGCCTACCTCGAGGGCATCACCGATGGACCGACGTTCATGCGGACTGCCCGTGAGGTCACGCATCGCAAGCCGGTGATCACGGTCAAGTCCGGTACGACCAGCGGCGGCTCGCGCGCGGTCTCTTCGCACACGGGCACGCTGGCTGGCTCCGATCGCGCCTACGATGCGGCGTTCAGGCAGACGGGCATCGTCCGCGCGCGCTCGGTGCAGGAGCTGTTCGATTTCGCCATCGCCTTCGCGCGTCAACCGGTGCTGAAGGGCGATCGGATCGCCGTCGTCACCAACGCGGGCGGCCCGGGCATCATGTGCACCGACGCGCTCGAACGCTCCGGTTTGCAGTTGGCCCAGTTGACCGAGGAGACGCGTTCTCGTCTCCGTGAGAAATTGCCCGCCGCCGCCAGCGTCCTCAATCCGGTCGACGTCCTCGGCGACGCCCTGGCCGACCGCTACGAGCTGGCCATCGATGTGGTCGCCAACGATCCCAACGTCGACGGCGTCATCGTCATCCTCACCCCTCAGTTTATGACCGAGATCGAGAAGACCGCCGAGGCGGTGGTGCGCGTCTCGCGGTCAGTGGATAAGCCGATCCTCGGTTGCTTCATGGGCGCGGTCAACGTCGGCGCGGGGATCAAAGTGCTCAACGCGGGCGGCGTCCCTAACTATCAGGTGCCGGAGCGCGCGGCGGCAGCCCTGGCCGCGATGTGGGGCTATCGCCAATGGCTCAACCTGCCGGAGGACGCGCCGCCGCAGTTCGACGTCGATCGCGAGCGGGTGCGTAAGATCTTCACCGATGTACGCCAGAGCGGCCGCCTCTCCATCGGCGAGGCCGAGTCGCGCGCCATCCTGGAGGCGTATGGGATCCCGATCGCCAAGTCAGAGCTGGCTGCTACCGCCGAGGAAGCTGTGCGCATCGCGGAGCGCTTCGGCTACCCGGTCGTCCTCAAGATCGCGTCTCCCGATATCCTGCACAAGACCGACATCGGCGGGGTGAAGATCAACCTCAACAGCGCCGCCGACGTGCGCGACGCCTTCGATCTCATCACCTATCGCGCCACACGCTACATGCCCGACGCAGAGATCTGGGGCTGTCTGGTGCAGCAGCAGGTGAAAGCGGGCCGCGAGGTGATCCTGGGCATGAGCCGCGACCCACAGTTTGGGCCGCTCCTCCTCTTCGGCCTGGGAGGCATCTACGTCGAGGCGCTCAAGGACGTGACTTTTCGCGTCGCCCCCATCGGCCGACGAGCCGCGCTCGAGATGACGCAGGAGATCCGCTCGTATCCGCTGCTGCGCGGCGTGCGCGGCGAGAAGTCGGCCGATTTCGCAGCGATCACCGATGCGCTGTTGCGCGTCTCGCAACTGGTCACCGATTTTCCAGAGATCGTCGAGCTGGATATCAACCCTCTCAAGGTGTTTGATGAGGGGAACGGCGCGTTGGCCCTGGACATGCGCCTGGTTTTGGCCGCGTAGCCTCAGGAGGATTCTGAGATGACAAACCTGTATGTGACTTCGACTGAAACGTTTTCAGGCAAGAGCGCGACCGTCGTAGGGCTGGGGCTGCGCATGCGGCGGGATGGCCTCAAGGTCGGCTATATGAAGCCTGTGAATGTCGCCGCGATGCCAGGGCCGGAAGGGCCTCGGGACGACGACGTCGTCTTCATCAAGGACGCGTTCGAGCTGCCGGAGCCGCTCGAGGTCCTGGGGCCGGTCGCACTGACCCCTTCCCGCACCGAACAACTGCTGCGCGGCCAGGATACGACCAACTATGAAGCCAGGCTGCTCGCGGCGTATGAGAAAGTGATCCAGGGCCGCGATGTCGTCTTGCTGGAGGGTGGGGCAACCCTGCGCGAGGGATACATGGTCAACCTGCCCACCCCGCGCGTGGCCGAGATGCTCAACGCGCGCACGCTGGTCGTCATCCGCTGGGATGAGTCGCGTCTGCTCGACGACGCGCTGGCCTCACGCACGCGCCTCGGCGATTCGATGATCGGCGTCATCATCAACATGGTCCCGCAGAACAAGATCCACTACGCCGAAGAGGTGATCACCCCTTACCTGGAGAAGCATCAGATCGCCGTCTTCGGAGTGTTGCGTCAGGAGAAATTGCTGCAGGCCGCCAGCGTCACCGAGCTGGCGGAGGGCCTTGACGCCAACGTCCTGACCTGCGCCGGCGGCTGCGATGTCCTGGTCGAGAGCGTGGCGGTGGGCGCGATGAACGTCGACAGCGCCCTCTCCTACTTCCGCCGCATGGCCAACAAGGCGGTCATCACCGGCGGCGATCGCGTCGACATCCAGTTGGCGGCCCTGGAGACCTCGACCCGTTGTCTGATCTTGACCGGCAACATCATGCCCAATCCCATGATCCTGACGCGCGCCGAAGAAGCGGGCGTGCCCGTCCTCCTCTGCCGTCAGGACACGCTGACTGCGGTCGAGATCGTCAACGAATACTTTGGCCGCAGCCGCTTCCAGCAACGGCCCAAGATCGAGCGATTCTCGGCTATGCTCGAGCAGTACATGCACTTCGGTCGCCTCTATCAGGCGCTCGGCATCACCCTCGGCTAGGGCGCTGGCCGAGACAGGTCGGACGAGCGGCTGGCTCGCGCGACGTTGCCCGGTCACGGTGGGCATTGGGGCAAGGCGCCGCCTTGCCCCAATGCCTGCAAGGGGCAGGCGCGTGCCTGCGCTGGCGGCCCCGTGGACTTATCAGGAATAAGGAGTGAAGAAGATGACCACAATGATCGAGGAGATCGTTGCCCGGGAGATCCTTGACTCGCGCGGCAATCCCACGGTGGAAGTCGAAGTCGTGCTCAGCGGCGGCGATACGGGCCGCGCGGCCGTCCCCTCCGGTGCATCTACCGGCGCGCATGAGGCGATCGAGCTGCGCGACGGCGATCAGGGGCGTTTCGGCGGCAAAGGGGTGCTCAAGGCGGTCGCCAACGTCAATGAGAAGATCGCTGAAGAGCTGGTGGGCTGGGACGCGCTCGACCAGGTCGGCATCGACGCCTATCTCTGCGAGCTGGACGGCACGCCGAACAAGGGCAATCTGGGAGCCAACGCGATCCTGGGCGTCTCGCTGGCGGTGGCCAAAGCGGCTGCCGCGGCGGTCGGACTGCCGCTCTATCGTTACCTGGGCGGCGTCGCCGCGCGCACGTTGCCCGTGCCCATGATGAACATCCTCAACGGCGGCAAACATGCCGTCGATTCCACCGACCTGCAAGAGTTCATGATCATGCCGGTCGGCGCCAGCAGCTTCGCCGAGGCGCTGCGCTGGGGCGCCGAGACCTATCACGCCCTCAAGAAGGTGCTCGCCAAGCGCGGCTACAGCACCAACATCGGCGACGAGGGAGGCTACGCGCCGTCGCTCAAGTCCAACGCCGAGGCGATCGAGGTCATCCTGGCTGCGATCGAGACGGCGGGATACAGGCCCGGCCAGGACATCTGGATCGCCCTCGATCCGGCGGCCAGCGAGATCTACGAGGACGGCAAGTACGTCCTCAAGAAGGAAGGGCGCGCGCTGAGCAGCGAGGAGATGGTCGATTTCTACGCCGATTGGATCGCTCGTTACCCCATCATCTCGCTCGAGGATGGCATGGCGGAGGACGACTGGGAGGGCTGGAAGCTGTTGACCCAACGTCTCGGCGACAAGGTGCAGTTGGTAGGCGACGACCTCTTGGTGACGAATGTCGAACGCGTCCAGCGCGCCATCGCCGAGAAGGCATGCACGGCGTTGCTGTGCAAGGTCAATCAGATCGGCACGCTGACCGAGTCGATCGCGGCGGTGGAGATGAGCCATCGCGCGGGATGGGCGGCCGTCGTCTCCCACCGATCGGGCGAGACGGAGGACGCCACCATCGCCGACCTGGTGGTCGCGCTGAATACCGGACAGATCAAGACGGGCGCGCCAGCGCGCAGCGACCGTGTGGCGAAGTACAACCAGCTTCTGCGCATCGAAGAAGAGCTGGGAGAGACGGCGATCTATCCAGGGATGGGGGCTTTCCGCGTGAAGCGGTAACCCTGGTTGAGGCGGTTCGCACGAGCTACAAGCGGGGTGCGCGACTCGGGTC